>Ga0164241_10000570_pt1 | contig 63922 bp, 54 predicted proteins | sample OricomyardsoilBY_FD_108780 | JGI IMG/M metagenome (GOLD analysis project Ga0164241, IMG submission 108780) | Backyard soil microbial communities from Emeryville, California, USA - Original compost - Back yard soil (BY) | ecosystem: Environmental > Terrestrial > Soil > Unclassified | place: USA...
AACAGCGCGCGATCGACGCCAGTGAGGCGTTTGAATGCTGCGGGGGCAAGGGTGTCGATGTCGCGGAAATACATCGTTTTCTCCGCAATCTACACCGAAGAGTACTTATGAAAGATGTCTAATATTAAACTGATCAGGGGCCTGGTCTCGTGTATGAAATTATCTTCGCCGAAATCCACTGCCGGCTCCAGTACAGCTCGGCTGCCCATCTCTCCAATTAATTCAAGAAGGTTGCGGGCTTTACCCCGATATTCTTCAACAATATCAGGCACAAGCGACGCAACGGTATTGAATACGTGCGAATAACGCAGCATATCGCCAGAGTTGCGTAATGGTTTCCTCTCCGCTATTGCGTGGTTTTTTTTAGCAGATACACAACGCGCCGTACATGATAAATGGTATGGTGCTCCATCGGCAAAAGCAAACGAACAGTCAGTCGGGAAGATCCTGTCCGGCTTGTATTTGCGAGAAGCTCACGCGCCGGCTCGGCCATGCTTGTCGGAAGAATAATCGTTGTGAAGTAATATTCGTTTCGAGCGATTGCCGCAACGGCCCCGCAATATATTGCGGGGCCGTTGGCGTTTCAGGGAGGGTGCGTGGCTGCCGAGCCAGCATCTTTGGCCGCGGTAGCGTCGGGTGGAGTGTTCCGGTAGGAGTCGCCGCTACAATGCGATGCTCCCGAAGCCGGGCTAGCGTGGCTCCCCGATCAGCTCCGCCGCGATCTTCGCCGACGACAGCACCCCCGGCATCCCCGCGCCGGGATGGGTTCCCGCCCCGACGAAATAGAGGTTCGCGACCTCCTCGGAGCGGTTGTGCGGGCGGAACCATGCCGACTGGGTCAGTGTCGGCGCCACCGAGAATGCGCTCCCCAGATAGCTGTTGAGAGTGTTCTGGAAATGGAGCGGATCGATCGCATGCTCGGTCACGATATGCTTCGACAGATCGGGCATATAGCGCTCCTCCAGATACTTCACGATGGCGTCGCGGTAGGCGGGGGCGCGGAGCCGCCAGTCATCCCCCGAGGCGAGATGCGGGACGGGGGAGAGGACGTAGAAGGCGTCGCACCCCTCCGGCGCCAGCGATCGATCGGTGGCGGTGGGGCGATGCAGATAGAGCGAGAAATCGTCGGGCAGATGCTTCCTGGTGAAGATATCGTCGAGTAGTCCCTCGTAGCGCTTCCCGAGGATGATGCTGTGGTGCGGGATCTCCTCGTAGCGCCTGTCGGTGCCGAAATAGAGGACATAGAGCGACATCGAATAGTCGATCCGCGCCAGGCGGGCGTCGGTATATTTCTTCCGGTATCGCGCCGGCAGCAGGTGCCTGTAGGCGAAGCCGACCTCGCCGTTGCAGACGATCGCGTCGGAGGCGATCTCCTCCCCTCCGGCGGTGCGGACGCCGCGCGAGCCCCCGCCGGCATCGTCGATCAGAATCTCCTCCACCTCCCGCTCCAGCATGATCCGTCCGCCGAGCTCCTCGAAAAGCCTTCCGAGCGCGCTCACCACCGCCCCGGTTCCCCCCATCGCGAACCAGACCCCCCACTTCTTTTCAAGGAAGAGGATCAGCGTGTAGATCGATGTGGTCTGGAAGGGATTTCCCCCGACCAGCAGCGGATGGAAGCTGAACACCCTGCGAAGCCGCTCGTCGCTGATATACTTCCTGACATAGCTGTAGACCGATTTATCGGCGCGGAGGCGCACCAGATCGGGAAGCACTCTCATCATCGAGCCGATGGTGAGGAACGGGGAGTCGATCAGTCCGAAGCCGGTTTTGAAGATATCCTCGGTGCGATGGAGAAACGAGAGATACCCCTCGACGTCGTCCGGATTGAACTTCGCCACCTCGCGGATCATGTTCTCCCGGTCGCCGTTGTAATGGAACGTGCAGCCATCCTCGAAGAATATCTTGTAGAATGGGTCAACCGGCACCATCGTCAGATAATCGGCCGGATCGCGGCCGGCCTCGGTGAAGAGCTCCTCGATCAGCCACGGGGCGGTGATGACGGTGGGGCCGCCATCGAAGGTGAACCCATCCTGCTCGTAGACATAGGCGCGTCCCCCCAGCTTGTCCCGCTTCTCGACGAGCGTCACCTCATGCCCCATCCGCTGCAGCCGCACCGCCGCAGCCAGTCCTCCGAATCCCGAGCCGATAACCGTAATCCGCATAGATCTTCCATCCGCTGTCGTTGTTGAGTGCCGGAGCCTTTCGTCTCCCGCCGCGCCGGAATGCTCCGCCGTATCCCGGTAAACAGTAGATTAGCGGCGAAGGTGCCCGGGAATGCCGGCGAGGGAGACGATCTATCCCTCTGGCTCGGCATTTGCGAACCTGCGCACGTGCAACTCCGGTTATGCTCACAGACCAGATGCTCTTATAATGTCCCGTCTACCTACAGCCCACATCCCCTCTCCTTTCAGGTTTGGTGCCGCCATGGCGGTTGCCGTTCTTCTGCATATCGGCATGGGGATTCCCCTGCGGGCGCAGTCGAACTTCTCCTTCTGGTTCGGCGGCTCGGCGGTATACTTCGGCGACAGCAAGATCAACTGGGGAACCAGCGTCGGGACCAACGGGAAGTTCAATATCACCGATCTGATTCTGGTGCGCGGACAGTTCAACGTCGATCGCATCCAGATGAAGGACGTCGGGCTGTCGGATTTCAAGGGATCGCAGACCGTGACGTTCATCTGCCTGGGGGCCGGTCCCGAGATCGCCGTCGGAACGCGCGATTTCAACTTCCTGTTCCATGTCACCCCGCACGGCACCATCCGCACCACATCGCGCACGCTCACCGAGAACGGCAAGGACCGGATCTGGAGCCTGACGAACTTCAGCATGGGGCTGGTGGGGGGCTTCGGCTTCGAGGCGTTCGTCACCGATAACATTGGCTTCGAGCTGCAGACGCAGTACGAGACCTACAACTTCGACGGCACCGATGCCGATCCCTTCTACAAAGGGATGCGGGGGTTCGTCGGCGTGCAGTTCTATCTGGGACGGAACTTCCTCCGCTAGCCTTCGGGGTCATTTCCCCGAGGCGATCCTCCTGAGCGCCATATAGACCTTCGTCAGCGGCAGCCCCACTACCGTATAGTAGTCGCCGGCGATCCGCTCGATGAACACCGCGCCGAAATCATCCTGAATGCCGTAGGCTCCCGCCTTGTCGAGCGGCGCCCCCGAGGCCACATACTGCTCAATCTCCTCCTCGTCGATGGTGCGGAACGTCACTTCCGTCCGTTCGTGATCCACATGCCGGCGTCCGCTTTCGAGCTCCACCAGCGCAAACCCCGTCAGCACCATATGCGTGCGTCCGCTCAAGCGCTCCAGCATCCGCCGGGCCTCCGCGGGGTCGGCCGGCTTGTTGAGGATATCGCCGTCGAGCACGACGATCGTATCGGAGCCGAGCACCACGCCGTTATCGCGTCCGGGGGACACGGCCAGAGCCTTGCCGAGCGCCAGCCGCTCCACCAGCGCCAGCGGCTCCTCCCCGGCGAGCGGTCCCTCGTCGATGTCGGGGGAGATTGCCATGAATTCGGCGCCCATCTGCCGCAGAAGCTGCTGGCGGCGCGGCGAGCTGGAAGCGAGTATCACGAACGGAAGAGATGCCATAGAGATATTCAGATCGATTGTTCAGTGGAATGGTCCGGTGCGGTGTGCGCGGACGCCGCATCGGTGCCGGGGCTTCCGGCGGCGGGCTCCTGGTCGATCTCCACCGGAAGCCCCGCCATCCGCATGATCACCAGGGCATTGGTGGTGGGGCAGGGGCCGGGGCGGAGCAGATAATCGAAGACCATCCGGCCGTCGGCCACGCGCTCGCGGAAATGCCGGTTGGTGATCTGCGGGATCGCCTCGGCCAGATGCACCAGCTCCAGATCGTGCGTGGCGATCACCCCGACGCCGTTCCCCCGGGCCAGCGCGCGAATATACGCGCTGCTGCCGATCAGCCGCTCCCGGTTGTTCGTCCCCCGGAAGATCTCGTCGACCAGGAAGAACAGAGGCCGCTCGCCGCTCCTCTCCAGCTCCGTCAGAAGCCTCCGCAGACGTCGGACCTCCGCGTAGAAGAAGGAGAAGCCATCGCTGAGCGAGTCGTTGATCCGGATGCTGGTGAAGACCCGGAAGACGATGGTGCGGAGCGATGCCGCGTCGACCGGACCGCCGGCATAGGCCAGGGCGAGGTTGATCCCGAGCGTCCGGAGGAACGTGCTTTTGCCCGCCATGTTCGAGCCGGTGATCAGCGTGATATCGCCGAGCCGGTCGAACGCGAAATCGTTGCGTGCCTTTCTGGCGCGCGCTATCAGCGGATGCCCCAGCCCGCTCGCCGCGAAGACCGGCGTCCCGTCGGTCGCGGCGGGATCGATTGCGGGGAATGTATAGTCGGGATTGAGCTCGGCGAAGTTCGCCAGCGACCCGAGAGCCTCCAGTTCGAACCAGACGTCGAGCCACACCGGAAGATGCCGGGTCAGCGATTCCCTGCTCTGCGCCAGGCGGTACGCCAGATAGAGGTTGACCGGCGCCACCACGTTGACCAGCATCCAGAGGAGCGGGTTGGCCTGGAAGCTGACCGCCGCCACGATCCGCGAGATCCTGCCGAGGTGCCGCGACGGCCGGTTCTCCCCCTCGAGGAACGGGGCGCAGAGGCGGCGGAGTCCGGGTCGTCCGGCGAAGCCGAACGACTCGATATGCCGGAACCCGGCAGTGAACTTCGAGAGCGCCATCTCCATCGCCAGGGCATTCTCCAGCGTCTCCTTGGTCGTGCCGTGCTTCGACAGCAGCAGCAGCGCGTAGACGCCGAAGGTGATATACCAGTACGGTGGCAGCGATATCAGCAGCGTCGCGATGAACAGGGCCGCCGTGGCCGCCGCGAGGATCGACGATGCCGCGAGGGCCAGCCGGAGCGGCGCGATGGGAACCGCCTCGCCGAAGCTCTCCAGCAGATGGTTCGCCTCCCACTGTTCGCCGCTCCGTTTGGAGACGAGGCGCGTATGGAGCGCCAGCTTATCGCGGAACAGGGTAAGCGGGGTAAGCTCGCCGACAAGCTCCCGGCGCCGTTCGATCGTAGCGAGCGATTCCGGCGGGGAGAGGAGCCATTCCCTGAGCCGCGCGCTCCCCTCGGCGGTGACGGCGGTATCGAGCAGATGATGGAGCGACCGGGGCCCGCTCAGATCGAGATCGGATTCAAAGGGATGCTCGGGGTCGGGCGCCGTCGCGGCGGTGCGTGGAATCTTCTCCCAGTCGAGCCGTACGCGCGCCGCGTGCGCGGCCTTGATATCGCGCCAGATGATCTGCCGCGCCAGCCCGTTTTCGAGACGTTTATGGAGCGTCGCCACGGCGATGAAGATGACGACGAACAGGGCGATGGCTATCCAGCATGCCGTCTCCCCTCCGAATGTGTAGGCGAGAAATCCGGCGGCGATCCCGGCGATCAGAATGCCGAGCCGCCCCCAGGAATAGCGCCGGCTTCCCGCGCGCAACGAGTCGATTCTGCGCTCCAGCCGCTCTATCTGGCGGTCGAGGGGAAGAATCAGCGGGGGAGTCGGCATCGGATATTCCTGGCAACTGTTGATATGGGACGGGAGACCGCGGCGGCGCCGGCGCCCGTGGAACTGCGGGGAAGTTAGCGACGCGCGGGGGAACCGGGGCATCGGAGATGTTGATACGTTTTTCTACTTGGATGGAATTGGTCCTCCGGCTATTTTTGTGATCCTTTTAGAAAAATGTATTCCCTCATAGAGTAGATCAGCAGGGTAAGAACAATGCAGGCAATCGTTACAATCGCAGGCTCTCAGTACCGGGTGAAGCAGGACGACACGATCGTGGTTCCGTTTCTGCATAACGATGTTGACTCGACTCTCGAGTTCAGCGATGTTGTCACGGTCAATGACGGCAATCTCAACATCGGCGGCACTGTGTCGGTGAAAGTGATCGAGCATGGCCGTGCCGATACCGTCCTCGTCTTCCACAAGAAGCGCCGCAAGGGCTATCAGAAGCTCAACGGCCATCGTCAGCCGTATACCAAGATTCAGGTCACCGGTATCACGGCCTGAGCTCTCGCTACACACACGATTATCGATATACTGGAGGATTTAGGTCATGGCACATAAAAAAGGCGGGGGATCGACACGGAATGGTCGTGATTCGAACCCTCAATATCTCGGTGTAAAGCGTTTCGGCGGCCAGAGCGTGCGCGCCGGCAACATCCTGGTGCGCCAGCGCGGCACGAAGTTCCATCCGGGCGCCAACGTCGGCATCGGCTCGGATGATACCCTCTTCGCGCTGATCGACGGCACGGTGGTCTTCGAGCGGAAGGGACGCGATCGCAAGGCGGTCAGCGTCTATACCCAGGCCGCCATCGCAGCCACCCAGGCAGCAGCCGTCGCGGAGTAATCCTCCCCGGCCCCAGGGCAGCATAACATCTGCAACGCCGCTCCCCATACCAGTGGGGGCGGCGTTGTGCGTTTATGCCAGGCGATCGACATACCCCCTTCCCCCTCCCCACTTCCGCCGATCCGAAATTCAGAGGCCCACGATTGCCTCCGGAATTCGTACTTTGGCGGTTCCTGTTATATCGTACAACCAAACGTGTCTCCATGAAGATAACTGTCATCGGGGCCGGCAACGTCGGCGCGGTTACCGCACAGCGCATCGTCAACCTCGAACTGGCGCGCGAGGTCGTGATCCTCGACGTCGTTGATGGAATGGCCCAGGGAAAGGCGCTCGACATCTACCAGTCGGCTCCACTCGTCGAAAGCGATTCCAGGATCATCGGCACCAGCAGCTACGAGGCCACCGCCGATTCCGATATCGTCGTCATCACCGCCGGGATGGCGCGCCGCCCCGGGATGAGCCACGACGATCTGCTGATAAAAAATGCCGAGATCGTGCGGAATGTCACACGGCAGATCGTTGAACGGTCACCTACGTGTCTGCTGATCATCGTCTCGAGTCCGCTCGATGAGATGACCTACGTGGCGCTCGAGGCCTCGGGCTTCGACCGGAGCCGGGTGCTGGGGATGGCCGGGGTGCTCTACGCGGCCCGTCTGAAGACGTTCATCGCCATGGAGCTCGATGTGGCGGTGGAGGATGTGGAGGCAACCGTGCTGGGTGGGCATACCAACGATATGCTCCCGATCATACGCTACGCCACCGTCGCCGGCATCCCGGTCTCGCAGCTTATGTCGCCGGAGAGGAGCCAGGCGATCGTCGAGCGGACGCGCAACGCGGGGAACGAGATCATCGAGCATCTGCGGACCGGCTCGGCGTTCTATGCCCCATCGGCCGCGGTGGTCTCGATGATCGAGGCGATCGTCCGCGACAAGCCGCGGATCATGCCATGTGCCGTCAGGCTCAACGGAGAATATGGACTGAAGGACGTGGTGCTGGGGGTTCCGGTGAAGATCGGGCGCAATGGAGTTCGGCAGATCATCGAGCTGGAGCTTCTCGATGATGAGCGAACCGTGCTGGAGCACTCCGCACAGATGATCAGGCGCAACCTTGCAAAACTCTCCCTCTAGGCCCGTTCGCGGAGCGTATGGGGAGGGGCGAGACTAAACCTGCCGGCTGCATCGTCCGACTATAGTCAGTCTGGGACAATACACTCATAGAGTAAGGGAAATTCATGAAAAAGATTCTGCAATCGATAGTTCTTTGCGGCGCCGCCATCCTGACGATGACGCTCGCCTCCGGCTGCGGCGATGACGATCCTGTCACCCCGCCGGTGAATGGTGGCGATACGACGACCTATGTGAAGTTCGCTCAGGGTGACACGTTCACCTACGACCGATATAATCGCGACAGCGCCAACGTCAAGCAGACCAACTCGAAGAACGTGGTGGTCTGGACGGTTCTCAACACCAACCAGACGATCGGCGGCCGAAGCAACGTCACGGTGATCGCCGAGCAGGTGTACGAGGCCGATGGCGTCACCGCCACCGCCGAGCGCGACACGCTCTATATGCAGTCGGGGACCGACGGGAAGCTCTATCAGTACAATCTTCTCCGTTCGGTGATCAAGCGCATTCCGAGTGCGGAGGCGTTCCTCGACAGCGTTCCGCCGAACTGGATTCAGATCAGCAATACCAAGAGCACGACGGCAAGCTCCTGGGTGTCGCTCGAAGGGGGGACGCTGACCCGCACGGTCACGCTGCTCGGCTTCCCTGCGGAGATCACCTTCACGATGAACGCCACGCACGCCGGCAAGCAGTCGATCACCGTGCCGAGCGGCACCTACGCCACCTCGGTCCATACCGACCATAATGTCGGGATTTCGATCGTCTCGCAGTTCCTCACCGCGCGCGATACCCTGGCCCTCAGCTACGATGTCTCGCCGAAGGATGGCATCGTCCATCAGTCGCTCGCCAGCAAGCAGACCAACCTCGGGCAGCCCGTGCCCGGCTTCGATCTGGAGCTCCGAAGCGTTGTCCGGAAGCCGTAATCTGGTTTCGTCTTTCGCAGTAACTTCCTGGGGCACCTCATACATATGGGGGCCCCTTTCCATTCATATGATCCGGCCGTATGGTTAGAGTGTTGCCAGCACGGCCGATCGGTTAACTCCTCACCAATTCTTATGATGAACCGATTTACCATCTCCTCCACATCGCTGTGGCAGGGCGCGGGGCGTGCGATCATGCTCTGCGGCCTTACTGCGATGCTCGCGCTGGCCGGTGCCGGATGCAGCGACGACAGTCCAAGCGGGAACACTACATCCTACGAGGCGAAGGGCCTCGTACTTCGCGTGGGTGCGGCCGACAGCGTCGTCGATAGCAGCGGCGTACGCGGCTCGCTCGAGGTTGCCGCCGGAACCACCACCGGGGATATCAACGTCCTGTTCATCGGCAAGGACAACAGCCTGCGGAGCGTCCCCCAGACGTCCGAGTACAAGCTCGCCTGGAGCGTCGCCGACAGCACGGTGGCGACGGTCGAGTCGGTCTCGGCATGGAGCTTCAAGGTGCATGGACACAAGGCCGGCAGCACCACGGCGACTCTGAAGCTGATGAAGGGAGCCACGACGGTCTATACCTCGGCCCCGATCACCATCACCGTTACCGGCACCTCCGTCGAAGCGGCGTTCCAGGTGGGGGATACGATGACCTACAACTTCTACGATCGCGATACCACCTCGGGCTCCCCCCGGATCGAGAGCTCGAAGAGCAAGCGTACGTGGGTCGTTCTGGAGAACAATCTCTCGTACGAGGGGCGGACGAACGTAACCAAGATCCTCAACATCACCTACTCCACCAGCGGCAGCGAGTTCTCGCGCGATACGATCTACATCCAGAAGGATAACGACGGATCGGTCTGGCAGTACGACTACCTGTATCAGCTGGTGCTCCGCGTCGAGACCGGCGAGGCGCTGGGCAACTCGCTTCCACGCGAGTGGGCGAAGATCAGCAGCACCAGCACCACCGCGCTCTCGTGGAACGGTCTGACGAAGGATTCGCTGACGATCGAGAATATCCCGCTGGTGGGTGGGCTCAACAGCAATGCCGTGCTCCGCTTCTCCGGATCGCATCGCGGCAGCCAGCCCCTGACAATCGGTGCGAACTCCTATGCCGATGCGCTGCACACCGACCAGACGCTGCGGTTCAACTTCGTGCTCCCCGCGCTGGGCAACCTCACGGTCATCAACGATTCGCTCGCGGCCAGTGTCGACTTCTCGCCGAGCTATGGCATCGTCCGTGAGAGCTTCGACAGCCGTATTCTCACCGCGTCGCTCGCCGGCCAGATGATGTCGCTGCCGGTGCGTGGTTACGAGATGGAGATGGTCAGCTACGTTCGCGCGGACTGATCGGTCTCCGATATCGCTCGTTACGACAAGGGCCGCCTCCCGGATGGGAGGCGGCCCTTCGTTGTTTCCATCGTCATCGATCATCGCCTCAGCGCACGGCCACCGCCTTTGCGTCCAGCCCCTTCTGCAGGAACTCCGCGAACTGCTCCGCCTCGCGGGTCATGCCGTCGAACTTCGCCACGAGCGATTCCTGCGGCGTGTAGATCGCGTAGTAGGGGAGCGCAACGGTCTTGAAGCGGTCGAGCTGCATCTTCTGGTTCTTCTTGTTCACCTCGTCGCGTCCGTCGGTATAGAGGCGCACCAGCACATATTTCTCCATCAGCCCGGCGATCTCATCGCGGGTGAACATATTGCGCTCCATCCAGCGGCAGTTCGTGCAGGTATACCCGGTGAAGTCGATGAAGATCGGCTTGCCGGTGAGGCGCGCCTGTGCAAGGGCCTCCTCGTAGTTGTCGAGCACCCACTTATGCTCGGCCTCTTTCTTCTCCCCTCCTGAGCTTTCGGCCCCTCCCGGCCCTCCGCGCCGGGCGTTGGTCATAAGCCCCGAGGTGCCCCCTCCTTCAGCCGGCGGCGGAAGCTGCGCCTCCAGCTCGCCCAGGCTCCCTCCGAACAATCCGGTCAGCAGCCAGAACCCGACGGCCAGGAAGCTGATCGCGAACAGAACGCGGATCGGGCCGACCTTATCGACCGGGGAATCGTGCGGCAGCGAGAAATGGCCCAGCAGATAAAGGGTGATCAGCACCGCAACCGCGACCCAGATTGCCAGGAAGAACTCGCGGCCGAACACCCCCCAGCCCCAGACCAGATCGGCGCTGGAGATGAACTTGATCGCCGCGGCGACCTCGATGAAGCCCATCACCACCTTCACCGAGTTGAGCCATCCGCCCGACTTCGGCATCGACTTCAGGAGCGCCGGGAAGAGCGCCAGCAGGAAGAAGGGGGCCGAGAAGACCGCCGCGAACACCGCCGTTCCCATCAACGGCCAGACCCAGTCGCCGCTGGCCGCCGATACCAGCAGGTTCCCGACGAACGGGACCGTGCAGGTGAAGGAGGTGAGCGAGAAGACGAGCCCCATCATCACCACGCTGAACACGCCATCCCCCTCGGCCCGCTTGTTGAGCCGGTTGAGGAGCGAGGTGGGGAGCTGGATCTCGAACATGCCGAAGAGGTTCAGCGCCAGGATCAGGAAGATCGTCGCGATGACGATGTTGACCACCGGGTTCGCCGCGAAGTTCGTGATGCCGCTGGCGCCCAGCAGAAGCGTGAAGATGAAACCGAGCGCGGTGAATGTGAGGATGATGCCGAGCGAATAGAACCCAGCGTCGCGTACCGTGCGTGTCCGGGTGGTCTGCCTGCGCTTGGTGAAGAAGGAGACGGTGATCGGGATCATCGGGAAGACGCAGGGCGTTGCCAGCGCGAGCAATCCCATCAGCGCGGCAAGTCCGAGATAGGCGCCGAGCCCCTGCTTGCGGGCCGCCTCGATCTCATCGCTGCTGCCGGTGGGAGCGTAGTCTCCGCCGGTGCTTCCTCCATCGCTCTTCGTCACGCCCGGAGCCGTTGCCGTGGTCCTGGTCGTGTCGGACCGGGAGTTCGCCGCCAGGCTATCGCCGGAGGCGGCATCGCTCCCCTCCGATGCAAGCGTATCGGAGGGGGCGGCAGCGGTGTCGGCGCCTGCGAGCTGCGATGTATCGGCCTGGATATCGAGATCGAAGGTGAGCTTGGTCTCGCTTGCCGGCAGGCAGGTCGACTCGTCGCACGTCATATAGTAGAAGTTCACCCACCCCTGCGCCTTCCCCACGGCCGCCTTCTTGGCGATCTTCACCGGGATGGTGAGCGTGGCCGCCCCCTCCCAGTACTCGATCTTCATCTCGAACCCTTCGTCGTACTTGAAGATCGCCTTGGGCCCTTTCACCTTCCCCGCCTTCGTGATCAGCTTCGCCTCGCCGACGGTGATCTCGGTCGGCTGCGGTCCGGGGAGCGAATCGGGATAGGTCCGCGTGGTGTACATATGCCAGCCGGAGGCGATGGTCGCCTGCACCTTCAGCTCGACGGTGGCTCCGGGCGCGCCGGTCAGGGTCGGCGTCATCACCTTCCACTTGACTTTGGTATCGCTCTGGGCCTGCAGCGAGGCACATGTGATAAGCATCAGCGCTGTAAGCGCAACGAGTAGACGGCGTACGTTGTTCATCGTCATTCGACAGGTATGTGACAACAAAGGGGCAATGCGTAAAGCTACGGAAAGTAACGATGTACGATCAATAGAATCTCTCGACTGACCGGAGCAAAGAGCGGGGAGGATGGGAGGGAGTCCCCTACGAGAGCGCGAGCACGAAATGGTCGATGATGAGGACGGCATCTCCGAGGGGATCGGTGGAGAAGGTGCCGCCGTTGAGGATGCTGCGGGCTCCGCCAAGCAGACGATCGGCGGCCGCGCGGATTTCATCGGGAAGCGATCGATCGTCGGAAATGCCGCGAAGGTTCGCCATCGCATGGGTGCCATAGCCCGCCGGAGGCTCGGGAAGCGATCCGATGAGCGCGCCGACAGCCCGCCGTCCGCACACTCTGGCGCGGCCCTGGTTCCCCTCGGCCATCGCCTGTTCCCCCATGGCGAGTTCCCGGCGGGCAAGCTCGATGCCGCGTGCGCAGCGGTGGCCGGGGTCGAGCGACGGAAGGATATATGCCATAGGGATCGCTACCGGAGGGAGAAAACAGCGCGTGCTCCGCTTTCCCGGGGGAAGGACGGAGCACGCATGAAGAGTTCCATACCGTGTGCTTATACGCGAGCGGCATCGGCGGAGGGGAGCGTCTCGGCGTCGAGCTCCTCGGCATGCCCGTTCCCGTTGCCGTTGGTCGGGGAGCTCACCGGGATGATCCATCCATGATTATCGGGAATCTCTCCGTACTGAATGCCGGTGATCGCCTTGTAGAAGCGCTCGCGCAGGGAGTTCTCCGGCTCGGTGATCGTGATGGGCTGCTCCTTGTAGAACAGCTCCCCCACCGGCGAGATCACCGCGGCGGTCCCGCTGCCGAACACTTCCTGAAGCCTGCCGGCCTGATTGGCCTCGGCGATCTCATCCATCGCCACCGGGCGCTCCTCGAGCGGAATCCCCCATTCCTTCGCCAGCGCTATCACCGTGCGCCGGGTGATCCCATCGAGGATGGTGCCGCCGAGGGGAGGGGTGACCAGCACGCCGTCGATCACGAAGAAGATGTTCATCGTCCCGACTTCCTCGGCGTAGCGATGGGTCTTCGAGTCGAGCCAGAGCACCTGATCGAATCCGAGCGCCTTCGCCTCCTGCGCCGCCAGCAGCGACGCAGCGTAGTTGGCGCTGGTCTTCGCCTCGCCGAGCCCTCCGGCGACGGCGCGGCTGTATCTCTCCTCCACCAGAATACGGGTCGGGGCGAGCCCCTTGGTATAGTAGCTGCCGACCGGCGAGCCTATGATATAGAGCACATAGGTGTTCGATGGACGAACGCCCAGCGCGTCGTCGGTGGCGATCATCGTGGGACGCAGATAGAGCGCGGTGCCATGCTGCGCGGGAACCCAGCTGCTGTCGATCTCGACAAGCTTCTTCATCCCTTCCAGCACGAGGGCTTCGTCGAACGCCGGCATGCAGAGGCGCTGGGCCGAGCGGCTGAAGCGGGCGATATGATCCTTCGCGCGGAACAGATTCACCGACCCATCCCCCCAGCGGAACGCCTTGAGCCCCTCGAAGATCGACTGCCCATAATGGAGCGTAAGGTTCGCCGGATCGAGGTTGAACGCGCCATACGGCTCGATGCGCGGATTATGCCACCCCTGCTCGCTATTATAGTTCATCAGGAACATATGATCAGCGAAATGCCGACCGAAGCCGAGCTCCGATACATCTGGGAATGGCTTTGGCTGAGGTGACTGGAGAATGCTGATCTTCATAAGGTGCTCCTGATGAGATTGAGTGTCCGGTAAATACTTCACGCCGTTTTGTAATATAGGGATTCGAGACGAGGTGATCCTCCCCATTGCCCCGGCCTCCGCATTACAGAGTGTGAGGATGATCACCTCGCCGCGTCCCTCCGCGTGGCGCCGCATCACGCGCCATGGAACGCCCAAACCCCGCGAAACCGGCCCCGGCGGAGGGTTTCGGTCCGATCGCCGAAGTCTCCGGCCCCCGTGTATGCTGCGGTGCGTCTGCCGGTCTGCTCCTTCCTCTGCTCCCGTATCGGGCGCCGGAAGCTGGCAGCGTTGCAGTGTGCCGGAATGTTGCGGCGGAGTTCAACCCCGGCCCGGCGTGGCAGAATCGCTCCGGGACGCTGCCGGGCAGCTCCCCGTATCGTGTCGGCAGCGCGGTCCGTGCTATTTTGAGTCAGGGCATACAAACGCCCATGTCGAGCAATTCGTCTTCACAGTGTCAGGTCGTTCAGACGACGCCGGCCGACCGGGCGGAAGTGCTCCGCGCCGCGGCTTCAGTGCCGGCAACCGATAACAGGCTATCCCAATGTCAGAGCATAAACGCAAAGCGCTCTTCATCTCGCGCCGTCATCCCGCCGAGGAGAAGGGGGAGACCATCGGCGGATGGCGCTGGAACAGAACCGTCCGCTACGTATCGCTGACGGTCTCGGTGCTGCTGATGGCGCTCCTCTTCCCGCGCTCCAGCAGCCTCGAGCATGAGTACGAGCTCAACTCCATATGGTCGGAGGATACGCTGCGCGCCCCGTTCGCTTTTCCTCTCTATAAGGACGATCCCGGCTATGAGCGGGATGTGAAGGCTGCCAGGGAGGGGGTGCTGCCGATCTACGTGCCGACCGGGATGAACTCGATCAAGATGCACGATACGCTGCAGCAGCTCGCGCAGGGGATCGCCCTCAGCGAGTCGCAGCCGCCGTTCCTGAGCGAGCGCGCCTGGGCGTTCGTGCAGTCGATACCGCCGGAGATGCGCGATCGTCAGCTGATGGATATCGCCGAGACGCTGTTCGAGGGGCTTGTCGCCCCCTATCGCTCCGGCGTCATCGATCAGAACAAGGCGTCGCTGCGGAGCGAGATGATCACCATCCGCAGGACCGAGGTCTACGAGGATGTGATTCCGATCAATCCTCTGTACGACAGCCTCGGGGTGGTCCATACGGTGGAGGGGAGCGTCAGCAAGAAGCTGAATCCCGAGGAGGTGGCGTTCGCCATGGAGCTGCTCGGGAAGGTCTTCACCCCCACCTATGCCTTCAGCCAGCGTCTGACCGACGAGGCCGGGGAGGCCGCCGTCACCAGCGTTCCGCGATCGCAGGGGGTGGTGGCCGACGGGGAGGTGATCGTCGCCACGGGGCAGCGGATCACCGACGCGGTGAAGCTGAAGCTGGGGAGCTTCCAGCGCTCGCGCCAGCTTCGCGAGGAGGAGGATCACACGTGGCTCCGCCTGATGGGGAACATCGGCCATATGGCGATCCTGCTCGGTCTGCTGGTCCTCTTTCTCTACAATTTCCGGCGCCGCATCTTTTACGATAATCTCCAGCTCGGGATCATCCTCGGCACGCTGCTGATGATCGCGGTGATGAGCTTCCTCTCGATGTCCTTCCCGACCGACTGGCCCGTGGAGTTCCTTATCCTGGTGCCGCTGCTGTCGATGCTCTTCGCCATCCTGTTCGACTCCCGCACGGCGTTCTATCTGACGGTGATCACCTGCTTTATCGTCGCGGGGATCCGTGGGAACGACTACGCGCTGGCGATCGCCGGGCTCTCGGCCGGAGTGCTTGCGGCCTATACGGTGCGCGACATCAAAAGCCGCACCCAGCTCTTCCGCTCGATCGCCTTCTCGATGCTCGGCTATGCCCTGGCGATCGTGGCGCTCGGCCTGGAGCGTGGCGATTCGTTCAGCGCGGTGGGGATCAAGCTGGCCTTCGCCGCCATCAACGCCATCATCTCGCCGGTGCTCACCTTCGCCCTGATCTGGGTGATCGAGAGCCTGTTCGGCGTCACGACCGATCTGAAGCTGCTCGAGTACGACAACCTGAACCATCCGCTGCTCCGCGCGCTGGCCGACAAGGCCCCCGGCACCTATCAGCACACCCTGACGATCGCGCGCCTTGCCGAGAGCGCCGCCGATGCCATCGGCGCCAACGCGCTGCTGGCAAAGGTCGGGTCGTACTATCACGATATCGGCAAGCTCGCCAAGGCGGAGTATTTCGTCGAGAACCAGATGCAGATGGGGAACAAGCACGACAGGATCAAGCCGGAGATGTCGGCGCGCATCATCCGCAACCATGTGCAGGACGGGGTCGAGCTCGGCCGCGAATACAAGCTCCCGCAGCGCATCCTCGACTTCATCCCGATGCACCATGGCACGACCGTCATCAAATACTTTTACGACAAGGCGCGCGAGTGCCATCCCGAGGCCGATATCAAGGAGGATGATTTCCGCTATCCCGGCCCGCTCCCGCATTCCCGCGAGACCGCCATCGTGATGCTCGCCGACGCGGTGGAGGCCACCACCCGCGCCCTTCCGAACCCGACGCCGAAGGCGATCGAGGAGACGATCGACCGCGCCATCAAGAAGCGGTTCTCCGAGGGGCAGCTCGATCACTGCGAGCTGACGCTGGCCGATCTGAACAAGATCAAGAAGGCGTTCATGAAGAATCTGATCGGCATGAGCCATCCCCGCATCCAGTACAAGCCGGATGAGAAGGATGGAGCCCCGGTCGCCCTGGCGCCGGAACCGAAGAAGGTCAAGCAGGACCCCGTGATCCCCTATATCGACGATGCGTTCGGCAGCGTCGACGCGGAGCTCGGCTACGGCCGCCCGGTCGAGAAACGGCGCGGCGATGGCGACGCGAAAAGCTGATCCACAGGCCGGGGAGCCCAGGAGCCGCTGCTCCGCTCCCCGGCTTTCATCCATTGTCCGCCGCGTCCCCATCTACATTCCGGCGGCGCGGCCGGATCGTCCGGTAACCGTATGAACTCCGCGCGCACGCCCCATCCTCCATCGCAGCCGGCCACGGCGCTCCGCTCGCTCCTCGATCGCTACACCGAGTTTCTGATCGTCGACAAGGGCTCCTCGGCCAACACGCAATCGGCCTACGATCTGGATCTGCGACGGTATATCGCGTTTCTGGAGGAGGCCGGCATCCGCGATCCGCGCGACGTCAAGGCGATAGCGATCCGGGAGTACGTCAGGACGCTGGCCGAGACGGGACTTGCCCCGGCGTCGGTGGCGCGGGCCATCTCCGCCATTCGCGGTCTGCATAAATTCGCCGTGGTGGAAGGGGACGCGCAGCACGATCCCTCCGAAAGCATCCAGCTTCCCCGCCGCGCCCGCGCCCTTCCCGATGTTCTGTCGATCCCGCAGGTGGAGGCGGTGCTCGATGCTCCCGACGCGACCGATCCGGCCGGCAACCCGTACGGATTCCGCGACCGCGCCATCCTCGAGACGCTCTACGCCACCGGCATGCGGGTGAGCGAGCTCAGGATGCTGAAGAACGCGCAGCTTCTGTTCGATTACGATCTGGTGCGGGTGATCGGGAAGGGGAACAAGGAGCGGCTTGTGCCGATCGGAAAGGTCGCCCAGCGCTGGATACGCCAGTATGTGGCGCATGCCCGACCCCGTCTCGCCAAACCGGGGGTCCCCAACGACGATATTCTCTTCCTCAACTCCCGTGGCGGGTCTCTCAGCCGGAACGCTCTCTGGAAAATGACCCAGACCTATGCGCGTCAGGCGGGGGTTGCGCTCGATGTCCATCCGCATACATTCCGGCATTCCTTCGCCACGCATCTGCTGGAGGGGGGGGCGGATCTGCGCGCGGTGCAGGAGATGCTGGGGCATGAGGATATCACCACCACGCAGATTTACACCCATATCGACCGCGAGTATCTCCGTGAGGTGCACCGGACGTATCACCCGCGCGACAGGCATGCAAGTGCTTCATGACAGTACGTATCAGCCCTTAAGGTATCTAGGAAATCATTGGGGAGGGTTTGTTAACTTTACGGCGATCTGAAAGGCCCCTCTCCGAGGATGGCTCTCCACGGATTAACCAGTTTATGAGTATAGAATGGCCCGTCGCTACGTTTCCAACAAGAATGAGACGGTGCGGATGTTCGAGAGCGAATTCATGGAGTTCTTCTCGCACGTGCATCCCACAACGCCGTTGATCGTATTCGTTCCGGTGATCTGCTATATGTTATATCTCTCGGTCTTCGACCAGGGGTTGGCATTTTCCACGATCATCGGAATGTTCGCCGTTGGAGTACTCTCGTGGACCCTGCTCGAGTATCTGCTCCACCGATTCGTCTTTCATTACCATCCCAAGAGTGAGTGGGGAAAGCGTTTCCACTTTATCCTTCATGGGGTGCATCACGATTATCCTAACGATGCCACCCGGCTGGTGATGCCGCCGGGGATAAGCATACCGCTGGCGATTATCTTCTACGGAATTTTCCTGCTAGTTTTCGGAGCTCGCCTTACCCCTCCCACATTCGCGGGAATGGTGTTCGGCTATCTCTGCTACGATATGCTCCATTACGCCACGCATCATTTTTCCATGAAGCGGGGCATTTGGCTCTGGCTGAAACAGCACCATATGCGTCACCACTACGGTGATGAGCATACCGGTTACGGTGTAAGCTCGCCGCTCTGGGATTATGTGTTCGGTACGCGCCAGCATGTGCCCAAGACCAAACGCGAAACTGTATAACGCATATCGCGCGGTTGGATGAACAGGAGAACGGGGATGGCGAACTGCCTATCCCCGTTCTTTTTTATTATCCATATAGATCTTCTTTATGGTGTGCGGCAATCATCGCAGGTCCTGTGCATGATGAGCGATAGCCTCGATGCAGCAGTGCCCGGCCTGCCGCGGACGACTGTAATTTCACAACCGACTAAACTACGTACACGACGATGAACAAGAATAATCTCAGAACCGTTGCCGAGCATACTATCGGTGTCCTGGACCATGGATATTATCATAATGGCGCCGGAGAGCGGGTCGATATCGGCGATCAGATGAGGCGCGCCGTCGAGGGCACGGTGCTCTACACGCCGCAGGAGTTGTCCTCCATTCTCGATGGACGTCCGGCGGGGGGATCGCACACGACGAACTACGAGGTGAGGAATGAAACCACGCTCGACGCCGCTCGCCGTCTTCCGGATGATGGGTATGGAAATGTGCTCTGCCTGAACTTCGCATCCGCGAAGAATCCGGGGGGAGGATTTCTTGGGGGCGCATCGGCCCAGGAGGAGAGTCTGGCGCGGTCGTCGGGATTGTACAGCTGTCTGTTGAAGGCGCCCGAATATTATGCGTTTCACCGGGGCAATAAAAGCTGTCTCTATTCCGATCACATGATCTATTCTCCCGACGTTCCCGTGTTCAAGCTGGAGGATGGATCGCCGATGAATGCGGCCGTGCCGGTATCGTTTATTACATCGGCCGCCGTCAACGCGGGGGTGGTGGAGGCACAGGAGCCGGAGAATATCGGGCGGATCGTTCCGGTGATGCGCTCACGGATCGATAAGATGTTCGCCCTCTGCGCGGCGCGTGGACATAAGACACTGGTGCTGGGCGCATGGGGATGCGGTGTGTTCAGAAATGATCCGGCGGTGATAGCCAGGATGTTCGGCGATGCGCTCGAAGGAGAATTCAAGGGAATATTCAGGACGGTCGTCTTTGCGGTGAGAACCAATAACGAGAAGATGATCCGCCCGTTTGCCATACGCTTCGCGACCGACGGACGGCCATAACGAAGCGCCGGTGATGACGATGCGATGCCGTCGCTGACTCCGAGGTGACATATGGCTGTTTTATGGATGTCACCTGTCATGAAACAGCCGGAATTCATCGCGCAGGGATCAATGAATCCTGCGGAGATATGTCCGGCGGGCGAGTTGATTTTCTGTTAGGGAATCGATGATCGGCTGACCTACAGACTATCTCTGGATCGATCATGTGAATGTATAAAACCATCCATCCCATAAATTATATTGGAATATAGCGGGAATTATCTGCGCGATTATTTACTGCCATTAGTTCGTCTCGTGCCATGGCGCCGGAACAGAGGCGAACGAGCTGCATTCCTGTGTTATCCTGTTCCGTTATGGGTCCGTCTCGCCGGAGCGATCTTCCTGCATAGGCGATGCGCGAACCGAGGCCGGTGCCATACGGTGTCGGAAATATCGAAAGCTTTTACGATGGCGTTATATGTCCGGCGATATCCGCTGCAGAATAGTGGAGAAATGTCCCTTGAACAAGGGGGTACATAAACATGTACGGGTACACAAACATGTACCCCGTGAATTGTTGCATGGGCGGATATAATCACCTATGTTTCCTGTGTCGACAAGTGTCCCCCCATAAATCCGATACGCTATCCTATTGCAGGGCCTTATGGCATCGTTATCCTCTCCATGGCTGCACATGGTGATCGTAACGAAATGCCGGAATGGTGTCTTTCCCGGAAGCATGCGCGTATGCAACGGGGAGGTGCCGGCGGATATAATATTTGCGTGAAAATAATAGTAGGCATGTTGGCCGCGATATGGGGCGATGACAGGGATGTCAGGAACGATCGCCCCTGTACACTACGATAACCGGGCGAAATTGTAGAGCGTTCCTGAGATAGATTACTGCCGCGACCGATCCTCATCTTTCCCTGATCCGCATCCATACGCGTTGTATGGGCGTGCGCATATATGGCGGTCCCGATTGCTCCAGACAATGTTATTGCCGATCACCATCGCGATCGCAATCGGCAACAGCACCAATGCCGGCGATTATTCGCTGGCACCACATGTACCTTTTAACTCAAGGAAAAGCTATGCGTACACTTAGCTCGTTCTTTACTGTTCTGGCCGCGCTCGGAACGATGAGCGTGGCCGCCACGGTCAGTGGCTGCGACGATAGTCGCCAAACCGATAACCTGCTGGTCAATCCCGGCAGCTCGATGGTCCGGGAGTCACCTACTCATACAGTGGGCTCCGGCCTGGCAGTGACCGGTACTCCTCTGTCGCTGCCGATGGGCAAGCGCGCTGCGGGCGATACCATCGTGGCCCCGCCGGTGGTTGTCCCCGTCAGTATCCATATCACCTCACCACCCCAGGATGCCAGCACCATCGTCACCGCGACGCATATCGTTGCGGGACCCGATATGTCGAAGTATGAGTCCGAGCATCACAGCAAGGTGCCCGAGTTCTATACCCAGCGTATCAAAGTGATCTGGACTCCGATCACATCCACCGATACGGTCGTGACCGGCGGAACGCGGTAATTCCAATCCGGAGCATGCCGCATTTCTCCGCGCGTAATCCCGCGGGGAACCGGCTTACGCGGCTTTGGTATCATATACGGCATGTGGGGAGCATGTGCTGCAGCGCATGCTTCCCCTGCAGTTATTTCCCGAATCTCTTCTCGCATCGTGAGCGGCGGCGATGGCGCGGCATGTCGCCGGCCGCCGACATTCTATGCGGAAGCATTTTTCAACGAGGTACATCATGCGCAAGATCCTCCCTGTCGCCGTTGGTATTATTGCTGTCGCGTTGTGCGCGTTTGTGATCGTTGCGTTCATCGGCGGCGGAAGCCGGAGCCATCGCATCGCGGGGCTGTATCTGGTCACCAACGAGGAAGTCATCAACGGACTCTACAGCGACCTCGATTTCGCCGACTCTATGGCTGTCTTTCGGACGGTATACCACCAGCTTCCCGATTGCGTGACGGTGTACCCATCGGAGAATTATTATTATTTCAAAATGACGGGGCGCGGACGGACCGTCAATGGATCGATGACGCTATATGTGGAGGATCGCCATGAGGGGCGCTTCGGTTTCGGCTATGTGGCAAAGGTCGAAAGCCCGTCGCGCCAGCAATATGTGCCGGTCGAGGGGAGCGGCATCATCCTCGATACAAAGGATGGGCTGCATATGAACATGGTGACCCCGAACTGCTACTCGGTGGATTATGAGGGGAAGCGCGTCTATTTCAACCTCTACCACGAGCCGTTCGCGCGGCCGACGAAAAGCATCATCAGGAGCGATGAAACCTATGTCGGGCCGAGCTTCGACGAATCGGGCCTTCGCTTTCATCTCGTCTTCAACAACGACAAACAATGTCTGTACTGGGTGCTCAACGAGGAGGGCTACGTGCCGGAGCGTTTCACGTATTACTCGCCGTCGGTGCTGATCGGCGACCGGACCGGGTTCGCCTTCTATAATGACAGTCTCAATAAACGCAAGATCCTCATCGGCGTCGATGGCTTCAACGTCCTGCAGAACAACTGGTATGATGGCCCGTTCGACCAGATGCCCGACAACTATGTGGACGCCGGCACCGTGAGCGTGCAGCGCTACCTGGAGGCAGCCTACCATCTGGAGAAGAACATCATCGACAAGTTCGGCAAGTATCCGCTCAGCAAGGGAGCGCGGCTTCCCGTGGCGCCATACTGCGTCTACTTCAAACGCGATGATCTTGCGTTCGCCGACAGTCTGCTGGCGCTCAGGCTGCCGGATGCCGATCTTTATGCCGCGCTCACGCGCCAGCGCTTCGACACACCGAAAGAGCTGCGGTACTGAGAGCGCGGGAGAAATCCCAGAGGAATGCGCTCCGGCGATGTCGTCCGCTCCCCGCCGGAGCGTCGTACCACTGCGGCGCTCCTCTGCGATGATATCGTGGAGGTACTGTATGATGACGCCGATATCCCTCCGGGCCGTAACGCCCTATCCGTCGAGCCTTCCCGATGATGACGAGGGGATGCCGATCGTATACTCTGCCCCGCCATTCCCGTCGTCCGGTTGATGACCGCATAGTATTCCGGGGTAGATCAACGACCGGAGAATCCAGCCGGAGCATGAACCTCCTATCGCCGTGCGGGGGAGCCTCTCGATCGGCCGCCGCTGAAACTCCGGTGCTGCTTTCGTCCGGAGGTCCATTCTGTGCGTGTGGCCGAATGATACGTGCCGGCCGCTCGGGATCTATCGTCGATGCGGCTTTCGAGGGCGCATCGTTCACACATACTACAGCGAGATATCCTCTCTTCCACTGCCATCACGTTCGGCGGTAGTGTCTCAGTTTGATCGACGAGCGCTGAGAGGGCTGGGCCGGAGTTGAACTCCGGCCCAACATTCCGGCACACTGAGACACTACTCGTTCGGCCGAGTTTTTGACTCCGGCTGATGGTTGGTTCGTGGAGGAGCGTGTGCTGAGCATGTCAGGGCCCATATCTGCATGGAAGAATCAATCCCCCCATGGATCTGGTTCGGGATGGTGATGGGGGATGAGGGGTGGGGTATTCCGGCGCGGTCTGATGAAAACCCGGTCTGAGGGAACCTATTCTGATGTCGTTGGGGAGGGATGGGATCTGTAAGGAAATAAGCGTAGATTCACGGCCGACTCTCGATCGGTCCGTCGACACTACATCTCCCCGAGCCCGGCGCGAACGATTCCCATCCAGCAGCGTTACCATCAACAAGGAAATTCTCCATGAGTGACCAGACCTCACTCGACGATGCCACCGGTACGTCGACACTCGAAGCCGTCGGCGATGAGCTGCGGCCCGATGTCTATACCAACATCGTCGAAGACGCATATCAGCGCGACGACAGCAGCGGCGACACCACCATCATCACCGGCCTTTATCTCAATCTGACGCAGGATCTCCTGCCGGCGAACAAACATCTCATCGTCTTCGCCGATGTGATCGCCATCAAGACCGCGCTCACTCTCCCCGGACGCAATATGACGCTCTATGCGCGCCAGTTGGTCTCCGAGGGGGGAAGCATCGATCTGACCGCGCCTCCCATTCCCGCCGGCATCGGCAATTACAATCCCGGCGATCGTGCCAGGGATGGAGAAACGGGAGCCAACAGAGGAGACAACGGGAAGAGGGGGGATGATGGTGCCAATGGCCGGGAGGGGACATGGGGAAGCACGATGACGATCTATGCGGAGTCGCAGCATGGGACGCTGACCATCAAATGCAAGGGAGGAGCCGGCGGGCGGGGTCAGGATGCGGGAAACGGTGGGGTAGGACAGCAGGGGAGAGATGGCGATGATGCCCAGATCAGCGGTGGGTATGACCAGCGGGTGGAGCGCCAGCCTACCTCGGGCGGGGCTGGCGGGAACGGCGGCAATGGTGGCAACGGAGGAAGAGGAGGGAACGGCGGGAGCGGTGGAAACCTGACGCTCGGCATCATCAGGAAGCTCGGCACCGTGACGGCGGATCTCTCGGGCGGCGCCGGGGGAGCCGGGGGCGGGTACGGCAAGGGCTCCGGCGGCGGACCCGGCGGCGTGGGAGGACGGTTTGCCGATTGCAAGACCTCTGGCAGATATCCGATGATCCAGACGATCTGCAGACATACCAACAACCGCGCCGCCAGCGGGCCGCAGGGGGTGCTTGTCGGGACACACGGAGCTATGGGTGCATCGGCGCAGCAGGGACCGTCCGGGGTCAATATGACCATCACATCCGTCAAAGCGATGTTCGTGCAGAACCTGAAGATGCCGTATCGCGCGCTGCTGTTGCGCCAGGCGGAGATGAGCTACATGAACGGCGACTATCGCATCGCATCGAACCTGCTCGAGTGGCTTCGCTTCGTCGCCGGCGATGACGCCGGGTCGACCCAGATCCGCCTGCGGGCCGAGGTGCTCCTCACCCAGCTCCATCAGGGACTCAACTACTATGGACGGCTGCCGCATCACGTTCCTCTGGTGACGCTCGATTACTACAAGAATCAGCTTACATCGCTGCTGCTGCTCGGGCAGAACATCGAGAACGCGCGCAACGCCTACAACAACCAGCAGGCGACGCGTGAGGCCAGGCTTGCGGCGATCGATACCGCGATCACCGAGGCGGCCAAGATGCAGGATAAGCTCAAGGAATCGCTCGTGCAGTTCGAGACGCAGGGGAGCCAGCTCCAGGATGAGATTCTGCAGCTGTCGATCGCCAGAAGCAAACAGCGCGATGTGATGATGGCGTCGGCGGCGGCGTTCAAGCGGGCCGTGACCGACAAGGCACAGGGATGCAGTTTCGAGGATCTGCTCAAGTTCGCCACGACGGTGATCAGCGTGGGCAAGGCGGTGTACGGAGATTACACTGCCATCAGCGGCGCGATCGGCAGCCTGAAAAACGTGACCGCCACGCTCGACGGGCTGCAGAACGCCATCAAGCATCTCCAGACGCTCCAGAAGAGCGTGAGCGATATCGCCACGCAATGGCAGACCCTCAAGACGGAGCTCTCCGATGCGACGCCGGATGTCTCGAAGATCGTCGCCGAGCAGGATGAGTTCGACAAGATGATCAAGCCCTATCTGGATATGCCGGAGGCACAGGAGTACAGCAAGAGTGTGCACGATTATCTCGGCGTCGTCCAGGCGGTCAACAAAAAGCTCCTCGATTACAACGGCATGCTCGTCTCCAGGCTGGGGATGACCGTGCAGATCGCGCAGAAGGCGAGTGAGCTGGATGATATCAGGAGCCGCAGGGCACAGACTCCCGATCCCACGGCGCAGCATTTCCGTACCTACATGGCGGCGACCTACGAGGATATCCGCAAGCATATCATGCGCTATCTCTTCGAGGAGTATACGGCCTATCGATACTGGGCGCTGGAGGAGAAGCCGTTCGTTGTGCAGGACCGGTCGATGGGAGGGCTGAGCGCGCTGCACAGCAAGCTGATCGGAGATGTCCTGGATGCCCTCAATGAGCGCGTCACCGTCAGGCAGTCGTTCCAGAACAAGATCGTGACGCTGACCGAGGCTGCCCGTCCCGGACAGTTCGCCAGCTTCCGCGCGGGGCATCAGGAGCAGACCGCCGGGGGGAGTAGCACGAAGGTGCACGAGCTTACATTCACCGTGCCCCATGAGGAGAGATTGTTCGGCGGATGGTGGCAGGTGCTGGCGACGAATTTCACGATCGCGCTTCCGGGCGTCAGGACTGAGCGGGGATCGATCCTTGTGCAGTTGATCCACAGCGGTTCGGTGGTCGTCGACAACAACAAGGGGGTCGCCGTACCGTTCAGCCACATCCGTCGTCTGGCCGATTATTCCTACAGGATCGCCGATGGCGTACGGGAAGGAGGAGGCAATCTTGGCGGGGATGCCGATAACAAACAGTATATCGGCCTGAGCCCCTACGCCACCTGGACCATCCGTATCAAGGCGGAGAACAATCCCGGGCTCGATCTGAGCGCCGTCAGGGAGATCACGCTGACGTTCGCCGGGAAGTACTATCCGTCGCTGCGGGGGGCGGGGAACCCGGCCACGGAGGAAGCCGAAACCGCCGAGGTCATCGAAATCGAGACGGCCTGATCGATCGCCCGATGCCGGTGATCTCGCGGAGTATATCTCCCGGGACAGGCTGGACGGATGACCGTGGATGAATGATGGCGCGTCGGCAGGGATGTCCGCTGTGGCCTCCCTGCCGCATGCCGCCGGCGCGCCGATGCGGAGCCGGCAATCGTGCTCGTGCCGGCGTCGTTATCCCCGAGTCGATTTCGAGCCGATGCGCGACATCGCCGGATGCTGCGAGGGCGCCGGATGGATGTAGCTATACGAGTGGATGCGCGGCTTTTCTCTGTTCCCCATGCGTCCGGATTTCCGGCTGTCGGGATACCGGAATCGCTCCGCTTCCCGGCATCCATCCGGATCAGCGGGCAAGCCGCATCACGATCTCCCACTCCTCCTCGGTCACCGGCTGCACCGACAGGCGCGATCCGCGCTGATTCACCATCATCATCTCCAGTCCCGGCGTCTCCTTCAGCGTTCCGAGCGGAATCAGCTCTCCGAACCTGCGCACGAACCTCACATCCACCATGCTCCAGATCGGATTCTCCGGCGTCGACTTCGGATCGAAATGATCGTCGTCCGGGTCGAGCGCGGTGTGGTCGGCATAGCCCTCGCGCACGATCTCGGCGATCCCCGCCACCCCCGGCGGCATCGACCCCGAGTGGTAGAACAGGACGCCATCGCCCGGCTTCATCAGGTCGCGCATAAAGTTCCGCGCCTGGTAGTTCCGCACGCCGGACCAGAAGGTGGCCCCATCACGCTGAAGGTCGTCGATCGAGTAGCAGTCGGGCTCGGATTTGAGGAGCCAGTAGTTGGGCATAGCGAAGAAGCAGGTTGATATCGTTGACTGAACTCGGCTGCACCGCCCGCGATGCTCCGTAGATGACACCATCCTTGGATCGGACAGCGAGACCGAAGTCATTCAAGCTAGCTCTCCTCGATTATCCGGGCAACAGTGGTGATGCCCTCTCGTTGGCTGCGCCGTCTTGCCAGGATGCGTGCCGCCGTGGCCCGTGCGGCATCGTTGGCAACATATCCTCCCGACTCCACGGCCTTGACAAGGATGCGTGCTTCTTCCCCGACCACCGGCTTTGATATCGTCGAGTCTGGGTAGTTCATCCCTTATTCTCCATGAGTTGTTGGTCCGCAGGGCTCGATATCCTCTCCTTCTTGGCGACCTTCTCCAGATGTTCTGCGACCACCAGAAGTTCATGGTTCACATAGTCGCAGACGGCGGTGCGCTCGGAGAGATGGCGGCTGTAGTAGGCACCGGCCACATCGAAGGAGTCGCGCAGACAATCGACGAAGGACCGTACGCGACGGATGCGGTCGGCTGGTGTGCTCGGGCTTCCGCCTTCTGATAACAGAGGCTGCGTGGTTCGTGGTTGGTTCGACATAGTACTAGTTTGAACAAAAAAGGCCCGGATTTGTTCACGCCTAGTACAGCGCCGCCGTCGTTGCCGAGCGGCGAATCCGGGCCAAAACGAATCTACGGAAATCGCCCGGTTCGTTCGAGCATTCTCCGGTACTAGACGTGAACCCTCGCAATGTAGAGTCCCGTGAAGGGGCGATCAATGGGGGGAAGGCGTGGGTTTGCCAACGATATAATTGATTGCTTTCGTCCATCCTTCAGGCCGCTGCGCCCTGCCTTCTCGTTTGCCGCTCGATCCGTCTCGTTGGCGCTGCTCTTCTATCACTCCCGCTTTCCCCCCTGCCTGTGTATGATTGAATCAAAGGAGCATGGTACAGCGCTTTGATAGCTGCAATCCATGGTGTAAGTTGTCGTCGTTCCAGTTAATGTTGAAACGGACTACGACAACCCCGATGCAGATATCATGAAAGCTGAAGCAGTACAAGGAAAGGAGAGAGGCAGGATGCCATCTCCGATGAGTGTGCCGAAGGAGTCAACCGGCCGGGCGAAAGCGGCGGGGCTCCCCCGGAAGCGGAAGGTTGAATCCGGGAAGGGAAGCGACGCCGCTCGGAATGCCTCCGATGCCGTGGCTGCCCTGTTGCGCACCGATGATCCGGTAAAGCAGGCTATCATCAAGCGCGTGGTGCGAATGATGGCAGATACACTGCGTGATGCCACTCCTGCGAGCCTTCAGGGGGCCGTGGAAGCTCCCACCGATGCCGGGAGTGCTGCCTATCTGGTGTCGATGGCCGCAGGGCTGGACGAAGCAGCGCGCGAGCTTGATCCCACGGCCGCCGCGATCCTGCGTGGCTCCGAGATGAAGCGCGATCTGCTCAGGCGGGCCGGCGGTGTGCTGGAAACAGCACGGGTCGCGTCGCTGCTCGGCATCTCCCGGCAGGCCGTGGCGAAGCGTGTCCGCAACGAGTCGCTCCTGGCTATTCAGGATGCATCAGGACATCTGCAGTTCCCTGCGGTTCAGTTCACTGCCACCGGAACTATCGATGGGCTTGAGAAGGTCCTGGCGGCATTCAACGTGGAGAACCCTTGGACACGCCTTGCCGTCCTGCTCGATACCGATGAGGGGGTCGGAGGCAAACAGGTTATTGATGCTCTTCGCGCGGGTGAGCTGCGGGCGGTTCTGGACGTGATACGATCGTTCGGGGCATAAGCGATGGCGAAGAGATTATCTGGTGATACATCGTTCGATTATATCGCGGGGCTTACCCTTCCTCTTATCAAGAGACCGAAAGGGAGCCCATGCTTCAGGATACATCGGAGTATCCATGATCCCCTCTGGTTTGGGCCCGACGTGACAGCGCCGGTAAGCGGACGGTTCAATGCACCGGGATACGAATATGGCGTCTGCTACTTCGGTTTGTCGCTCGATGTGGCGTTTGCCGAGACGCTGCTGCGAAACCCCTCCAGCCGACTGCTCGGGGGCTCCGATCTTGCCGTGCGTTCGATCTCGACCGGACATCTGACGAGAGGCCTCCAGCTTGTGCAGCTTCATGGACCGGGACTCAACAGACTGGAAATCACCGCCGAGACGGTGCATGGCCCGCACGATATCTGCCGTCGTCTTGCGCTCGAACTCTGGCGACATCCGAAGCAGGTCGATGGTATCGCCTACCGCTCCCGCTTCGACGATGATGAGCTCTGTGTTGCCCTTTTCGACCGTGCCATCGACGCGATTGCCATCGACGCTACGGAAGGACTTCTGGACGATATGCGCCGGCTCGGAAGAATCCTCGATAAATACGATGTGGGTTTGGACCCATAGCCGAGAACGATTGCCTCTATCTCCTGACGCGAAGTGCTGCTCTTATTTCCGTTCATCCAATGGCCTGCGATGGCCGACGCTTCTATCCGAGATCGCTCGACCATCTATACGCGATCTGTTTGCACGGTAGAAGCATTGCACGCTCCTTCGAGGGCGTTCGATATAGTACATCTCCACGATCTGCGAAACCTCCGTCTTCTCCGAATAGATTCCGGCTTTACGTGCGGCCTCATGAATACGGGTGAGATCATCCTTCCAGGTGTGAACGGTGATCTTATGCGCTGGAGAGCCAAGCTGTCCCAGAGGCTCCTCGTACATATCCAACTGCGCTCTCTGCGCTTCCTGCATGACGGCAGCCTGGGCGATCTGCAGTAGCCCGTGAACCCGCCGACCATAGTTCTGCTGTTCCAGCAGGACCATATCAGCCAATCGTCATAGGAGGTGTTGTACCCAATCCTCCACGACATCCAGGCGTTCCTTTGCCTCCGGTGCTTCATGATAGCGGCGGCGAAGCTCCTCTTCAAGCTGGCTTGGTGGCAATCCCCAGTAATCAGTCATGAATTCGCCTGTATTCCGGTCTTATGCCAATCGATTGGCTCTTGTTGATAGGCTTCGGCTTCTTCAGGGGTGAGTGTGATGTCTGCGAAGCTCCAGGTGTAGTATACCGTGGTGATGGATAGCTCTAGATACTCTAAACAGCAGGGGGGGTACACAAAGATGTACCCTCATTAAGGCCATGCAGAGCTATGAACTCATAAATTCCATTTCTATTTTACAACCTATGGCCTTTTGATCTTACTCTATCTCTCATGCGCATAAGCAAACAGTTCAAGCTCAGAATACCGCAATTCGAACTCGATTTCGTTGATATCGATACTTCACAGGATCTTCCGCTATTCGTTGGCCCACGTTTCTTAGGACTATACACGGATCGCTGGTCTCTCAGTACTGTGGCAAGTATTTAAAGCTTCTTCAAAGACCTTCTTGATCCGCTACATGCCGAAAAAAGAGATGATGCACATTAACTCTTTTCGTATCTAGGTTAAACGAAACATGTATGCCCACTATCAGGTTCGGATGGCGTTTCGTGGCCAATTGTAGGGCCATGTGAAGGTCATGGATGACCTGCTCGAAGGCAGCAGTAGTAATTCAGCCCGATGGGTTCAGATAGGTATAATAGACTGATGCGTGTCAAAAAAAATATCTTATGGAAAGCATTAATTGGTCATTAGTTCCCGCTAGCCCCATATATAAGGCTATCCTACGTGAATGGAAAAATTTACTCTCAGACAAGAGCGCAAAAGAAGAGAGATATCAAGCGTACTTGGCTCAGTATTCAGGCTTCTTATTCCCAAAGCAATATGAATGGAATGAGCAATTAGTGATGGCTAAGATTCGCCTTGGAAGTGATTACGTTACTGACTTTGTTATAGCAAGTGGAAGAAGAAGCTATGGCTTCGAATACACTCTAGTTGAGATAGAATCGCCTCATTGTCAGCCTTATACGATAGCTGGCCATCCTTCGGAAAGGTTGAATACCGCGATTCAGCAAGTACAGGATTGGCAGCGTTGGATTGAACGTAATCGTGAGGAGGCTAAGCGTATATTCCCATCTAAAAACTTTATTATTAATGATGACCCGAACTTTAAATATGTGATTGTCATCGGTCGGCGTTCAGGTGATGGGCGGGATGAAGCTCGAAGGAATCACTATGCAAGGAGCTTAGGTGTAGAAATTCGATCATTCGATTATTTGACGGATGCAATGGAGATTAGAAGGTTTTCGCCATTCACTTGGATGTCGCGTGATATCTTTCCTGTTATATCGGAAAAGAGTAATAATGATTTTAGCAACCCTTTCGCTCGATCGTATACAAACTCCGAATGGAAAAAGATCGTCAGCAGCGGGATTGATATTTCTCACATGGTGGCCCAGAATTTGGAGATCCTCCTGTCTTGTCGGAGATATAACATGGAAGATCTGCGGGAGTTCAAAATGTATCTCGATGGTTTAACTGACTTGGAGATCGCAATTCCAAAAAATGACTATAAGCTCCTCGAATATCATTAGAAGCTATCTCATAAATGCCTGAGTCTCAGCAGAGCTGCCTTATCCCGGCCTCACCAGCCAGTTGTAGAGCGGATCTCCGGACGGCGGCGGCGCTCTCAGGCGACTGGATCTATTTATGAGATGACTTCTAACGAAATTGATCATCTTCCAAGTGAAATTCCAGAATTGCTGTCTCCGGTTAATGGGGTTTGGATCGCCTCGGATATGGGGCCGCAAGGCATTCGTTGGGATGGAAAAGTATGGAGATCGTTCAATGTCTGTGGCGAAAGTGTTGATGGTTAGAGAAAACTAATAATTCTGTATGCTATTGCTTGCGGATCATAGGGATGATTACGTAGCGATCGACCGTTCTGCGAGTAAAACTCATATAGTTGCAAAAATAGAAGCTTGTTGTTGGGTCGCTCTAATTTCCATAAGATGCCTATATCTAACGGATCTGGTTTTAATTGTAAAATGAGGTGGATATGAGAGATCGTAAGTATTTGTTTTCCGAGTATGATTGGTTCTCAATTGAACAGAACCAAGTGCAGAAAATGGAGAAAGAGATTAATGCCACAGAAGGTAACTATCTCCTCAATACTGCAGTCGATGATCTCGCAAGGTACTTCGAGGATAAGTTCACGATTGAAGTTCCCGCTCTCCTAAGAGAAGAAATTGTTGTTAGTCAACATGAAACGCAGGTCGACGTAAGGAACGATCCATATCGATTCATAGATGATAGAAGCCGGCCAGCCTATGTCCAGGGCACTACTGTAGAGGTAGAAATACCTTTTACAGGTGAAGCTCATGTTTTTAAAATACAGCCAGTCACATTCGGGCTGAATCTGCCGTATGCCGAAATACGTGCTAATGTGTTGATCTTGCAGATCGAAGGAATCAATCTACAAGCTGAGGTTGTTCGTAGCGAGATTGATAAAATGATCTCCAAGATCGATAGCTATCTAGACTCACTTCGAGGTAGTGCGGATGGCCTCAACCGGCAATTGTTTGGTCTGGCACGAACAGCAATCGAGTCTAGACGTCAGAAGTTGCTCGCAGATAGTAACCTTGTTGGCTCATTAGGGTTTAAGATCAAGGGGAGGCCTGACTCCAAAAAAACTTTTGTTGTTCCAGAAGTCCGTCGAAAGCTATCTCCAACCCCGCCACCAGCTAGTAGTGCTCCATTTAAGCCTGAGCCAACTCTTGGCAATGATGATTACGAGCATATACTGAACGTGCTTGAAAATATGGCTCATGTCATGGAGCGAAGTCCCTCTGCGTTCAAATCTATGGGCGAGGAATCGCTACGTTCTCATTTTCTGGTTCAGCTTAATGGTCATTATGAGGGGCGGGCAACTGGGGAGACATTCAACTACGAAGGGAAAACGGATATCCTCGTTAGGTCAAACGGAAGGAATGTTTTTATCGCGGAGTGTAAATTCTGGTCTGGTCCAAAGGTGCTTATTGAGACTATCAATCAGCTCTTAGGTTATAGCAGTTGGCGAGACACTAAGGTTGCAGTAATCGTTTTTAATCGGAATCGTGACTTCTCAAAGGTCTTGGCGTCCATTCCAGAGACTGTTAGGTCGCATCCGAACTACAAACGTGAACTGCCTAGTGGTGGCGAGACTAAATTCCGATATATCTTTGCACACCGTGACGATGTAAATCGTGAGATGTTTCTTGCCGTTTTGGCTTTTGATATCCCCAGTGGAGATCCGGAAACACTGTGAGAGACAATTTTACACCTGCCATCACTGATACGCTTGGGAAACGGGTCGGACCGTGCTGTTCCAATCCCGGGTGTCAACTCCCGACAAGCGGGCCTCAGATTGAGCCAACAAAGGCTGTTAATGTTGGTGTGGCTGCACATATCACCGCTGCTTCGCCTGGTGGCCCAAGGTATGATCCATCACTGACGAGTGAACAACGGCGCGCGATTGAGAACGGAATTTGGTTATGTCAGACCTGTGCTAAGATGATCGATAGCGATGTTGGCCGCTACACCGTTGCTGTGCTCCTAGAATGGAAGAGCACAGCGGAGGAAGCTGCTCGTACTGCTATTGAATCCCCGAGAGCTAAGGCACATGGAGAGAGTATCGATGCGTGGTGGACGGGCTGTCTTGCCGACGGCGTTTCAGAGGACCCCGACTTCTTTATGACAGTTGTTAATAACTCGGAGAAGGACATGCCATGGCTCAATGTGCATGTATACCCGTCGAACACTTTCCAGTTGGAACCAATAACTCTGAGAGATCTGACCGACTGATGCACGGCTAGTACGCCATGTATAGGTTCCGGATGTTTGAGTCTGATGGCCGATTGACTAAATGGGCTTCTAAGTTCTCGAAACTCGATCGTGATGAGATCTCTATCCAGGTGTTTCGTCAGAACTTCATTGGTGAGTCAGTCTTGATCAGCTATAAACTTGGAGCGGAATTGCATGACCGGATCATCGCGTTCAATCTGGAGGAACTGTAACTAGACGCCGCGACTGAGAGTGTGACTTGAGTGTGTTGCGATCTTGGACATCAAGCCCCTTGCCTTTGTATGACAGATCTCATGGGTATGTATGCGTTACCCCATTGTTACCCACGCCCTCCCAAACCCCATAACCACGCCCATTCCACCCCCAACTACCTACTTGAGGAGCCAGTAGTTGGGCATAGCGAAGAAGCAGGTTGATATCGTTGACTGAGCTCGGCTGCACCGCCCGCGATGCTTCGTAGATGACACCATCCTTGGGGCAGATGGCGAGGCCGAAGTCATTCAAGCTAGCTCTCTCCGATTATCCGGGCAACAGTGGTGGTGCCCTCTCGTTGGCTGCGCCGTCTTGCCAGGATGCGTGCCGCCGTGGCCCGTGCGGCATCGTTGGCAACATATCCTCCCGACTCCATGGCTTTGACAAGGATGCGTGCTTCTTCCCCGACCACCGGCTTTGATATCGTCGAGTCCGGGTAGTTCATGACATGTTGTTCGATGTGGGCCTGTCTTCCATGCGGGAGCTCCGGTCTTGCGAAGCTGCGATCCTGATTGGTAGGATCGGCGGAGCAATTGGTCGTGAGGCCGCGTTTGCATAGTTTTTGTCGTGCCATGATCAACGTCTGCGGGATCGGCTCACACGGTCCGCAGTGCTCTTTCGGGCACGCATAAGCGTTCCCGGATAACATAAGCTCTCAACAATGAACAGCGAACATAGACCATTGAACTACAACCCACTGACTCCCGAAGAAGAGCGTGTCATCGTACATAAAGGCACCGAGCGGCCGTACTCGGGGGAGTATGACGACTTTTTTGAAGAAGGAATCTACGTGTGCCGGCGGTGCAACACCCCGCTGTACGTCTCGAACCGGAAATTTCACTCGGGGTGCGGATGGCCCAGCTTCGATCAGGAGATTCCCGGCGCGGTTATGCATAAGCCGGACTCCGACGGTCACCGTATAGAGATCCTCTGTGCGACATGCGGCGGCCATCTGGGGCACGTCTTCCAGGGGGAGCGTTTCACCGAGACGAACACCCGGCACTGCGTGAACTCGGTGTCGATCAGGTTCGTTCCCAAATCCCAGGCGCAGGACCCAGCCGAGTGAGCCGCTTGACGCGCCTATGCCCTGGGGAGCGTGTAGTGTTCGGAAACGTTGGTCCACGCTCCATCCTGACTATGGATTGATCCTGTCGTTCATCTCGCGCGGCTTCATGGCCTGCAACTCAACAGGAGTTAACGATCACTGTTGAAAGCGTTCATGGGCCGCACGAGATCTGTCGCTATGCGGCACTCGGGGATATGGAGCCCCACCCCACGATATCCGCCATACGATCGCTGCAATAATGGGTTGAGCATCGTCATGAGGGGGTACACAAAGATGTACTCCCGCTCATTGCGATCTTTGGGTACATTGCTTTTACATGATCTTTACCCAGGATCATTGCTCCACCATCACATCTACGGCGGTCCGGAAAATATAAACCAGGATTCCATATGTCATTTATGGAAGCCGGAATTTCTGTGCCTATACTTTTCATCAACCGGTCGATGGAGGAAAACAATTCCATGTCGAGGGAAAGGGGTAGCGAAATAAGGATGCGGTAGCAAGGGGATGAGCATTTCTAAAAGTAGAGCCAGGCTGCATGTGAATATCTTATGCGTGCAAATACGATCGCTCTTCCGGGACCAAACATGCGGCTGCCATGGTACTACGTTCAACACATCATGCAACACAGGATGCATTCATGAGCATTACTTCCGCGGTGTACTGTTGGGAGGATCTGTACGAGGGCGGGCAGGCCGTTATCGATAATCTCAAGGCCTCCGGTTTCTCCACGATTATTGCGTGGTCCGTGCATGTCAACGCAACGAACGCCGATATCACACTCAATGATACGCTGATCGTCAGCAACGGAGCCTATGTGGGAGACCCATCGTGGCCCTCGCTGCTCGGGCAGTTGAAGACGGGGACGACCTCGGTGAACCGTCTGCTTTTCTCGGTTGGGAGCGGACCTCCTCCGATCGATTTCACCAACATTCAGACTCTCATCACCAGTGACGGCACCGGGCCGGGGAGTCCGCTCTACAAGAACTTCGCCGCGCTGCTGGCAGCCATTCCGTCGATCGACGGCATCGACTTCGACGACGAGGATCTGTACGATCAGAACACCGTCGTGCAGTTCGCGCTCATGCTCAAGGCGATCGGATACAAGCAGATCACATTCTGTCCGTACACCAGCATGTCGTTCTGGGCCGGCTGTCTCAGCGAGCTTCAGGCGCAGGCACCGGGCCTGGTGACCGCATATAATCTGCAGTGTTATTCCGGGGGAGCGTGGAACGTCAACGTGCTGCCGCAGTGGATCGCCTCGATCGCGCCGACGCTCGGCAGCGGAGCGTCGGCATTTATCAATCCGGGCCTCTGGTGCCGCAATGGAGATGGCTGCACGAGCGGCGAATGTCCCGATCAGATGCAGACGCAGTACGCCGGATGGAAGTCGCTCGGCATCGGCGGCGGGTTCATCTGGCGGTACGATGATATCATCGACTGCGAGAGCTCGAGTACCTGCTCAGGCAACCCTATGACTCCCGGCGCCTATGCCGAGGCGATCATCGGCGGGCTGTCATCCTGATGCTCCGCCTGACGTCCTGATGCAGGGTGGTATCTCAGTGTGCCAGAATGGTGGGGCGGAGTTCAACTCCGGTCCAGCCTCCCAGCACTCGATAACCGACCTGAGGCACTGCCTGATGCGGACAATGGTTGTGCGGCCATGCGCGGATTGAACGATCGGCGCATGGCTGTCGGCTGTTGATCAGGGGGCGGTGCCGCGAGCATCTGCACCGCGCTGCCAGACGTGCTGTCCATGATTCATTATTACCGAATAGTTACGCCGACGAAGACATCCGGTTTGATCCCCTCCCATATGTTTTGTGCCGCCGGAATGATATTGTTGCACAACCTTCGTGTGCGCACCTCCCCACCGCATGCAAGGGGCCGATGAATTGGTCTCCTCCCACAGGGTTTTTCATACACCAATACCAAGGTTCGTTTCATGAGCACTTCAGTCATACCCAACCTGACACGACTGGTTCCGATACAAGGCGTTGCCTATACGCCCGTGCCTTCGGATGACGCCCCTGCGCCGCCACAGAAGTATTTCGATACCGATTTCACCAACTCCACCTTCCCGCTGCTCTGGGGAGCCGACAACGGCGGCCGTGGCGACATCGGCACTCTGAGCGGCATCGGTGTCAACTTCGTTCACCTGTACGACTGGAGTGTGCCCCCGGCTCCCGGCTCGTCCCCGGGACAGTATCAGCGCGATCACCTGCCGTTTCTCCAGGAGTGTGCCAAGCAGAGTGTGAACGTCTTCGTCCCCATCTCCAACTATTTCATGGAGCAGATCCATCAGGGGAACGGAGCGACGGTCAAGGGACAGATTCAGGCGATGGTGACTGAGGTCTACAATGGCGGAACCACGCCGGTTGCCGGGGCGGGGATGTGGGGCATCGCCAACGAGTTCGATCTGGCGGGGGGATTCAACGTCAACGACGTGGTGCAGGCGATGGTCTATCTGGTCGAGGCCGAGCAGAGCATGGGCATTCAGACGGCCGATCTGCTGCCGGTGACCTCGCCGGTGTCGTTCGCGCAGGCCGGAGGGGTGCCGCCGGCAATCGCGGCGATTCAGAGTCTGCAGCAGGCGATCGAATCGAACAGCACGCTCGGCAGCTCGTTCTGGAGCGGGCGTTTCGTCGCGGCGATGAACTCCTTCAACGATGGTGCCTATCTCAATAATTATATCGCCAATACCTTCCCGCAGTATTTCCCGGATCTGCCGTTCTTCCTGAGTGAAATGGGGATCAATCTCAACGGCCAGGCGACGACCGAGCAGGAGCAGGCACAGTACGTCCTCGATCAGCTCAACAACACGGTTCCCTCGGGGAATTTCCTCGGCCGGTGCGTGTTCCAGTTTCTGAATCAGACCGCGATGAAGAGCGGCACCGAGGCAACGTTCGGCATGACCAAATATTCCGGGAGCATTATCACGACCGGCACGATCCCTTCGGGGTATGTGCCCGGCGGCGGTGAGACCTATCCGGTCGACGGTCTGACGCAGAAGCCGCTCTATCAAAGCGTCGCGCAGGCGTACAAGAAGAGCTAAGGCCGTACCGTTCGGAAGCAGTACGGATAATCCCGCATCGCCGCCGCGCGGTGCGGGATTGTTTGACCGCTGCGTTTCGGTCATGAACATCGCATAATATTCATCGCATTTGCCGCTCCGCTCGGCGACACTTGCGAGGTCCTGTCTGGCCGATGGGATCAGTGTTGTACGTTGTCGCAATTTCCGGTCGGATATCCACCCCCAGGTAGGGCTTGCAGCTCATACCGTATTCCCGATCGAGTCCAGTACGCCTCCCCCCTTTTCTCGGAACTGCCAACGGCGGCTACATTCATCTATGCGACCTGCGCGCTGACTGCGATCAACAGCGGGCGGGATTCCCGTGCGCGCATCGGGATGAGCGGCGATAGGAAGAGCTCTGTTTCCACCGGTCCGCTCGTCATCGACCGTAGCGACGCCGGCATTCCCATCAGCTCGTCCGCGACTTCGGGTGGAAGGATATATCGGATTCGCCGCCATGATGCCGGCCGCGGCCTGCGCGATATCCACATCATGATCGCAGCGCACCGCCGGCGACGGCGAGGGCCGCGACGGGAATATGATGCGCGCCATCGGGCATTACCGCATCATCGCGTTCGAGCCGTTCGATATCCCCGTGGGCCGGCGGGCCCGATGCCGCCGTGCGGGGAATCGAATCGGCTCGCGAAATATTCGTGATAATACCACTGCTCTCCGCCGTGGCGGAGACTCATGATATGTAGTTCTAATAATGGATATCCGCGCGGTCGCACGGCGGCACGGCCGCGTCAGCCAGAGAACGCCCGCCAGAGATCTCAATCCACATCACGTCCACAGCGCACACAGGGAAACATTAATGAGCACACCGAAGCCTTTACCGACCACCTCCACCATTCCGATGATCATCTGTCCGACCACTCATAACGACTGGGACTGGCAGATGACATTCGAGGAGTACTACACGACGGCATCGAGCGGATATGGCGTACGCGGAATTCTCGACAGCGTCACCGCGATTTTCCAGGAGACCACGACGCCCGCAACGCAGTTCCGGTTCTCGTACGCCGAAGTCGGTTATCTGCGACAGTATCTGCAGGATAATCCTGATAATGCCGCGGTGCTGCAGGCGGCGGGGAGCCGTTTCTGCCTGCTTGGGGGAGGGATCACCTCGCCCGACAATCAGGCCTGCCACGGCGAGGTGTTTATCAGGAATTATCTCACCGGACATGAATATCTGCGGTCGGTCGGCCTGAGCGACAACATATCGTTCGTCGCATGGCTCCCCGATGATTTCGGACATGATCCGCAGCTTCCGGTGCTGATCGAGGCGCTCGGCATGAAGGCGATCGGTCTTTCCCGCATCCCCGGCTCGCCGCAGCCCACGCTCTGTCCGGGTCAGCAGCCCGCCAACGACTACGTCCGCGCGAACGGGCTCAGCTTCTACTGGCCCGGGAACGATGGATCGACGGTGCTGACGCATTTCATGCCCGCGACCTACTATGGGATCACGAACTACGAGAAGGATCTTTCGGATACATATACGGGGATGAGGGAGTTCCTCGCGAATAACAGCGATGGTGTGTACTGGCCCGGCAGCGTCGTCTTCGCCACTCAGGGAGGCGACTGGCAGTTCCCAACCAGCTCCGCGTCGGGCGGTACTGCCGACGGTGCATACAACTGGGCCGGTGCGATCAACGCGACGGTGGTCACCGGGAATCTCACCGCGGTGAGCCAGCTTGGAACCTTCGATGATTATTACCAGATGCTGATGCAGTCGGCGAGCGCGATCCCTTCGTTCCCATTGTACGCCGAGAACTACTGGACGGGATATTTCGCGAGCCGTCCGCAGATCAAAATCGATCACTATCAGTCGGCCCAGCTGCTTATCGGCGCGGAGGTGCTGGGATCGATCCTTGCGGTGTATGCGGGCACGGATCTGCCGGACCAGACCAGGCTTGCGGATGCGATCGCCGAGGGATGGCATCTTCTGGTGCCGACCACCCACCACGACTTCATCACCGGCACCTCGCCCGACACTACGTACCAGGTACCCAATCCCCCGACCAGCCAGGTGTGGGATTCCTCCGGGCAGTTGCCGATGTCGGCGCAGGCGGTGACGCTGGCGACCACTGCGATGAACCTCGCGATGGAGCAGCTCGCGGCTGCCGTACAAGCCAGCCCGCTGGACGCAAATGAAATTCCCGTCGTGGTGTTCAACCAGGTCGGATGCGATCTCCCCGATACGGCGCTGGTCGAGATGGCCGATCCGAACAACGGGACGACCGACTATATGGTTCGGGTGGGAACGACCATGGGGCCGGTGCAGAGAAGCTCGGAGAACACGCTGCTGTTCCAGGTCCCCGGAATGCGCTCGATGGCCTACCAGGTGGTCTATCTCGTGAAGCTGAACTCCGTGAGCCGGCCGATCGAGAGCCAGCAGGCCGAGGGGGACTTCTCCTTCACCAACGACAACGTGGTGAATCTGACGCTCTCCCAGGACGCTGGATGGGCGATCACGCAGCTTTCGATCGGCGATAATTCCTACGTGCAGCCGAACAGTTCGTACGCCAATCGGATCGGCATCTGGACCGATGGCGGGAATCTCTATCAGTTCGGGATGGAGTTTATGAACGATTGCAGCGAGGGGGAATTTCAGTTCGATTCCTTTCTGGAGGGGGGGACAGGCTCGCTGGTCGAGGCCGGACCGATTCGCTGGCGCTTCATCGGGAACCTGAGCGATGGCAGCAACAGCTACACGACGCAGTACGATCTTATTCGCGGAGAGACGTTCGTGCATATTACCACGACGGGAGCGGCACCCAGCGGAACGTCGGTGTTGACCACGTTCCCGATGCAGTCGGCCGGGGGGACGATCGCCGATGCTCTGGAATACGGCACATCCTATTATTGGGAGAATCGCGATCCGCAGCAGTCGTGGCAGGGGGCGACGTTCCGCGCCAGCCGCGACTTTGCCCAGCTCGCCACCACATCGGGGGATGCGATCGCAGCGGTCTACCACAACGGGATGCCCGCCTGGACTATCGAAAACGGAATGCTGAGTGGCTGTCTGCTGCGGAATACGCCGGGCACGCAGCGTGGGGCCAACGGCACCGATTCCGACTCCCATACGCAATCGTATACGCTGGACGTGCAGGCCCAGCCGGCCGTGACGGGATATCCGCTGCGCACGGCGCTCTATACCCGGACGCCGCTCCGTGCGGCGGCGGTGGGTATGAGTATCACGGGGACGATACCGGAGCAGGGGCAGCTCGCGAGCGTGGCTCAATCCAATGCGGTGCTTCGTGTCGCGAAAACGAATCCCTCCTCCGACGGCGGTGGCCGAAGCCTGATTCTCCGCGTGCAGCAGTCGTGCACCGACGCGCAGCAGCTCGACATCACACTGCCGTTTCTTGCAAACGGAAGCACGATCGTTGTGCCGGAGATCGTGACCGCGCTTGAAACCGCTCCCGAGAATCCCCCCGCCGTGAGACTGGCGGGGACAACGGTCTCGTTCCAGGCCAACCGCGCAGTGTGGACGCTGAACGTGCCGGTCACGTCGTCTGGAAAATGGGTCGACGCCGACGACCAGTAGGAACCCAGGTGGCTTCGGGGCGCTGACCGCCGAACTGTCCATCGATCCAGAGAGTTATGCCGGGACCGTTCGGTCCCGGCATAACTCCGGCTTGAGATGTGGGAGGAGCGTTGGTCTGGGGGGCAGCGGCGCGCCGTGGCTGCCATGCTGTTCCGATAATTTCACTGCATGGATATCGATTCGATTGGCACGTGACTGCCGGCGCAAAAGGCTACGTCGTACTGTTCATTGTGTCGACTCGGTGCCAGGAATGTCCGTGCGATGAGAACCCATATCGCCGATCGCGAGCTCCCCGCCTTCGCCGGCTATGCGTCCTCGTTCTTCCTGCGGTTCATGAGCAGTGCGACGCCTCCCGCCACGGCGAGGGCAATGGTCACTCGTTTGATCAGCCCGGACCGGTTATGCTTCCAGTCCGCCTTCCATCCTTTTTCCGCAAAGATGTTCGGCACATGGCCGTGGCCGAGATCGCTGATGATCCCCTCCACCATATTCACCCGATCGGCGAGAACAAGCGGCAGCCAGTGTCCCCAGCTGCTCTCGCTGTATCGGAATGCATAGCGACGGAGCACACCGCTCAGGCCGACGGGAGGAGTGGAAGTGCCGAAGACTGCCGTCACATTGGGACGCTCGTTCGAGTGCAATATCTCAACGGTGACCGGCTGCTGTGGCGGTCGGTCATAATTCCGGCGACGGTGGTCATCGCCCGTCCACTGTTTCATGGGATAGGTCGGCTCGTTTTCCGGGTCGGCATCGACTCCCCATCCCTTGATATGCTTATACCGTTCTGCTGAATGTTCCATCGGATATTCCTTTGTTAGACGTTGGCTGAGGGGGGGATCAGGATCGGCTTGATGCAATTATCCAGCTTGGCCGAGAAAATATGATAAGCATCCGCCACTTCCTCCAGCGGAACACGATGCGAGATGATCGCCTTCGGATCGATTCTGCCGGCCCGGATATGCTCGATCAGGCGGGGGAGCAGACGCTTTACCGACGCCTGATTCGCCCGGATCGTCAACCCTTTATTGACCACGTTGCCGATCGGGATCAGCGTATCGATCGGTCCGTATACGCCGACGATGGAAACAATGCCTCCTTTTTTCACGCCGTTGATCGCCCAGTGCAGCGCGGTCGCGGCCCCTCCCTGCATAAGGAGCTTTCGTCCGAGAATAGTCTGCATGGCATTGCCGGACGCATCGCCACCGACTGCGTCGATGCAGACATCGGCGCCATAATAATCGGTGGTCTTTTTCAGGAAAAGGACCGGGTCCTCCAGCGAGCGGAAATTATATGCTTCGCACTGCGCGTACTGGCGCACGAATTCCAGCCGATATTCCACATGATCGATCACGATCACGCGTCCTGCGCCGAACAGCCATGCACATTTCGCCGCCATAATCCCCACCGGTCCCGCACCGAACACAACGACGGTATCACCCGGTTTTATTCCTCCCATTTCGGCGGCCTGATACCCTGTGGGGACAACATCGGTCAGCAGAACCGCATCATCGGGGTGCATATCGTCGGGTATCACCATCGGTCCCACATCCGCGTATGGCACGCGAACATATTCGGCCTGTCCGCCGTCGTATCCTCCCGCCGTATGCGAGTAGCCATAGATGCCGCCGACGGCGGTGGCTTCCGGGTTCGACTCGTGACAGTTGCCGAACAGCTCCTGCTTGCAGAAGGAACATGCCCCGCATGCGATATTGAACGGGACGAGCACGTGATCCCCGACCTTCAGATTCTTGACATCAGAGCCGAGCTCTTCAACAATGCCGGTGAACTCATGGCCGAACGTCATCCCCACCCGTGTATCGGGGACGATGCCGTGATAGAGATGGAGATCCGATCCGCAGATGCAGGATCGGGTCACGCGTATGATTGCATCCTGTGGATGCAGGATTTCGGGTTCGGGCTTATTGTGGTCCGCACGGACGCGGTACGGCCCGCGATAATTCATGGCGAGCATAGGCGTTGAGAAAAATGTTTGTCAATGTTGAGTGTATCGCCGGATATTTTCGCCACAGCATCAGTCCGGTCATACAATGATCAGTAATAATAGCCATCACCCAACGCAAAAGTGTGCCAGCAAAAGCGCGCCTTCTTGAAGAGGTCGCTTCAATTATTGATAAATCCATGGAATGATCTCATTATTTTCGATGTGCGTCCGCTCCGTCGTCGAAATGGAGTCCGGCTGCTGTGATCTCCGGCCGGCTGACGTGGCTGCAGGGATATGGCTGCGAAGCGGATACTTTCCGGCCGGACGTGCATCCGTCCGTCTGTGAAAGGATGAGGCTGCATCGGATATGCTGCGGGAGCTCTCTTCACCTATCCTCATGGCGACGGCAGGGGAGGAGGTGCGCGGTGGATCACTGTACGGTGGAGCTCGGCGATGGAAGCCTGGGGTACTCCGGTGGATTTCATTGGAAGGGAATATCACGGAAATGGGGGCTTCGGTATCGGAAGGCACTGAGGCAATCTCTATATTCGGCGTGTCATACGTTACGGTCCCCAGCCGGATGCTTCATCGTATTCGCTGCAATCGATTATTCCATGATATAATGAAGCATCGGATATCTCTTATCGGTGGAAATGATAACGAGGTGGCGGTCATTATCGAAGAGACCGCCAACAATATGTCCCATCTCGTATGCAAGTATCGCGGAAAGACGATCAAATCTTCGGCCTGGGATTTTTTCGAGGCGTTCTGCATTATTCGCATCGAGCTGGAAAAGGATAATCTGATCCCCTTCTGTTATGGGGCAAGCCTGAATGTCTATCCGTCGGGGATGGCGCGGGATATGGGGGCAGGGCTGCGGGCCTACAGAATGCGGATGGGGGAGGATATATCCATGGATAGCCTGGTCGATATCTTCGAGAAAGGCCCCGATGTGATACCGGCCACTGTTGCCCGGCAGCAATATTTCGAAGCCTGGCGCGCATCCTGATGTTTCCCGCCATGTATGACGGCGGATCGCTCTGTGCGCCATGAGCGTAGCGAGGGTAACGGGTAGTGATGCACTATTCCTGACGGCGGCTGTATCGCCATCATACAACTCATGCGAGCGCATCCATCCGTGAGCTCGCCCACCATCAATCCACGATTCCGGATATACCAATGGACTACGCGATCACCGATCAGATACCACCACCTGCGGCGCCCGGCACCCGCAGCTCGCAGATCAATCGTGCGTTCAACGCGGCGCTTGGGGCGTTCCTGGGCCGGCAGGGAGGGATACGGTACGATCATCTCTATGCCCGCTACATCGGCATCGCGCCGCGATTCAGGCCCGTCGGCAGCGACTGCGATACCTGGGATATGGTGGATGAACGGGACCCCCTGCTGCGGAAGATGCTGGAGCGCGGGACCCTGCGGTTCGGCTATGTGCCGGGCGCCCCGTATGTGTACCGGCATGAGGGGAGGCTGACCGGCTTCGATTACGATCTGGGGGAGGCGGTGACGGAGCTGATCGGCATGCACTATGATGGCGCACCCCACCGGCTTCGCGCCGAATGGGTCGAGGTGACGCTTGCGAGCGATGAGCAGGCCGACAAGCTGCAGGCTCTGTACCAGGGGCTTGTGGACGGCGCGTTCGATATCGCTCTGTCGGGACAGATGATGCTCCCGCAGGCCAGTATGGGGGATATCGATATCGAGTGGACCGCGCCGACGGCGATTCTCTTCACCGGCATCAGCTATACGGGGCGGGACAGGGATCTGCTCGATCTGCGGGGGCTCGCCAGCCTCCACTCGGGCGATCTTCCGGCCTTTCAGGAATATGCCGCCGGGGAGAGCAGCCGGCTCCAGCTCGAGCTGCGCATCTTCAGCGTCACCAATCCCGGTCCCTCGCCGAAAGCCGCCACGAGCCTGGTGTACGACGTGCATGCCCGAGGCGGACGCGCGGTGTGGGATACGGGCGATGTCGACGATTCGTTCCGGGTGATGCTCGCCGCCACCGATCATTTCGCCGTGGGGGATTCTCTGGCATCGGGCGCGCAGACGCTGCTGCCGGGCTTCGACGGGCTCTACCTGAATATCCCGGCCAATACCGAGCTCTGGCCGATCGCCGGGTTCACCGCCGGTGGTGGCGGCACATGGGGGGGAGCTGATATCGCGGTGTTCGCCGAGCACTCCGACGCGAAGAAGCCGATGACCGTCAATGATGATCTGCCGCCGCTGGCTCGCGGCTGGAACATCCGTGTGTTCAACCGGACCGAGGTGCTGAAGGGGAAGGCCATCCGCCTCGAGGATGGCACCGGCGTCATCATGCTGGAGCCGGGGCTCTACCATATCACCGGAAGCTCGCTGGTCACATATGATGATTGGGCCGCACTGGGAAGGGTGACCACCGATACGCAGCCCTACGCCGGATACTGCCGTCTGCGGTATGCGGAGGATCCGGGCTGCGGCAACGAGGATGCCATCTGCATCGGGACGATGAGCACGGCGAACATGCTGGCGAGCACGATCGACACGTATCTGGAGTTGAAGAGCCGGCGGCGGATCGTGCTGGAGCATCAGGTGGGGAACAACGTGGCGCATATCTATCTGCAGGGAATCTGGGAGAATTCATCCTGGCATGTGTTCTCCAGGATCGCCATCCACAGGCTGTGACGAGGGCGGCCACACAGAGGGGCATTATGGTACATAGGGTAGTGTCTCAGTGTGATCGTCGAGCACTGATACGCTGGGCCGGAGTTCAACTCCGGCCCAACATTCTGGTAAACTGAGACACGACCGTACGCACGGTCGCCCATGGAGAATTCCCTGGGATGCCATATCATCCGTTCGGCCATGGTGGCCCTGCCATCTGCATGGAGGTATCCGGCACTGGCCGGTCATGATTCCCAATCCTCTTCATCGGACTGGCCGCCTTCGGGCGGCTGGCCCGCACATTCCACGATGATGATCCGTATCGCTCAACCCGACGAGCTTCCCTCCATCCTCGCCATCTACAATCAGGCGGTGGCCGCGCGCCGTACCGGCGATCTCTCCCCTCTTGGCGTGGAGGACCGGCGCGCATGGTTCGCCGAGCATGATCCAGATCACTATCCTATCCTGGTCTGCGCGGAGGCCGGCACCGTCCGGGGATGGTGCTCGCTCAGCCCATACAGAAAAGGGAGGATGGCCTTCCGGTATACAGCCGAGGTGAGCTACTACGTCGCGGAGGATTCCCATCGAAGGGGCATCGGATCGGCGCTGCTGCTGCACGCGATCGAAACGGCGCGCTCGCTCGGGATGCGCAGTCTGGTCGCGATCCTTCTCGAGACCAATCTGGCAAGCCGGAAACTCCTCGAGCGGGCGGGCTTCGTTCAGTGGGGCTTTCTGCCGGACGTGGCCGATATCGATGGGGAGGAATGCGGCCATTACTACTATGGCCTCAGAGTCGGATCGCCCGAGGAGAGCTAGAGCCTGTATCGGTTCCGCCCTGCTCATCATATCACGACCGGTTCCGTTGATGACGGATGCCGGCCGAACCATGGCGGCCGCTTCGGTGTCATCCCCTGTATGAAGTTTCTATAACCCTGAAGAGCCCGGGTGGATCGCTAATCGATGAAGTCATAGGGTGATATCTCAGCCGTGGTCATTATTCCGGCTATCGTTACGGTGATATCAAACCCCAGGTCGTCCACATCATGGCCGCGATGCTGCGATCGGAATTAAGCGGCCATAAATAGGTTGTGATGGAACAACGATGAGCCTGTACACACACTCGGTTTGTTTCGATTGCCGGAAAAGCTTCCATAAGCTTCCCGAAAGCAACGATGTCCATGAACCCGAACGATCCTCCAAATGCCCCGATTGCGGGGAATTCATGCGCGACATGGGGGTATATTTTGAGCCGCCACGTCGTCGTGCCGGGAAGAAATGGGTCGCGATGAAAGAGCTGGCAGATGGTGGATATGGGTTTCAGACAGAAGGAAGTACATATACGGCCCGCCGTTTCCTTCTGGGATCGAAGAACTTCAGCCTGAAGGAAGTCCGTCGTAGAATCGAGGAAGATAAACGATGGAGAGAATATTATACGATGCGCTATAGAATAAAGAAGCATAAGGCGAAGAGAAAACGCTTGCTATGATATTCGCGCGGATGATGGAAGTCGTGTGGAGTGCCGGTAAATAATCCAGGTGTACCCGCCGGCCCCGGACGGGGCGGCGATAGGTTGAAGCAGTGTGAATCATATTCTTTTATAATGCTGAAAAATGACGTACGAGGAATGGATCGAGAAGTTCGGTCTCCTGCCTGACGAGCACTCCCTTCCAATCATCCGTCAGGCGCTTGCCGTCGAGATCAGGCGACATCGGGCCGGTAATGATATATCCCGTGAATCTCCCGATGATTCATTTGAGGAGCCGGATGATATGGAGCTGCTCCGCGTGCTTTGTATCCAGCTCTTCGCCGCCGGTCACGTATCCGACTCGTTGCTTATCTGGCGGGCCAAACGCGCCAGTTTCGATACCGGTTGTGGTCTGGATATCCAGTTCCTGTGCGGTGCCGGGCTTGATGCCACCAGAGATTTCCTGGCACGTTCAGGCGCCACTGATGCGGTGGAATATCTCGACCACTGCGTCGTCGCAGGTGATTTCGCACGGTTTACGCCGGAAGACCATCTCAAGTACTATCGCCGATATTGTGGGCTTGAGCCATCAGCACCGTGAAATTCACGACATATGGTAGTCCCAGGTCGATGTGAGCCCTGTTGCCGATCATTATCAGAAGGGGCTTGCGCATGGCGCGATTGGCACCCCTCTTGCCGGACGATAGACGGATCGGGACCATTCTCACAACGCTGGATGGCGGCGTGTGCCATCGGCCTGAATACCAGGAGCCTGCATTGATAAATGAACCTGAAGCTCGTACTGATGAAGCTGAAATTCGCGCGCTGATCGACGATCGTGTCAGGGCCGTCCATGCCAGGGACGTCGATGGGGCAATGCGTAACCATGCTCCATCGATCATGATGTTCGATGTCGTGAGCCCTTTGCGATATACCGGATCGGAAGCAGTGAGGGGGAGGGTGGAGGAGTGGTTCGCTCTGTATGACGGTCCGATAGGCTACGAGGTTCGCGACCTGAGCATCACGGTCGGGGAGGGCGTCGCCTTCTGCCACTGTCTTTATCATATCAACGGAACCCGGACCGATGGAGGGACCGTTGATATGTGGGTGCGCGCCACGCTCTGCCTGTGCAGAGTCGGTGGTACATGGCAGATCATGCACGAGCATCAGTCGGTGCCGTTCGATCCGGAGAGCGGCAAGGCAGCGCTCGACCTGAAGCCGTGACGCTTCGCTGATGGAGATGCAGCATCGTCCGGACCGGCAGCGGTCGGGTCGATCCGCAGCGAACTTCCGTTCTGTATTTTCTCCTCGAAGATCGAGGGAGATCTGCGCGCGCACTGATCCGTATTCAGGCTCGCGCCGGAATAATTATGTGGCTGCCTGAAGGTAGTACGTCCGTGCCCATGGTACGCCGCATTATCGGCATACAGGCCCGTATATAATTTCGATGAGATATTTTTCGGTGACCGATTGCCATGGCGATAGTTACAGCGCTGTATTCCGATTCCATCACGCTCCACCTTATCAACGATGAGAACCTTCCCGACGTGCGCTCCATGCTGCGGGGATTTCCCGATTCATCATCGATGATCGAGGAGCTGAACAGCAGCTATATCCCCCGCATCGACGATGGCAGACGAGTGCGGTATGGGTTCTACGCCACGCTCGATGGACAACTGGCCGGACTGAGTCTGCTCGATGTTGATGACTGGGGGACGCTGACGGGGTCCACCGGAGCCGATACGCTGCTGCATATGCGCGGCAAAGGCGTTGCCCCGCGCAGCAAGCCGCATCTGTTCTATCTCGCGTTCGAGATGCTGAGACTCAACCGCGTTGAAACAGGCTGCTTCGTCTCGAATATCGCATCGAAAAAATCGATCGAGAAAACTGTCGGGTTCCGGTTCGAGGGGCGCTCGCGACAGTCGGGTCTGAACGATGAGGGCGTGCTCGAGGATGAATACCATTACGCCATTCTGCGGGAGGACTGGGAGCGCTTCTATGATAAGAAGCGGATCGAGGTGATCTATAGCTGATGCTCCCGCCGGTTATCCATTCATCGGCGCAGAGCGCCGGGGGGATCATCGCATACGCCCGGAAGAATGCATGGCGCAACCTATCCCGTCGCATCGATCGCGACACGGCGGGATGACGTACGTAATCAGCGCCGCCAGCGTTTCGGTTCAGCCGATCATCCGCTCGATCTCGGCGATCTCCCCGGGCGTCAGACGGAAATCCTGCGCGCCGATCGTTCCTTCCACCTGCTTCGCGCTGCGGCCCCCGACGATGGCCCCGGTCACCTCCGGACGGCGAAGCGTCCATGCGATCGCGACCTCTCCCGGCGAGCGACCGTGGCGCGATCCTATCTCCCGCAGCGTCTCGACGAGCGTGAGGGTGTGGGAGAGCTTCGGCTCCTGAAACTCCGGATCGCGGCGACGCCAGTCGTTCTCCGGGAGCGCGGCCGCCCGTTCGCGGGTCATCGCCCCCGTCAGCAGTCCCGACCCCATCGGCGAGTAGGCTATCACGCCGATCCCTTCGCGCTTGCAGAACGGGAGGATCTCCTGCTCGATCGCGCGGTCGATAAGCGAATATGGCGGCTGCAGCGAGGTGATCGGGGCGATACGCCGCGCCATCTCCATCTGCTCGACGTTCCAGTTGGAGAGGCCGATCCAGCGGACCTTTCCCTCGCGCTGCAGCTCGGCCATCGTGCTCCATCCCTCCTCGTTCTCCGCCGGATCATCGGTCGGCCAGTGGATCTGATAGAGATCGATCGCCTCGGCGCGCAGCCGGCGCAGACTCTCCTCGCACTCCTTCCGCACCGATGCGGCTCTGAGCGACCGGCGAACCCTTCTCTGTTCGTCCCAGCGCTGGCCGCACTTGGTGAAGACATACGGACGGGAGCCGGACCAGCCATCGAGCGCCCGCGCCACAAGCTCCTCGGAATGGCCCAGCCCGTAGACCGCGGCGGTATCGATCCAGTTCACGCCGAGATCGAGCGCGCGATGGATCGCCTCGATCCCCTCCCGATCGTCCTGTGCTCCCCAGCCGTATGCCCATTCGGGGCCGCCGATCGCCCAGGAGCCGAAGCCGATGGGGGTGATGGAAAGGTCGGAGTTGCCGAGCGTTTGCGTCTGCATGTGATTGGTCCTTCGATTGGTTCGCCTGATAGTTGTTTTCCCGGGCAATGGAAGGAGAAGTTCGTGTCTCAGTGTGATCGTCCAGCACTGATACGCTGGGCCGGAGTTCAACTCCGACCCAACATTCTGGTACACTGAGACACTACCAAGGGGAATACAGTATCCATGCCGGGGAATATCCGGAGCACGCCGATATTTGCCTACATTTCTCCGCGTGATGGCGGGGCCCGCCGGGCGATGATGCCCCCCATGATATATCTGTCGGTCGTACATATACAAGGAAACAGGGATGAAAAAACTGCTGATGGCCGTGGCGGCGATAACTCTGCTCGCCTCCTGCGGCGATGGAAAGCGGACGGAGCCGGGCGCCGGGGGGGACACCACCGCGCGTGCGCCGAAGGCCGATACGTCCGCGGCGGCCATGCCGACGGGGAGCGGCCCGGCAACGACGGGCGCCGGGGGGATGAAGCAGGAGATGGGGATGATGAACACGATGATGCTGCGGGCGCTCGGGACGAGTGATTCGCTGTACGAACAGCGGTTCATCGACCTGATGATCGCTCACCATGAAGGGGCGATCATGATGGCGCGGGATGCGCTCACGAAGGCGACGCGGCCGGAGATCAGGAAGATGGCCGGGCTTATCATCCAGACGCAGCAGGAGGAGATCGACACCATGCGGGCGATGCGCAAGCGCTGGTATGGCTCCGCCGATCCCGCCGATGTTGCCGGTATGGCCGCGACGATGGATACGATGAACCGGAGGATGACCGGGAGCCTCGGCGCGAAGGACTCGGCCTACGAGGAGCGCTTCATCAACGCCATGATTCCGCACCACCAGGGGGCCACCATGATGGGACGCAACGCGGTGGTCAACGGGAAGCATCCGGAGCTGCAGGTGATGGCCGAGCATATCGCCAAGGGGCAGGAGAAGGAGATCACCGAGATGGAGCGGCTGCGCGCCGAGTGGTACGGTTACTGACGGCGCGGCGATGGACTGCGCGATCGTTCGATGCCGGCCGTGGCGCCTTCTGCACGCTATGCATTCCGGACGGGAGGGCGCAAAAGCCTGTCCGGAAATGATATGCTCGGGAGCCCCGGGTCTGGCTGTCGGCGATGGCGCAGCATGGTGTGTGCCGGGAGTGCGCCTCGGTGGCGGTGGCAATACAATCGGAATTCTACATATGATGAAGCCGGAAAACATTCGCACATACCTCTTGAACTGCTTCATCCTGACGCTCCCCGTGATGGTCTGGAATATCGTTTTGACGGATAATCTTCCGAAAGTCTTCCAGCCGGATGTCTTCTGGGACGATATCCCATCGTTTGTGGCATACGGAGAAAATATATCGCGGGCGCTGGTGTTCGGCCTTGCGCTGCTGATGCCTCTGCGTATCGCGACGCCGACACAGAAAAACGGCATCATCCTGTACATCGCGGGGGTGCTGGTATACTTCGCATCCTGGATCGTGTTGATCTCTTTTCCCGAGAGCCCGTGGAGCACCAGCATGCCGGGATTTATGGCCCCGGCATATACCCCTTCACTCTGGCTGATGGGGATTGCTCTGGCTGGAGACTCCTTCTATTTCAACCTGCCGTACAGACGCTGGCTCTTTATCGCGATCTCGGCCGCCTTCCTGATCTTCCACAATACCCATACGTATATGATATTCCGCAGGACGCATTGAACGCGGCCCCGGCAAGGTCCTGCGGGGGGCGCGTGCCCCGATCATTAAATATGTCCGATCCCGAACGAAGCCCGACCCCACGCGACCCATTATCCTGAGCGAAGCCGAAGGGTCAATGTCCGCCGATCTCGATATCTCCATCGGCGGGAAGCGCTGCCTCCTTCGGAAGATTAGGAACCAGCCAGCTGATGATCAGCGTGACCGTCGCGAACGCCACGATCCCCCAGAACACCAGGTGAAGGCTCTCCGAGAGTCCTCCGCGCAACACATCGAGCATCTCCCGGCTCAGCGTCGTGGCGTGTGCCGCGCCGCCCCCCAGCAGATCCTGGATGCTGTCGAGCGAAACCCGGTCGGCGATGCCGTTGCGCGTCAGGACGTTCCCCAGATGATAGTTGAGGACGCCGCCGAAGATCGCCGCGCCGAGCGCATTCCCCAGGATGCGCATCAGCATGTTCGATGCCGTCGCGACGCCGCGCCGGGTCCAGTCGACACTGCTCTGAATGGCGACCATAAAGGTCGTGTTCAGCAGGCCGAGTCCCACCCCCATGATGAACGAGCCGATCCCCGCCAGCAGGGCGCCATCCTCCGCCAGGAAGGCGATGATCATCGCGCCGATCGCGGCAAGGATGGCGCCGGTCCGCACGATCTTCTTCACCCCCATTCTGACGAAGAGCTTTCCGGCGGTCACCGACGCGAGCGGCCATCCGACCGACATCGCCGACAGTGCGAACCCCGCCACCAGCGCCGAGCTTCCCAGCACCCCCTGCACGAACGTCGGGAGGAAGCTGATCAGGCCGATCATCACGATGCCCGCGGTGAGCGTGGCGGTGTTGGCCGGCGCTATCAGCCGGTTGCGCCAGAGCTCCAGATGCATCACCGGATCGGGAGCGCGATGCTGCTGCCGGATGAAAAGGGTCAGCGTGATCGCCGCGACGGCCAGCAGCGCTCCGGCCGCCCCAAGCCCCCAACTGCTGCTTTCGGTGAGCGCGAGCATCAGCGAGGTGACGCTGGCAAGCAGCAGACCGACGCCGGCGAAATCGATGCTCCGCTTCTCATGCCTGATATCCTCATGCAGATAGCGCCACATCAGAACGATCGCCGCGACGCCGAGCGGGATGTTCAGCCAGAAGATCCATGCCCAGTGCGCCCGCTCCACGATAAGTCCGCCCGCCAGCGGGCCCACCACCGAGGAGATTCCCCAGACGCTCGAAAGATATCCCTGCACCCGTCCGCGCTCCTGCAGGGTGTACAGGTCGCCTGCCAGGATCGTTGTGACGGGATTGACCGCCCCGGCCCCGATCCCCTGCAGGAACCGGAACGCGACCAGCATTCCCATCGAGGAGGCGAAGCCGCAGAGGATCGAGCCGACCAGGAACACCACCACGCCGAAGATGAACACCGGCTTGCGTCCGAACAGATCGGCGAGCTTGCCGAAGATCGGAATGGAGACGGCCTGCATCAGCAGGAAGGAGGAGAAGACCCAGCTGTAGAGGGAGAACCCGCCGAGCTTTGCGGCGATGCTCGGCATGGCCGTGGCGACGATGGTCCCCTCGATGGCCGCCATGAACATCGAGAGCACCATGGCGATCAGCACCAGGGAGCGTCTGGTTTCGGGACGTTTATCTGTCATGATATCTATCGGACGCTATCTGTAGTTCGTTGGAAACGCCCATGATCCCCGGCAATGCACATACCACGAGGGGCTGTACGCACGGGGCACCGGCGCGGAAGGCCGTGAAGATATCACATGGCGGGGGAGCGGGGCGTTGGGGTTTGTTACGGAAGGATGGATGCGCCTGTAGAGCATCAGCGTATACCGGATAGGGATATGTGGTACGATCCGGGGGCGGTAATCCACATGTTCGGCCGTCGGAGTGTATGAGAACTTCAACCACGATCACCAATGGAGCGAACCGACCGCTATGGAACAATGTGCGGATAACGTGATCGTTCAGTCGTGGTTCGTGCCGTACGGCAGCCTATAGGGTCTATCCGCTGAGAAGGGGGCGATATCGATCGGCACGGTATATCTCCTCCGCTGTTGTGTCTGGCCTGGAAGTTGTATGCTTACCAAACGAAAATTTACAGAAACAAACAGGGAGTCGATCGATGAAGTTTAAGCTCAATCTGTTGGTCATTGCGGTGGCAATGGCCGGAACGCTGGCCGCATGCAGCAGCAGCAATGACGACGAGTATGTGATGCTCGACCGCGACTGGGATACTGCCGACAGCGCATTCTGGGTGGATTATACCGCCATCCGGACCTCGAACGAGCGTCTGGAGCAGGATCTGCAGAAGATGCAGGCCGACTCGACAGCCGCCGCGCAGTACGCACAGGCGCAGCAGAGGCTCGCCGCCAACCGGCAGGCGCTCCTGGATATGGAGAACAAGCGGAACGCAGCCCGTACTGCCCGCGATGCAGCCCGCACGGCGAAGGATCGTGCCGCCTACGATGCGGCCCGTTCCGGCAGCGATTATACCACCTGGAGCACCGACCTCACCCGTATCCGCACCGAGCAGGGGGAGATCGAGGGGATGATGAAGGTTGGTGGAAAGTCGGTCGGTGGCGTCGATGTCAGCGTGAAGGATACCAGCAAGCCGCTGATCCGCGTCGAGCCGGGCAAGGAAGACAACAAGCCGCTGATCGAGAAGAACAAGAACCCATAATCGCTGGGTAGTGCCGCGGTCCGTGGCGATACTACAAGCACGCACGATGGAAAGAGCCGGCAGGATATGCCGGCTCTTTTTTTTATTTGGTGTCCTTACTTGCTCGCTTCGCTCTTCGCACCGTGACGCTCTATGCACCAGCAGGGTATGCAGTAGTCAGGATCAATCGCTCGACATTCGTGGTGTATCGTGACGGTCAAATATGTATTGTGATGCCGATATCTCTCCGCGGCTTCGTCAGGTGTCCGGAATTATCTTCGAGTGGGCGATTCAAACACCAAGACGAATACCAATCACAGTTGGGTGAAATAACGGAGCATTATGTCGCTGTGATGTCGTCTCTATATCAGCATTGATGCCAAGCCGGAAATGAATTTCTGTGAGATGCGCTCGGAATATTGCAAAAAAATGTGGGTGAAGAATTTTTTTTCACATTACTATACATTATAAGGCGCGCGATCTGTATGGGCATGCGATAAAACGCGATCGACATCAGCTATATGTATGATAATCATTGCAGTCGCATGGGAGCCTGTGTACCCCAGGCTCCCATAAAGTATGCGCATACTATCAACAAGAACGCAATAAATGCTTAGTTGGCCCCGCCATTCAGCGTTGCGGATGATCCGCTGAGCTGGATTGTCTGGGTCCTGTCGTTGATATTGGTCAGCGTCACGGTGCCTGCCTGCCCGTACACTGCATCACGATGCGGCCACGCCGTGATGTTGCTGTTGACCATTTCAACAGGAGAGTTGCTGCGATAGATGGCATTTGGCTGGCTGCTGATGGTAAGATCCACATTGAAGCGCAGCGTGCCGGTTGCCGGAAGTGAGCTCGAGGACTGATTTGCGGTGATCGTCGAAAGGGTACTCGAGGTGGGAACGAGCGATAACCGAACCTCGCCGAGCTGAGGGCTTTGGCCGCTTCCGGTGAATCCCGATGCGTTCAGGGTGGTCGATGCCGGCAGCGTGGCCGAGTTCGAGAGCGTCTGGAAGCTTCCGAGCGCCGTATAGGTAACCCGCAAACCGCCTATCCCTGCTGTTCCCGAAACGTTACATGTCCGGATCGTGCCGACTGGCGCATAGTATGGCGCGGTTGGCGCAAATGCCTGCGCGGCAAGGACGATCATTGCGATGCCAGCGGTGGTTGCCGCGAACAGGCCGATTCTTTTGCTGATTCTCATGGTGTTATCTCTGGTTGAAAAGATGAGTGTGGTTCATACGGATTATCGGATGCAGCAGCGCTACGGCAAGAGATAATCCCGCTGGATAATCGAGGTGTTCGGTTAGTGCTGTTACCTCGATATGTTAAATAATTCATGCTGAAAAATATCTTCTTGAGTTCGTCGTAGCGTGGAATAGAGCATCTGCGTAGATATAGTGGCACGAGCTGTACGATATAGATTGTCTGGTGACGGCATAGTGACCCCAAACGGGGTCACTATGAACGCTGCCTTTCATCAGCCCGAGTGCTTGTATTACTGAGCGCTGGCCGTAACAACGGCTGTCATTGCGGGTGCCATCATGACCTGCGCCGGATTGTTGATGTTTCGCAGAATAACCGTCGACTCCTGGTTGTAACGTGCCCTGCGATGCGGCCATTCCGTGATATTGCGATTGACCATAACAACGGGATTTTCGCTGCGGTAGATGGCTTCTGGCTGGCTGCTTACTCGTACCTCGGCGTAGAAGCTGAGGCGCCCGGTTGCCGGAAGTGGGCTTGAAACCTGGTTCGCGGTAATCGTCGACAGGACTGTCGTTGATGGAACTAGTCTCCAGGTTACCTCGCCGAGCTCAGGATCCTGTCCGGTTCCTTCAAATGCGACTGCCATCATTGTCGTCGAAGCCGGCTGTGAGTCATCTTCGGAGTTGCTGATGGTCTGAAATGTCCCTTGTCCCTGATATGGGATAGTGGAGCTGTATCCTCCAAGCTGGGTTGCTGTCGTCCCCTGCGCGCCACAGCTGTTGGCCGACCCGACCGGATACTGATATGGGGCATTCTGAGCATGGGCAGTGGATGCCAATGCCACAATACCGGCTGCGATTGCCGAAAGTGCAGTGAGCTGCCTGCTGATGATTCTCATTGTTTTGCCTCTGATTGTATAGACAGTGAGTGGTTGGCATGGATCATCGAATGCCGTAGCGCTCCGACAGTAGGTAATCCCTAGGTATCGAGAAGGAAATTTGGTGTCAGGATCTCGATAAGCCGTTGTAAACCTCGCATATTATCGTTCGCTAAACTTCTTCCAGATTGCTGCGGCAATTAATCGGAAATTCCCATATGCCGTAAGCTATTTACTGCGACTGGATAATGTTAATGCGGCAGAGGGAGATGGAAATCGTGTTTGATGCAGATGTCTTGCGGTCAGTCTGTATGAGCACTGCGTGGCTTTATTTGTGATATTAAACTGGAATGCGGATATTTTTTCGACGGATGATGGTTTTGTCGTCGTGTTAGTTATGTGCTGTTCGTGCCGTTATGGTAGCGGTGTGCGGTATATGTACTTGTATGGATGGTGCGATTGCTTGCATAGCTGTTGTGCTGATGTATGAATAATATTTTTTTTCTCTGATCGCCGTCCTGCGTGAAGTGGCGTTTTATTCTCTGCATCCGGCACATGGGGGATCGGATTATATGAAAATGCCAGTCACATCCGGTGGCGGATATGCTGGCATATCGGTAATAACGATTCTATCCTCTTCTGCGCCCTGCTTCCGGTATTGCTTTCAGAGGTTGAGGTCCGGATATCTCCAGACGGCTCGGTGACGGCACCGCCGGGGTCACTCGATCATCTCCCGATAGATCAGCTCCGGCATCCCGTCGCGCAGCACCTGGTAGTACGATACCTCCGCCGCGTTTCCGGGCTCTCCGAGATCGATGATCTCGAACCCGTGGTTCAGATAGGGGCTCCCCTCGCGTCGCGTCAGCCGCGCCTCTTCGATCGCATACCGATAGCTGGTCTCCTCCTCGATCGTCCTGACGCGCACCGGGCGCCCCGAGTGACCGATGCAGCGGGCCTTGATGCCGTGATAGGTCTTATAGATCATCATGTTGTGCTCGTGTCCCCAGAACCATGCGGCGATCTTGTCGCGGTACGGCTCGACGACCGCCAGCAGTCGCTGATTCACCGCGTCGAACGGCGGCTTGCGGTCCTCGGCGTCGCCCCCCATCTGGCTATGGTTGGAGAACGCCTGGTGGTGGGAGAGGAGGAAGGTGCGGCCGCCGAAATTCTCCAGCTTATGGTGGAGCCACTCGATCTCGTCGGGCTGCGGGATGGCCCCGAACTGATGGGAGAGGATCACATCGTGCCGCGAGTCGAACCCGGTATCCATCGCCAGAAACTGCCAACGGTCATCCTCGCTCCGCAGACAGAAATAGCTTGCCGGCTGCGCCTTGTCCCCCTCGTTGAGCTGGTCGAGCAATCGGTGAAATCCGCCGCCGCCGCTGTAGTAATCGTGGTTGCCGGGCATATTGAAGACCGGGATCGGCTCGCCGTCGTGGCCCTTGCGGGCATGACGGCGCATCGGCTCCAGAAACTTCCGCCGGCATTCCAGATCGGTCCCGGCAAAATAGATATCGCCGAGATGGATGATCGCGTCGGGATCGAACGCGCAGGCGGCGCGCAGCACCATCTCGGCATCGGCGTACCCGGTTCCCCAGTCGCTCAGCAGCGCCACGCGTCCGTTTGCCGGCAGCCGCCATGCGATCGTTGAGTAGTTGATATCCCCGTTCCCTTCCTCCTTCCAGTTGCGATAGACCGGCCGATTGAGTTTGCCGGTGAAGACCTTGAACATCCCGACGGCTGTGCGGAAGATCGATGCGTTGGGGGAGCGGTGGGCACCGGCGGCGTTGAGTATCCGTTCGGCGATCCTCTTGTCGATAGGGTTCTTCGCCACCTCGGCCTCGGCAAGCTGGAAGTGGAGCGATGAAAGCTCCGCCAGCTCTTCGTCGTGCGGCGGGAGCGTCTCGTTGTCGCAGTCTACGCAGGGATCCTTCGCCTCGACCACCGCTGCCGTTGCCTGCTTGACCTCTTCGGGCTCCTTCGCGTCGGGGTGCTCCTCCGGCGTGGTCTCATCGGCGGCCTCCTCGACCGCCGACTGCCAGAGTGAGAGATGGGCGTCATGGACTGTGGAGATATCCTTCATGGCTGTTGCGCTGATCGTACTTCTGGAGTGATCGCGCGCCGTATCGCGGCGCGCGTTGACAGAGAGTTCGGGGTATCGTCGGGGAGCCGACGTCCTTCGAGCCAATTGCGAGCGATTTCCATACCATCGGTCCGGGCAGTCGTTTCCCGGTAGTCTCTCAGTGTGATCGTCGAGCGCCGATATGCCGGGCCGGCGTTGAACTCCGGCCCAACATTCGGTCCGGGCAGCGGTTTCCCGCGCGGCCATATCATCCGGGGGATATATCGGAGGAGCGTCGATGGCGATAAACCTGCGCGATGGGGATGTTCCCTGCGGACCTTCCGGATGCTGCCCCGGTCGGAGCGCAGCACGCCGGCCGTACGGGGCACGCCCGGCTTGTCTTCCGCTGATGAATCGATTATCTTCACCGACGATTGGCCCCCCACTGATCACCCGGTTCTTTATTCCCCCCGACCTTCTGGCCTTCTATAGCTCACTTTCGTTATGTACGGAAGGATTGCGTATCTGACCTGATATGCTCCTCTGCGGAACGGGCAGCGCATGCATACGCGTCCGATCGGGCGTGGAGCTATCGTCGAGAGCAGGGGCGGGAATCTGTCGGAGATAGGCATCCCCGGGTCACCATTGTAATCACACAGGGAGGAGGCTATGTCACGATCGTTTCGTCCAGTGCTGGCGGTGATTGCCGCGATCGCCATACAGGGGTGCTACCACACCAGAGTGATGACCAACGCCGCGCCGGCCACCGAGTACCAGCATGCCACCGCGCATCCGATGTTCTGGGGGCTGGTGCAGGATAACGTTGTCCCCGACAATTGCCCGAGCGGCGCGATGCAGGAAGTCCGGGTCAACTCGAACTTCGGCTACTCGCTTCTGACCGTGGTCACCCTCGGCATCTGGTCGCCACTGGATATGGAATGGCGCTGCGCGAAGAATCCCCCGCCGCCACCTCCTCCGGGACAGTAACGCCGCTCTGGCCCGCCACCGTGTGGCCGTCTCCGCGATGATATCGGCGCGGGGGCGTGGGAGAGGGGACCGCGATATCGCTCGATATTCCACCGGCACGTTCGTTCATTCGACGGAGCTATACCATGAGTCAGATTGATTTCAATGGCGCCAAGGCGATCATCACATCGGCGGGTACCTGGGTGAACCGGCATCAAAACGTCCGGCAACGCTTCGACCGGCTCTGCGATATCTGGAACACACCGCACTTCACCTCCAATCGGCTCGCCGATCTGCAGAACACGATCGGCCTGATCCAGCGCCTGCTGTCCGATGCGGCCGCGTCCGGCGGCGAGCTTCGTGCCTTCGGCGGAGGGTGGTCCCTTTCCACCGCCGCGGCGACCGGCGGGGCGATGGTCAATACCAAGCCGATGAATTGGTACTTCCCCCTCGGTCCCGCCAGCTATCACACCGACTATCGTGGCGACAGGGCCACGGCGGTCTATCTGCAGTGCGGGATGAGCGTCGGGGAGGTGAACCGCTATCTGGGGGAGATGGGGCTCGCGCTGAAGACTTCCGGCGCCAGCGATGGGCAGACGATCGTCGGCGCGATCTCCACCGGCACCCACGGCTCACGGTTCGGCTTCGGTGCGATGCAGGATTATGTGATCGGCATTCATCTGATCGTGAGCCCAACGCGGACGGTCTGGCTGGAGCGGGGGAGCTATCCGGTGGTGAACGCCGACTTCGCCGCGCGCTTCAAGGCGGAGCTTATCCGGGACGATGAGCTGTTCAATGCGGCGCTGGTGGGGTTCGGGAGCTTCGGCGTGATCCATGGGGTGATGATCGAGGCGGAGAAGCTCTACGTGCTGGACGCAACCCGCGTACAGATGCCTCTCACTCCGGGCCTGGAGCGGGCAATGGCGACGCTCGACTTCAGCCAGGCCGATCTGCCGCGTCCCGGGACGCCGCCGTTCGATCAGGAGCCGCTCCATTTCCAGGTGGTCTACAACCCGCACGACCGATCGGGGCACCCGTACGTTACCGTGATGTACCAGCGTCCGTATCCCGCCAACTATCAGTCGCCGCCTCCGTATGCCGGCGGGCTCGGCCCGGGAGATGACCTGCTGAACGTCATCGGCACATTGACCGAGATGCTGCCCGATGTCATCCTTCCCGGAGTGATCGGCGGCATTATGAGCGTGCTGGTCGGACAGATCTTCGGATCGCTCGCCAACCGCATCGCGACGCCGGGGGATACGTTCAGTCCGACCAACGAGCTGGGAAAAGGGATGAGCACCGAGATCGGCGTTCCGCTGGAATATGTTCTCCGCGCCCGCGATATCCTCCTGGCGGCGCATCCGGAGGTGGATAATTATGCCGGCTTCATCGCCTTCCGCTATGTGAAGGGATCGAAGGCGCTTCTGGCGTTCACCCGCTATCCCATGAGCTGCGCGATCGAGCTTCCGGCGGCATACTCGCCGCTGACCATGGCGTACTACGAGCGGATCTGGTCGGACTTCGAGCGTGCCGGCATTCCCTATACGCTCCATTGGGGACAGATGAACAACTTTACTCCGTCGGTGGTCCGCAGGATGTATGGGGATGATGTCGATCGCTGGATCGATGCACGTACAAGGCTGCTCGACCCGGCGATGCGGAAGGTGTTCTCGAACGATTTCATGAGAACGTGCGGGCTGGGGTAACAGCAGAGCCCGCACACACTCCGCCGGTCCGGAGTTGTACTCCGGAGACCTCTTTTATGTCAGGGCCGAACATGGGCGCAGCCTTGGGAGGGATGGGATGACAGGCCGACCCGCTGGTCCGGAGTTGTACTCCGGACTTCTCTCCTATGGCGAGGTTGAACCTCGCCATAGCCTTGGGATGGACGGGATAGAGTCTGGAGCTGTGTTCTCTTCCTATGGTGGGCCTTGTCGTGCCCAGGGTTGGTTTCGGTATATGCGGCAGGACCCATCAGACGACCTGCTGGCCCGAAGCGGCACTCCGGACCTCTCATGGCGAACATCGCCATAGCCTCAGCGGGATAGGGTGATTTCCGGAGATGGCAAAAAAGAAGGAGCGATCGTCGATGATCGCTCCTTTGCGTTTTCGGCATGGATGCCGGTCGCCGCATGATGCGGCCGGCCGCGTTGATCGCCTCATGCCACGTGCTGGATCCTGATTTATGGCAGGGTCTGTCCCACGGGGATCGCGCAGCTATGCCCCGGCTGGCCGTGCGGTGGATTCGGCTTGCCCGACATCCCGCTCGGTGTTGCCGAGGCGCCCGGCGCCGACTGCATCATGCTCGCGCCACCCGCTGGCGCCGTTACCGGCGAGTTCTGTATCTGAGGAGCGGTGGAGGCGCCCGGCGTTCCGGTGTTTGCGGGCACCGTGCTGAGCGGAGCGCCCACGGGGATCGCGCAGCTATGCCCCGGCTGACCGTGCGGCGGGTTCAATGGACCCGTCGACGCCGATGTCGGCGTGGCGGACCCGGCCGTCGTGGCCGCGGCTCCGGCCGATAACGTATCGGTCTGGGGAGGCGTGGTCGTGGTAAGCTGGGAAGCCGGGGTCGTGCTGACGGTGTCGAGAGCCGCTGCCGGCGGTATCGCGCTGTCGCCGGCTGGACGCCCCTCGTCGGTGCATGCCGTGAGGGCGGTGAGTCCCGCGATGAGGACTCCGAGGAAGATGTTGTTCATGGTTCGGATCGGTTCTATGAGAGGTTATTGGGTCGGCAAGATACCATCCGTCCGCGAGGGTTTCATCGAAGATGAAATCCGGCCGTGGAGATGGGAGCGCCACGGCGTTCGGGATGGAACGATGCTCCGATGTCGTCTGGTGCCATCGCGGCTTCATGCGGGCCACGTGACAGCTCCGGCCGTATGGGTTAGCCGGGAGATTATCGTTCGGAGGCATCGGTTGCGGTGACGAACCTGTGATGCCTATCGTCTAAACGCGTTGATCGATCACCCGCCAGTCCGACGCTCCATCATGCCGATACTGCGCGAGCCGGGGATGCTGCAACGGCGTGTACGTATGCGCGCCGCCCGGCCCTCGCCTGCTACCCCCACTGGCTCTCCCTTCCGCTCAGCTCCCTGTCCGGTTTTCAGAAAGTGTCCGGAATTCATTCACTGTTTGATGATGGAAATATGCGTTTTTAGCGATATTTCGACTGTTTCGTAGTTTGGCCTGGTTCTTATGGAACTCCTCTCTGTCGGCCGGACCAGCCGATACCGCCGGACTGACCATCCGGACATAATCATCAGGCTGTTTGGACCAGCCCTCCTCTCAACTCGCAGTCATTAAGGACCAATGACAATGAACAAGACTCTTTTCGCTAGCGCAGCTTTCGCCCTCGCATCGTTCTTCGCCGTCAATACCGCCAGCGCGCAGTCGGCGTCGGTGACCAGCACCGCGACCATCCTCGCACCGCTCACCGCCGCTGCCACCGCACCGCTCGCCTTCGGAACCATCGCCAAGGGCGCTACCGCCACCGTCGCCTCCAGCACGACCTCAGCTGGCGCGGTCACCTTCGGCGGTGACGAGCAGGATGATATCACCGTGACGATCCCCTCGACGGTCACCATCGCGACGACCGCCGGCGGTGGCGCGAACATGACCGTCACGCTCGATCGTGCCAATGTCCGCTACACCCCGCTGGGGAACATCCCGCCGAACGGCGCCTCGGTCGTCAACGCATCGAATGGAACGGTGACGGTCAAGCTGAGCATGGACAACCAGGGCGACGCGGTCAACAACGACGGCAACGGTCAGGCGTACCTGTGGATCGGCGGGTCGGTGACGCCGACGTCGCAGCAGCAGCGGGGC
>Ga0164241_10000571_pt1 | contig 63858 bp, 66 predicted proteins | sample OricomyardsoilBY_FD_108780 | JGI IMG/M metagenome (GOLD analysis project Ga0164241, IMG submission 108780) | Backyard soil microbial communities from Emeryville, California, USA - Original compost - Back yard soil (BY) | ecosystem: Environmental > Terrestrial > Soil > Unclassified | place: USA...
CACCGTTCGCCGGTGAGTTTAATTTAACGGTGCCTGCCGTAACAGCAGGTGCCTCTTCAACTTTAAAAGAGAAGGTTTCGCTGGTGCCGTTATTTGATCCGATGAGTTTTCCCTCACGGTTAAGAGCCTGTACGTTCCAAACAAAATCGCACAAATACGGTGGTTTGCAGGGTCCGGTTATTAAATTACTTATTATGGCTTGTGTTATATTGTCAACATCTTTGGTAAGTATGGGCTGGTTAACCGTGCGCGCCTGCGTACCTGTCTGGCCTTGCATTAATTGCCAAACCTTTAATCTGTAAGTTGTGGGCTCCTGCGGTCGCGGCACAAGGGGCGTCCAGCGGAAGGAAATAGGCTTAGTTATGTCTGTCTCTTTAAAAATAGTATTACTGGCAGGTGCTACAAGCTGTGGTGCCTGGTAGGCTTGCTGCTCGTTACCGCGAATGGTGAATGGTTTGGTTTTTAATTCGCTTGCGAGCGATGCCACCGCGCCGCGGGATTGAAAGAACTGCACGCTTAATTCGTAATCGCCTGGAGGTAGTATGCAGCCTTTGCCAAGCAGAGCTACCGCGCTATTACCCGCCCAAACCCTGCTAATAATAGAAAAGCCTGCTTCTGGAGCGTTACCACTTGTGTAGTCGCCACATACTTTGCCACCACCTTTTTTAATGATCACCAGTATTTTACTTTCCTGAGCAAGACCATCCACACGACCGTTAACAGCACGCGCTGTTGCTGAGATAGTGAGCTGCGATGTTCCGCTACCCCAGTTAGCGGTGTTGGCATCGGGATTGGCAGGTAGAGAAATAGTAATACCTGTTACGGGATAGTTTTGGGCAAAAATCCGTGAGACAAACAAGCTTATTGCAATTGACAGTAAAAACACTCTTACTGTTAGTTGTGTTACCGGTACCTTCATGGCCAAATTAATTGAGAGTGAGTGGTTTATAAGGTATTAAGTTACAAGCTATAAAAAGCGTGGGCAATGCCCCGTGTGCAACCCGCGGGTATCAATGTTTATAAGGCGGTTGTGAGTGAGTATGCGGCAATTACTGCTGCTGCGCCGCAAGCCAGGCTTTGTACAAGCCCTCCGGAATACAGAGTTCTGTTTTATTTCCGGGATTTTTTTCGTCGTCAAACGCAGGCGATATTTTAATGGTGATTGCTTGCTTGCCAAATCCGCTAAGTGCGGCTATGCGTTTGTTGATCAGTTCGGTACCTCTGCTTTTGTGGCTGCTATCCTGCTTTAAAGCCATGCTGTTAGCTATACCAATGCCATTATCAATTATTATTATGCAAAGGTAGGTGCCTTTAATTTTGATTGAAATGAGCAGCTCACCCGGTATTGACGAAGGCATAATGCCATGAAGTAAGGCATTCTCTAACAAAGGCTGTAATATCATTGTGGGGATCATCCAATCGTCGGTATCTACGTCATCACCCACAGTTAGTGAATATGAAAACCTGTCGCTGAAACGCATTTGTTCTAATCGCAGGTATATTTTAATATTCTCCAGTTCTTCCTCAAGCGGGATAAAGGATCGCTGCGCGGCCTCGAAATTTTTACGTATGAGCGAGGCGAAATCGCTAAGATAGCGATTGGTGCTCTGCCTGTCCTGAACATTCATATAATGTTGAATACTGTTTAAAGCGTTGAACATAAAATGCGGATTCATGAGCGAAGTAAATGCCTGCTGTTCTAAAGCTGCAGTTTGAACTGACGCTATCTGTCTGGCCAGCCTTGCCTCCTTTCTTCGCTTTTGCCTCCGGTTAATAAGATAAATAATAAGCAACTGAGCTATAAACGCGCTGGCGATCCAAAACCAAACCGACCGCCAAAATGGGGTGGCGATATCAAAACTAAGCGTTAATATTCTATCGCTTTTATTGCCGTTTATATCAACAGCTCTTACCTGCAAAATATGTTTGCCGCTGTTAAGCTGTAGAGCCAGCGAATTCTCATATAAGCTAAGCCAATTTTTATTTTTATTTAGATTATACTGCAGGTTTTTAAAATGACCCCCCAGTTCAACACCGGCAAACTGCAATTGTATGTTTTGTTGCTTATATTTTAATTTATAGGTTGACGCCAATATGGTATCGCGCTGGTTAATATTAACATCCACCAGATGCACTGGAATATTATATTTATAAACGGATATATCTCCAGGCACTATTGATATTCCATTAGCTGTAGCGGCGTAAACAGTATCGCGTGCCCAGGCCAGTTCGTTTATAATATTGTCGGTAAGTCCATCGGTACTGGTTATGTTCATTATTGAATACCTAAATCGCGAATTTTTGTGCGTGTAGCTTATTCTGCTTATTCCGTTACCGGTACCTAACCAAACCTCCCCGGGCTTGCCGGTTGTTATACAGCGTGTCGCGTTGTTTACTATTCCGTTCCCTTCATTTATCTGCAACAGCAACTTATCATTTTTTAATACCGCTATGCCCTGCCCCGCAGTAGTCACCCACACCAGGTCGTCGCCTGTAACGCAAACTCCGGTTATTCTTTCGCCTTGCAGCGAGGCTACATTATTTAGCACGACCGAAGTATTATTTACATAATTGTGTTTATACATCCCGTCTGTTGATCCAAAGTACACATCGCCGCGGGAGTTGCGCGCCATGGCAGTAATGCGCTTGTGAAAAACATTCAATGTGTCATTTTCTCCGGTTTTACTGTTTAATTTTCGCATACCGGTAGTCATGCCTACCAATACAACGCTGTCATTATATACTATGCCTGTTTTTCCCGGCATCATTGATCCGTTGCTTGTAATCGTTATCAGTTTGCTATAGTTTATATAGGATCCTGCCTCAGAAAGGGTAAAAACATTACCACCTGCCAACAGTATTTTTCGCTGTCGAGCGATAACGTTATTTTTTGGAACCTGGTGGACAATTACCTTATTTGGTTTCGTTTCCACAACCGCACCATAAAAACTCCCGGCCAGTACACCCCCATTGGGTTTAGCTGTGATACTTAAAAAATCGGCGCTATTTAATGCCTGCGGAAGAGCGACGCTACCCAACCTGTTGTTTTCATAAAACAACAGACCCTTATCAATAGTACAAATCCATAAATTACCCTTTCTGTCTTTATAGGCCGAGTTAGGCAGGTATGACCCTGAAATATCATACTGATGCATAAGGGTTTTTTTATCATAAAGGATAACCTTTCCCGAATATCCTACTAAATAAATACCATCTGATGTAAACCCATGGGAAGTAAAAGGTTCCGGAAGTTTTATACTATCCGTTTTAAAAGCAAGCGCGTTATCCTTGAAGTAGCTGTAAATTAATACCGTGCCAAAAGTTCGGTTAAAAAGGTAAAGCTTTCGCCCGTCAATTGCTAAAACGAACATGTCTCCGGGTTTGGTGATTATTACTGTTGTACTATCAATATACTTATTTGCTTTAATTTGATAAAATTTGAAGGCGGTTCTATTCGTTTTAACATTCCTTATACTCCCCACCTTTACAATGGAACCATCGCTATTTTTCCTCACAAAAAATTTATCACCTTTTTTTCCTGCTTTATAAACTGTTACCTGCTTGTTTTTTATGATGTACGATTCATTGTTGGTAAACATAATACCCCCGTCAGGCAGCAGAAAGCTTAGCAGGACGTTATTGCTTTGCGGAAGACGTTTAAGGCCGCTGTCCTCGGTAGCGTTAATGAAGCGATTTTTCACTTCATCAAAATAGGCCGGTGCTTGCTTAAAACAGTTAGCCCATATAGTGCCGTTGATCTCCATTTTTACTTCAAGCACTTCATTATCCGGAAGCCCGTCATGCGTGGTAAATACTCTAAAATGCCTGCCGTCAAACCGTGCCACACCGGCATCTGTTGCCACCCATAAAAACCCTTTCTTATCTTCAACACAGCCATAAACATTGTTGCTTGGCAGGCCATCAGCAATAGTAAAAGCCCTGAATTTTGATGGTTGGGCTTTACACACAATAGTAGTAAACAGCAAGATAATCAGGGCGTATCGCATCAATAAATATAATAAATATACGGGTGTATATTTTGCGGTCATCTGCCGAAAACGAGGCTGGCCTTTTTCATCTTCTCTAAAAACATATCCAGTTGCCTGCGGCTAACACTCCACTGGTTACCATCGCTCATCTTAACTATACCGCCATCGCTTGTGCTGTACTCTTTTATGTAGCGCAGGTTAATAATATATGATTTATGGATCCTTACAAATTGGTTTTCGTCAAGCAGATCCTCAAAATCTTTCATGGTTTTGCTTATTACCAGTTTTTGCATATCCTTTAAATGGATGATGGTGTAATTGCTATCTGCCTGTAATGATATAATATCATCCACTTCAATAAACCGGATGCTGCCCAACTGTGGTAAAGCAATTTTTTTGGGTGGCGAATTTTTAGCTGATGCTTCCAAAAAATGCCGCAGTAGCTGCTGCTGCTGCTCATCAGCAGCCGGACTATTTACAGCCAGTTTTAGCTTTTCAACTGATTTTTGCAGTTCGGCAACGTCTATAGGTTTTAAAATATAGTCTACAGCGCTGGCCTTTATTGCGCGCAGGGCGTATTCATTGTATGCTGTAACAAAAACTACCTTGAAATTACGCAACGGAAGACTGCTGAGCAATTGGAAACCATCCTCGCCCGGCATATTTATATCCAGAAAAACAACGTCTGCTGAATGTTGCTGCAACCATCTGCGCGCCTGTTGGGCATCCCGCGCTTTCCCAACAACTTTTACCCCTTCGCAATCTTGCTCTAACAAAAATTCAAGATTGTTAAGGTTATTCAACTCGTCATCAACCAGCAACGCTTTTAACATGCCCATAGTTTGTGTACTTAAAGATACGCATAAATACATTGCCAATAACGCTATTGCGCCAACACTTGCTATAATTGCGTGTTGTACAAAATGGATGAGTGAACGGTGAGGTTAAAACGCGCCACCAGTAATTTTAAAAAAATTCCTTTTCACTCACGCTGATCAACTCTGCTAACTCCCCGCCATTATAATCGAAAAAAAATGCAAATAAATTTGCGCAACTCAAAAGTTGCATATATATTTGCAACCTGAGAGTTGCACAATTACTAATTAAAATGAAACAAGATATATTTCAGGCCATAGCCGATCCTACACGCAGAGCTATTTTAACGTTAATCGCTATCCAGGCATTAACGCCAAATGCAATGGCAGAAAAATTTGATATGACCCGCCAGGCAGTGTCAAAACATATTAAAGTATTGCACGAATGCGAATTAATTAAGCCCGAGCCTAGCGGCAGGGAGATTTATTATCACTTTAATGCGAAAAAAATGCAGGAGTTTGACCATTGGTTAGCCCAATTCAGGCAAAACTGGGAAACTCAATTTAACCAACTTGACCAATTATTAACAACAATTAAAGAACAAAAACAATGAACAACGACTTGCTATTTGATTTTAACGTTGATAAAACCGCGAAAACGGTTTATATAACCAGGGAGTTTAATGCCGGACAATCTTTAGTATGGGATGCCTTTACCAAAGCCGAGTTACTTGACCAATGGGGCGCACCAGCACCTATGCGCGCCAAAACCAAGTATATGAATTTTGAAGTAGGCGGGCGGCGATTTTACGCGATGGTAAGCCCCGACGGGCAGGAGCGTTGGGCGGTGCAGGAATTTACTTCCATTACCCCGAAAACCAATTTTAAGATGTACAACGCGTTTGCGGATAAAGACGAGAATCGCGAACTGCCGGGTTCTGAATGGGATTACAATTTCAGCGAACAAAATGGCATAACCAAAGTACACATTACCATTTATAATGAATCGTTTGAGCGATTGGAAAAATTATTAGAAGGCTTCAAAATAGGCTTCGCCATGACGTTAAAAAACCTGGAAGATCTGTTGGCCTCCTTATCATAGAAAACAAAAAAAATTACAATCATTTTAAAAAATAAAAATATGAGAACAATTAATCCCTGGATCAACTTCAACGGAAATGCCGAAGAAGCATTCACTTTTTACAAATCAGTTTTTGGCGGAGAATTCACAAAGGTCATTCGTTTTAAGGACCTGGCAAGCGCTGAATTTCAGGTACCGGAAAAGGAAGTCGATAAAATAATGACCATCGCTTTGCCACTTGGCAAACACAATGTATTAATTGCCAATGATGTTCCCGAATTTATGGGACGGGTAAACGAAAGCGAGAATAGGTCGAAAATATCAGTTAGTGCAGAAAGTCGTGAAGAAGCTGACAAAATATTTAACGGACTATCAGCAGGCGGAGATGTAGAGGGGCCAATTGGCGATAGTCCCTGGGGTACATACGCCGGAATGTTCAGAGACAAATATGGTATTGAATGGATAGTGGAATTTGACCCCGGTTATAGCGCATAAATTTAACCGAGAAGAAAAAAGCGGCCCCTTACATTAAATGTGATAAAAAAGCTAATTTAGTGCTAAGCCTCAATTTAGCTAAGGCTCCATTTACATGTCACTCTTTAAAGCTAAGGTAGATATCATCGGAATAAATCCTTTCGTCTACGTTCCCGAAGCTATCCTGTTAGCCTTGTTCAAAGAGGCCGCAAGAGACAAAGGGCATATTCCGGTGTGTGGGCTGGTAAACGGGAGCCCATACGAACAGACATTATTACGCTACCAGGGAGAATGGCGTTTATACATCAACACCAGTATGTTACCCAATTCGCCCAAAAGGATAGGAGAAATCATAGAAGTATCGATTGAAGTTGACCAGCGGGACCGAACGCTGCATCCCCATCCCGATCTAACAAAAGCGCTGGCTCAAAGCAAAGAAGCACAAGCCCGGTTTGATACGTTACCACCATCAAGACGGAAAGAAATTATCCGCTACATTTCTATATTAAAGACTGATGAAAGCCGGGCTAAGAATATTGAACGTGCAATTGGTTTTCTGCTGGGAACAAACAGTTTTGCAGGCAGGGAAAAGCCCTGAAAACAACAAGCCTGCAATTAAAATTGCAGGCTTGTTTGATCTTTACTTTTTAACTATTCAGATGGGCAATCTACTGCGCCACCAAGGTATAGGTTTTGCCTGCTGTTGTTGGCAGGTCATAAGCCATTGTCGCTTTAAGTTCCAGCGGCACGATGGTTGCTTTCTCAGATATGATCGCTGCGGGGGTATCCTCAACCTGGAAAAATACATTTGAGTTTTTGCCTGTTGCCTTCTTCAAAGCTCCTGCGGTAACCTTAATAGCATTAGGTGCGCGTAACCTCAAGTTGCCGCCTAAAGTAGATTTTATAACCGCTTTTACCAACTTTGAATCTTTCCATTCTAAACTTACTATCTGGAAACCGCCCATAGCGCGCAGGCCGCTCACGCTGCCGGCTTGCCAAACATCGGGTAATGCCGGAAGCAGATGCACTTCGCCGTTCTCGCTTTGCATCAACATTTCTGTGATGCCAGATGTACAGCCAAAGTTACCATCAATTTGAAAAGGCGGGTGGGCATCAAAAAGGTTATTATAAGTACCGCCGCTACCACGGCCGCCTGATCCTACCGGTGTAAGCTGGTTTTGAATTAATTTATAAGCATGGTTGCCATCAAGCATCCTTGCCCACCAGTTAACTTTCCAGCCCATGCTCCACCCGGTTGATACGTCACCACGATGCGTTAAGGTAGTTTTAGCAGCGCTGGCCAGTTGTGGCGTGCGTAAAGGTGATATTTGGTTAGACGGGAACAAGCCATACAAGTGCGAAATATGGCGGTGATTATCTTTCGGATCATCTACGTCATCCAGCCACTCCTGCAACTGCCCGTATTGGCCAATGTGCATAGGCGGAAGGCGTTTTCTTATTTGTTTTAAGGTATCAATAAACTTCGCATCTTTCTTCAAAACCTCTGCCGCCTTTATGGTAGAGCTTAGTAATTCAAAAACTATCTGGTTAGTCATGGTTACGCCTGCATCAACTGCGGAGTTCTGGTGTTGCTTTGATGGATTTTCAGGGGACTCATCCGGAGCAACTACCAACCAATGGTATACAGGATGTTCAACCAGATAATCAACATAAAAAGTTGCCGCACCTTTCATTACCGGGTAGATAGAGGCCAGATAAGCCTTATCGCCGCTATATAAATAATGCTCCCACAGATGCTGACTGGTCCAACCACCGGTTCCGTTCCATAAGCCATAGGTAGCGCCGTCAATTGCGCCGGTAGCACGCCATATATCTGTGTTATGGTGAGCCACCCAACCACGGGCGCCATACATATCCTTAGCTGTTTTTTGGCCTGCTACCGACATGTCTTTTACCATCTGTATAAACGGTTCATGCATTTCGGGCAGGTTTGTTTTCTCTGCTGGCCAGTAATTCATTTCCGCATTAATATTAACCGTGTACTTGCTGTCCCATGAGGGATTGATCTTATCATTCCAGATCCCCTGCAGGTTAGCGGCCTGTCCGCCGGGTTGCGAAGAAGAAATTAAAAGATAACGGCCAAACTGATAATAAAGCGCTGCAAAAGATTGATCATTGGTTGTGTTAAAATTTTTCAACCTTTCATCTGTTGGCAGGGCGGCAGCCGCAGTGTTGGTTCCTAAATCCAATTTTACCCTGTTAAAATATTTTTGATACGCTGCTACGTGGGCAGGTAACATAGCCGCGTATGATTTGGCATAAGCTTTGTCCAGGTAGTCCGCAGCTCTTTTATTTTGATCGCCGCTAACATCATTGTAGTTATTAAAATTCGTGGCGATTGAAATGTAAATGGTTACTGCGTTCGCGTTGGTTACCGCCAATGAAGTATCGGTTGATGCCAATGCGCCGCCCTCCAGTTTCATTCTTACAATGCCTTTATAATTCACCATACCTTTAACCGTTTCGTGGTCAGATGTAACTCCAAAAATGGTTAGTTCTTTAGCAGCGGTTGTTTTAATAGTTGCTCTTTTCTGAACTGTGGTGAAACCGGCGGTAAAAGATAGTTTGCCGGGCTTGCTGGCGGTTAAACGCATTACCACAACGCGGTCAGGAAATGACGCAAAGGCTTCGCGGGTGTAGGTTACATCATCAACTGTATAAGATGTTTTTGTAACTGCCCTTTCCAGATCCAACTCCCGGTAATAGTTTGAAAACTTGTCGTGCCCTGCAAAAGTCAGTTGAAGGCTTCCTACCGGTTCAAATTTTTGGCCATGAGATTTTTTGGTGATAATGGATTTGCCGGCTACTCTCTCGGCGTCTTTTCGCTTGCCGTCAAATATTAACTGCCGTATCAGCGACAACGAATCCAATGCCATTGGGTTATCGTTACGGTTGGGGCCACCGCTCCAAACGGTATGCTCATTAAGCTGTATAGTTTCCTTTTCGGCATTTCCGTAGATCATGGCACCTAGTCGGCCATTTCCTATCGGCATAGCGTTTTCCCATGTTCTGCCGGCCGGCGTTTTATACCAGAGTTTGAGGTCGGGCTTTGTTTGCGCAAAACCGATAGTGGATATAAATAATAACGGAATTAAGAGTAGATTTCTTCTCATTTTATTGCTGGTTGGCTGTAGAATTAAATTGGTGGGTCCAAATTAATTATTTTTTGAGCAATCAGCCTAAAAATCTATTAAGTAAAATATTCCAAATTCTATATATAAAATACACCAGCTGATCGACAAAAAACCAAACCGAGCCAATCGTTTACATCTAAAGCGGCACAAAGCCCATTAAGCCTTTTTAACAAATTCAGATTTTAATGCCATAGCGCCAAAGCCATCTATCTTGCAATCTATGTTATGGTCGCTGTCAACCAAACGGATGTTTCTAACCTTGGTTCCGGCCTTAATACTTTGCGAAGAGCCTTTTACCGGGAGCGTTTTAATGGTAACTACCGAATCGCCGTCTGCCAGAATGTTGCCGTTGCTGTCTTTCACCACAAAGGTTCCGGATGCTTCTGTACTATCCGCGGCGGGGCTCCACTCGTGTCCGCATTCAGGGCATACAAGCAAGTCATTCATTTCGTAAGTATATGCTGATTTGCATATAGGGCAGGGGGCAAGTTCGCTCATAATTGTTGTTTGTGGCTGCGAAGATAGGCAAAGCCGGAAATATTACGACAGCTTTATTATTAGGTCTAAGCCTTATAGCGCCATTAAACATAGGTTAATTTGCGTCTTTGATAATTGAGGTGATATCTATCGTATAAAAACATGTGTCAATAACACTAATAAAGTTTTTTACCTTATGTTTGTTCCCGGCAATAACAGCCGTAGGATATAAGAGACTGCCTATTAACCATGCTGAGCATCAACGACATAAAAAAACCTATTGCCGCTGATATTGACGTTTTTGAGCAACGCTTCAAGGCCTCTATGCAAAGCTCGGTACCGCTGTTGGACCGAATTACCCACTACATTGTAAAACGCAAAGGTAAACAGATACGGCCCATGTTCGTATTTTTTTCTGCCGGTGTTTGCGGTGGCATTACTGATGCAACCCATCGAGGGGCTGCTTTAGTTGAACTATTGCACACCGCTTCGCTGGTGCATGATGATGTGGTGGATAACTCCTACCAGCGCCGTGGTTTCTTCTCTATCAACGCTTTATGGAAAAATAAGATAGCCGTTTTGGTGGGCGATTTCCTGCTATCTAAAGGCCTGCTCTTATCAGTTGAACATAATGATTTTGCCCTGCTCAAGATCGTATCAGAAGCGGTACGGCAAATGAGCGAAGGCGAATTGCTGCAGATAGAAAAAGTGCGGCGGATGGATATCAGCGAGGGCGTGTATTACGATGTGATACGGCAAAAAACGGCTTCGCTTTTGGCTTCATGCTGTGCCAGCGGGGCATCGTCTGCCGGTGCCGATGCAGAGACCGTTGAAAAGATGCGACTGTTTGGCGAGAAAACAGGCATAGCCTTTCAGATAAAGGATGATATGTTTGATTTTGGCACAGATGATGTAGGTAAACCTGTCGGAATTGATATTAAAGAGAAAAAGGTTACCCTGCCGCTCATTTATGCTTTAAACAATTGCGATAACGCTGAGAAGAAAAAGATGATAAGCCTGGTAAAAAACCATAATGACGACCCGGAAAAGATCTCGGCCATTATAGCATTTGTTAACCAGCGCGGCGGCCTGCAATATGCCGAAACCCAAATGAAATTGTACCAGGAAGAAGCCTTTGCTATTTTGAATACCTTTCCGGATAGCGAAGCCAGGCGCGGCCTTGAGCAATTGGTGCGATTTACCACTGAACGGAACAAATAATGTCTACTGAATTCCTTTTTATTGCCGGTTTCATAACCTTCATTGGCTTAATGATGGCTATTGACCTTGGTCTGTTCGGTAAAGCCAATAAGCCCGTAAGCCTTAAACAGGCTGCCATTATGAGCGGGGTTTGGGTGACGCTGGCTATGGCTTTTTATGTACTGATACTCAATTTTGGGCACTTATTGCACGATGTTACTACCTTAAGGCGCCTGCACGAGATCAATGATAAGCATTTTCACCGCCTGGCTATTGATAACCACAACCTGATTACGAGCCTGCAGGCCTATCGTAAAGCACTCGGCCTGGAGTTTCTTACGGGCTATGTTGTGGAGTATGCGCTCTCTGTAGACAATATATTTGTGATGGTGCTCATCTTTACAGCCTTTGGTGTTGCGCCTAAAAACTACCATACCGTTTTATTGTGGGGCATAATTGGCGCTATAGTTATGCGCTTCCTGTTCATCTTTTTAGGAGCGGCACTTATTGAACGTTTCCATTGGATATTGTATGTATTCGGAGCCTTTCTGGTTTACACGGGCATTAGTATGTTTGTTAACCGCAATAAGGAAGAAAAGATCGATCCCGAAAACCATCGTGTGGTTAAGTTTGCCGCAAGATTCTTTGCCGTGCATCCCCATTTTGAGGGTAACAAGTTCTTTGTAAAGATAGACGGCAAAAAAATGATCACGCCGCTATTTCTTGTACTCCTCATCATTGAAACTACCGACCTTATTTTTGCAGTGGATTCCATACCAGCTATTTTCTCCATTACAAAAGACCCTTATATCGTATTCTTCTCTAACATATTCGCCATATTGGGCCTGCGTTCCATGTTCTTTTTATTGGTGAATATCATCGAGAAGTTCCATTATCTTAAGGTTGGCCTGGCTGCGCTGCTGGCGTTTATCGGTCTGAAAATGCTTTCCTCGCATTATGCCGAACAGATAGGCTTAACTACCGGTACTTCGCTTATCATCATCCTTTCTATCCTTACCATAAGCGTAGTGGCTTCGCTTGTTTTCCCGAAAAAGAAACTGGCATAAGATTCTTTTTCTGCTAAATTTACCACTAACATTTAGTCTTATGGAAAACACTAACGCACAACAAATTCCATCATTATTTAAATGGGCCGGGGGCATGCCTGCCTTTGAAAAGCTCTTTAGTATTTTTTACGACAGGGTTTTAGCCGATAAGATATTGGAACCGGTATTTAAGCATATGTCGCCTGAACACCGTTTGCACGTTGCCCAATTTGTAGCCGAAGTTTTAGGAGGGCCAAAGCTGTACAGCGATGCCGGCGGCAGTCATTTTAAAATGATACAAAAACATTTGTCAAAGCATTTAACCGAGCAGCACCGCAAACGCTGGGTGGAGCTTTTACTGCAAACTGCCGATGAGTTGGAGTTGCCGGACGACCCCGAATTCCGCTCTGCATTTGTGGCCTACCTTGAATGGGGAACGCGCATTGCGGTAATTAATTCAAATACCGACGGGATTGATAGCCCGCCCGATATTCCGATGCCGCAATGGGGATGGGGCGTTCCCGGGGGACCGTATCAGGGCTAATTGCCACTCCATTCAAAAGGTTTTAAGTTTAAAATGCTAACTTAGTAAAATGCAATTACGCGATCTTTCTTCGTTCATGCCCTCATTTGTTGATGTGGTTGATGTATTGCTGGTGGCATTTATCATTTACCAGATATACAACCTTATACGCGGTACCATAGCTGCTAACATACTGGTAGGTCTGCTTATTTTATACGCGCTTGCCTACGTGGTACAGATGCTGGATATGCGATTACTGTCTACCATATTGAATTACTTCACCAGCGGAGGCATAATAATAGTGGTGGTGGTTTTTCAGCAAGAGATACGCAGGTTTTTGCTATTGGCGGGTAAAAATGCCTCGCTGCAGCGCAACAAAGCCTGGTGGCAATACTTTTTTGGCAAAGCCGAAGCCGAAAAAAACAATTACGCCCGTATAAAGCCCATTATTGATGCCTGTAAAAGCTTTAAGCAAACCCGGACAGGCGCGCTGATAGTTTTTGCTAAATATTACGATGAGCAGTTTTACCAGAATAGCTGCGAGCTGATGGAAGCCAAAATCTCAAAGCGATTGTTGGAAAGCATCTTCCAAAAAAATAGTCCGCTGCATGATGGGGCGGTGGTAATTGCTGATAACAAAATAAAATCTGCCAGTTGTATTTTGCCGCTTACTGATAAGCAGGATCTGCCCGCGCAATTTGGCCTGCGCCACAGGGCCGGCATCGGCGTTACCGAGGCTAACGAAGCTACAGCCATCATCGTGTCTGAAGAGACCGGCGAAATATCTTACGCCAAACAAGGGCGCGTTAAAATGAGCATCAGCTTTGTTGAACTAGAGAAGTTGCTGAATAAAGATTTCTAATAACCTATCGCCATAATTACAATTGTTAAGCGTTAATTAAATGCAGGTATAGTTTTTGTACCTTTGCGGCGTTTACATGGAGATATTTAACTCGATATACAAATGGTGGGTAGCCCTGGCACCACCGATTTTACTCACCCTGCATTTTATGCTGATAGCCGGCGGGCTGTTTATGGTGTTTTATGTATGGAAAAAAGCCAAATATCTCTACCTTAAAATTCAACAGCGCTTCCCCTCAAGGAAGGATGTATCGCGCGAGATAAAATACTCTATATCAACCTCAATAATCTTCAGCGTAGTTATAGTATTGGTAATGTGGGCCAGTGCCGAGGATATCACCCTGATATACCGTCCTATTGACAAATATGGCTGGGGCTACTTTGTGTTCAGCGTATTGCTGATGATATTGATACATGATGCTTATTTTTACTGGACGCATCGCCTGCTGCACTGGAAACCCTTGTTTAAACGGGTGCATGTTGTGCATCACATGTCATTAAATCCTACACCATTTTCTGCCTATGCTTTTCATCCCGTTGAGGCTTTAGTTGAGGTGGGTATAGTTCCGGTTATTGTTTTCATTGTCCCTTATCATTACATGGCCCTTACCATTTTTTCGGGTTATGCGTTGGTGATGAATATAATGGGTCACATGGGTTACGAGTTTTTCCCCAAGAGTTTTGCCCGCAATAAAGCCGCTAACTGGCATAACAGCGCTACACACCACAACATGCACCACAGGTATGTTAAATATAACTTCGGCTTGTATTTTAATTTATGGGACCGATGGATGAAAACCAATCATCCTAAATACGAAGAAGTATTTGAACAGGTAGTTGATCAGCGCGAGGCAGCAAAGAGCAATCCGGATACCACGGGCATCGATGTCGAAAAATCGCCTGTGCTGGTTAGTTCAGAGGTTAAGCTGATGAACGAGCAGGCCTGATATTACTTATTATTTTCTTTGTTATTTGCAGGCAGAACCTTGGGGTTTGCGCCCGGCTTTTTCATGATGTAAATCCTTGGCTGGTTCATCCCCACCACAGGCATATTATAAGCAGTCCTGTCAGTTTGCACTACCGGCATATTAGAGTTACCGGGCATGCGTGCTATAGGCATGTTATCAATATTGGCATTTGCGTAGATATTGACTGTCTTCATGGGCTTTACGCGTGTGCTGTCAAGAGGCACAAATAAAATTTTATTCTCCGTCAAACTATCCGGTTTTTTAAACGAAAATTTATTGCGGATCAGGCTATCAGGTTTTAAAAGATGTTGTTTAAGGAGTCCGCCAGTTTGCGGAGCCTTTAAACCAAAAGGGAATTGCTGTGCCTTTACGCCAAAGGCAAAACCCAATACAACTAACGTGATGAAGATCTTTTTCATAATCAGAAAATGGTTGCTCTAAGTTAAATACCTGTGCGCCAACAAGCAAATTATTTAACATTTTTAACAATTAAGCCTGCGGTTAGGTTTTTCGAATATATTTTGGTACCTTTCGAATAATAAAACCCTTTAGGTTATGAAAACACTGAACCCCTTTTTTGTGATCGGAACTATAGGAATGATAGTTACCGCCGTACTGCATATTTTTATGACCCTATTGATCGGCACGCCATCTGTTCACCGCGCTTTTATGGTGTTATATCCGGTTTTTGCAGCATTTTTAACCATTGGCGGTATGCAGATATTGCAAGAGAAAAAAATGGTTAAGCTAAGAGTACGGGCAAAAAACAGACGCTAATACAATCACCTTAAGTGTAAAACTTATTTTATATAACAAAAGCGGCCCGAAATTCGGGCCGCTTTTGTTTATAGTCGTGTTTCTACAAGGTTATATCACTGTACCATGCGGTATAACAGCGCGCTTTTTAACCACTACAATTCCGTCCTGAACAGTATGGGTGCCATAATCGCCATCGGCAAGCGGCGGGCCGCAATTAATGCACACATCGTTGCCTATATAGGTGTTCTTGTCAATAATAGCGTTCTTTATTTTACACCTGTCGCCGATACCCATGATCGGATCGCCCTTAGCGATAGATTCATCCATCTGATCTAACGTTTGGTAGTTATCGCTACCCATAACATAGCAATTTTCAATATCGGTATCAAAACCAATACGGGTACGTATACCAATTACCGAGCGTTTAATGTGACTGGCATTAACTATGCAACCATCGGCAATAATAACTTTCTCCATGTGCGTGCCCGATACCTTCGAAGGTGGCAGCATCCGCGCACGGGTGAATATGTAGTTCTTATCAAACAGGTTAAACTGGGGGATATCATCGGTAAGCCCTAAATTAGCGTCAAAGAAAGATGGTATGGTACCAATATCTGTCCAATACCCCTCGTACTGGTAGCTAAACACCTTGTGGGTATGTATCGCCGCCGGGATGATCTCCTTACCAAAATCAGGATGCTCATTGCTTTGCAGCAGATCAAACAACAGCTTACGGTTAAAAAGGTATATACCCATTGATGCCAGGTAAAAACGCCCTTGCGCCTTCATTTCGTCGCTTACCTCTGATGCCAGTCTTTCAAAATTGGTTTTAGGTTTCTCAACAAAATCAGTAATAAAGCTGTCTTTATCGGTCTGTAAAATACCAAAGCCCGGTACATCATTAGCGTGAACGGGAATGGTGGCTATTGATATTTCGGCACCCGACTCAATGTGCTTGCTTATCATGTCATCAAAATCCATCTGGTACAGCTGGTCGCCCGATAGTATCAGTACGTGGTCAAACTCGTGCACAGCCAAATGGTGCAGGCTTTGCCTAACCGCGTCTGCCGTGCCCTGGTACCAGCCACCGCTCATTGGCGTTTGCTCGGCAGCCAGAATGTCAACAAAAGCCTCGCTGAAACTGCTAAAATGGTAAGTGTTTTTTATATGCTTGTTAAGCGATGCCGAATTAAACTGCGTTAACACGTATATACGCGTTATGCCCGAGTGCAGGCAGTTAGAGATAGGAATATCAACCAACCGGTATTTACCGGCAATAGGCACTGCGGGTTTTGAGCGCGATGCCGTTAGAGGAGAAAGCCGGCTGCCCTGCCCGCCGCCTAACACTATGCAAATTACATTTGATGTCATACAGTTTATGGTGTTGTTGTTGGAATTAAGCTTTTATAAAGATCAATATATTGTTTGGCAGATACGTCCCACGAAAAATCAAGACCCATCATGCGTTTACGCAATTGCTGTAAATGTTTGTTGTTTTTATATAATACCAATGCACGGTTTATAGCATATTCAATATCGGGCACGCTGGTTTCGTCATACCGTATGCCGTAGCCACCTTCATCGCCAAAATCAATTACGGTATCTTTCAACCCGCCGGTGCTGCGCACCATGGGCATGGTGCCGTAGCGTAAGGCGTAAAGCTGGTTCAGTCCGCAAGGCTCCACGCGAGAGGGCATCAGCAAAAAGTCTGATCCGGCGTAAACCAAATGCGCCAGCTCTTCATTATAGCCAATGAACACACTGCAATCTTTCGGAAACTTCTCTTTCAGCTCCTGTAACTGTATCTCCACTTCGGGCTCACCCGCGCCTAACAATACAAAGTTCACCTGTCCGCTCAATGTTTTTAAACTATCGGCAATCGCCTCCGCCAAAACATCAGCACCCTTCTCAAAAACCAAGCGACCAATAAACGATATCAGCGGCTTATCTGCAGCTAAATTAAACCGGGCGCAAAGGGCATCTTTATTGGCTTTTTTGCCTGCGGCGACTTTAGCGGCATTATATCCCGCAGCTATCATCGGGTCGGTCTGCGGATCCCAAACACCGGTATCAATGCCGTTAACTATACCCACGCCTTTGGCGCGTTCCATAAAGAAAAGGTACTCCAGTCCGTTAGAGTTTACAAGCAGCTCTTCCAGGTAACTTGGCGAAACGGTAGTATATTTTGTGCAGCAGCGCACCGCCGAAGCCAGCGGATTAATGCCGCCACTCCAGTCCAGCAGACCGGTTTTGCTCAGGTCTATTTCGGGCAGGTAAGACAACTTATCCCACCCGAAAGCACCATGATATTGCCCGTTATGGATAGTGAACACCGTTGGCGTTTTAGCCAGCCGTGTATACAATTTAGAGTATTTTAACAGGAAAGGTACCAGCCCCGAATGGTGGTCATGACAATGAATAATATCCGGACTTTGCTGCGAGTAGTTCAGCCAATCTAAAAACGCTATCTGGTAGGCAATAAATTGCTCCGTTTCGTCGGGGTAGCAGTATACATTCTCGCGGTCTATCAGTCCGGGTATTTTTACCAAAAACAGTTCGAAGCCCAGCACATTATCCCGCTCCTTTAATATCTCAAAATAAAGCCTTCTGCTGCCCAACAATGTAGCGCTCTGAAAAACCACATCAAATGTATGCTCGCGCACGAATTTACGGTCGTAATAAGGCAGTACAACGGCGGCATCTAAACCCGCCTGCACCTGGTATTTGGGCAGCGCGCCCACCACATCGCCCAGACCGCCAACCTTGGCAACCGGATAACATTCGGCACTTAAATGGTATATTCTCATTGGGTATTGTAACTGCGATTAAGGTACTAAACATTTACCCAATAGAACAAGCGTATTTTTTGAAAAATGTGTTTTCAACGCTGAAATATTTTGAGCGAAACAGGGGTTTGATTGCTATTAATGTATAAATGAGGTTTTTGGAAGGGGTGAAATTGAGGATTTGGTAATTTGTTTACGTTTGGGGTTTGAGAGGCTAGGCCCTCACACGTCTCTTGCCCCGCTAAGGCCGCGGAGGCCTTTTGTTCTTTTCTTGATAAAAGAACCAAAATCAAGTCAGCAGAAATGCTTCTTTGCCGCACGGGGCCTTTGCCCTGCAAAACGCAATGCGCCACGGCTACATCCCGTTGCGGCGTCGTAACCTGACGTTTTTTAACCTGTAACCGCAACGTTACTGATGCCTTGCCGACACACAGCCCTAATGCGCATTTCGTTTTCGCCCGAAGCTGATCTGCTGACGGAAGGTGCTTCAATAAACATTTTGCGTTTAGAAATAATAGCCTTAACACATCACCAACGCGTCATCGCGATGAGCCGGACGGTGCGAGGCGAAGTGGCGATCTCACGCCAACCAGGCAGCACAATTTTGAATATTTAGCGTTATTTGTTTTATGGTCGATGTGCATAGTAAGGAAGTACGCAGTTATAATATGTCGCGCATTAAGGGGAAGAATACCAAACCCGAAATGCTGGTGCGCAGGTTTTTGCATAAAAACGGCTTTCGTTACCGCCTGCATGTTAAGGACCTGCCTGGTAAGCCTGATATTGTATTACCTAAATACAAGACTGTAATTTTTGTGCATGGATGCTTTTGGCATGGGCATGAGGGGTGCAGATATTATGTTGTGCCGAAAACGAGGACGGAGTGGTGGTTGAATAAACTAAATACTAACATTCAGAATGGCATTAATTCTAAAGAACTATTAGAAAAATCAGGCTGGAATGTACTGACAATTTGGGAGTGTGAATTAAAAGGTCAAAGTCGCGAGACAGCATTTTCCTCTATTCACTCGTTCCTTGCAGATAACGTTGAGTTGTGCTAAGTATTACCGATCTAATAAAACTTGCTATTTGTTTGCATAAAAAATTTAGTGCCTTTTGCTAAAAATTCTGGTTTTTAGTTTTTATATTTGAGACAATATATCCTTATGAGCACATCAGAATTCTTAGTTGAAGAACCTTTAATGTCATACCAGACATCTTTAGATGCTGAATTATTTAATGAGAATTGGCAACAAAAAGTATTCGCAAATCCTAATGCTACTATTCGATTAGGTACGTTATTCAGTGGTATCGGTGCTGTGGAACATGCTTTGCAGCGTCTTAATTTAAAATCGTCAATAACATTCGCAAGTGATATTGACCCACACGTTAAAAAAAGTTACTTGACTAATTATGAATTGGATGTCAACGATTGGCATAATGATGTAACGGAATTTAATGCTAAAAAATATAATAATAAAGTCGATCTGTTGGTTGGCGGCAGCCCATGCCAGGCTTTCTCAATGGTTGGCAAAAGACTTGGCCTTGAGGATATAAGAGGAACTTTGTTCTACGATTTTGCAAGAATTGTTAACGAGACTAAACCAAAGGTTTTTATTTATGAAAACGTTAAAGGATTAACCAATCATGACGGTGGCAACACTTGGAAAGTTGTTCAAGACGTATTTAAGGAACTTGGCTATAAAATATATTCAAAATTACTTAACGGTAAAGATTTTGGAATTCCACAACATCGGGAACGAATAGTTGTCGTTGGTTTTATTGACCATTCAGTGGATTTTAGCTTTCCGGAAAAAATTCCGTTGGAACATACCATGCAGGATTTCTTGGAAGATTATACCGATACAAAATACTATTTAAGAGAAAAAGGGATAAAGTTTGTTACCAGTACCAAAAACAGATTAAAAAGATACACTCAGATTAATGGAGATATTGCTCTTTGCCAAAAAGCTAATCAGCAATTTAATTGGCATGGCGATTTTGTTTTTGAGCCGGAATATGATGAAGCTGCATTTGATGAGTTTATCTTTGATGTTAATGATGTTGAGGAAAAATATTACTTATCAGATAAAGTAAGGGATTATGTGTTAGCTGGTGGCACAAAAAATTGGAAAACAAGTACAAAAACTGATCTTGAAATTGCACGGCCATTACTACAATCCATGCATAAAATGCATAGAGCTGGTGTAGATAATTACGTTACTCACAAAGGCAGAATAAGAAAGCTTACTCCGAGAGAGTGCTTGCGACTAATGGGGTTTCGCGATGATTTCAAAATAGAGGTGAGTGATACTCAGGCTTATCGTCAGGCGGGTAATAGTATTATAGTTGATATGCTGATTGCCATACTAAAGCAAATGGATATAACGAATTTTTCCCTTTAACCATGACTTACGAAATCAATGGAAAATTATTCCATCCTATTGATACTCTAGAGAAAATAATCTCAAAGGATTCATTCACGCATCAAGAAAACAAACTTGGTGCTGGTGCCGGTGCGTGGGAATGGCACATTGGGAGTAAAAATGACGTAGCAAAATATAATTTTTTTGGAGGGCCAGGATTTGATGTTAATTGCTTTTTAAAAAAGGATGATTTACTATGGCTAATGAGAGAACTTCAACTTGAATACATTAATCCCTCTCAAAATTATAGAGAAAGTGCCTCCTTTCAAGCAATTTATCAAAATAGGCTTAATGAAATTAATGCATTACCACCTGTTTCCTTTTTCAAATTTCGGGAACATGACCGTCGTGATCCGGCAGACAACCGGCTCTATGCAAAAAGACCTGGCAACGCCGCTGATGGAGACGATATTTATGGATTAATTAGAAAACTAGCACTTCCTGATATAACGTTTACCTCAATAATTAAACTCCAGGCTTTAGATGGTGAGACCCTGTTCTATTTCAAAATTTTTCCAGAATTCAGCGTCTACGATTTCGACAGTATTGAATCTTCCTCACAAGCAGCAACAATTGAATCTTCACTAACGATTCCACAAACTGAAAAGGATCAATTAATTAAATCAAGAATTGGTCAGGGTAGGTTTAGAAATGGAATATTTTTAGATTGTGATTTTTGTCCTATTACATTAGTAAAAGACACAAGGCTACTCGTTGCAAGTCACATAAAGCCCTGGAGCGCTTCAAGTAACGCAGAAAGACTTGATCCAAAAAACGGCGTTTTATTGACCCCAACAATAGATAAACTTTTTGATTCAGGATTCATATCCTTTTCTGACAACCGTGAAATAATTATTTCTGACTGGTTGTCACAAGACACACTTCAAAAATTAAATTTAACTCAAGGAGCCATTTATCCATCATTTCCAATTAGAGGCCGAGAACTATACTTGCAATATCATAGAGCAAATATTTTAAAATCATAATCTTGCCTTTAGTGAAAAAGCAATGAATACTCACATTTGCGGAAGTTCACTTATTTCCGATTGACTCATCTTCCGCATAGGCTTATATTAGCTTTATGGGAAATTCTACATCCGCTCTGCAACCAACCGCATCTAATTTTATTTTTAAGGTAAAGGGAGAAAATTTAGAGTTGGTCAGTATTGAGCCGACTTTATTTGAATTGGATTTAATTTTAATAGAATCCTCAATGCCTCAAATATTAGCTGCAATGCTGACTAAAGCCCATAAAGATGGCGTTTGTAAATTCAGCAAGCTATTGGATTGGTTGGAGTTTAGCAATCCGCTTAAGTTTGATCAATCATTAGGCCATAAATTTTATGAATACAAATTGAAGAAGTTCCTGACGAGTTTTATAGGAAACACGCCGCCCTATTATCACAAATCGCAAGTGAATTGCTTACTTGAAAATGCCAAACTTGGTATATTAAATAAGACGTCTATGCCTATTAATGATAATTTATTGATCTCAATGGAACTAAAAATCGATATTGATTAACGCAGGTATGCCCAACATCAAACTCTCCTATCTCTACCGCGATAGCGGCAACTATAAAAATTTTGGCGCTGTAGTTTTTGCAAATACATCGCAAATTGAGCTGAGTATTGTTGAAAAACGCATCAAAAACGCCTTAATTGACGACTGTTGGTTCTACGCCCACCACTGGCAATTACCCAACCTGCGCTTTAACAACATTACCGAAAGCGACGCCACCTGGCACGAATTTGAAAGCGTAGACTACACCGATGAACCCGCAAATTCGGCTTTAAGTTTGGAGGAATTTATGTCTTTAATTGAAAAACCTGCACAGCCTATCGTGTAGAGATTGCTTCGTTCCTCGCAAAGACGTGTTGGGTGTGGGGAGCGGCCAAAAAGCCAAAACGTCATAGCGAGCGAGGTACGAGCGTGGCTATCTCTTTAAGCTAATCAGACGAGTGACCACGATAGCACAAACATCCGCAGGGAATGTCCGCCGGAGATCGCCACGCTATCGCTCGCGATGACGTTATGGGTTAGGCTTTCATTATGGCGACCAGTCAGCAGGTCAGCTTCGGGCGAAATCAGGTAAAACTGGTGGGCAGTGCGCAGGCAGGGGCATAGTAAATTTTTGCTGAAGCGCAGGCCCTGTGTGAGCGACAGCAGGGCAAAAAGATTACAGCCCGAGGTTTTACCTGATTTGCAGGGCAAAGGCCCCGTGCGGCAAAGAAGCCTTCCTGCTGACTTGATCTTTTGGTTACTTTTGGATCAAGCCAAAAGTAACAGCCACCGCGGCAAATGAGCGGGGCAAGCCAAGCGCGGTGGACTAACCAAGCGATATTAACCGTGCACTTCTTATCGTGTAGAGATTGCTTCGTTCCTCGCAAAGACGTGGAGGTGAAAGATTACGTATGTTAACGTGCTAAAGGAAGAATCCTGATTCGCGCTTTCTCTTTATCCAAAACAAACAGAGCACCCTGATCTAAAAGATCATTGTATTTAAGAATTGTAGACAGTACTATTTCGCTGAGATGATTGACTGTTACATTTTGACTGCGAACCTGGATTACACTTGGCTTTTCGGCTTTAGTAAGTGCAAGCGCAGTACCGAAATCGAGATCGTGAGTGAAGATAATGTGATCATTTTGCCTGGCCCAATCCATTAATTCAACATCCGGAGCATCAAATCTCCCAACATCAGACCAATGTGCAGCAGTGATATTGTGAAGCTTAAACTCCTGAACCCACTCAGGCGATAAGTTCATATCGATCAGTATTTTCATGCAGTGGCTAAAGGAACTTCTATTTCCTCAGAACGCCATGCAGCATAAGCCAGAGCCTCCATGATATCCTCCTTTTGTAAATAGGGATACATGTCTAACACAGCGTCAATTGTAATACCCGATGCCAGCAAGCCAATAATTGTACCTACTGTAACGCGCAACCCCTTAATACAAGGTTTGCCCCCCATTATGTTAGGATCAAGCGTTATACGTGTTAAGTTTTTCATTATTAAAAATTGCCAAATCAAATTTACATATAAATAAATGCAATTCAAATTGGGCTGATTTACTAATCAATTGTATAATCAGCCCACCCTACCCCGGATACTCCGCTACAGCACCCTCTGTTACCGGCCGTTTATTAAGCAATGCCCCTACCATTAACACCAGGGCCGATAAAATAATGACCTGGATGATGATAGGGCGGCTGATCAGCGGGATGCGCAGCTGTGGTGTTAGTGAGAGGAACAGCAATATGGTAATGAGTCCGCGCGGCGCTACAAATACCAGTGGCGAGAGGGGCATTTTAGCTGCTTTTAAAATAAGCACGCGCACTAAAAATATCGCGGCGGTTATCCCTACCGACCATGCCAGCGTATCTGTGTCTATTAACTCGCTGGTTTTTATTAGGTAACCAAATAGCAAAAAGAACAGCGCTCTTACCAAAAAAGTGGCCTCTATGGTTATTTCTTTAAATTTCTTAACCTCGATGTGCAGCACACTTGGCTTTAGTTTTTGAACAAAGCCGATGTGTTTAATTTTCTCCAGGTTGTTGAGGAACAGCCCGAATACGAGTATAAACACCAGCGAGGGTAGGTGGAACACCTTTGAGATCTCGTAAACCAAAATCACCAAAAATATAATGGGTACAAATTTAATATGGTGCTGAAGCCTGCTCAGCATAAACGAAAGTGCCCCCGTGGCAACAAATGAGATAAGCACGATAATAATAAGCTCTGCAAAAAACAGAACGAAAGACATAACGCCAAAGGTGGTGTGCAGGGCTATAAAATTGAAAAATATTACGCCGAGGATATCAGAAATGGAGCTTTCGTAAATAACAAATTCGCGCTGCCCGGCGGTAAAATTACGGGTGGCCGGTATGGCTATTGAACTGCTGATGATGGCCAGCGGCACGGCGTTGGCTAAACATTGCTGCATATTGTAGCCGGCTATATAATGTATAGTTAGGGCTATCCCGAAAGAAAGTACCAAAATAGGTACCAGCGCTACCCAAACGGTTTTGCCGACGAGGGGCAGCTTGCCTTTATCAAGTTCAAGTTCTAATGCCCCTTCCAGTACGATGAGAATAAGGCCGATAGTGCCTAAAACAGGAAGAATGCTGTTTAAATTGAATAAAACAACGCCGAAAAGGTTGCAAAGTTGCCTAACTACATAGCCTAAAACCAGCAATAAAATAACGGACGGAATTTTGGTTTTTGCCGATGTAAAATCGAAGATATAAGCTAACAGTACTAATGTACAAAGTGTTATGATGATTCCTACCGTCATGCTTTAATATTGATGCCTTGTAAAATGCAAGGTAATATTTTAACCCGATAGACGGAAGGTTGTTTGAGTGGTAGGATTAATAGGATAATCCGTCAGCAGGTCAGCTTCAGGCGAAATCAGGTAAAACTGGTGGGCGGTGCGCGGGCAGGGGCATAGTAATTTTTTGCTGAAGCGCAAGCCCGTGCGAGCGACAGCGGGGCAAAATTTTACAGCCCGTGGTTTTTCCTGATTTGCAGGGCAAAGGCCCAGTGCGGCAAAGAAGCATTCCTGCTGACTTGATTTTTTGCTTCTTTTTTATCAAGAAAAAAGAAGAAGGCCTCCGCGGCCCCAGCGGGGCAAGCCAAGCGCGTAAAGCCTCTCCATGCGATAAGTGTAGACGGATTTATCAGAACCCTGACCTTGAAATAGCGCCATAATTTTGTTCCACCACCGGAACAAAAATAACCAATTTCACATCTATACTGATAACCAGCAAGTTAACCCAAATCCACAGCTAAATTTCCTGACGAATAAGTAGTTTCGCTTTGTTCCGCTTAAAAAATTAAAACATTAAATATCAGCTAATTATAAAAAACACTGTTCCGCTCTGTTCCGCCTGTTCCGGAGCGGAACACTGTCTGCTAAGCCGCCGTTGAGGATAAGATGCAAATAATCTATCTTTACCGCCACTATGGATTCACCACAAACCTTACCTGTTTTAGACGCTGCCGAACTGCGTGTGCTGGGCTCGTTAATAGAGAAAAGCCGCACCACCCCCGACTACTACCCCATGACGCTGAACGGCCTCACCACGGCCTGCAACCAGAAGACATCGCGCAACCCTGTGGTACAGTACGAGGAAGCAACCGTGATGGACGCCCTCAACTCCCTCAAAAAACGCGGGCTAATATCCACCGCCACCGGCGGTTCAAGCCGTGCCATCAAGTTTAAGCATAACTTCGCCATAGTATACCCGCTTATCCCCCAGGAACTGGCGCTGCTGTGCCTGCTGATGCTGCGCGGCCCACTAACACCGGGCGAACTGAACACCAACTCGGCCCGCCTATACGAGTTTGAGACCATTGAAGAGGTGCAACAATACCTGGATAAACTGGCTACCGGCCAACCCGCCTTTATAACCCAGCTACCCAAACGCCCCGGCCAAAAGGAAGCCCGCTACGCCCACCTCCTTAGCGGCGAACCCCAAATTTCCGACGATTGGAACGACGAGCCCAACCCAACCCGCAGCACCGGCGGATTAGAAGCCCGCGTAACCCAACTGGAAGAAGAGCTGGCCACTCTGCGCGAAGCCTTTGACAGCCTGGTAAAAGAGCTGAAAGGTTAGAACTACACGGATGTACGGTACTCCCGGCGGTAACCTAAGGGTGTTTTGCCGGTTATATCCTTAAACTGCCTGTTAAAGTTAGACAGGTTGGTAAACCCTGAGTCGTAGCAGATCATCACCACCGGGAAGTCGGTCTCGCGTAGCAGTTTGCAGGCGTGGTTAACCCGTACCTCCAGCAGAAACTCAAAGTACGTTTTACCCGTCTTCTGTTTAAAGTAGTTGCAAAAGGCATTGGGCGCCATGTAAATGGCCTCGGCTACCGTTTTGAGCTTGATACGCTTGTTAAAGTCGTGCATGGTTAGCAGGAAGATCTTGGTGAGCCGGGCCTCGTCACTACGGTTAAAATCCATGTGTTCGGTATCGTCAGTCAGCGGTTTGTGCTCTTGTGACGCCAGCTTGTTGAGTAGGATGAGCAGTTGGATCAGGCGCTCATTAACCGGCGCGGTTAGCAGGGTGTTCATTATTGCTATTACCTCTTCTTTTATTGTGCCCTCAATTAATAAGCCGCTACCCGCCTGCTTTAACAGTTGTTTTATCAGGCCGTTTTCGGGCACGTTTATAAAGGCCTCACCAAATATCAGGGGATCAAAATGCAGCATCATCAGGTTTATAGGCAGTTGGATTGGCCCACGCAACATTATCGGGTCCGTAAATCCCTCCCGCTCAAACCTGAACAAGTGCGGCACATTGCAACCCATCAATATCAGTTCTCCACCCTTAATAGAGATCGGCGTTTCGCTTATTAGTAAGGTGCCTTTGCCTTCGGTTACGTGCAACAGCTCCAGATCGGGATGGGTATGAAATTCATTAAGCGCGTGGTAGATATTGCTCCGCTTCATAACAAGCGATTCATTATCCTTCCGTAAAAACTCACTTAAAGTAAATGCCATTAATATGATATTAACTTAAACAACGCCTTAACCGTTACAAATTATGAAAATAGTATCATTTATTATGAACTTTTACAAATTACTGCGCATTTTTTAGGGATACGTTTGTATCATCAACATTTGAAAGCTATGAAAACAGTAAAGTTCACAATGAAATTGGCCGAAGCATCAATAACCGATATTGAAACCGTTGGGGGTAAAAACGCTTCGCTGGGCGAGATGCTGCAGAACGTAGCAGCTTTGGGTATTAAAATCCCTGACGGGTTTATTTTAACGGTTGACGGCTATTATGAATTCATAGAGCATAACAACCTGGCTGATTCCATCCGCCAAATTGTTGAGGCAACAGATATTGACGACCTGGCGCAACTGGCGGACTGTGGGGCTAAGGTGCGCGAACTGATCCGGTCAGGCAAGTTCCCTGCGGAAATGGAGAAACAAATAGCCGAACGATACCGCATGTTGATACTGGATTACGGCGGCGTTAGCATGGATGTAGCAGTACGTTCATCAGCAACTGCCGAGGATCTGCCGGATGCATCTTTCGCCGGTCAGCAGGATACATTTTTAAATGTTTGCGGACAAACGGCCTTAATGGAAGCTATCAAAAATTGCTTTGCCTCACTGTTTACAGATAGAGCCATCAGCTACCGTGCAGCATTTAATTATGATCACTTTAAGGTAGGACTTTCTATTTGCGTACAAAAGATGGTGCGGTCTGATCGTGGGGTATCTGGTGTTGCTTTTTCATTGGATACGGAGAGCGGCTTTAAGGATGTTGTTGTGATCAATGCATCATACGGCCTTGGTGAAATGATAGTACAGGGAAGCGTTAGTCCGGATGAGTTTACCGTATTTAAGCCCCTGCTTAAAAAAGGCTATCCGGCTATAATAGAAAAAAAATTAGGAGCCAAGCGGAACAAAATGATATACGGTAAAGGTGAAGGAATTAGCCTTGAGACTGTTGAAACTACTGAAGCGGAACAGAACAAGTTTTGCCTGAGCGATGAACATATCCTGCAACTGGCCGACTGGGTGAGCAAAATCGAAACCTATTACTCAACCCTTAAGGGCCACTGGTGCCCGATGGATGTAGAGTGGGGTGTTGATGGCACCACTAACCAACTTTTTATTTTACAGGCCAGGCCGGAGACCATTCACTCTCGTAAAGATCATGGTACCATTATTCAATATAATATAAAGGACGCAAGCCGTGCAGAGAAAATGATCCTGACAGGTATCGCCGTCGGCGATAAAATAGCGTCCGGAAAAGTGCATGTGCTGGAGGGCGATAACATCAACCTGGCCGACTTTAAAGAAGGCGATGTGATGGTTACCGATATGACCGATCCTGATTGGGAGCCCGTAATGAAAAAAGCATCGGCCATTGTTACTAATAAAGGTGGGCGCACCTGCCATGCTGCCATTGTGGCCCGCGAGTTAGGCGTACCTGCAATTGTGGGCTGCGGCAATGCTACACAGTTACTCAAAACCGGGACTGAGGTAACTGTGAGCTGTGCCGAAGGCGACAACGGGAATGTATACAATGGCGTAATAGAATTTGAGATGATAAAACACAACATTGCTTCGCTACCCGAAACGGATACGCCGGTAATGATGAACATCGCATCACCGGATATCGCCTTTAAATACGCGGGCTATCCATCTGCGGGAATTGGTTTAGCAAGGGAGGAGTTTATCATCAATAACTACATCAAAGTGCATCCGATGGCTTTGCTTAAGCACGAAGAATTGAATGACCCTGAGTTAAGCGCGATGATCACTAACCTGGCCAAACCGTTCAAATCAGCTGAAGATTTTTTTATAGAAAAACTGTCTTTCGGAGTTGCTAAAATTGCGGCTTCGGTTTATCCAAAGCCGGTGATTGTAAGGTTCTCAGACTTTAAAACCAATGAATACTACAATATGCCCGGCGGAAAGTATTTTGAACCGAGCGAAGAAAACCCGATGATAGGTTGGAGGGGCGCTTCCCGGTATTACTCAAAAGCTTATCGCGAGGCGTTTGGCCTGGAATGTATCGCCATTAAAAAAGTACGCGAAGTAATGGGCCTGGACAATGTATTGGTGATGATCCCATTTTGCCGTACCGTTACAGAGTTGATGATGGTTTATGATGTAATGCAGGATTTTGGTTTGAAAAGAGGCGAAGCCGGATTAAAAGTATTCCTGATGGCGGAGGTTCCTTCAAATGTTATTCTGGCAGATCAGTTTGCCAAATATATCGATGGTTTTTCTATCGGATCAAATGACCTTACCCAATTGGTTTTGGGTCTCGACCGCGATTCATCTTTAGTCGCATCCTTATATAATGAAAGGAACGAAGCGGTTAAATCGATGATATCACAACTGATACGCACCGCTAAGCGCATGGGTGTTAAAGTGGGCATATGCGGTCAGGGGCCATCAGACTATCCCGACTTTGCCCAGTTTTTGGTTGAGGAAGGCATAGATACTATCTCGGTAACTCCTGATTCATTCATGAAAACGACTCAAGCTATCAGTGATATAGAAATCGAAACGAGCAATAAACTGAAGAGTGCATAACCCCCTGTTAGATTTTCCGAGAGGTGCAGTAAACCTGCGCCTCTTTTTCAATCAACACTCCACCAGTTAGAGCGCAATGGGGCGCTTCCAATAGTGTAGGCTTCTCCTATTTTAGGGATGGTTACCGGAATTTTCAAAGCATCTGCGGCCGGAAGCAATAATGTGACAGACTCATTCCAGCGGTGATACGCTTCTGCAAATTTACCCCAATGTACCGGCAATATCATTCTTGCTTTTAGATCAGCCGCCGCCTGCGCTGTTTGCTGCGGGAACATGTGGTTTTGCGACCAATTGTTGTTGTATTGCCCGCATTCCATCATCGCCAGATCAAAAGGGCCTAACTGCTCGCCTATGGTTTTAAAATGATCGCTGTACCCGGTATCGCCTGAATAGAAAAGCCTGAAGCCGTCTACCTCTATCACATATGACGCCCAAAGCGTTTTGTTACCGTTAAACGTGCGCCCGGAGCGGTGGTGCGCAGGCATGGCGGTTATATCCAGTCGGGGATTGATAGTTATTGATTCGCCCCAGTTAAGTTCCTGTATTTTGTTCTTATCATATCCCCAATAAGTAAAATGGCTGCCGACACCCATCGGCACAACAACTTTCTTCACCTTTTTCTTAAGTTTCCTAACCGTGCCGTAATCCAGGTGATCATAATGATCGTGCGAGATGATCAATACATCTATCCGCGGCATGTCTTCAGGTTTATAAGCATCCGCTCCTTCAAAAGAATTAACCAGGCCAGAAAAAGGTCCGGCAAAACTGCTCAGGTCAGGGTCGACCAGGATATTGGCTATTTTTGTTTTGATGAGAAAAGCCGAATGCCCAAACCATATAACTGTAGGTTTATCATAAATTGTATTAACCAGATCGGTTTTAACAACCGGCACTACTTGCCTGGGCCTTACTGTATCCGGCTTACCGCGTAAAAGTCTGAATATCCTCACTTTGCCCAAAATCCCGCTGCTGCTATTACTTGTATTGCTGAGTACATTAGCGCGGCGCGGGGGCGCATTACTCAAATTGATAAAGCCATCTGCTGTGTAATTAGGCAAAGTTTGCAGCGCTTTCAATTTTTTGCCTGAAGGGTTTTTCCCTACGGATTTTATTGTGCGGCACCCTATTGGGATAACAAATAACAGCGCTAAACATATGCAGGATAAAGTGGCGGGAATTTTCATATCAAGTAATGGCTTAACGCACTAATATAACGGGAAGTATCGTGCACGTGCGCCGCACAAGCTAATATTTCGACAAAATTGTTACAATGCAGGAATAAATACTTCACAATGAGGAATAAAAGCTTTATAAATATTATAGCTATTATTTATAAATTGGCTCTGATTATCGCAACCGCCGATAAACCAATTATTTTTAATCAATTTACAAGCATTACATGAGACAACGCATTGCGACACTAACAGGATTTTGTGCACTTATACTAATCAGTGCTATATTCTTTCCGGCTTATAAGCCTGTTGAAAAGATAAAACAGGATAAGAAATTCTATATTTTCCTCAATTTTGGTCAGTCTAACATGGAGGGTAACGGGCCGGTTCGGCCGGAAGACACTGTTGGTGTAGATCCACGCTTCCAGGTTTTTGAAACCGTAAACTGCCCTAACCTGGGCCGCGAAAAAGGTAAATGGTATAAGGCCAAACCACCACTTTGCCGTTGCAATACCGGGGTATCACCGTCTGACTATTTCGGCAGAACGCTTCTAGCCAATCTTCCCCCTGATATAAAGGTAGGTATTATAAATGTAGCTGTAGCAGGCGCAAAAATTGAGGTTTTCGATAACTCAACCTACCAGGGCTATATTGCTAACCAAGCCGGTTGGATGAAAAACATTGTTAAAGAATACAACGATAACCCCTATCAGTACCTGGTTGATGCGGCTAAAGAGGCCTCACAATATGGTGTTATTAAAGGGATATTGCTGCACCAGGGCGAATCAAACCCTAATGATAGTCTCTGGACCAGAAAAGTAAAAACCATTTACGATCATCTGCTAAAGGACCTTGACCTAAAGGCTAAAAACACACCTTTATTAGTGGGAGAAATGGTGAATGCCGACCAAAATGGAGCTTGCGCCGGCTTCAATAAATTTATTGCCACCATACCACAGGTAATACCTAACTCTTATGTAATATCATCGGCAGGGGCAACTGCTAAACGAGACAGGCTACATTTTACCTTTGATGGCTATAAATTACTGGGTACCCGCTACGGCGAAAAAATGCTGGAATTGTTGGGCAAAAAAGGGCCATATATTGCTGCTAACTAATATCAAATAAAAATCATGATCCGTAAATTTATTGCAACCGCTGCTTGCTGTTTAGTGGCATTCGTGGCCGTAAAGGCTCAAACTACCGAAAAGAAATATGTAATTGGCGAACTGCCGTCTTACAAAGTAGCAAAGGCAACAGAGCCAATTACTGTTGATGGAAAAATGAACGAGGCCGCCTGGAAAAATGCCGAGGTGCGCAGTCTGGATTATTTTTACCGCGCCAGTGAGCCGTTTGAGAAGCAAGCCACCAAATTCAGAATGATGTGGGACGAAACTAACCTGTATTTGTTTTATGAGTGCCAGGACACATCGTTAACGGCCCGCGAAACTGCTTTTGACGCACGCCCGTACCTTGATGATTGTGCAGAGTTTTTTGTTGTTCCTGTTCCGGACAGCTTAAATATGCACTTCGGGTTCGAGATCAACATAACTAAAGCGGCTTACGATTACATAATGTTTTATAAATATTATAACAAACGCGATTATTTTGTAAAAGGATACAATCCTGCCTATAAGGTTGAGGTTACCTATGATGGCACTATCAATAATGAAAAAGACAAGGACAAAGGCTGGACAATGGAACTGGCTATTCCGATAGATGCCCTGTCAAATTTTGGCCGCCCGCGAGTTGGTGCAAAATGGGCCTTCCAGGCGGTAAGGCAGGATCGCAATCAAGTGGCCGACCGTTTCCGCTCTACATCAACACTTTACCCGATCTACGACATTCGTTTGGATGTACACCAGCCCAACCGAATGGGTTTGATGGAGTTTATGGACAAAAAACAATAATACGGCTATATGAAATTTATTAAAGTGCTGTCTGCTGCTTTAGTGCTATGCGCGTCAACAAACGCATTTAGCCAAACCGCGAGCGTTACGGTTAGCAGCCCTGATAAGCGGCTGGCATTAACGGTCTCAACTATAAATAAAAAACTGGTCTATAACATAAAAGCCGACAAGAAATCGATAATTGACACCTCGCCGCTGGGGCTGATAGCCGACAGTACTGATCTTGGAAATAACGTTCGTATGTCCGGCAGGGTAAAAAGCACTAAGATAGATGAACGCTATGCCATTATGGGCAATCATCCCGTAGCGCACAATCTGGCAAACGAGTCGGAAATACCGCTTATTGCAGCAGGCAAGCAAATGAGCGTTATTGTTCGTGTTTATAACGATGGTGTGGCTATCCGCTATACTATTCCTTCCGGTATAAAACGCATAGATAGCGAGCGTACAGGTTGGACCTTACCCGCTAATATTAACAAGATTGCCTGGGCGGATTATTCGCAAAGCTACGAGGGTTTGAACTATGTAACCGCACTTGACAAGGTGCCCGAAGGTAAAACCATAATGGGGCCGGTTACTTTTGAAACCAACGGCTATTACGTTTCAGTATCAGAAGCCGACGTAGAAAATTTTTCGGACATGTCCTTCATGCGCACCGGCAATGTGCTAAGCGCATACTTTCCATTTGCAAAAAAAGGATGGGAAGTAAAACCGCCATCAACCACTATTTATTTAAACGGCACCTACAAGGGTAAAGCTGTTTCACCGTGGCGCACTACAATGGTGGCAAGATCATTAAACGAACTCGCAAATTCCGACCTGATCGCTAATTTATGCCCACCACCGCCAAAAGGATCAGATTTTTCGTGGGTTAAGCCCGGCCGCAGTTTGTGGCAATGGTGGAGCATTGGCGCACCAAAGTTGGACGATCAGAAACAATGGTATGATGCCGCTGCCAAATTAAAGTGGGAATATTACCTGGTTGACGACGGCTGGCGCAACTGGAAACAGGAAGGCAAGGACCAATGGGCCCTGCTAAAAGAAGTGATAGACTATGGCAAAACAGTTGGCGTAAAATCAATTGTTTGGGTTGATTCAAAGGAATTTAGAAAAGCGCCCGAGCGCAAGGCTTATCTGGATAAAGTTAAGGCCCTTGGCGCCGCCGGCATAAAAATAGATTTTATTCCTGATGCCACCGCTGAAACAATGCAATGGTATGCCGAAACACAACAGGAGTGCGCCGCTTTGAAGCTATTGCTTAACTTTCATGGCAGTGTAAAACCTACCGGATTGAACCGCAGTTTCCCGAATGATATTACGCGTGAGGCCATAAGGGGTAATGAATACCACATGACCCGTTACCGCCGTGTTATGCCTCCGCAGCACGATGTTACTGTTCCATTCACGCGACTGCTAACAGGCCCTGCAGATTTTACATCTGTTATATTAGACCCGAAACAACTTGCCACCACTAAATTTACATGGCCGCATGAGTTTGCGCAGGCCATTGTTTATCTGTCGCCGGTAATTCACTTTACAGATCAGTACCAATTTTACCTGGACAACCCAATGTTCGATCTTTTTCAGGAAGTGCCTACTACGTGGGATGAAACCCGTGTATTGCCTTGCACCAGCATGGGCGATGTGGTTGCTTTTGCAAGGCGTAAAGGCACAACCTGGTGGGTTGGTGTGATGAACGGAGGCGAAGAACGCGAGATAAAGATCCCGCTTAATTTTCTGACAAAAACAACTAAAGCTACGTTGGTTTATGATGGTGATACCAATACCAGCATTGACAGAAAAGAGCAAACCGTATCTAAAACAGACGTATTAACCATTAAGCTGCGGCCAAGTGGTGGGTTTGTGGCTAAGATGTAGTATTTAGTTAAACCCTTAACTTATAAAAAAGCTCTGGCAATTATTGTCAGAGTTTTTTTTGTGTCGGGATGGCGGGAAGATTATCCGGCTATTTATATCTATTATATTCAACACGTTATGTCAAAAACAAACAGAAACGGGCACCGAATAGGGCACATTTAATATGCTTTTGTTTAGTGGCTTTTGTAACCAGTTTATTTGTATAAGTGATAGTTAATGAACTTGTTATACAAAATAACAATATTTTGTATAAGGGAAGGTTTTAGTTATCCTTCTTAAGAAATGTTTATCATTCAGACTGATTATGTCCTTAAAATATAAATATTAGAAAATTGTAACAAAACGCGCTTTTTTCGACATATTAAGATAAATACAAGCAAAGTAGAAAGTTGGATAAGCAATTCGAAGAATTGATAAACACCCATAAAGGTATTATCTATAAAGTTACAAAACTGTATGCTTATACTCACGATAAACAGCAGGACCTGTTTCAGGAGATAGTCGTCCAGCTTTGGCGGGCATATCCAAGATTTAGAGGACAAGCAAAATTTTCTACATGGATTTATCGTATAGCATTAAATACAGCTATATCTGCCTTAAGGAAAGAAAAAAGGGACATGATATCGTTTATGCCAGACCTTTCTCATTTGGACCGGATAGAGGTAAATGAAAATGGGGAGAAGGAACAAGAGATATCCATTCTTTATGCTGCAATCAGGCAACTAAACCAAATAGATACAGCTGTGGTGATGCTTTACCTAGACGACAAGGGTTACGATGAAATGGAAGAGATACTTGGAATCGGTCAGGGGAATTTAAGGGTGCGACTAAGCCGTATAAAGGAAAAATTAAGACAATTAACAAAAAATCATTTGTATGGAACTTGATGATCTCAAAGAATCTTGGAAAAAGGACAAGCAGGGAAGTGATTTTAATGTTAATATAATGGAATTAATTAAGCGTGAGAGTGATGGCCCTATAAGTATTTTAAAAAAAACCTTTAAAAAGAAATTTAAAATATTGGCCATAGTAAGCTGTGCACTTGCCGTAAAAAACATTACTTTATGGAATAACGATATGTTGATGTGGTTATTTATCGGCTACTGCGGTATAATTGGTGGATATTATTACAGCCGCTATAGTCTCCTTGAAGACATGCACACATTAGATATGACCGTAAGTGGTAATATTAAAAAGCAGGTCATCACCTTAGAAAAAGGAGTCGCTTTTCATCTTGCAATTATGCAAATTATGCCTGTTGTATTTGCTGTTGCTTTAGAAATATTAATGTACAATAATAAGGAACCATTTTTTTCGGATTGGCATAAGCAGTCCTTTTACTTACGTATAGTGTGCTACATAGGTTTTTTTGTTATGTTCTTTTTTGTTAAACGGTATGCCATAGGCCGAAATTTTTCCAGTCACGTTAAATATTTAAAAACGTTATCAGGACAACTTGACTAATTACTATAAAGAATGGGTTTATGTTAGGCCGCAAATTTGGGCCACTGAAACCACAATTATTATTTTTAAATTCAAAAAAATGAAACGAATTAATTTTGTCTTCGCCAATTTTTTTTCTTTAATAATCATACTTGCTTCATCTATTTCAGTAAAAGCTCAGAGTGACGCTGCCACAATGCCCGACAGCGTGAAACATTTTCTAGATACAGTTGTGAACATTATTCATAAAGAAGCATTGAATAGGGATAGTGTTAACTGGGCACTGTTAACAAAAGAGGTGTATGAAAAAGCCGCAAATGCGAATAAGTTGCAGGATGTGATCCCAGCAATACAATATATATTTGATCAACTACATGACAATCATGGTGCAATCATTTATAAACATGTTCAATTTGGTTCGCACAAAACAAAGCCGTCTTACAGCAAAGAGTTGATGGAACAAATAAAAACCATCGGCATGCCGCCTAAATTGAAAGTAAAAATATTGGAGAATAATTATGGATACATACTTATTCCATCCATTAACTCAACCAACGTACAGGAAAACAGCAAGTATGCACAAGAAATAAAAGATTCTATATACAGCATATCGTCTAAAAAATTAAAAGGATGGATAATTGATCTGCGCTTAAATCCAGGCGGCAATATGTATCCGATGATCGGCGGCATTGGAGCAATAATTGGCGATGGTAAGGCCGGCACATTTATTAATAATAATAAACAAATACTCAATGTATGGAGTATAAAAAACGGAGATGTATACGTTGATACTACGCATAGTACCTACACCATTAATCGGAATAACATTAACTATAAGGGCACTAAAATAGCAGTACTAATTGGTCCGATAACCCAAAGCGCCGGAGAAGCGACAGCCATTTCAATGAAGGGCAGACCAAACACGAGGTTCTTTGGTGAAAATACCGGTGGATTCACCACCGGGAATATTACACACGCATTAAAGGATAATATTTCGCTGTTGGTGGCAGCCAGTATTGAAACAGATAGAAATAATAATGTGTATCGCACTATGGTCACCCCAGATGTATTAATTTATGGAGGTGATAATTTTTTAGATCTGAATAATGACAAGAAAATTGAAGCTGCTTTATCTTGGCTTAAAACTGCTAAAATTAAATAAACCTTGTAGCATTAATTAATGCAATAGATTTCTTTTTTTTACCCGGCACCCCACCCCTTTTAATGGTTTAGGTGGTCGATAATTTCCTGTATTTCGTCACAATACTAAGATAGCGGTTTCCCGCATAGCCTTTACCTCTAACCAACCGCCAAAGGCGGTGGCTTAGATATTAGAATCAAAAAGCTCTGACTTTCATCAGAGCTTCCTTTACATAGTCGGGATGGCGGGATTCGAACCCACGACCTCCAGCACCCCATGCTGGCGCGATACCGGGCTACGCTACATCCCGTTTAGCTTAAATTTATACAGGTCGACAAATATAAAAATTGACACGAAAACTTGTCAAATAGATTTTAAATAAGATAGTCTGTCAGAACTGTATGAGATTAAAGTGAATAAATGGGGCGGTGTTTATGCCGTAATCTGTTGACTGCTCTATTACTTAGAAAACTTTTAAGACTGGCAAGTGTTGGAATGTAAATAAATTAAAAGTTAATATTATGGACAACAAGACCAAAACCGGAACTCCCGATAAAAATACAATAAACCTTAAAGAAGACTACGAAGTAAAGTATTGGACGAAAGAACTGAACACTAGTAAAGAAGATCTAACTGAAGCAGTAAACGCAGTTGGTAAATCGGTTGAAGCAGTAAGGGAATACTTGAATACAAAAGATTTAAACGCGAAGTACCCACCTTTAACATAAGTAGAGCAGTGAGTACTTATACTTTGTTTGTGAGATTAATAAGGCGGCTATACTAATGAATAACGTTTCTAAACATTAGTGGAACACTATAAATAAGATAAAACCAATTGCTGCGAAAAACCGCGAACAGTACTATCCCAGGCTTGACGGTTACCATCCTTTACCTTCATTACCTTAATCATTACCCATTTATGTATGAAGTAAATTGTCCGTAAGTATAGCGGTTAAACTCAGTAAGTAGTTCTTTGAAATCTGTCATAGCAGTAAGTTTTAGTTCGAGTGAATTCTCGAAGCAACGAACTGCTTAACAGCATCACTAAGGCAAGGTAGTACAACAAAACTGTGGAGGTTCCCGATAGGGATTCCGTGATTTGCTGTACTACCTTGAACAAAGTGAACTATCGTTATTTTAATTCCCTTACATACAAGGCTTTCACCTCTACCACAGTGGGGTTATGCATATGGTCTAGTTGGAAACCGATATTGCCGCTGGTAAAACCTGCGTCGTGCGCTATGTCTATTGTTTTTACGCCGTTTAACCACGCCTGAATATGGTGGCCACGGGCAATAATGTAGTAGTGATTCCAATCGTTAAACTTTACCACTTTGGGTACCAGCGAGTCCGGAAATTTCTGCACCATATTTCCACGGCGCTCCTCCCATAACGAGCCCCAGTAGCCTTTACCCATGTCTACCTGGTAGCCCGGCGCATTATCCCAACTGGTGGGGTTTATCCGTATACAAACCCCGGAATTGGCATTTTCATCGCCAACCATTTTTATAATCACATTCAGCTCAAAATCGGTATATGCTTTTTTTGTATAGCTGTAATGGTGTTCTTTTTGGTAGCCCATGGCTCCGTGCAGCAAATTATCATTCAACTGCCAAAAGGTATTTTCAAAATTCCAGTCATCGGCTGATGCTAATAAATTTACCCAATCTTTGCCAACGGGTTTATCATTTACAAGTTTACCTGCCTTGGGCAGGGTATTTTTTAGCGTGGTGTCGGGTTGTGCCTGCGCAGGCAAATAAACGCATAACAGCAATACAATTGTTAGCTTAAAAAAAAGCGACAGATATTTTTTTGAGGACTGGTTAAGTTGCAGATCGCATTTGTGTAAAAATGTCATAAGTTGTTTAATTTGTTAGGTGAGGATGACGGTTTATTGTGAAATGTTCATTTATAAAAAACAATGGCAAGCATATGCCGCAACGCAAACAGTTTATTAAATTGAAAATTGATTGATGGTTTGTAAATCAGTACGCAAATGTAGCTGAATAGCTAAGATATTAACTTCCAATAAATAACAACGGAGAATATTGTACAAAGTAGCGGCTGTATGATTGGCTAATTGCCGCTATAACCCCGCTCATGCTGGCGCGATACCGGGCTACGCTACATCCCGTTGGTGTTACAGAACGCAAATATAAAAAGTGCCGCTAAAAACGCAAGGTGATTTTAAAGGATTCTATTTGCTGTGTTCTCAGTAAGCGGTTGTAGTTCTAATATCTAACGCGGGTAGCTTAACCTTAGCCAATTATAAAAACAAAGTTATTTTCGTCCTGAGTAGTAAAATCCACAAGGCTATCGTTCTCAAATACTTTTATTGCATAACCAAATTGCTTAAGATAATCAATTACCTGATCGCGAACCTCATTAGCCCATAGTTCACAATAAATAACAGGTTGGTGTTTTGCCAGGATATCCCTTGCTCCCATTAATACCTGATATTCAAAGTTTTCAACGTCAATTTTTATGGCAGAAATTTTTTCCGCTTTTTGCAAAGCTTCAATATCGTCAAGCCTTTTTACCGGCACTTGTACAATTTCACCCCTGTTCCACTCTTCATCTTCTCCCTCCACATAAGCATGGCAAAGCCCCTGCATTTTTACACCTTTTATAATTGGCATTACCAGTTTCAATATACCATTTTCACTGCCTAAAGCAATTTCATGTACAACTACATTTTTAAGTTTGTAGTAATTAATTACTCGTTTTAAAGCGGTAACATTAGCTGGCATAGGCTCAAATGAATGTAGCGTTGCTCCCGGAAATTTTTTTGCGATCGGTACAGAAGTAATACCAATGTTGGCACCAATATCTAAAATTGTTGAGCCGGGAGGTATAAGTTCTAAAAACTGCATAAAACCATGCTCATATTTGTCACGCTTTAGCATGAAGATCTTTAGCCTTGAAAAATAATATAGATAGTTATCAAAACCCAGCGCCTGCTGTAGCAAGGCTATTATCTTTTTTTTCATTAAATTATAAATATTAATGTTTTTTAGCAGCTGTAAATAACGTATAAGGCTGTTTGTAGCAATTTATTATTACGGCAAGCCAACTATATGCCAATTATTGTAAAATAGTCTTTTTTTTTAATATTAAGACGGACGAGAATAAAGTAAATGCAGATAGCTACAACAATGTGCTTATTTCTCGTGTTTACGGCATAAGTATAAATATGTAAATAAATGTGGAGTAATTAATCAAATATTAAACTCCTATATCCGTTAAATTAATGCTTAAATGCTTTCAAATATTACTATGGGACTAACGCTTAGGTTGACTTTTAATGACAAAGACTATAATTACCAGATTATTAACAGTAAGCAAATTGATCAGGGTGCGACTGAATTTAGCTTAACCTTGAATGGTGAGACTGTCCATTTAATTAAAAGCGATAAAAACATATGGGTGCAGAAAAATGGAGGCTCACTCGATCCTGAACTTATTCAGGCATTGGGACGTTCGGTATCTCTACGTTTGAGACTTTAAATCTAAAAGGTAATGTTTCAAAAAACTTAAGTTAAAAACAGGGCATGCTTTAAAAGATGATGGTCTACTCTATCGTTGGATACGATTAGGGCAGTGTATGTGGGATACGCGGCTGCTGCTTAATGAGCATAGATCCAGGGGGTGATCCAAAGTGATCCAAAATGATCCAAAAGTGTCAATACTTTAGATTTACAACGTCCTGAAAATCAGAAACTTATAACAAGTTTACAGCTAATTTTACTGACTTATAAGTAGGTTCAAGGCAAAGATCCAAACATCTCACACTCAAATAGTTAATAAATTACTTTCCGCATTTTTCGACCGTGACACATATTTTTTGGATCACCCGGATAGGCAAATTGTTACAACAAAAAAGCCCCCTTGCGGAGGCTTAATATTTTATCAAATTACGGGCTTACCCTTTAACTCTTTCTACGTATGAACCGCTAGCGGTATCAACCCTAACTTTATCGCCGATGTTGATGAACAAAGGCACGTTAATTTCGGCACCTGTTTCAACAGTTGCCTTTTTAAGCGCACCGGTTGAGGTATCGCCTTTTACAGCCGGTTCGGTATAAGTAATTTCCAACTCTGCTGATCCTGGTATCTGCCCCATAATCGGCTCCTCGCTTTCAAAGGCAACAATAACGTTCATACCTTCTTTAAGAAACTTTACTGCCGGGCCAAACAGCGCCTTAGGCACATTATGCTGATCGTAGGTGGTATTATCCATTATCACCAGCTGATCGCCGTCATCATAAAGATATTGGTAGTCGTTGGTTTCAACGCGTGCAATGGTTACGTCTTCATCCGTACGGAAACGATATTCAACCAGTTTACCGGTTTTTACGTTACGCATGCGGGCCTGGTAAAAAGCGCGCAAATTGCCGGGTGTGCGGTGTAAAAATTCTTCTACCTGTAGTAACTCCCCGTTGAAACGCAGGATATTGCCATTTTTTACTTCGGATGCTTTAGACATAACAATAATAATGAGGCGCAAACTTAGGGAGTTAAGGCGAAAGTTGCAAGTAGTTCATGGTTCATAGTTGATAGATCATAGTGTATGGATAGCCTTTGATTCAATATAAAAAACGGCTATGAACTATGAACCACTTTTCAGTTCATCCAACGAATAAAAGCTATCGCGCCAGTAAATGCCGCCTTGTTTAAGCGTAATTATGGCAGCACGCATTATGATGTGGGCCATTAAAAAGCCTGCATAGGGTATAACGAGCGCGTACCACCATTTGTTGGGCGATGTTAGCTCCATATAAATAGCTTGAAAAACAACAATAACGAAAGCTAAAATTTGAATTTCCGGGCTACCGAATATCAGCATCAACGGAACCGGTAATGCTACGCAAACCAGAGTTGCCAAGGTGTTCAAAATTGCGCCGCTCAACCTGTAGTTACTTATCGAGAAGGAGTTTTTCATTAACCCATCGCGAAACTGCTTAACGGTTTTATACCATTCAAGCGTAAGATATTCATTGCCTGACAACACATCCGAGCGCAAACCTGCCTGCTTTATTAGCTGCCCCAATTTAAGGTCATCATCGGGCCGCAAACTTATTGATGCATGCGTGCCGGCTGTTTCATACGCCGTGCGTTTTACCAGATTAAAAGCGCCAACCCCCATAGCGGCCTTCCTTTTAGGATTGCGGACATCCCATGGGCGAAGGTAAAGCACCAGCATTAACGCAAATGTGGCTAAAAGGCTATTCAGTATAACCGACCGGGAAACGGTTTGGGGCAATATGGTAAGGTGATCTAAATTGTTTTTGGCAGCATAACCCATCGCCTTGCTTAACGCATCCGGATGAAAGACAATATCGGCATCAGTAAATAGCATCCACTCTTCTGTGCTTTGCAAATAGCCCTGATACAGCGCGTTATTTTTGCCCAGCCATCCATCAGGAAGTGTATCAATAGTGATTACATTAATGGCGGGATACTTTATTTTCATTTGGGCGAGTATCGCGCCGGTACTGTCGGTCGAGCGGTCATTCAACACAATGATGCGATAGTGACAATAATTGATATTGCAGATGCTTTGCAGGGCCTTCTCTACATCTTCCTCCTCATTACGCACAGCTATTATCACAGCAACAGCGGGTTTACTTTCAGGTGCTTCCTGATCGGGCAGGCGCTTAATTTTTTTAAAGCCGACAAGCACATAAATAATTACTCCTACCCAGCCTATGCCCGCCAGCACGCCGTAAACTTCAAACAAGTTTTTTAGCATCATATTATTTATAGTCGGATATGCTTAGCCTGTGCCTGCAAAAGCCGTATTCATGCTCCTGATTGGAGCATACAATAGTTAACCGGCCTTTTGCAAATTGCTCTACCAGGCTTAAATACCAATCGATTCCCTGGGTATCCAGATTAGATGTTGGTTCATCAAGCATCAGCATGGGGGTGTCTGAGCAAAACGCCAGGGCAAGCTTCAAGCGCTGTTTCATTCCTGATGAAAAATACCTTACAAGCTTGTTTTTACTACCGGGTAGGCTAAGCAGTTCAATTATTTTATTTTTATTGATGTCAGGTTTGTACGGTTTGAATTTGAAATGGAAATCAATCACTTCCTCCAGCGAAAACTCTTCTATCAGTTCAAGATACGGCGCAGCCAGGCTGAGGTAATTGAATACTTTTTCTATGTCGATCTTGGCCCCGTTGTTTAAAAAAGTGATATCGCCGGCTGATGGCGAAAGGCTGCCGTTTAATATTTGCAGTAGCGTTGATTTACCCGAACCGTTAGGCCCCAGGATGGCGTAACTCTCCCCTCCCTTAAAATTGTAGTCTATCCCCCTGAATATCCAGTCACGGTTAAAGCGTCGGCCAATTTGGTTTAGCGTGATGGTTAGTTGGTCATTGGTCATTGGTCATTAGTCATTTTTCCAATGAATTTAATATAAGCGTTGAGTTTGACATGAATTGTTTCAAGCTTACTTAATAAGGATTGGTATTGGTCAGCGGTAATAAGTTGTCTTGTATATGATTTTTTCAACCAGCTTTTGGTTTCAATAACCGAACCCCTGCTGAAATAGCAAAAATTTTTATTCTCTTTATAATGGTATCGCCCAAACCCTTCAGCAATATTCGCGCTTATCGAATCGGACGACCTTGTAAATTGCTTACCTACGGTATCCTTTGCAAAGTAATCCCATGTAATAACCAAAGACCATACCTCATCACCAAACGCTTCTGACAATTTGTATACATCCAAGTCTTCTATTCTATTACTCATTGAATTAATAAACAACCCACTAATGACTAATGACCAGTGACTAATGACTAAATGCCAAACCCTTTCATGATACCACGCTGCGAGTTTGAAACGAAGTTAATGATCTCGTCGCGCTCAACGGTCGGGTTAAACTCCGCCTCAATAATATCCAGCGCTTTGGTAACATTATATTTCTTAAGGAAGATGATACGGTAAATCTCCTGAATCTCGTTGATGGATTCTGCAGAAAATCCCCGGCGTCGCAATCCGACTGAATTGATCCCTATATACGACAACGGTTCACGCCCGGCTTTGGTAAAAGGTGGCACATCTTTGCGCACCAATGACCCGCCTGATATCATGCTATGGGCACCTATTTCAACAAACTGGTGTACAGCAGACGTTCCGCCGATAAAAGCGTAGTCGTAAACATTAATGTGGCCTGCCAACTGTACAGAGTTGGCTATAATTACGTTATCGCCAATAACACAATCATGCGCTACGTGTACATAAGCCATCAGCAAACAATTGCTGCCTATAGTGGTGGTGTTTTTATCTAATGCCGTGCCTCGATTAAGGGTTACGCATTCGCGGATGACGGTGTTATCACCTATTGTAACTGTGCTGGGTTCGCCTTTGTACTTAAGATCCTGCGGTGGCGCCGAAACAACGGCCCCCGGGAAAATACGACAGTTCTTACCAATACGTGCCCCATCCATAATAACAGAATTTGAACCTATCCACGTGCCTTCGCCAATTTCCACATCCTTATGAATGGTAACAAAAGGTTCAATAACAACATTATCGGCTATTTTAGCCTGCGGATGTATATATGCCAGAGGTTGGATCATGCTTTATTCGGTTACTTGTTTTTTAACGATCTGAGCCATTAGTTCAGCCTCTACTACAACACGCTCGCCCACCATACCAATTCCTTTCATTTGGGCAATGCCCCTGCGTATAGGCGCTAACAGACTGCAATGGAATATTAACGTATCGCCGGGCACAACCTTATCTTTAAAGCGTGCATTTTCAATTTTTAAAAACAAGGTAATATAATTTTCCGGATCAGGTACGGTATTCAGCACCAATATTCCGCCGGTTTGCGCCATCGCCTCAATTTGTAAAACGCCGGGAAATAACGGTGCATCAGGAAAATGTCCCTTAAAAATCTCCTCGTTCATAGTAACGTTCTTCAAACCTACTACGTGGCTTTTCGTCAGCTCTAATATCTTATCAATAAGCAGCATCGGTTGGCGATGCGGCAATATCTTCATGATCTGCACAGTATCATAAACCGGCTTCATGTTTGGGTCGTAAACCTTAAAATGCTTGCGGCTGCGCTCTTTCTTAATAAGTGTTTTTATTTTTTTAGCAAATGCCACATTGGCCGCGTGGCCCGGTCTTGCGGCCATAATATGGCCGCGAAGGGGAACACCTACCAGCGCCAGATCGCCTATCATATCCAGCAGCTTGTGGCGTGCCGGCTCATTTTGATGACGTAGCTCGATATTATTAAGAATGCCTTGCGGCGCAACTTTGATATCTTTACGATTAAATAATTTGGCCAGATGCGCCAATTCCGCTTCGTCAACATCCTTATCAACCACCACGATGGCGTTGTTTAGGTCGCCGCCTTTTATCAGGTCGTGCTTTAAAAGCATTTCGAGCTCATGCAAAAAGCAAAAGGTACGGCATGAGGCTATCTCCTTAACAAATTCTGTAATTGATGATATACTTGCGTGCTGGCTACCCAATACCTGTGAGTTATAATCAACCATGCAGGTAAAACGGTAATCATCTAAAGGCATAGCCACCATATCAACCTTACGGTCGGGCTCAGAATAATGAATATTATACGGGATGTGATAGTACTCCCGGTCGGCTTCCTGTTCAAGCAAGCCTGCGTTCAAAATAGCGTCAACAAACTGAATAGAACTGCCGTCCATTATTGGCGTCTCGGGGCCGTCCATATCAATCAGCACATTGTCAACTTCCAAACCAACCAAAGCGGCCAATACATGCTCAATAGTACTTACGCTTGCACCGTTTTGCGATAGTGTGGTACCCCTTGATGTATCGGTAACATTATCTACATCGGCATCAATAATCGGCATGCCTTCTATATCAACTCTTCTGAATTTATAGCCATGGTTCTCCGGTGCCGGATGGAACGTCATGGTAACTCTTTCGCCTGTATGCAACCCCGCGCCCGAAACAGTTATAGGCGCTTTAATAGTTCTTTGTTTGATATTCATTCTTGTTGGTCAGTTGTCATTTGTCATTAGTCATTGGTTTTGGCTGTTTGAAATAAACCAATGACTGATGACAAATGACTAATTATCTGCTTTACGCAGTTCTGCTATTATTTTTTCTAATTCAATAACTCTTTTTTCTAGCTCGGGCAATCTTTGCAATACAACATTAGAACGCATATTACTGCTATATGCAAATGCAGGACTGCCCGCCCATTTTTTATTTTCCTCGGTAAGCGATCGGCCGATACCAGATTGTGCCTGCACTTGTGTGCCTTTAGCAATTGTTATATGCCCAACAACACCAACCTGTCCGCCCAAAATCACATTTTCTCCTAATTTTGTACTGCCCGATACACCTGTTTGGGCGGCAATTACGGTATTTGATCCAATATCAACATTATGGGCTATCTGTATCAAATTATCCAGCTTAACGCCTTTTCTTAGTATGGTTGAGCCCATTGTAGCACGATCAATAGTAGTGTTAGAGCCCACTTCAACATCATCCTCTAAAATTACGTTGCCTATTTGTGCTATTTTGGTATAAGAACCATCGGCGTTAGGCGCAAAACCAAAACCATCGCTACCTATTACAGCACCGGAGTGGATGGTATTATTATTGCCTAAAACACAATCGAAATAAACTTTTACGTTAGCAAATAACGTAGTATTTGAACCTATTATAGCATTATCGCCAATATAGGTATGCGGGTAAACTTTACTATTGTCGCCAATTTTTACGCCGGCACCAATGTAAGCGAAGGCGCCTATGTAAACATTTTCTCCTAAAACCGCTGTTTCGTGTATAAAAGATGGTTGCTCTATACCCTCTTTGTGCAGCTTATAAGTGTTATATTTTTCAAGCAGTACCGTAAACGCGCTATACGCGTTCTCCACCCGTATAAGGGTGCATTTAACAGGATCGCTTAGTTCAAGGCTATCATTTACAATAGCAATAGACGCGTTAGTGGTATACAGATGCGGCTCATACTTAGGATTAGCTAAAAAAGTTAAGCTGCCGGGTGTGGCCTCTTCAATTTTGGCCAGCCGGTCAACCGCAACAAGCGGATCGCCCTCAACCTTTCCGTTAAGTATAAATGCTATATCCTGTGCTGTAAACTGCATCGGGCAAATTTATCAAAATTAGTGATTAGTTAGTTAGAGATTAGTTGATTAGAGATCAGGTTCATGCTTTTTGTTTGGTACTTATCACTGTTCTCTGATTATTAGTCTCTGTCAATCAAATCCTTACTGTAGCAAAGTATATACTTTTTAACTGTTTTAGCTAAGGCTTCCAGGTTTGAGTTGTCGCTTGCGGCTGCGATATCTATAATGGCACCGTTTTTCATCAAAATACGAATGTTACCATCGCCAGGCTGATACGCGTCATTACGTATAGAATCGGAAAAAACAAAGTAGCCTGCCTCGGCTTCTGATATACCATACTTTACAGCCGCCTTTTGAGTAAATTCATCCACATACCCTGCCGCAACAGGCTGCGCTGTAATATCTACATGAAAGAGCTTACGCTGCACAAAATCAGTGCACAATTTAGCCAGTACAAAATCATCACTGGTTGCCCAAACTTTTACAGCCGACATAATATCAGTGTCATCCAACGAGGTGAATATCTCCAGATGGTGATCGGCCTGCATCAGTGCATCGCTGGTAATAGTATGGGTTAGCAGATATTTTAAAGCCGGTGTAGCGAAAAGTTCTTTACCGCCGGCAACCAGTTCGCGACTGCGCTGCAATATCTTCACCAGCAGCTGCTCGGCGGCTATCACAGTTTTATGCAGATATACCTGCCAGTACATCAGTCGGCGCGCTATCAAAAACTTCTCAACCGAATAAATGCCCTTCTCCTCTATTACAATATGACCATCTTTTACATTTAGCATCTTGATGATCCGGTCTGAGCTGATAACCCCTTCGGATACGCCCGTGAAAAAGCTATCGCGGTTCAGGTAATCAAGCCTATCCATATCTAACTGACTGGACACCAGCTCATGCAAAAAGCCTTTAGCGTAAGTTCCCTTAAAAATGCTTATGGCAGTAGTTAGCCGCCCCTTAAACTGCTGGTTTAACCTGTCCATCAGCATAACAGAAATATGCTCATGCGATAACCCCTGTACTAACGTATGCTCTAAGGCATGAGAGAAAGGACCATGCCCCACATCATGCAATAAAATAGCAATGGTTACAGCTTCTTCTTCATCGGCAGTAATTTCGTGCCCTTTTGAGCGCAATACTTCTATAGAAAGCTTCATTAAGTGCATGGCACCTAGCGCGTGGTGAAAGCGTGTATGCAATGCACCCGGATAAACCAAATGGGTCATGCCCAGCTGCTTTATATACCTGAGGCGTTGAAAGTACGGATGTTCTATCAGGTCAAAGACCAGATCAGAGGGTATAGAGATAAACCCGTAAACCGGGTCGTTAATGATCTTTCGCTTGTTCAAATGCAGATTATATAATGCAAAAATGCCAAAATAAATAAACGGATTAACACCATTATGTTAATTTATGTTAATTACTCCGCAAAAGCCGTAACAAATCACTTGCTTTGGGGTTAAATTATACGTTAAGCCCCCCATATAAGTACAGGCTAACTTTTTTCACTTACTCAATATACCATGCAAGATACCACCATACTTTGGGCCGATGACGAGATTGATCTGTTAAAACCGCATGTGCTTTTTTTAAGTGAAAAAGGCTACAAAGTTACTACAGTTACAAATGGTAATGATGCTATTGACGCGTTTAAGAACGGTTATTTCGATCTGGTTTTTTTGGATGAGAACATGCCCGGCCTAACCGGTATTGAAACACTTGCACAGATAAAAAACATCAACAACGATGTGCCGATAGTAATGATCACTAAAAGCGAGGAGGAGTATCTGATGGAGGATGCTATAGGCTCTAAAATTGATGATTACCTTATAAAGCCTGTAAACCCCAAGCAAATACTGCTTACTATAAAGAAACTTACCGAGAACAAACGCCTGGTTACACAGCGTACCACCATGGCTTACCAGCAGGATTTTAGGAACCTGGGCATATCGTTAAATGAGAACCTTAGCTATCAGGAATGGGTTGATGTGTATAAAAAACTGATATACTGGGAACTTGAACTGCAACAACTGGAAGATGCCGGCATGCACGAAATACTTACACTTCAAAAAGCTGAAGCTAATACCCAGTTTTGCAAATTTGTAGAAAAGAACTATCTCAACTGGATAAAAAATCCGGACAATGCCCCGACAAATTCAAGTCAGCTGTTTAAAAAGAAAGTTTTCCCTAAGCTGGATGGTAAAGGTCCTTTGTTTTTTATCCTGATAGATAATTTAAGGTATGATCAGTTCAAGATCATTAACCCTATTATTTCTGAGTACTTCCGTTTAGAGGAAGAAGATACCTACTATAGTATCTTACCCACAGCAACGCAATATGCCCGTAATTCCATTTTCGCCGGCCTGATGCCGCTTGAAATGGAAAAACGTTTCCCTGATAAATGGCAGAACGACGAGGACGAGGGCGGCAAGAATTTATTTGAGGCTGATTTTTTAAGCGATCAGTTAAGCCGTGTTTTACGGAAAGAGGTTAAGCACTCGTACCACAAGATTTTGAACATTGATGAGGGTCGCTCGCTCAATGATTCGGTGAATAACCTAATGAAAAACGACCTGAACGTTGTTGTTTACAACTTTGTGGATATGCTATCGCACGCCCGCACCGATATGCAGATGATACGCGAACTGGCAAGCGACGATGCGGCTTATCGGTCATTAACCCTATCATGGTTTGAACATTCGCCACTGTTTGATTTGCTTAAGTTCTTGAGTCAAAAGCAAGCTAGGGTTATTATTACTACCGATCACGGTACCATCCGTGTAAATAAAGCAAGCAAAATAATTGGCGACCGTAATACCAATACTAACCTGAGATACAAACAGGGGCGTAACCTCAATTTTAACGCAAAAGATGTTTTTCACGTGCGCAATCCGCATGATGCCATGCTGCCTAAACTGCACGTAAGCTCGAGCTTTGTTTTCGCTAAAGAGGATACCTTTTTTGTTTATCCCAATAATTACAACCACTTTGTTAACTTTTATAATGAAACCTTCCAGCATGGCGGTATCTCGTTAGAAGAAATGATCATTCCGGTGGTTACCTACGGGCCCAAGTAATCCTTCTTTGTAATTCTGAGCATAGCGAAGAATGACAATTGCTTTGTTATTTTTGCAAAATAATAACAATTGACGTGACACTAACCGCTACAGTTCTTTCCGACCTCCCCACCATTGCGCAGCAACTGCTAAGTTTTGCCGGCAATAACCGCATTTTTTTATTCCACGGTGATATGGGCGCAGGAAAAACTACGCTCATAAAAGCCCTGTGTGTTGAATTGGGTGTTAAAGGCCCTGTTAGCAGCCCAACATTTGCAATTGTTAACGAATATCAGGGCGCTCAAAACCGAATTTATCACTTCGACTTTTATCGGCTTAAAACTCAAACTGAGGCTTTGGATATGGGCTGCGAGGAGTATTTTTACTCCGGCGACTATTGTTTTATTGAATGGCCCGAGAATATTCCCGACATGCTTCCTCCCCATTATATCAGTATAACCATTAGTGTTTTAAATGACATCAGCCGGAAGATATCATTTGAAGAATTTTAATCTTTTTTTCCTATCTTCATCAACCATAAAAAACACATTATGAGTTCAGGGAAATACAGTGGGTTCTCGGATGTAGCCAGGCAAGCTATGATGCAACCTCAGGAGTCAATGCTTGAGGTGAAAAACAAAAAAAACAAATTATACATCGGTATTCCCAAAGAGGTCTCTTTTCAGGAGAACCGTATACCGCTTACACCGTTGTCAGTGGCTTTGCTGGTAAACAATGGTCACGACGTTATGTTGGAAAGCAACGCCGGCAAAGCAGCAAAGTTTTTAGACAAAGATTACGCCGAGCAAGGCGCGCAAATAGTATTCGAAACAAAAAAGGTTTACGAAGCTGATATTATTATCAAAATAGCCCCGCCTACTTTGCAGGAAATTGAACTGATGAAACCCGGTCAGATCTTAATTTCAGCATTGCAGATTTCGACTATGAAAGCGGAATGCCTGCAGGCTATGATGGCAAAAAAAATAACGGCATTGTGTTTTGAACACCTGCGCGACGAGGGCGACTCGTTGCCCGTAGTGCGGGCTATGAGCGAAATTGTGGGCGCTACATCCATTTTAATTGCGGCAGAATACCTGAGCAATATATTCGGGGGCAAAGGGCTTATGCTGGGTGGCATTACAGGCGTTCCGCCTACCGAAATAGTAATTTTAGGGGCAGGAACAGTAGGGGAATATGCAGCCCGTACAGCGATATCATTGGGCGCCGAAGTAAAAGTTTTTGACCCTTCTATTTATAAACTACGCCGCCTGCAAAACAACATTGGCGCGAGAATATTCACTTCGGTGGTACAGCCTATCGTATTAGAAAAAGCGATTACGACCTGTGATGTTGCCATTGGCGCCATGCGTGCCGAAGATGGCCGCAGCCCTTGTATCGTATCAGAAACAACGGTAAGCCGCATGAAACCAAATTCGGTAATTATTGATGTAAGCATAGACCAGGGTGGCTGCTTTGAAACATCCGAAATTACCAACCACACGCATCCGGTTTTTCGCAAGTACGATGTTATTCATTATTGCGTGCCTAATATAGCATCGCGTGTTGCCCGTACAGCAACCTATGCACTTACCAATATTTTTGCACCTATTTTGCTGGACATAGGCGAACACGGCGGCATAAAGAATGTAATATGGCAAAAAGCAGGCGTACGCGAGTCTGTTTATATCTATCAGGGCAATCTAACTAACAAATATGTTGCTGAACGTTTTTCGCTACCATGCAAAGACCTTGACCTATTGATTGTATCACACCATTAACTCAAATTCGCTAATGATTATTCATTGGCGGAACAAACGAGGGATAAAAGGTCTCCAAATTATATTGTTGGGGTATTTCGGTTGAGTGTTGTCGTTTGCCGTAATGACTGATGAACAAATCAACCTTGCTTGAATTAGCATTTAACGTAACTGCGAACATCAGGTCATTATCATCGCTACTCACCGCCGAAAAAGGTGGCTCGGCACCTAAAGCTGTAAGCAGGGGTATAACATTATTATACTTTGCCACAACAAGCACTTTACTCCCTTCAAAGTTTTTTTTGATCTTATTCGCTAATGCCCCGATGCTGTCTGCGTACTGTCGCGGAAGGATCTTAGCTTTTTGGCCTAAGGCTTCGGCAGTTTGCTGTGCTGCTTTTGTTTCATCAACATAAATTGCCTGTAACTTTTCGCGCTTTAATGTTTTTGCAAGGTCTGTTGCACGGGCTTGCCCGGCCAAACTTAATTTATCCTGTTTGTCTGTTGTTTCGGCGTGCATAACTATCCAAATACTTGTTTTTTGCGCCAAGGCACTAAAATTGCTTAGCGATAAGCAACCTATTAAAACCGAAAATATGGCTGTAGCAGAAACGTGGGTTTTCATACGCAAAGAAGTATATTTAAAAATTCATGCATGCTATACAAATATATCTCAATTAACATGATAATTAATAAAGAGTACATGAAAAGATTCTGGAAGGTTTTAGTTGCAACATTTACGAGTTTTTCTGATGATAACGGCTTAAAACTAAGCGCATCATTAGCTTATTATACAGTATTTTCCATAGCGCCTTTATTGTTTTTGCTAATAGCTATAGTGGGCCTTTTTCCAATGGCAAAGGGCGACTCGCTTTACCAGGATATGGGCACATACATAGGGAATGATGCCGCTACACAAATACACAGCACGGTTACAGCATTAAAACTTAGCGGTAAAAGTTCATTAGGGTTTATACTTGGTATTGCCACGCTTATGCTTGGCGCAAGCAGCATATTTATTGAGATACAAGACTCGCTGAACATGATATGGAGGGTTAAGGCCAAGCCTAAAAGAAACTGGGTCAAGATGCTTCAAAATCGTTTTCTTTCTTTTTCACTTATCATTAGTTTAGGCTTCCTGTTACTGGCATCGCTGCTGATCAATTTGCTGATGGATGCCTTAAGCGCCCGCATTGAACACTTTTTACCCGCAATAACCGGCCTGTTATTAAAAGGCGTCAATCTGGCTATAGAGGCTATTGTAATCTCCGTACTATTTGCCATCATATTTAAATTTTTGCCTGATGTTAAGATCAGATGGAAGGATGTGCGGATAGGCGCCTTTTTTACCGCTGTACTTTTTATGATAGGGCAATATTTAATTGGCGTGTATATACAATACACTGCACAAGGATCTGTTTACGGCGCTGCCGGATCGCTCATTGTTATTTTGGTTTGGATATACTACACATCAGCAATTCTATACATCGGCGCCGAATTTACACAGGTATACGCCGAAGCCATAGGTAGTAAAATTGAACCGGCCCCTTACGCAGTATATGTTAGACAAACAGAAGTTGAGGCAGTAGTTAAAGAGTTGCCGCCGCAGAATCCGCAACTGGAGGGAAAACTCAAACCCCCGTCAGATAGCAAGTAGCTGAATATCATGTACGATGCTGATTTCTTTTGCGTTCTAAATTTTGTAATTTTAGGTTCCAATTGTAAATACCGTGTACAGAATGCCCCGTGTTGTGAGATATAATATCCTGCTGTATTTATTGGCACTAATAACCTGTGCAACTTCGGTTCAGGCGCAGCAATTTGAAATATCAGGAAATAAAAAGCGCGTATATGTACCTTTTAAGATTATACGTAGCATGGTGGTTATCCAGCTAAAAATAAATGAAAAGGGACCGTACAATTTTATATTAGACACAGGTGTTGGAATAATGCTTATTACCGACCCCTTGCTTGCCGATTCGCTTGATATTGTAAACAAACGCACCATAAAAATAGCGGGATTAGGGGAGCGTGAAAATTACGAAGCCATAGTTGCACCGCTAGTGAGTGTTAATATTTCTGACCGGCTAATTAGTCGTAATGTATCGGCCGCGATATTAAAAGAGGATTTTTTCGGACTTTCAAATTATGCCGGCATCCCTATTCACGGGCTGCTTGGAAACGATTTTTTTTCTAAACTGGCGGTTAAAATCAGTTTTACCGATAGTATGTTAGTAGCTTCACGCCCTGGTGGCCTGCGTGTTTTCAGAAAGGCTGAGAAAATTCCATTAACAATTGAAGCGGGCAAACCTTACATGAAAACCCGGGTTGCCTTATCTAACGGCAACGAAAAGATAAACAAGCTATTGGTTGATCTGGGGGCCGGACATTCATTATCGTTGGAAAATATAGACTCATTACCTGAAAAATGCATCAGAGCCAATTTAGGAATTGGTTTGAACGGATTAATAGACGGCCATCTGGGCCGTGTAAATCATCTCACTATCGGAAAATATGGTATAAAAGATATTATTACCTCGTTTCCTGCTGATGATCCCTCATTTAAAACTTCTATACCACGTAACGGAAGTATAGGTATGGGGACGTTGAAACGATTTGATATCATATTCGATTATCAAAACAGCGTAATGTACTTAAAGCCGAACTTTCATTTTAAGGAAACTTTTGAGCACGATATGAGCGGAATAAGCTACCATGCGGGTGGCAAAAACTTTGATCACTTAATTGTTGAAAAAGTTGATGAGGGGTCTCCGGCTGCAGAAATGGGCGTACAGCCACAAGATGAAATAATTTCTATCAACTTTAGGCCAGTTAGCAAAATGAGCATGCAGCAAATCGACGATTTACTGAAATCAAGAGATGGGCGTACTATCTTGCTGGAGCTATACCGCGATAAAGTAACCGACAGGGTATTGCTTACTTTAAAACGAAGGATATAATTCGCGATTGCCTTTACGCTTATTTCAACTGACTTATGTTTTCAAAAAAAGCTGTTTGCAGATCAAGTAACGACCTAACATTGATTTTTTCGCCATACATATCAAAACATAAAAATTTTGAATTCTTCTGATCGCCGGGCCTGCTTTTTTCCAGTAAGTTAAAAGTTTCAAAAAAATAATGATTGGTTGTTACCTTGCTGCGCTTGTTGGTTTGCGAAGCATTCAAACGAAATCCGATGGCATTGAGCCATTTGTGCACTTTGTTATGCAAGTTGCTAATATTGTTCATAAGTGAGATAGTTTAATGAATTTAACGAAAAATTAAAATATATGTTTCATCAAAAACACCTCATTTATAAACAGTTGTTAAATATGTTAGCTTAACGCGATAAACAAAATGTATTTAAAAGAAATTTTTTGACCTTATTAAATACAGGTAACCATATGAAATTTGTTACTTCGAAAGAGACGGTGGGGCTCAGCGTGATGTGAGCCACCCCCAGACCAACGTAGAATCGCGTAGAGCCACCCTACATGATGAAGAAAACTGTAGCTTTATGGGATATGTCGGTAAAAATGATCCGATTGTTTGCAGACGATTATGCTGATACGCCCCCGGCAATTTAAACTTACGAGAATAGCGCCTACTCCTAGTGGTTATCTTCATTTAGGGAATGCCTATTCATTCGCCCTTACTGCCGCAATCGCCCAAAACACCGGCGCTAACATTTTATTGCGGATAGACGATCTTGACCGCGACCGTGTTGAAACATCTTACGTGAATGATATTTTTGATACGCTTACATTTTTAGGTATCCCATGGCACCATGGGCCACAAAATAGTGATGAATACAAAAACCGTTGGTCACAGCTTTGCAGGCTGGATATTTACCTGCCTGCTATTGACAAGTTGGCACAAGGCGGTAACCTATTCGCCTGCACATGCTCGCGCAAGCAACTGCAAACACCGGGTTATGTATGTACCTGCGCCAACAAAAATACTCCGCTTGATACACCCAATGCTGCCTGGCGCATACGTACTGACCAAAGGGTTTTAACCATTAATACGCTGGAGCAAGGTCCCATACAATCGACTGTGCCTGCAGACATGAAGAATTTCATCATTCGCAAAAAGGATGGGTATCCGGCCTACCAGTTAACATCGCTGCTGGACGATATATATTTTGGTGTCGATTTGATTGTTCGGGGTGAGGACCTTTGGCCATCCACCATCGCACAGCACTATCTGGCGTCTGTATTGAATATACCCTCATTTAGCCAAATAACTTTTCATCACCACAAGTTATTAATGACTGATACCGATACCAAATTATCCAAATCGGCAGGTTCAACATCCATTCAACACATACGCCGGCAGGGTCTTACTTCTACTAACCTATATAATCAAATTGGGCGAATGCTGTCATCGGCAAACATCCTGTCTCATTGGAGTGACCTTTCTCACAACTTATAAGTGTACTTAAAAACTATAGGTTGTAAGGGCTGCATCAATGCTTTGTAATATTTACGCCATCCTCTTAAACGGTTAAAAGGTTTTTAACTACTTTTGTGACATGATAGAATTGCCGGTAGTTCCAGCTAATCAACAAACACGCAAGCCTGATTGGCTAAGAGTAAAGCTTCCTACCGGAAAGGAATATGCTCATGTGCGCAGCTTGGTTGATGATCATAAACTGCATACTATTTGCGAAAGTGGTAATTGCCCCAATATGGGCGAGTGCTGGGGTGCCGGCACCGCTACATTTATGATACTGGGCAATATCTGCACCCGTTCCTGCTCTTTTTGCGCGGTTGCAACCGGAAGACCACTGGCAGTAGATACCGACGAGCCAAATCGCGTTGCCAATTCAGTTAAGCTGATGCAGGTAAAGCATTGTGTAATAACATCAGTTGACCGGGACGATCTAAAGGATGGCGGATCAACCATTTGGGCCGAAACGATAAATGCTATCCGCCGCCAAAGCCCTGATACTACCCTTGAAACTTTACTGCCCGACTTTAGAGGGATGTGGGATAATCTGGCCCGCGTATTACAGACAAGGCCGGAGGTGGTATCGCATAACCTTGAAACCGTAAGACGCCTCACCCGCGAGGTACGGATACAGGCAAAGTATGATCGTAGCCTTGAAGCTTTAAAGCAAATATCAGAAGCCGGCCTGCGCACTAAATCTGGCATTATGCTGGGTTTGGGCGAAACAGAAGCTGATGTTTTGGAAGCGATGGACGATCTGCTTGTGGCAGGGGTGCAAATTTTAACCTTAGGCCAATATTTACAGCCAACACGCAACCATCATCCGGTTGTCGACTGGATACACCCTGATCAGTTTGCTTTTTATAAGGAAATCGGATTAAACAAGGGCTTTAGATATGTGGAAAGCGGACCATTAGTACGTTCGTCCTATCATGCTGAAAAACACTTGTTTGAAATCTGATATTTCCTTTATATATTCACCCCGTTGAGTAAAAAAAGCAAAATATCCCTATCTGAAGAACAGCTGGTTTTGGCCTTACAAAACCGCGAAAAAATAGCTATCGAGGCATTGTACGATATGTACTCGGCCTCGTTATTTGGTATAATTTCGCGCATAATTAATGATACACCTACATCCGAAGATGTTTTACAGGAAACCTTTGTAAAAATATGGCACTCCTTTGCCGCATACAGTCCTGAAAAGGGCCGTCTGTTTACATGGATGGTTAACATTGCACGTAATTTATCAATAGACAAGCTGCGCTCCAAGGATTTTAAAAATCAGAACAAAAACCAGGAGATAGAAAATAACGTAACTTTTATAGACGAACAGCGCAATACGGTTTACAAACCCGAGTTGCTTGGGATAAAAGAAATGGTACAAACGTTAAAACCCGAGCAGCAGGCTATACTTGACCTGGTTTATTTTAAAGGATACACCCACGTGGAGGCTGCTGAAGAGTTAGGCATACCACTGGGCACCATAAAAACCCGTTTAAGAACAGCCATAATTGAGCTAAGAAAGTACTTTAATTAACGCTTAGTTGGACGATACAAAAGCATATATTGAATCCGGAATACTTGAGTTGTATGCTTTGGGAGATGCAAGCCCCGAGGAGCGCGCACAGGTAGAACAAATGGCTGCTGCTCATCCGGCAGTAAAGGCTGAGTTGCGCGAAGTAGAAAATGCACTTGAGCTTTATGCCGCCGAAAATGCTGTTGAACCCGCAGAACAACACAGGCGCAAAGTATTGAACAGCCTGCTTACCAACTTTGCCGACGATAGCACTTTCCGCTCAAAGCATCCCGATGCTGAAACAAAAGTAATTTCGCTGCCTGAACGCACCACCGGCAATTTTTATAAATACGCTTTTGCCGCCAGTATTGCCCTGTTAATTGGCAGCCTGGCAGCGCTATATAGTACTTACAATAAGCTGCAACAAAGCAATCAGCAACTGATTGTACTTAACTCGCAAAACTCAAAGTTCAGCAAAACCATTAACCATATGGATGAAGAACTTGAGGTTTTTAGGGATACCTCTTTTAAATTGCTGAAACTAAAGGGTACAAATAAAATGCCATCGGCGCAGATGACAGTAGCCTGGAGCCCGGTTAAAAAGAAAGTGATGATAGATATGGTTGGCATGAACCTGCCTGTAAATGATATTAATCACCAGTACCAGTTATGGGCGTTGGTCAACGGTAAACCTGTTGATCTTGGGGTGTTTGATAAAGCTGAAGCCGATTCAGTTGATATGAAGTTGATGAAATCTGTAGATCTGGCCGCGGCTTTTGCCGTAACACTTGAGCCACGGGGCGGCAGCGTTAACCCCACCATGAGCGAAATGATGGTTATCGGTCAGTTCTAATCTCTGGTTATTTTAATTAAAAATTTCCCGGATTTATCTGTTTTTGGCAAAAAAACGCTAAAAAAAATCATTTTGCATCCCATTTAAGTACGCTACCATCTTCTGGTGATGCTAAAACAAATACAAACCGCTACAAATGATAACTTTATATTAATTTTTTTAAAAAATTTATCATTTACTGTAACGAAACGTATTTAAACACTGTCTTATAGATATACCAGCAAAGAGTATTAGTTCTTTATAAGATCAGTTAATATGTTTAGAGAAACGGATGTGTGATACTCGCATCCGTTTTTTTTATGCCAATAATTTGGCCATTGTTGCCGGTAGCCTCCACATTATCTGGGTTGGCATAACTACGTTTGCGCGGTTGGGCAAAGCGAGTTCATCACCCGCTTTACCGTGAATGTAAACCCCAAATATACAGGCTTCTTCCGGTGAGTACTTTTGAGCCAAAAGAGATGTTATAATGCCCGTTAAAACGTCGCCCATCCCACCTGTGGCCATAGCCGGGTTACTTGTCGGGTTAAAGTAAACCTTACCATTTTGCGTTATCGTCAGCGTATAATCGTTTTTTAAAACAATATTGATATTTAATTCGGCGGCTTTTGCTCTTGCCGTTTGCATGCGTTGCCACCAGTTGGCATGCTCACCAAAGAGCCGGTCAAATTCCTTCATATGCGGCGTTAAAATGCTTCCGGCGGGCAGCTTATGTAAAAGCACGGGGTTTTCAGCCAATAAATTAAGTCCGTCTGCATCTATAACAATGGGCTTGTTAAAATACCCGATCGCATCTATTAATAAAGCCAGCGCGTTAGCTTTTTTACCTAAACCAGGCCCTATACCAACCGCGTTATATTTGTCCCATTCAATTTCCGGGGATTTGTTGTCTTCGCGAATAACCGCCATTATTTCGGGCTGCGAGCTGTTCAATGCAACCAATCCACTTTGCGGGATACAGGCCGTTGTAAGGCCCGCCCCTGCAAATAAACACGCCGAAGCACTTAATAAAGCGGCTCCCATGGTTTGCGGCTCGCCTGCTATAATAAGGGCGTGCCCGTATGTTCCTTTATTGCTGAACTGCTTGCGAGGTTTGATAATAGCTCTTGCATCCTTTTCTTCAACAAACTGAAAAGGTGAGTTAAGCGATTGGATAAACTTTTCGTCAAGTCCAATATTCACCACGCGCCAGCAATCTATATGCGGCGCCGACTCGGGCAGCAGAAAATTGATCTTCGGCTGTTGAAAAGTAATAACCACATCGGCCTTTATCACAGTTGCATCCGGCGGTATTTCTCCATCGGCAAAAAAGCCAGTTGGAATATCAACCGCGACTACTGTTGCTGATAAACTGTTGATGAATTTTGCCAGTTCCTCATAGTCGCCTTGCAAGGGCTTGTTCAATCCGCTGCCCAACAAGGCGTCTATAATAACCGCTGCTGTTTCTTCAGCAAGGGCAGCGCCTGAGAAAAGTTCTGCAATTCCTATTGATGATTTACCCAGGCGATCAAGATTAACCTCAAAATCGTGCGTCGACCTTTCAGAGAAGCGAGCTATTTTAACATTCAGATTAGTATACCCATGCTCAAACAATATCCGCGCAATGGCTAAGCCGTCGCCACCATTATTACCAGTGCCACAGTACATCGCAATCCGTTGCTTTTTATCCGGGAAATGATTTACAAACCAGCCTACAAATGCCTTTGATGCCCGTTCCATCAGATCAATAGAACTAACCGGTTCGTTAGCTATGGTATAGGTATCAGCCTGGCGGATCTGTTCGGCAGTTAGTAAAGGCAGCATATTGGATAAATTTAATTTCGATGGCTTTTGTTTTAAATATACCTAAAGCGGATACACGGTGTATAAATGTTCATCTAAAATTTCTCCATCCTTAATAACCGTTTTCGGTAATACTCCCTGTTTAATAAAACCGGTTTTCTCCAATACCCGCATGGATGCAGCGTTATTACCCAGCGTGTTAGCCTGTATGCAAATAATATCCAAATGAGTAAAAGCATAGTTGGTAATAAGTACAATCCCTTCGGTAATTATCCCTTTGCCGCTATGGGCCGGGCTTATCCAATAGCCCAGCAAAGGGGTTTTACGGTAAATATCAGTACGCATATCAACGCCTATAACGCCTACCACTTCGCCGGCAATATCAATAGCAAAGTTGGTTATTGGTTCCTCCTTCATTTTTATGCTGATAAAATTCTCCGCGTCCTCAAGTGTATAGGGGTAAGGGAACCTATCCAACAGCATTGCGGAAACGTTTCGGTCGTTAGCGTTCCTTTGCAACGATATTGCGTCACTTTCCCGCCACGGTCTCAGCATAAAATTATTTCCGGTTAATTGCATGCTATAAAATTAGTAATATTACACTATCGCAATCAGATGAAAAAATTATATCCCATTCTGCTTTTACTATGCTTTGGCTGTAGCAAGCCTGAACCTGTAAAAATAAAGGTGGGCCTGGTAGCTAAAAAAAGCATACTGACAATAAACGGTATAGACTCGGTTATATTAAATGATATTGCCCGCGATAGTGTTAGTAACTGGCAAAGCCTTTTCCCGGTTTTTCGCATGCCGGTTGATACCGACATGAAAGATTATCAGAATGAGCAGCCGGGAAACTATTGGGTAAATAAAGGCACCTTATTTTTTCGGCCCGACACAGCGTTCAAAGCGCAGCAAAAGTATTTTTTGCGCTATTATGACCATGCCGCCGGGAAAGATGCCTGGGACTATATTAAAAACAACAACCACAAGGGAGCCGCTCATTACAAAGACCTTACATTTACACCCTAACGGTATTGATAATCAAATATTAATTACTATATTTGCATCGAAAATAAAAAAAGAGGGGGCCGTTTGCCCCCTCTTTTTAGTTAACAATAATTTTATTCGCGTATTCACTGCTTGCAGTTGATGCGGAAAATTAAGTGTGGCGGAGTATGAATATTGAAAAAAGAGTAGCCGAGCTTGTTGAAGAAAAAATAGCTGAAATTGAGCGCCCCGACCTGTTTTTAGTAAGCGCGAAGTTACAGCCTAATGGCGTGTTGATAATACTGGTTGATGGTGATAATGGTATAGGCATAGCCGAATGTGTACAGATAAGCCGTTATGTTGGTTTTAAACTGGAAGAAGAGGATGTGATTAAAACGGCTTATAACCTTGAGGTTTCATCGCCGGGTATTGATACGCCGTTAACAATGCCAAGGCAGTATACCAAAAATATAGGCCGCAATTTAGCCATTAAAATGGCGGATGGCAGTAAGCGCGAAGGCAAGTTGAACGCACTTACCGAAGATGCCATATTAATAGAAGAACAAATAAAACAAAAAGGGAAAAAGGCCGAAATTATTGAAAGCGTGATCCCTTTAGATAAAATAACCGAAACAAAAGTTTTAATATCATTTAAGTAAAAGAAATGAGCAATATTAATTTGATCGATTCCTTTCAGGAATTCAAGGATTTCAAGAACATTGACAGGCCCACCATGATGAGTGTGCTGGAAGACGTTTTCAGAAGCATGATCCGTAAAAAATTCGGCAACGACGAAAACTGCGACGTTATTGTTAATACAGATAACGGTGACCTGGAGATATGGCGCACCCGCAAGGTAATGGAAGACGGATTTAGTGAGGATGATGACCTGGAAATTGAACTGGCCGAGGCTAAAAAACACGACGAGGACCTGGAAGTAGGCGATGAGTTTATTGAACAGATAACCTTAGAAAGCTTTGGCCGCCGTGCTATTTTGGCTGCCCGCCAAACACTGGTTTCAAAAATCCTCGAACTCGAAAAAGATGAGATCTTCAAAAAATATAAAGATCGCGTTGGCGAGATAGTAACAGGTGAGGTTTACCAGGTTTGGAAAAAAGAAACGCTGGTACTTGATGATGAAGGCAATGAGCTTTTATTACCGAAAACAGAGCAGATCCCTGCCGATTACTTCAAAAAAGGCGATAGTGTTAAAGCTATTGTTTATAAAGTGGATATGCTGAACGCTAATCCTAAGATCATTATATCGCGTACTGCGCCTGAGTTTTTACAGCGTTTGTTTGAGCTGGAAGTGCCCGAGATTTTTGACGGTTTGATCACCATCAAAAAGATCGTTCGCGAACCGGGCGAGCGCGCTAAAGTTGCCGTTGAATCATATGATGACCGTATTGATCCGGTAGGTGCCTGCGTGGGTATGAAGGGATCGCGTATACACGGTATAGTGCGCGAATTGAAAAATGAAAATATCGACGTAATAAACTTTACCAACAATATTCAGTTATATATACAGCGTGCTTTATCGCCTGCAAAGATCACTTCTATTAAATTAGATGATGAGAAAAAAACCGCAGCGGTTTATTTAAAGCCCGATCAGGTGTCATTAGCTATTGGCCGTGGTGGCCATAACATTAAATTAGCAGGCAAGTTAACCGGCTATGAAATAGATGTTTACCGCGAAGCGGATGAGCACGATGAGGATGTGGACATTGAAGAATTTGCAGACGAAATTGACAGCTGGATACTTGACGAGTTTAAACGTATAGGTTTAGATACTGCAAAATCAGTACTGGCACTATCAGTAAACGAACTGGTTAAACGTACAGATCTGGAAGAAGAAACTGTTAAAGATGTGCTGTCTATATTGAAGGCTGAGTTTGAATAAAATAATAGAAGACAAATTAAAATCGTATTTTTGCATAAAAGCAGCAAAAGCTTATAAAAAGAGAAAGAGTAATAAATGTCCGAAGACAAATCTATTAAGTTAATAAAAGCGGTAAAGGAACTCAATATTGGTATGGGTACCATTGTAGACTTTTTAGCCGGTAAAGGCTATAAAGTTGAAAAGCAGCCAATGGCTAAGCTTAGCAATGACATGTACAGTGCCTTGTTGAAAGAGTTTGCTGTTGACAAAAGTATTAAGGAAGAAGCCAAACA
>Ga0164241_10000572_pt1 | contig 63750 bp, 53 predicted proteins | sample OricomyardsoilBY_FD_108780 | JGI IMG/M metagenome (GOLD analysis project Ga0164241, IMG submission 108780) | Backyard soil microbial communities from Emeryville, California, USA - Original compost - Back yard soil (BY) | ecosystem: Environmental > Terrestrial > Soil > Unclassified | place: USA...
GGCGCGGGCCCGCCACTGTGACCGAGCGAGAAGCCCGCCGCACGCCATGCGGCAGCCACTGACCAGAGCGTCGGGAAGGCGCGGCGGGGAAGGCTCGGAAGCCAGGAGACCTCCCTCCGATCCGTGAACGTCGATCGCCCTCGTGGAAAGGGGTCAAGACATGCGCGGATCAATCGCGGCCTCGGTCGCAGCTTTCCTTCTCCTCATCGTCGCTCCGGCGGCTGTCGCGGCGCCGACCCAGGTCAGCGTCAGGATCGAGGGCAAGACCGAAACGATCTTCGAGGGCCCGGTTCTGGCCGAGCCGCACCGGGTCCGGGACGTCGACGACACCCAGTGGCGGCGCTGCAACGGGGTAACCGCGACCAGCTCGCTGAAGGTCCCGTCGGTGGCGCCGACCTCGGCCTCCGCCGACGCGATGCGGATCGCCGGCGAGAGCTTCGACGCGCGCTGGTTCGGTCAGTGGGAGGACTACTACGTCGAACGCTGGGGGCCCGACCTCGAGAATCTTCTCGCGCTCGAGTACTGGGGCGTCCTCGTCAACAACGTCTACACCAGCGTTGGCGGCTGCCAGTACCCGCTCGACGGCGGCGACGAGGTCGTCTGGGCTTACGACGCCTTCCACGGCCGCCCCCGCCTCCTGCTCTATCCCGCCGGTTACGCGGGCGGCGCCGTGCAGGCGACCGCGACCGCGACCCTGAACCAGCCGTTCGAGGTCGTGGTCAACTCCTGGCTGACCTACAACGAGGGCAGCCCGCCGCCGGCGCCGACCCGCAGCACGACCCCCTACGCGGGCGCCGAGGTCGCGCCCGTGGAGACCGGCGCCAAAGGCTTCCAGCGGATCGACCTGGCCAGCCCGAAGACGGTCGTCACCGGGGCCGACGGCAAAGCCACGATCGTCTTCACCGAACCGGGCTGGCACCGGATCAAGGCGACCGACACGGCGGCCGGCAAGGAGACCGCGATCCGCTCCAACCGACTCGACGTCTGCGTGCCCCAGCCCCCGGCTACGGGCTGCGGCGCGCCGCCCGCCGACGCGCTGGCGCGGACCCCGCCGCCGCCGCTCGACGGGGAAGCGGAAGTCGCCGACGGTGGCGGCCCTGTTGGAGGCACCGATCCCGGCGGGGGCGCCGATCCGGGCTCCGGCGGCCAGCCGTCCGGCGGGGGCCAGGCGACGAGCGCCGCCCAGGCTGCCGTTCGGCCCGTCGACCCGGCGCCGGTCCGGTTGCGGCTGCTGCCCCTCGACCGCAGCCGCCTCGACCGTGGCCTGGTCCGGGCTAGCTGGCGGGTGCGCGATCCCGGCGCCGGGATCGCGGGGTGGACGGTCGCCTCGAAGGTGGCGGACCGCCGGGGCGCTCGCTGGGTCCAGCGGGTGCGTGGGCGCGGCGAGACCGCGGCGATGGTTCGCCTCCCCGCCGGCAGCACCCAGCTGCTGAGGTTGACCGTCACCGACGCCCGCGGCGAGAGTACTACCGCCGCGCTCGGCAGGGTCGTGGTGCCGCGCTAGCGATGCGCCGCCTCGCCGCCATCCTGGCGCTGGTCGCCCTGGCCCTCGCGGCCTCCGCCGCCGCCGCCCCGAACCCGGCCAACCAGGCCGCGCTCGACCGCACCGTCCGCTACCTGCAGGAGGCCCAGCAGAGCGACGGCGGCTTCGGCGCGCCGGGCGAACCGAGCCAGATCACCAGCGCCTGGACCGCCCTGGCCCTGGCCGCCGCCGGGATCAACCCGCAGGACCAGAAGCGGCCCGGCGGCGTCGATGCCTTCACCTATTTGGCCGACCGCTACGAGCAGGGGATCGCTGAATCCGAGTGCGCGACGACCGCTTGCACGACCACCTTCGAGCGGGAACTGATGGTCGTCAACGCGGCCGGGGCGCAGCCGCACGATTTCGGTGGCGTCGACCTGGTCGCGGAGCTGCTCGCCCGCGCTCGTCCCGATGGCTCCTTCCCCCACGTCGCCGGGGGGCAGCCGGGGGTCAACGACACGATCTTCGCGATCTTCGCCCTGGCCCCGGTGCGGGAGCCGGCGGCGCAGGCGGCGGTCCAGGGCGCCGCCGACTGGGTCGAGACGGTCCAGCACGGCAACGGCGGCTGGGCCTGGGGAATCGGCGGCGCACCCGACGAAGTCGACATGACCGGCGCCGCGATCCAGGCGCTGGTCGCCGCCGGGCGGCCCGATAACGCCGCGGTGCAGGACGGCATCGCCTACCTGCGCCAAGCCCAGAACCTGGACGGGGGCTTCCCGATGTTCCCCGGCGACCCCGAATCGAACGTCGCCTCGACCGCCTGGGCGGTGCAGGCGATCTGGGCCAACGGGGAAAACCCGGAAACCTGGCGCACCGGCTCGGGCCTGGCGACCGAGGAGCCGCTCGCCTACATGGAATCGCTGCAGGCGCCCGACGGCCACATCCGCTGGAAGCAGAGCGCCGACAGCAACGGGGTCTGGATGACGGCCTACACGACCCCGGCCTTCGCCGGGGTGGCCTGGCCGATTCCCGCCGCCCCCCGGGCGCGGGCGGCGAGCGCCCCGGCTCAGCCCGGAGAGGGCGGCGGCAGTCAGGCGGGGGCAGGCGTGATCGCCGGCGGCGGCGGCCGCGGGGCGCCGCTCTTCAGCCGCCCGAAACCGCAGAGCAGGGGCAGGACGCCCGGCGGCGCGCGGGTGCTCCGCAACCGCGGCATCGAGATCCGCAACCACAGCGAGTCCAGGCGCGGGGACAACACGGTGCAGCCGACCGCGATGCAGCTCGCGGAAGCGAGCGCGGCCGCGGCAGGGGGTGGGGCCCACGCTTCGCCACCACCGGCGCCTGACCCCGCGGCCGATCGCGGCTCGGCCGGCGGGCCCGGCGGCTCCCGTTCCCTGGCGGCACTCGCGCAGGCCGGTGAGAAGGGCGGATCGGGTGACGCGGGCAGGCGGGTGACCGGCGCCCTGCTCGGCTCCTCGGGCTCCGGCGAGCTCGCCTTCGGCGCCCCCGGCCTGCATGGAGCCGGCTTCGACGGGGACGAGGAATGGGCGGTGGCGATCGGCATCGGCGCCGCCGCTCTACTGCTGGCGCTCGCCGGGGCCGGCCTCGAGCGCCGCCGCCAGGAGGCGGTCCTGTGATTGCCGCAATCGACCTCGGCGACGGCCTCGCCCAGCTCGCGACCGCGCTGCGTGTCCCGGTCCTGCTGGCGGCGATCGTCGTGCTCCTGCTCTGCGCCTTGGAGCTCGGTCGCTTCGGCGCCGAATACTGGCGCCGCCGGGTCCGCAATCGCGGTTTCGACCTGCGGGAGATAACCCGGAAGGCGATCGCCGATCCCGGCCATGCCGACGCTTACGCCTACGGAGCTCCCGGCGCCTTCGCCGCCGAGGCCGTGGTCGAGCTGGCGACCGCGCCGGGCGCCGATCGCGACCAGGAGCGCGAGTACGCCCTCGCGCACTACGAGCTGGCGGTCCAGCGCCGGCTCGACCGCACCCGCCTGCTCGTCCGCGCCGGGCCGGCGATCGGGCTGATGGGGACCCTGATCCCGCTCGCCCCTGGCCTGGCGGCGCTCGGCGACGGCGACGTCGCCCTCCTGGCCGAGAACCTCCGCGACGCCTTCGGGGCGACCGTGATCGGGCTCCTGGTCGGCACCGTCGCCTTCGCCCTCACCCTGGCCCGCACCCGGATGTACACGGAGGACCTGACCGCGCTCGAGCAGGGCGCCGCATGAGCCGGATCGGCCTCGGCCGTCACGGCCGCATCGAAGCCGACGCGGGCGACCCGCTCGACGGCCTCGTCAACCTCTTCGACATCGGCATCGTCCTCGCCGTCGCCTTCCTGATCGCCGGCCTGACCCTGACCGTCAATCCGGACAGCGGCGAGATCAAACCCCGCGCCGGGGCCGACGCCAAGGTCCGCGTCGTCCCCGGCCCGGCCGGCGGCAAGCGCGCCAGCGGCCAGGGCCAGCCGGTCGGCACCGCCTACCGCCTCGCCGACGGCCGCCTCGTCATCGTCTCCCCCCGCTGAGCGCGGGCTTCAGCCGATCGCCACCTCGTAGGCCTCCGCGGCGCTGAGGAAGGGGGCGAGGGTGACGTAGACCAGCGTCGGCACCAGGTTCGGCAGCGTCTCCGGCCCCTTCTTGTTGACGTGGTCGTAGAGCAGGGAGTAGAGGGCGCCGCCGACGGCCTCGGCGGCGACCGGCGGCGCGTCGGGGGCGAGCTCGTAGCCGGGGGCGAGCAGGCCCTCCATCCCTTCGGTCACCACCTCGCGCTGGTCGAGCGCGCGTTTGCCCGCCGCGTACATCTCGACCCCGCCCAGGCGCGCGTACTCGGGCTCTTCGGCGCCGAAGTGGAACATCGCTTCGATCGTGTCGTGGACCGCGTGCTGCCAATCGGGAGCGCGGCGGAAGGCCGGCAGGGCGGCGGCCAGCATGTGGGCGGAGCCGCTGTCGAGGGCGGCGACGATCGCGTCCTCCTTGTTCTTGAAGTGCTCGTAGAAGGTGCGCTGCGAGGTCTGCGCCCGTTCGACGATCTCGGCCACGGTCGCGTCCGGGTAGCCCTTCTCGGCGACCACCGCGGCCAGCGCCCGCAGCAGCCGCTCGGGCGGGTTGGACTGGCCCTGGCGCTCCTCGAACGGCTGCGCCTTCACCGTCCGCCGCCGCGTCGCCTTCAGCGGCCCGGGAGGGACGGGGTAGCGGAAGATCCAGTCCCACAGCTGCGGCGCCAGCTCCACCAGCTCCTCCTCCTGGCCGCGGTAGAGGCGCTTGTGGATCACCTTCTGGATGCCGCCGACGATCGCCCGGACCAGGTCCGGCGGCAGGCCCTGGTGCTCGGGATCCTGCTCGAGCAGCCGCTGGGCCAGCGCGGTCGCCGAGTCCATCGTCCGGTCGACCAGCGCCGCCCCCTCGGGCCCGGCGGCGTAGATCTCGACGATGCACGTCTTCGCCGCCGCCGGCTGGCGCACGATCAGCTCGATCAGCAGCTCGAAGGCGCGCCGCGCGCGGTCCCGCTCCGCCGCCTCGCCGGCCTCGTCGTCGAGTCGCTTCAGGGTCGGCTCGACCAGCGCCTCGACCGCCGCCAGGAAGCAGGCCTGCTTGTCGTCGAAGTGGCGGTAGAAGGCGCTGCGCGAGACACCCGAGAGCTTGACCAGGTCGGCCACGGTGGTCGCCTCGTAACCCTTCTCGTCGACCGTCGCCACCAGCGCCGCGAACAGCCGCTCGCGCTGGTTTTTCTCCGCCTCCTCGCGGGGCGTCCCGCGACCCGGCCGGAGCTTGCGCTCCCGCAACTCACCCGCATCCCCCCAAGGCGTCCGCACCATCGTGGGCGGACGATATCCCGGCACTTCTGCACGGCCGGGGCCGACCATCTTAATACTCTTAACTGGTACGTAGGCGACTCGGTAGGTGTAAATGTTCCCTCTCCTCCTCCTGGCGCCCAGCCGCATTGTAGAGCAGAAATTTGCCGATTCCAACCCTCCTCTCAGCGGTCCGGCCTCGTTCTCAATTGACAAAATGGTCCGTCTGTGTTCTCATTCCAGCGGCCAAGAGACAACGGCTTCGCAAGTAGCAAGGGAGCGAAGCCACCTCGGGGCAGGAGAAGAGAACGGCCGCCCGGCCAAGCCAGGGAGCCCGTGCCACAATGGCCGGGTCAGGGCTAGGGAAGGCGGCCACGGGACGAAGGAGAGAGTTACGTGAGACGCCACCCGAAGGCATGTGCCGTGGGATCGACCGTGCGCGCCGGCAAGAGCCGGGCCCTGCTGACGTCGCTCTTCCTCGGGCTCCTGGTGATCTGCTTCCTGGCCCCCTCGGCCCAGGCCGCCAACCGGGTCCTGGCCGGCTCCTTCGGCACCGAACCCGGACCGCTCGGCGGGCAGATCGCGCTTGGAACCGGCGTCGTCGTCAACCGCACCGGCGCCGGCGGCGTTCCCGCGAGCAGCGTCTACGTGCCCAGCTTCACCAACTCCCGGGTCGACCAGTTCACCGCCACCGGAGACTTCATCCGCGCCTTCGGCTGGGACGTGGTCACCAGCGGCGGCCAACACGACGTCGGCACCAACGCCTTCGAGATCTGCGAAGCGGTCTCGACCCCGGCTGACGTCTGCAAAGCCGGCGGCAAAGTCCCCGACGCCGGCTCCGTCTGGGGCCCCGAGGGCATCACCCTCGACCAGGCGACCGGCAACATCTTCGTCGCTGACAACAACGCCAAACGGATCGACGTCTTCTCCGCCAAAGGCACCTTTGAGGGCGCCTTCGGGCTCGGTGTCGACACCGGGGCCGCGGCCTTCGAGTTCTGCACCGTCGCCAGCACCTGCCAGGCCGGGCTCAACTCCGCGGCCGCGGGCGGCCTCTCGAACCTCACGAGGTCGGGCCTGGCGATCGACCCCACCAACGGCAACCTCTTCGTCGGCGAGCGGGGAACCCGCCGCATCAACGAGTTCAGCTTCACCCTCAACGGCTCCAACGAAGTCACCGGCGCCTCCTTCCTCGGCGCCTTCGGCTGGGACGTGATCCCAGGTGGGGAAACCGGGCTGGAGACCTGCACCATCGCCAGCACCTGCCAGGCGGGGGTTGCCGGCGGCGGCAACGGACAGTTCTCGACCAACACTCCCACCGGCCTCGCCGTCGACTCCGGCGGCTTCCTCTACGCCGCTGCCTCCGAAGGCGAATGCAACGCGACGACCAATCCCTGCCGGGTGCAGAAATTCAATCCCGACAACAGCTTCAAAGAAGTCTTCGGGCCGAGCTCAGGCGGCGAAGCGGCGTGTCAGCTCAGCTGGGCATCGGGACCGGGCGCCGCTCAGGGGCCCTACGGCCTCGCCGTCGACCCCACCAATCAGCACGTGTTCGTCACCAGAAGAGCGAGCTCCACCACCGTCGAGCTATGCGAGTTCGACAGCAGCGGCACCCTGCTCGATCGCTCGCCCGAACCGAAGCTGGAAACCGCCAACGGCTACCAGCAGCCCGCGGTGGGGCTGAGCGGGCAGATCTTCGTCTTCACGCCGGTCCCGGGCGGAGGCGGTAAAAGCGCAGTTCGAGTCCTCGGCACCCCGCCCTCGCCCCCTGACTCCACCATCCTTCCCGTCACCGGGGTTACCGCCACCACCGCGACCCTGCACGGCGAAGTGACGATTCCCTCGCCGGGTGGCTTCGGCTATGACACCTCCTATCGCTTCGAATATTCCTCAAACGGCATCAACTGGAGCTCTGCGCCGGTGCCCAACAAAGCCATCGGCAAAGCCGCCGGCACCTATCCGGTGGAACAGGCCATCGAGGGGCTCCAGCCCAACCTCACCTACTCGGTGAGGTTGGTCGCGGTGATTCCGTCCGGGTCGAAAGCCTCCAACCCGGCCACCTTCACCACGCTGACCGAGGCTCCGGAAGTTGTCTCCACCTCGAGCACGGCGACGCAGAGCGAGGCCGTGCTCAGCACCCTCCTCAGGCCGAACAACCTTCCGACCACCTACCACTTCGAGTGGGGAACCACGACCTCCTACGGGAAAAGGGTCCCGGCCTTCGAGCGCAAAGTCGGCTCCGGCGGCGGCGTCATCGCCGGCCTGGAGGAGCTCAGCGGCCTCAGCCCCGAAACGGTCTACCACTACCGGGTCGTCGCCTCCAGCCACTGCAACCTCTCCCAGCCCAGCGAAGTCTGCGAGACGGTCGGGCTGGATCGCAGCTTCGAAACCCCGGGGGCCAATGGCCTGCCCGGACATCGGGGGATCGAGCTGGTGTCGCCGGCTGACAAGCGGCCAACCGGCAGTGTCAACTTCATCACTGTCGTCCAGCTTTATCACCAGGTGAGTGAGGACGGAGAATCGGTCGGCTACCCGATTCTCAACGGACTGGAAGCATCGACGGCGGGGGGCGAACCCATCTTCGCCGCCAAACGTCAGTCGGGCGGTTGGTCGAGCTCCCAGGTCAGCGCCAGCACGCTTCTGCCGGCTTCGATCGGAAGCGGCAACCATTTCGACGCTCAGTCAGGATCTATCAAGTATTTCAGCCGTGATCTCGGCTGTGCGGTCCAGTCGTCACGCAACCCACTTACCAGCGATACGCCGGCCGCCGCCGTCGAGCTCTCGATACCCAATCTCTATCGCCGTAACGCCGGCGACGGCAGCTACACGCTGATCACCAACCGGGTTCCCTCCAACTTGGAGGAGCCCTCTTTAATACCCGAGGAACTCAACGCGTATGAAGTTGCGGGTGCTTCGGACGACTGCAGCCGCATCTTCTTTCGGTCGCCGTATCTGGAATTCATCGCCGGCAGCAGCGGCTTCTACGAATGGAATGACGGGGTCATCCGGGATGCGGGGTTGCTTCCGGACGGAACTGTTTCGACCGATAATCCCGCTCGACGCGTGGCGGAAGAATTCAACACCGTCTCCCGTGGGGGCCGGGCCTTCTTCACTGCCACCAGCAACGAAGGTCCGGATGCTGGAAAGCAGGCCATCTTCGTCCGCAAGAGCCCCACCGAAGTCGTGGATGCATCTCAGTCGGTTGCCGGTCCCGCCCAGGGCGCCGCTTACGAGACTGCGTCACCTGACGGCTCGCACGTCTTCTTCCGCGCGAACTATGGCATCGCCCCCACATCCAGCATCGGACCCCCCGAGGGAATCTGCACCACTACCACCCTCGGATCGGGGAGCGAGGCCTGCGATCTCTACGACTACAACGTCGCTACTGAAGAGTTGACCGACATCTCGGTGACGACCGATTCGGCCAACCCGAAGGGCGCGGTGGTGATGGGAGTCCTGTCGGTCTCAGAGAAAGGGTCGGTCGTCTACTTCGCGGCGCGTGGCCAGCTGGTGGCGGGCCAGGGGCGAAGCTATTCCGAGAATGTAAGCGGCGGCTTCGCGAACGTCTATCGATATGAGGCAGGCGATCCCCTGGAATTCGTTGGATCCTTGACCAACGAAGATATGACCCGGTCTCCGGGTATAGATACGTCGTCGCTGATCCACCACACCGATATCGCAACCTCACAGGCGAGTAGCGAAGGTGACTATCTGCTCTTCACCTCACAAGATGACATGACCGGCACCAATCCGGAGGAAACGGAACAGGCGTACCTGTACAGTCACCAGACGGGTGGGATCGATTGCGTGTCCTGTCCGAGCGACGGCAGCTCTCCACACGTTCGCTCAGAAGCTGCAGGAGGTGGATCCGCGATCCAGGTCTCATTCAGCCCCAGTAGTGTCGGCAATCTCCTACAGCGTCCGCGTTCTCTGAGTGACGACGGCCGTGTGATCTTCTACAGCGAAGATGCGCTCGCCCCCGGAGGGATCGAGGGGAATGGAAGCAGCGCAGGTCTCCTCGCGGGACGGCAGCTGACCGAAAACAACATCTACGAATGGCACGATGGCCAGACCTCGCTCGTGGCGAAGGGCCGGGTTTCCTTTGTGGGGATGGGCGGGCCGAACGGCAGAGACCTCTTCGTCACCACTTTCGATCAGCTCGTCGAGACCGATTTCGACTTTGCGGGAGATCTCTACGACTTCCGTAGGGGCGGTGGCTTCGCGCCCCCTCCGCAGCCGTCCGCCCCCTGCGATCCGGCGGCCGATCGGTGCCAAGGCGCCGCGTCCACGCCGCCCCCGGCCTCCAGCCCCGACAGCTCCGAGTTCAACGGACCCGGCAACCCGGTAGCGAAGCAGCCAAGGCCGAAGTGCGGGAAGGGCAAGGTGCGGCGGCATGGCAAGTGTGTGAAAAAGCACCGGAAGAAGAGGGAGAAGGCGAACCTCTTTGGCGGTTGACATCTTGGTCTACCTTTTTTCCATCGGTCGTATCTTCCGGTTCTGTGTCGTGTCCCTGTTTGCGCTCCTGGCACTGGCGGGGACGTTTGCCGTCTCGGCGCTCGGCGCCGCAGCGCCGGTTCCGGCCTGGGCGCCGGTCGCCGTTGCCGCTCCGACCAACTTGCCGCCGGGCGGGGAGGGCACGATCGTCGTCTACGTTCAGAACGTCGGCGGCGCGCCGAGCTCGGGCACGATCACGATCGAGGATCAGCTGCCGTCAGGGCTGACGCTCTCGGGAGATGTGTCCGGAGAAGGGTGGGAATGCCCTCTCCTCGGGCCGGCAGAGGTCGTCTGCACGACGACCGAGGCGGTGCCCCCCGGCGCGATCGCAGAGCCGGTGGGGATACCCGTCGAAGTCGGCGCCGCCGCGGTGGGGGACGCCGTCAACTCGGTCACCGTCACCGGGGGCGCCGCCGCCGGTGCGGCCAGCTACCGCCAGCCGGTATCCCTCAGCGCCATCGCCGCCAGGCCGGGCGTACAGGCCTTCACCGCGGGCTTCCACGAAGCCGACGGCTCCCTCAGCGCCGGGGCCGGCTCTCATCCCCACGCCATGACCGCGGTCGTGTTCGTCAACACCGTTGAAATCGGGACCGGGGAGATCGTGCCGGCCGGCGACGCGAAGGCCATCGAGCTGAGCTTGCCCCCCGGCTTTCTCGCCAACCCGGCCGCGCTGCCCGGCTGCGCCGAGGCCTTGGAGGATCTCGAATGCCCATCCGCCACGCAGGTGGGGATCGCCGAACCGATCATCAGGTCGTTCGAGAAAGCTGCGGCGGTAACGCCGGTGCACTCGATTGCAGAACCGAATGGATATCCGGCGATGTTCACGATGACGCCGTTCAACTCGGCTGAGATGGCCGCTGTCGTGAGGTTGCGCAGCGACGACGACTATGGGACCAGCCTCGAATTGCCGAACATATCGCCGCAGGAACCGCTCTACGGGGCCTTCCTGGCCCTCTGGGGGGAGTCTCCCGCCAAAACCGCCTTCCTCACCCTGCCGACCGGCTGTGAGCTGCAGGCGGCACAGCCTCCCTCCATACGGCTCAGCTTCGAGGCATGGCAGACGGCGGGAGCTTTCGAGTATCGCCAGGTGCCGGTTCCGCCGGTGACGGGCTGCGAGAGCCTCGATTTCGGCGCCGAGCTCGCCCTCGCGCCCACCGTCGCCGAGGCGGACAGCCCGTCCGCCTTCGAGGCGCGTCTGACCGTTCCGACCGGAGGGTTGACCGATCCGCCGGCGCCGGCGGCATCGGAGCTGCGGCAAGCCGTCGTCGCTCTGCCGGCGGGAGTGACCCTGAACGCGAGCGTCGCCGATGGCCTGCAGACCTGCTCTGCCGCTCAGATCGGCTTGCGGGGGGCAGATTTCCCGCCGCCCGCCGGGATTCGATTCGACAACGCGCCGAATCGCTGCCCCGAGGCCTCCAAGATCGGCACCGCCGAGCTCCAGTCGGCGCTCCTCGGGAAGTCGATGACGGGAACGCTGTATCTGGCCGAGCAGGGCGACGGGAACCCCTTCGGCTCGCTTCTCGCCTTCTACCTCGTGGTCGAAGACCGGGCCACTCGCATCGTCCTGAAGCTTCCGGGCGCGGTCGACGTCGACCCGAGCGATGGACGGATCGCCGTCACCTTCCGGGACCTGCCCCAGATTCCGATTACGTCGATGAAGCTCGCTTTCAAGGGCGGCAGTCGCTCGCTGCTGGCCACCCCGAGCGTCTGCGGGCAGTTCGTCTCCACCGCTACCGGCACGCCGTGGTCAGCCCCCGAATCGGGACCGGCGGCGGTGAGCAGGAGCAGCTTCGCGATCGGCTCCGGCCCGGAGGGTGGGGCCTGCGCACAGACGGCGGCGGAGCGGCCGTTCGCCCCTGGCTTCCGGGCCGGCACGACCCCCGCTTTGGCTGGGCATCCCGCCCCGGTCACGCTGCGGCTGACCAGGGCCGATGGCGAACAGGAGCTGGACCGGGTCGCGGTCGCCTTGCCCCCGGGCATCGCCGCCGACCTCAGAGAGGTGGCGACGTGTTCGCCGGCCGCCTTGGCCGCCCGCGCCTGTTCGGGGCAGAGCCAGGTGGGCACGGCCACGATCGGAGCGGGGGTCGGTCCCACGCCCTACTACCTGCGCGACGGCCGGATCTATCTCGCCGGTCCTTACAAAGGCGCTCCGCTCAGCCTCGCGCTGGTCCTCCCCATGCGGGCCGGCCCGCTCGACCTCGGCGTCGAGGTCGTGCGAATGGCGCTGAGGATCGACCCGGACAGCGGTGGGGTCACGGTTGACGGCGATCCGCTGCCGCAGATCGTCAAGGGGATCCCGACCAAGATCAGGGACTTGCGGATCGAGCTCGACCGGCCCGGGTTCACCCGTAACCCGAGCAGCTGCGAGCCGACCTCGATCGCCGGCATCGCCGACGGCGCCTCGGGTGCCGTGGCCAGGCTCTCGACCCGCTTCCAGGTCGGTGGCTGCGAGCGTCTCGGGTTCAAGCCGCGGCTCTCCGTCAGCCTCTCTGGCGCCCCACCGCGGCGCGGCGGACACCCGCAGATGAAGGCGGTGCTGCGGTCGCGGCCGGGAGGCGCCGGTATCCGCCGGGCAGCGATCGTGCTGCCGCAGACCGAGCTGCTCGAGAACGCCCACGTTCGCGGCGTCTGCCCGCGGCCTCGGTTCGCCGCCGGCACCTGCCCCAGGCGGTCGGTCTACGGCGAGGCGACGGTCTGGAGCCCGCTGCTCGACGAGCCGCTGCGGGGCCCCGTCTACCTGCGGGCGAGCGCACAGCGGCTGCCGGACCTGGCGGCCGCACTCGATGGCCGGTTGCGGCTCAACCTCGCCGCGAAAGTCGACTCGGTCCGCGGCCGCGTCCGCACCACCTTCGAAGGTCTCCCCGACTTTCCCGTCAGCAGGTTGGCGCTGACGCTGCGCGGCGGCCGCCGCGGCCTGCTGGTCAACAACACCGATCTCTGCCGCGCGAACCCCCGGGCGGCCGCTTTCTTCCGCGCCCACAATGACAAGGCCCGCCGGACGGGGGCGGCGGTGGGCGTAGGGGGTTGCGGCAAGGACGGTTCCGGGCGGCGGTAACAAGGACGTAGACGTACCAACGACTGCGCTCTCTTGACGTAGAATTTCCCCGATGGGAGGGACTTTCGGTCGGTGAACCACCGTCGGCCCCTCGCGGGCCTGCTCGTCGTGCTGGCCGCCTGCCTCGTGCTCGGGGCGGTCGGGTTCGGCGTCGAGGACGAGCTGGAGCCGCTCTCGCTGCAGGTGCCGGGGACCTCGGCGGCGGAAGGGGAAAGCCTGGCAGCAAGCCACTTTGGCGACTCCTCCCCTTTCGTGATTCTCCTGCGCGGTCCGGCGGGTGCCCTCGATAGGCAGGGAGTTGGGCTGGTCCGAGACCTGCGGAGCGACCCCGAGGCGACGGTGATCTCCCCCTGGGACCGGGGTTCGCTTGCGGCTCTTCGTCCCAACCCGCACAAGGCCCTCGTTTTAGTCGACTACCACGTACCATTGGCGCAGGCGATGCGGGACACCGTCCCCGCGCTCGAACGCACGCTCGAGGCGCGGATCCGCGCCCCGGTGCAGGCGACGCAGTCGGGCTACGCCTCGGTCTCGCTGGCCCTGCAGGAGGAATCGCTGCGCTCGACCGAGCGGGCCGAGCTGCTGGCGGCGCCGCTGCTGATCCTCGTCCTCCTGCTCGTCTTCCGCTCGGTCGTCGCCGCGGCGGTGCCGCTGCTGTTCGGCGCCCTCACCGTGTTCGCCGGCCGCGGCGTCCTCGCCCTGCTCGGCGAGGCGATGGCGATCGACGCGCTCTCGCTCGTCGTCTGCACGATGATGGGCCTGGCGCTCGGAGTCGACTACTCGCTGCTGATCGTCTCCCGCTTCCGCGAGGAGATGGAGGGGGGGAGGGACCCGTGGGAGGCCGCCGCCGCGGCCCGTGGGAGCGCCGGCCGCACCACCCTCTTCGCCGGCTTCACCCTGATCGTCGCCGTCGTCGGCTCCGCCTTCCTGCAGCCCGGCTCGCTGCTGCTCTCGCTGGCAACCACGGTCGGGATCGTGACCGCGATCAGCGTCGTCGTCTCGCTCTTCGCGGTGCCGCCGCTGCTCGGGCTGCTGGGGGAGCGCATCAACGCGGGGCGGATCGGCGGGCGCCGTTCTCCCTCGCCCCCGACCACCGTCGCCGGCGCCGCCACCGCGGCGCTGCGCAGGCCCGCCCTCGCCGCCTGCATCGTCGCGGTGCCGCTGCTCCTGCTGATGGCGCCGACGCTCGCCTTCACCACCGGCGCCCCCGGCATCGACGAGCTGCCGGCCTCGAACTCCGCCCGCGAGAGCGCCGAGGAGATAGACGCCGCCGTCGGCCCCGGCTGGGAGGCGCCCTTCGTCCTCGTCGCCGCCACCGAAGCGGGCCCGATCACCACCTCCGAGCGGCTGCGGCTGCTGGCTCGTTGGCAGCGCCGGATCGCCGCCGAGCCGGGAGTGCGCGCGGTGATCGGTCCCGCTCCGGTCTCCCGCCAGGCGCAGCCGTTGCGGGCGCTGGGGTCGCGGCTCGCCTCGCAGGGCTCGGAGGGGCCGGCGGAGCTGGGCCGGCTCGGCCCCGGTCTGCGCCGCGCCGCCCGCGCCGTCGAGCAGCTGCGCGGCGGCATCGCCGCGGGTGCCGAGGGCAGCGGCCTGCTCGCCGAGGGCTCCGAACGCGCCGCCGCCGGCGCCGGCCTGATCGCCGCCGAACTCGGCAAGGCCGCCGTCCGCGGCGAAGCGGCGACCGGCGCGATCGAGCGCCTGCGGGACGGCAGCGAGCGTCTGGCCGACGGCCAGCGCCGCACCGCTGTCGGCACCCTCAGCCTCTCGCTCGGCCTGCGCTCGCTGCTGCCGCGGATCCGGGGTGGCGAGCTGGCTCGCGCCCGCCGGCTCGCACGCCAGCTCGAAGCCGCTGCCGCCGCTGACCCCTCGCTCCAGGCTGCCGCCGACCAGGCTCGCACCCTCGCCGCCACGATCGCCCTCAACCGCGACGAAGTGCGGCGCCTGCGCGACGTCGCCCGCGAGGTCAACGGCGGCCTCAACCGGCTCGTCCCCGGCGGCAAGCGGCTGGAAGACGGGGTGGGGGAGCTGTCGGAGGCGACCGACGGGCTCAGCGGCGGTCTGCAGCGGCTCGGGGACGGGGCGGAACGGCTGGCCGGCGGCCTGATCGAACTGCAGGGCGGCGCCGGGGCGCTGCGCGACGGCCTCGCCACCGGCTTCCAGCGTTCCTACCCGCTGCAGGCGCAGTTGCGCCGCGCCGGCGTCCGCGTCTCCGCTGTGGCGGCGCCCCTGGAGATCGGCGCCCAGCGGCTGCGCGAGGACTCGCCCCACCTCTTCGACTCCGGCTACTTCGTCCTCTCCGCCCTCGACGGGGCGCCGCCACCGCGCCGCGCCGCGGCCGCCGAGGCGGTCAGCGTCGGCAGCGGCGGTCAGGCGGCGCGGATGCTGATCGTCTCCACCCACCCCTTCAACAGCGAGGGCTCGCGCCGCACCGGCGAGCGGCTGCTCGCCGACTCCGAGCGGATCGCCGCCCAGGGCGACCTGCGGACCGGGCTGACCGGCGGCGCCGCCACCCTCAATACCTACGGCGCGGCGACCAAGGAGCGGCTGCCGCTGGTGATCGGCGCCTTCGTCCTCTTCACCCTCCTCGCTCTCGTCTTCATCCTGCGGGCGCCGCTGCTGGCGCTGCTCGCGGTCTGTCTCAACCTCGCCTCGGTGGCGGCGGCGATCGGGGTGATGACCCTGGTCTGCCAGATCCCCGCGGGCTACCCGCTCGGCGGCCACCCTTATGTCGACACGGTCGGTGCCGGGGCGATCTTCGGCGTCACCTTCGGGCTCTCGATCGACTACGCGGTCTTCCTGATCGCGCGGATGCGGGAGCGCTACGAGGTCGACGGCGACAACCGGGCGGCGATCGAGTTCGGCCTCGAGAAGACGGCCGGGGTGATCACCGGCGCCGCCGCGATCATGGCCGCCGTCTTCGTCTCCTTCGCGCTGGCGCCGATCGCGACCGTGAGCCAGATGGGGGTGGGGCTGACGGTGGCGATCCTGCTCGATGCGACCGTGGTGCGGATCGTCCTGCTGCCGGCGCTGATGCTGCTGATCGGCGACCGGGTCTGGCATGTCCCATCCGTCCTCGACCGCATCCTTCCCCGCCGCGACGTGCTTGCTGCAAAGGCATGGAAGCAGCCGGCCGCATGAGACTCAGACGCTGGTCAATCGTCGCGACGCTGCTCGCCACCCTGCTCCTCGCCACCGGCGCGGGCGCCGCGGAGGCTCCGACCCGAGCGGACTACGTCACCCGGCTGGAGGCGATCTGCAAGCCCGACAACGAGGCGACGCAGAGGGTGATGAAGGGTGCGCGGTCCGACATCCAGGCGGAACGGATCGCCCTCGCCGCCTCCAAGTTCGCCAGGGCGACGGCGATCTTCACCGGCACGGTGCGGGCGATGACGCCGGTGCCGCGGCCGCCCGCCGACACGACCAAGCTCGGCAAGTGGTTCGGCTACCTGGGCGAACAGGAGGGGTACCTGAAGGGGGTCACGGCGCAGCTGCGGGCCGACCGCACGATCAAGGCGCAGCGCCTGATCGCCCGCTTCATCCACAGTGGCAACCTCGCCAACAGCGTCATCCTCCCCTTCGGCTTCGACGCCTGCGAGTTCAAGTTCTCCAGGTACGGATGAGGCGCGCGCCGTGCAGCGAGCGGGTCGGCCGCGTGGCCCTCTCGGCGCTGGCCCTCTCGGTGGCGCTGGGCGTGCTCGCCGCCGCCCTGGCCGGCCTCGCCCAGGGCGAGCGCAATCAGCGCGGCAACCTGATCGTCTCCCTCGACGGCCGGCTCTCACCGCTGAAGCTGCCGCGCGACCGCCAGGCCCCGGTGAGCGTCCGCCTCGAGGGTGGCCTCACGACCGCCGATGGAACGACCCTGCCGCGGGTGACGCGGGTGGCGATCGGTCTGCCGGCGCAGGCCGCGATCGCCACCCGCGGGCTGCCCACCTGCTCGCAGCGACGACTGCGCAACGCCACCCACGCGGAGGCGCTTTCGGCCTGTCGCCGGGCGCTGGTCGGGCATGGCCGGCTCGAATCCGACGTCCTCCTGCCCAACCAGCCGTCGTTTGCGATCCGCAGCCGCCTGCTCGCCTTCAACGGTCGGGTCGGGGGAGACCGAGCAGTCATCCTCCACGCCTTCGCCGCGGACCCGCCGACCGTGGTCGTCCTGCCCTTCCGCATCCGTCCCGGCTCGGGGCGCTTCGGGACGGCCCTGGTCGCCGACCTCTCGCCGGCGCTCGGCCCCTGGCCACGCTTCGCCCACTTCGAAGTGACGCTCTCGCGCCGCTACTCCTACCGCGGGCGCAGCCGCAGCTACGTCAGCGCCTCCTGCCCGGTCCCGCCGCGCTTCAGCGCCGGCTTCTTCTCCTTCGCCCGGGCCAGCTTCACGCTCGCCGGCGGCGGCCGGATCGGCACCGGCATCGCCCGCAGCTGCCGCGCCCGCTGAATCTGGCAGTAAGAAACCGGTCTGTTAGTGTCCTTAATCGGGGAGCGACCGGCCAGGACGTGACGAGCGACACCAGCGACACTGGAAGGCAGGGCCGGGAACAGCCGCTACCGCCTTCCCTGGCTCGACTGGAGATCGTCTTGGCCGACGCCTGCGCGAGACCGTCGGAGTGGCCGGCCCAGATCGCCGCGGGGATCTACGCCGGCGTCGACTTCGTGATTGCGAACCCGGCCCTGATGGAGACTGTGATGCTCGATCAGGGAGCTGAAATGCCTTTCTACCAGCGGATTATCGCGCGCTTTGCGGAACTCATCCAGCTGCGGGCGCCGGTCGAGGCACGGCTTCCCGGCTCGACCGACGAGGCCCTGGTTGCCAGCATCGTCGGCCTCGTCGGCGACCATGTGCGGATCGGCCGCCTCGATCGCCTGGCGGAGTTGCGGCCAGAGTTGGTGCTGCTGACCCTGCTGCCTTATCTGGGGTTTGCCGACGCCCAGCGCTGGGCGAATCTGACAGCTCCCTGAGCTGCCGGTGACCTTGACTTGTTGGTCCGCATCTGTTCTTATTTGCGGTCCGCCGCTCAAACCCATTTTTCGCGGCGGGGAACCTGGCTCGACCAGGTCAGGGCCGTCCGCTCACTTCCCGAGCGTCTCGGCTTGTCGGCGTCGACGGTCCGGAGGCTTCCCTGAGCCTCCGGACCGCTTACGTCGTCGCAGCCGGATCGCGGCGGCGATCGCGCCCACGCCGGGGTCGCAGGTTTCCCGCAGGCGCTTGCGGGCTTCCTGCGCGAACGGCGCCCGCGCCTCCTCGGCGCCGAGATAGAAGCCGACGACGCCGGTCAGGATCGCCGCGTGCCGGGCGGGCTGGTCGAGGTCGCCGATCGCGGTCTCGGCCCGCGCCGCGATCAGCGCCAGCCGCTCGCTGGCCTCCTCGGCGCCGGGGTAGTAGGCGATGTAGTTGTGATCGCCGTCGGCGGCGTCGCGCTCACGGTCGATCAGATCGTCGAGGAGGACGGTGAGGGCACCGATCGAGGGAAAGTAGGCCGCGTCGATCGCGAGCCCGTCGTCGTTGCGGGAGCCGGGGTCGGCGGCGGCGGCGATCAGCGCATGGGCCCCGACCGACGAGCTCGCGCCGGCGGCAACCTCCCACCATGAGTAACCGGGTGGGGCTTCCAGCCCCCGCGCCCAGCGCTCGAGCGCGCCGCGGTCGCCGCGCGCCGCGGCGTGGGTATGGCTCTGTCCCTGGCCGCAACGCTCTGCCGCGGCCACGGTCAGGGGGCGCAGGGCATCGGCGGCGGGCAGCGACTCGAGGCTGCGCTGGCAGGCGAGGACGAGGCTGGAGAGATAGCCGCCGTCCCTGCCCTGTGGGTGGAAGCGGTACCAGTCCTCGGCCGCCGCCCCGGGCGTCACCGCCGCGGGCAGTGCCCGGTGGAGCTGCAGCCCGTCCTCGAGCGGATCGGGGACGGGCTGCTCTCCGAGCAGGTCGATGTAGTCGATCGCGACCTGCAGGGCGACGATCGCCCGGATCGCCGCCTGGCGCCGCGCGCGCGGCGCCAGGACCGCGAAAACCGCGACCGCCTCCGGGTTCAGTCCCTTCTCTGTCAGCGCCGCCAGGGCGTGACGGCGCAGGTCGGGGTCGGGGATCGTGCCCGCCCGCCGGCGCCAGTCGCCGAGCTCCCGTCTCACGACAGGCAGGACGCTGGCGGCATATGCCGCCAGCGCCAGGGGCAGCGCGGCGACGCGCCTGGCCTGACCGGGGGCACCGGCATATCGGCGCAGCGCGCTCAGAGCGCCTCGCCGCCGAGCTTTGCGTAGTCGGTCGGATCGCGCCTGGCCAGGCGCCGACCGAACTCCTCGATCGACGCCTCGAACGCCGCCCGTGAGAATTCGGGCCAGAGCTCCTCGCGGAACACCAGCTCCGCATGCGCGGCCTGCCAGAGGAGATAGTTGGAGAGGCGCTGCTCTCCCCCCGCTCTGATCAGCAATTCCGGGTCGTGCATGTCCGGTGCGTAGAGGCCGGCACGGAACTCCTCTTCGGTCGTGCCGGTGAAGCCCTTCGCCGCCCGCAGGATCTCCGCCCGGCCGCCGTAGTTGAACGGGACGAAGAAGCTGATCCGGGAGTTGCCGGCGGTTAGCCGCTCGGCCCATTCCATCCGTGTCACCAACTGCGGCGGCACGGGCGGTGCCCGGTCGCCGATGAACCGCAGCTTCACTCCCTCGTCATGCAGTTCCGGGGCGACGTGGTCGATGTACTCGGCCAGGAGGTCGATCAGTCCCTGCACCTCGCCCGGCTCGCGTGACCAGTTCTCGGTGGAGAAGGCGTAGACGGTCAGCTCCCGCACGCCGAGCTCAGCCGCGTCGCGCAGCCGCGCCCGCACGGTCTCGGCTCCGGCGCGGTGGCCGGCGGAAACCGGAAGCGATCGCCGCCGTGCCCAGCGCCCGTTGCCGTCGGTGATGATTGCGACGTACCTGGGAGAGGTTCCCTCGGTCAGCATCGGCGATTCCCTTTGGGTTGGTACGCGATCGTATGCGGCATCCTCGAAACGCCACCCCGATCCGAGCAGGTTATCTCCCCAAATCGATTCCGCAGCCGCCTTTCGGGCCCTGCCGCCGGTCCGAGAGCGTCTTGCCGTCAGCCGCCCGCGTGCCCGGCGTCGTAGCCCTGGCGGTAGGCGGCGGCGAGGAAGGGGGAGGAGGACTGGCCACCGGGGGCGTAGCGGGCGGCGACGGTGAGGCGGCGGATCAGGTCGGTGTGAATGCCTTCGGTCTGCTCGGAGCCGCGCTGGGCGGCGCCGATCAGGTAGCCGAGCTGGAGGGCGGCGGCGTCGCCGGATTCGGCCCGGGCCTCGGCGTTGAGCTCGGTCGCCGCCTCGACCAGGGCGGTGCCGACCGTTGCCAGCTCGCCGCCCTGCTGGCCCTCGACCAGGCAGTCGCCGATCGGCGTCTCGCCGTCGAGCCGCACCTCTCCGGGGGCGGCGGCAAGCGCTTTCACGTAGGTGGAGGATCCTTCGAGGCAGGCGACCGGGGTCGAGCTGTCCTCCCGGCCGCAGCCGGCGAGCGCCAGCAGGGCGAGGGCAAAGCCGATCGCGATCGAGAGGCGCATGCGGCTCCGCATCCTAAGGGCGACGGGCCCGGTCTGCTGCGGCCGACTCAGTCGCCGACGCCGCGCGGGCCGACGCCGCCGCCGTGGACCATCGAGATGCCGCCGGAGGGGCCGGGCGGGGGCTTCGGCGCGGGCGAGCGCGAGCGCCGCGGCTCGCCGGCGCTTTCGTTGGCGCCGACCGGGAAGACTTCGACCCACTCGGCGAGCTCGAACTGGGCGGCGGGAGCGTGGTTCCAGGAGAGGTGCAGGTGGTGGCCGCAGCCGTGGCCGGCATCGCCGTCGTAGCCGACCCAGCGGAAGGGCGGCGCGGCCAGGCCCTGGACCGGCTCCGCCCAGAGGGCGAGGCGGGTGATCGCCGCCCAGCTGGAGTCGCACTTGGTCCCGCCGCCGAGCGGGGCGATGTCGACGGCGAGGCCGTTGTAGTGGTCGGAGCCCTTGACGTGGCAGTTGTCGCAGCCGGCGCGTTCGCCGTTTGGCAGCGGCCCCGAGTAGCCGTCGGTGACGTAGATCGGGTAGCGCTGGGCGATCCAGCGCAGGTCCGGCAGGATCCGGCGGTCGACCATGTCGCCCTCTTCGTGGGGGATCGAGGCCGGCAGCGGCACGATCTTGCCGGTCGCGTAGACGAGCCGGGTGGGATTGGTCCCGGGAGCCGCTGTGGCCGCCGCGGCGACGCAGAGCAGCGCCGCGGCGACGAGCGCGAACGCGAGGCAGGCGAGCTCGAGGTGGCGGGGGAGGCTGAAGAGTCGGTCCCTCATCTCACCGCCTATCGACAGCTACCCGTGCCTGCCTTGAATCCCGCCGGATAGGGTTCGTGGCGATGCCGACCGTCCGCGACGCCAGCTTCGACCTCTTCCGTACCCATGGGATGACAACGATGTTCGGCAACCCCGGCTCGACCGAGCTGCCGATGCTCGCCGACTTCCCGGCGGACTTCCGCTACGTGCTCGGCCTGCAGGAGGCGGTCGTGGTCGGGATGGCCGACGGCTTCGCCCAGGCCTCCGGCCAGACCACCGTCGTCAACCTGCACACGGCGCCCGGGGTCGGCAACGCGATGGGGGCGATCTTCAACGCCCAGGCCAACCACTCGCCGCTGCTGATCACCGCCGGCCAGCAGGCGCGGGCCCAGATCACGCTGCAGGCGAACCTGACCAACCGCGACGCGACCCGGATGCCGCACCCGCTGGTCAAGTGGTCCTACGAGCCGCCGCGGGCCGAGGACGTGCCGCTCGCTCTCGCCCACGGTGCCCACCTCGCCTCGCTGCCGCCGCGCGGCCCGGTCTTCGTCTCGCTGCCGATGGACGACTGGTACGCGGAGGTCGACGAGGCCGACGCCCGGGCGGCGATCGAGCGCAAGGTCAGCGCCCGCGCCACGGCCGACCCGGAGGCGGTCCGCGCCCTCGCCGCGGCGCTCGACGCCGCCGTCAACCCGGTCCTTGTCGCCGGCCCCGACATCGACGCCAGCGGCGCCTGGGACCTCGGCATCGCCCTCGCCGAGCGCCAGCGGCTGCCGGTCTGGGCCTCGCCCGCGACCGGCGGCAACCGCCTCGGCTTCCCCGAGAACCACCCCAACTTCCGCGGCGTCCTGCCGCCGGCGATCGGGCCGGTCGGGCAGACGCTCGAGGGCCACGACCTGATCCTCGTCGTCGGCAGCTCGGTCTTCCCCTACTACCCGTACATCCCGGGGCCGCTGCTGCCCGAGGGGGCGAAGCTGGTGGCGATCACCAGCGATCCCGACGAGGCGGTGCGGGCGCCGATGGGCGACGCGATCGTCGCCGACGTCAAGCTCAGCCTGGAGGCGCTGCTGGCGGCGCTGCCCGAGTCGGCCCGCCCGGCGCCGCAGCCGAACCCGCCCCCGGGCGAAATCCCGGTGAGCGACCCGCTCAACCCCTCGACCGTCCACACCGCCCTCGCCGAGGTGCTGCCGGAGGACGCGATCGTCGTCCTCGAGTCCCCCTCCAGCACCCTCGCCCTGCGCAACCAGCTGCGGATCTCCCGCCCCGGCAGCTACTACTTCAGCGCCGGCGGCGGCCTCGGCTTCGGTCTCGCCGCGGCGGTCGGCGTCCAGCTCGCCCAGCCCAACCGGCCGGTCGTCTGCGTGCTCGGCGAGGGCTCGGCCCAGTACGCGATCACCGCCTTCTGGAGCGCCGTCGCCTACGACACCCCGGTCACCTTCCTGGTCCTGCGCAACGAGGAGTACGCGATCCTCAAGTGGTTCGCCGAAGTCGAGCAGGTGACGGGCGCGCCGGGCCTCGACCTGCCCAAGCTCGACGTCGCCGCGGTCGCCGCGGGCTACGGGGTCGCGGCGCAGCGGGCCAAGAGCCGCGACGAGGTCGCCGCCGCCCTCGCCGCCGCCCTCGCCTCCTCCAAGCCGGAGCTGGTCGAAGTCCCGGTAGCCCCGGGGATGTCACTCTTTTAAGCGAGCCATGGCCCTGCTCGAGCGCAAGCCGCAGTCGCTCGCCCCGCAGGTTGACGAGCCGGCGCCGGACCGCGCCCCCGACGAGATCGCCGCCGGGGTGGCGCAGCCGCTGCGCGGGGAGCTGGAGGCCCTGCTCGGCGCCGACCGGGTGCTGGCCAAGGCCGGCGACATCGTCAAGTACGCCTCCGACGCCAGCCCATACCGGCTCTTCCCGCAGGCGGTGGTGATGGCCCACGAGGCCGGCGACGTGGCCAAGGTCCTCGCCTACGGTCGCGAGAAGGGCATCCCGGTCACCTTCCGCGCCGGCGGCTCCAGCCTCAACGGCCAGGGCCAGAGCGACGGCATCCTCGTTGACGTGCGGCGCCACTTCGGCGGCGTCGCGGTCGAGGAGGATGGCGCCGTTGCCCGGGTCAAGCCCGGCACCGTGCTCGGCCACGCCAACCGCGTCCTCGCCCCGCACGGGCGCAAGCTCGGCCCCGACCCGGCCAGCACCGACATCGCCTGCGTCGGCGGTGTCATCGCCAACAACTCGGGCGGGATGCGCTGCGGCACCACCAGGGACTCCTACTCGACCGTGCGCGCGCTGACCCTGGTCCTGCCCTCGGGGACGACGATCGACACCGCCGCCCCCGGCGCCGCCGAGAAGTTCGCCGCCGCCGAGCCGGAGCTGGCCGCCGGGCTGGCCGCGATCCGCGACGAGATCCGCGCCGACGAGGAGCTGAGCGCCCGCATCCGCCGCAAGTTCGCGATCAAGAACACGACCGGCTACCGGCTCTGCGCCTTCCTCGACGCCGAGGAGCCGCTGGAGATTTTCCGCCGCCTCGTGGTCGGCTCCGAGGGCACGCTCGCCTTCGTCGCCGAGGCCGTCTTCGAGACCGTGCCGCTGCCGGTCCGCACCACCACCGCCTGGGTTCACTTCCCGGACATCGACCAGGCGATCGACCCGGTCCGCGAGCTGGTCGACGCCGGCGCCACCGCGGTCGAGCTGATGGTCGCCCCGGCGCTGATCACCGCCGCCTGGAACATGGTCGGCGCTCCGCAGGAGTGGAAAGAGCTGCCGCCGGAGTCGGCGGTGCTGCTGGTCGAGTTCGGCGCCGCCACCGACGAGGAGCTCGACGACTACGTCGCCGGGGCGGAGCAGATCTTCGCCGCGCGCGAGACGATCCGCCCGATCGAGTTCACCCGCGAGGCGGAGGGGATCGAGCTCGCCTGGCGCGTGCGCGAGGGTCTGCACGGGCTGATCGGCAAGCTGCGCCTGCCCGGGACGGCGCTGATCGTCGAGGACGTCTGCGTGCCGCCGGAGCGGATCGCCGAGGGCGCCCGCGACCTGCAGGCGCTGCTCGGCGAGCACGGCTTCCTGCCCGGCGTCGCCGGCCACGCCTCCGCCGGCAACCTCCATTTCATGCTGACCCCGGACTTCGCCAAGCAGGAGGATCTCGACCGCTACGAGTCCTTCATGTCCGGCCTGGTCGAGCTGATCGTCGACAAGTACGACGGCTCGCTCAAGGCCGAGCACGGGACCGGGATCAACATGGCCCCTTATGTAGAGCGCGAGTGGGGGGAGCAGGCGACGGAGCTGATGTGGCGGGTGAAGCAGCTCGCCGATCCCGATGGCGTGCTCTCACCCGGCGTCGTCCTCAACCGCGACGCCGGCGCGCACCTGCGCAACCTAAAAACGACGCCGCCGATCGAGGAGTCGGCCACGACCTGCGTCGAGTGCGGGTTCTGCGAGCCGGTCTGTCCCAGCCGCAACCTGACGACGACGCCGCGGCAGCGGATCGTGCTGCGGCGGGAGATGGCGCGTCAGCCGACCGGCTCGCCGGTGCAGCGGGCGCTGCTGGAGGAGTTCGAGTACGAGGCGATGGAGACCTGCGCCACCGACGGCTCCTGCCAGCTCGCCTGCCCGGTCGGGATCGACACCGGGCTCTTCGTCAAGGAAATGCGCCGTCGCCGCCACACCGAGCGGGCCGAAAAGCTGGCGTTGGGGACGGCGAAGCGCTGGGGCACGGTTGAGGGTGCAAGCCGCGCCGGCCTCCGCCTCGGTCCGCTGGCGCACCGGACCAAGCGCGGCAAGGCGCTGCCGCCTCCGGCCCCTCGCAAGCTGCCGCCGACGATCCACCCTGGCGCCGCCGCCGTCTACGTCCCCTCCTGCACCAACCGCATCTTCGGCTCCGACCGGTCCTGGGTCGTGGAGGCGCTGGTCGAGGTCTCGGCCCGGGCCGGGCTGCCGGTCTGGATTCCCGAGGACGTAGTGGGGAGCTGCTGCGGGTTGCCCTGGAGCTCGAAAGGGTTCGGCGCCGCCCACCGGCACAAGGCCGACGAGATGGTCGAGCGGCTCTGGCGCTGGAGCGGCGAGGGAGCGCTCCCGATCGTCGTCGACGCTGCCTCCTGCACCGGCTCGATCGCCGATCCCGGCGCCGGGATCCTCTCCGAGGAGAACGCCGAGCGCCTCGGCAAGCTGGAGATTCTCGACTCCGTCGCCTGGGCGCACGATCGCCTGCTGCCCTGGCTGGAGGTGGGGGAGAAGGTCGGCTCCGCCACCGTGCACCCGACTTGCGCCAGTCGCCACCTCGGGCTCGCCCCGCGCCTGCGCACCCTTGCCGGCGCCCTCGCCGACGACGTCCAGGTCGCCCCCTCGGCGACCTGCTGCGGCTTCGCCGGCGACCGCGGCATCTCTCACCCGGAGCTGACCGCCGCCGCCACCCGCCCCCAGGCCGAGGAGCTTGCCGGCCACCGCTTCGACGCCCACCTCTCCAACAACCGCACCTGCGAGATCGGCCTCGCACGCGCCACCGGCGAGCCCTACGAGTCGGTCATCCTCCTGCTCGAGCGCCTGACCCGCTCCCCGAATTCACAGTGACCTGACAAAGGCGCGTCAGATTCAGCGCGTACACGCCTTTTACGGCATCACCATCAGGATGTTCTTCAACGAGGACTTCCACCCCGGCAGGCCGCACTTCCATGCTGAGTACGCCGGGGTAGAAGCTTCGTTCGAGATAGAGAGCCTCGGGTGCCTTGCGGGAGTGCTGCCGCCCCGCATCGACCAGATGGTCAGGCGGTGGGCGAACGCGCATGAAGCGGAGTTGATGGCCAATTGGGAACGCGCCCGAAACCACCAGCCACTGGAGCCAGTCGATCCGCTCCGCTGATGACCTATCATCGAAACGTGTTGTCGCTACCGCCCAGCTTGATCGAAGCCGAGCCACTCGATGGCTATGGGGTGCATCTGCGCTTCGCTGACGGCCTTGCCGCTGACGTCGACCTCTCTTATCTCCTCGACTTCGGCGGGGTCTTTGAGCCCCTTCGGGATCCCGAGTTTTTCCGCAAGCTCTTCATCGAGGGACCGACGATCGCCTGGCCCAACGAAGCCGACATCGCACCAGAGACCCTTTACGACCATGTGCAGCGCGCTGAGTACGAGAAGCGTCGCGCGCTGAGCAACTAGCTCTTACTGGCGTCGGTGCTTTTCGCGTCGAGATCGCGGATCGCCATGCTCTCGGCGTCTGCCACGACCGCGGCGATCTTGGCGTCGTGGTCCAGGCGACGGTCGAGCAGCGGGTTGATCAGCCCGCGCACGGCCGAGAGGTAGCGCCAGACGCTCGGGGCGAAGGCCCGCGGGGAGCGCTCTTCCAGCGCCCGCACCAGGGTGGCGGCGGCGGTCTCCGGGGTGATCCGCTTCAGCAGGAAAGCGGGCAGCGTGTCGCGCAGGACGCGGGCGCCGCGGCCATTGTCCTTGCGGTCGAGCGAGTCCTTGACCAAGTCGGTGTCGACCCAGCCGAAGTAGACGACGCTGGCGCTCGCCCCAAGCGGGGCCAGCTCGGCGCGCAGCGCCCGCCCGAGCGCCTCGACCCCTGCCTTGGAGACCGCGTAGGGGCTGGCGAGGAGGCCGTTGGCGAAGCTGTAGATGGAGCCGATGAAGACGATCTGGCCGCGGCGCTCGGAGACCTGCGGCAGCGCCGCCCTGGCGGTGTGCCAGGCGCCGAGCAGGTTGACGTCGACGACCCGCCGCCACTCCTCTGCCGGCATCGTCCGCGCCGTGGTCACCGTCGGCGGCGCGATGCCGGCGTTGGCGACGGCGACGTCGAGGCCGCCGAAGCGCTCCACCGTCGCGGCGACCGCCGCCAGCATCGCCCCCTCGTCGGTGACGTCGGCGCCGATGCCGATCGCCCGCGCGCCGATCCGCTCCGCCGCCTCGCGCGCCTCCGCGGCGTCGAGGTCGAGCACGGCGACCGACGCTCCGCGAGCGTGCAGCTGACGCGCCGTCTCGTAGCCGATCCCCCGGGCGCCGCCCGTCACCAGAGCCACCTTCCCGTTGAGGTCGTAGGCCGGCATTGGCGCCAGCGTACAGGCGTCCTCTCGTCCTTATTAGCCCAGAGGGCGAACAAGGACAGGCGGGGGCTAGGCTGCGGGCCTTGGCCGACCTCGACGCTACCTACGCGGCCTTTGCCGCCGAGCGCGGGCTTGAGTCGGTGCCGGCGCTCGGGCTCGGCGCTCTGACGCCGCTGCTGGTCGAGTCCAAGCACTGCCAGGTCGAGCCCGCCGCCCGCGGCCGCCTCGGCGGCGAGGTCGACGGTGTCGTCGGCCACCTCGCCTACACCCGCAACAAGACCTTCCGCTTCAACGTCGCCCTCGCCGAGGTCCCGGGCTCGACCGCGTTCGTCCCGCGCCTCTTCTGCGTCCGCCGCGGCCGCAGCACCCGCGACGACGAGTTCTACGGCTTCGAGGCGCGCTACTCGAAGCTATGGACCGAGAGCACGGCGCTGAACGAGCGCTACACGATCAGCACCAGCCCCTACCAGGACCCGAACTGGATGCGGCAGCTGTTCTCGCCGGCGCTGGTCGACTACCTGGCGAGCAAGCCCCCGGCCGACTTCTCCTTCGAGCTCGCCTACGGGGCCCTGCTTGGCAGCGTCGAGGCCGACGATCCCGGTGCCGACGGCCTTGCCGCGCTCTGCGAGGCGACCGCCCACGTCGCCGCGCGGATCGCCCGGGAGTGCGGGGAGTAGCGATGCAGATCAACCGCACCGGCTATTTCCTCGTCGCCCTCTTCGGGCTGCTCGGCCTGGCGCTGTGCATCGGCCCGGCGCTCTTCGGCGCCAACCTCGAAACGTCGCTGATCGTCGCCTCGACCGGGGCGATCTTCATCCTCGTCGCCGCCGGCCTCGCCTGGTACGCACGCCACGCCAAGGCCAAGGCCGCCCATCAGGACTGGATCTTCCGGAATGGGATCAAGGGCAGCGCGACCGTCGTCGAGGTCGGCAACTCGCACACCACCGTCAACGAGATGCCGCTGATGAAGCTGACGCTGGCCCTCGACATCCCCGGCCTCGACCGCCGCGAGGTCAGCCGCCGCGAAGTGATGCCGGTCTTTACCGCCAACCGCATGGAGGCGGGCCTGACCCTTCCCGCCTACGCGAACCCAGAGGACCCGGCCGAGTTCATCCTCGTCTGGTGAGCCCCGCGCCGCTGGGGCGAACCTACCCCTCCTAGAATCGACTGCTCGTGCCCGGATTCAGCCCAGTCGATCCCAAGCAGTCCTTACCCGAGCTGGAGGAGCGGGTGCTCGAGCGCTGGCGCGAGGGCGACGTCTTCGAGCGCTCGCTGGCCAACCGCGAGGACGCTGAGGTCTGGAGCTTCTACGAGGGCCCGCCGACCGCCAACGGCCGCCCCGGCTCCCACCACGTCCTCGCCCGCGTCTTCAAGGACGTCTACCCGCGCTACAAGACGATGTGCGGCTACCGGGTCCCGCGCAAGGCCGGCTGGGACTGCCACGGCCTGCCGGTCGAGCTGGAGGTGGAAAAGCAGCTCGGCATCGCCTCCAAGCAGGAGATCGAGGAGTTCGGGATCGCCGAGTTCAACCGGCGCTGCCGCGAGTCCGTCTTCGAGTACGTCGAGGAGTGGAACCGGCTGACCGAGCGGATCGGCTTCTGGATCGACCTCGACGACCCCTACGTCACGCTCGAGGACGACTACATCGAGTCGGTCTGGTGGTCGCTGCGCAAGCTCTGGGACGACGACCGCCTCTACGAGGGCCACAAGGTCGTCCCCTACTGCCCCCGCTGTGGCACCGCGCTCTCCTCGCACGAGGTCGCGCAGGGATACAAGGACGTCGAGGACCCCTCCATATACGTGCGCTTCCCGCTGGTCGGCGAGGACGGCGCCGACGCGGGCGAGTCGCTGCTGGTCTGGACCACGACCCCCTGGACCCTGCCCGGCAACGTCGCCGTCGCCGTCGCCCCCGGCGTCGCCTACGTCCGCGCCAGCGTCGCCGGCGAGACCCTGATCCTGGCCGAGCCGCTGGTCGAGAAGGTGCTGGGGGAGGGGGTGGAGATCGTCGATCGCTTCCCCGGCTCCGACCTCGTCGGCCGCAGCTACAGGGGCCCGGTCTTCGCGCTGGAGGACGGGGGGCCCAGCGACTGCTTCCGCGTCCTCGCCGGCGACTTCGTCACCACCGAGGACGGAACCGGCCTCGTCCACATCGCCCCTGCCTTCGGCGAAGACGACTACGCGGTCGCTGCCGCCGCCGGCCTCTTCGACCCCACTCAGCACGCCACCCTCTACAACCCGGTCGGGCTCGACGGCAAGTTCGACCGCCGGGTCAGCGGCTTCTCCGGCCGCTTCGTCAAGGACCCCGAGGTCACCCGCGCGCTGATCGCCGACCTCGAGCGCCGCGGCCTGCTCTTCCGCGAGCAGGTCTACGAGCATGCCTACCCGCACTGCTGGCGCTGTGCCACGCCACTCCTCTACTACGCAAAGTCGAGCTGGTACGTGGCGACCTCGCAGGCCCGCGAGCAGATGCTGGCCAACAACGAGACGATCGGCTGGCACCCGGAGCACATCAAGCACGGCCGCTTCGGCAAGTGGCTGGAGAACAACGTCGACTGGGCACTCTCGCGCGACCGCTACTGGGGGACGCCGCTGCCGATCTGGGAGTGCCGGGGAGAGGACTGCGACGGCCGCTTCTGCGCCGGCTCGGTCGCGGAGCTGCGCGAGCGCTCCGGCGGCGACGTCCCCGCCGACCTGCACCGCCCTTACATCGACGAGGTCACGGTCGAGTGCGAGAAGTGCGGTGGTGAGATGCGCCGGGTCGAGTCGGTTATCGACACCTGGTACGACAGCGGCGCGATGCCCTTCGCCCAGTTCCACTACCCGTTCGAGAACGAGGCGGAGTTCGAGCAGCGCTTCCCGGCCGACTACATCTGCGAGGCGATCGACCAGACCCGCGGCTGGTTCTACACCCTGCTGGCCGAGTCGACCCTGCTGTTTGGCGAGTCCAGCTACCGCAACTGCGTCTGCCTCGGCCACATCCAGGACCCCGAGGGACTGAAGATGTCGAAGAGTCGCGGCAACGTCGTCGACCCCTGGGACGTGCTCTCCGCCCACGGCGCCGACGCCTTCCGCTGGTACTACCTGACCGCGCAGCAGCCCTGGTCGGGATACCGCTTCTCGGTCGAGACGGTGGGGGAGTCGGTGCGCCAGTTCCTGCTCACGCTCTGGAACACCTACTCGTTCTGGGTGCTCTACGCCAACGCCGAGGACCTCGGGCCGATCGACTTCCGCGGCGCCCCTGAGCCAGCCAACGACCTCGATCGCTGGGCGCTCTCGCGCCTGCAGGCGACGACGGCGACCGTGCGCGAGCGCCTCGACGAGTTCGACTGCACCGCCGCCGGCCGCGCGATCGCCGAGTACGTCGAGGAGCTCTCCAACTGGTACGTGCGGCTCTCGCGCCGCCGCTTCTGGGACGGCGATCGCGCCGCCTTCGCGACCCTGCGTCACTGCCTGCTGGAGACGGTGGCGCTGCTGGCCCCGTTCATCCCCTTCCTCGCCGACGAGATCCATCTCAACCTCGCCGGCGGCAGCCTCGGCGAGGCCGGCGAGCTGGGCGACTCGGTCCACCTGCGCGATTACCCGGCGGTCGACGCCGCCCTCGCCGATCCCGAGCTGGAGCGGGGGATGGAGGCGGTGCGGCTGACGGTCGAGCTGGGCCGCGCCGCTCGCGCCCAGGCCAAGGCGAAGGTGCGCCAGCCGCTGCGCCGGGCTGTGATCGTCGCCAACGACGCCGAGCGTGCGGCGATCGAAGCCCGCGCCGACCTGGTCACCGCCGAGCTCAACGTCAAGGAGCTCGACTTCGTCACCGACGAGGGCGAGCTGGTCAGCTACACGGCTAAGCCGAACTACCGCGCGCTCGGGCCGCGTTTCGGCAAGCGGATGCCGCAGGTGGCGGCGGCGGTGGCGGCGCTCGACGCCTCCCACGTCGCCGCGGTGATGGCCGACGGGGGGGAGATCGGGATCAACGTCGAGGGCGACGAGCACACGCTCGGCCCGGAGGAGATCACCCTCGCCCTGCAGCCGCTCGACGGCTACGAGGTCGAAGCCGAGGCCGGCCACGCGGTCGCCCTGCAGCTCGAGCTCGACGACGAGCTGCGCCGCGAGGGCCTCGCCCGCGAGATCGTCCACGCCGTCCAGATCGCCCGCAAAGAGGCCGGTCTCGACATCACCGACCGCATCGCGCTCGGCCTCGGCGGCGACGAGGAGCTGCTGGCCGCAGCTCGCGCCCATGAGCAGTACCTGGCCGGCGAGGTCCTCGCCACCGCGGTCGCCTACGACGCAGCCGACGGTGCCGACACCAAGATCGACGGCCGCGAGCTGACGATCGCGGTCAGGCGCGCCTGAGCTTCAGTCGGCCGGCTTGCCGATGATGAAGTCGGTTTTGGCCGAGTCGGAGAACTTGATCCAGCAGTGGTCGGGGGCGACGCCGGCGACGTCGATCAGGGCCGCTTCGATCCGCTTCGCGATCTCCGCCTTCTGCTCGTCGCTGCGGCCCTCGAACCAGTGGACCTCTACGAACGGCATCTCGCTTGCGAGGGAGTGGCGCCGCCGCTAGGCGAGCGCCGGCTCCAGCTCGGCCTCGAGGCGGCGCTTGGGCATCGCCCCGACGATTTTCTTCGCGATCGCCCCGTCCTTGAAGAGGATCATGGTCGGGATCGAGAGCACCTCGTACTGAGCCGCCGTCTGCTGGTTCTCGTCGACGTTGATGCTGAGGATCGTGAGGTCGTCGCGCTCGCCGTCGATCTCCTCGAGGACCGGGTGGACGACGCGGCAGGGACCGCACCAGGGAGCCCAGAAGTCGACCAGCACGGGGCCGTCGGCATCGAGGACGTCGGCTTTGAAGGTGGCGTCGGTTACGTCGGTCAGTTTCCCAGTCACTGGATATCGGTCTCCCGGAATCGAGGTTCGTAGCTCAATACTTCAGAAAGTATAGCGTCGCTGTCCAGGGGTGGATTTGGCCTTTTCGGCAGGCTGCGGGCCGAAGCGCAGGGCCGGCACCCGCCAGATCGCCTCGGCGACGATCGCCCGGTCCATCTTCGACGTACCCGCTCGCCGATCGCGAAACACGATCGGCACCTCGACGACCTCGAAGCCGGCGCGGATCGCGCGGTAGGTCATTTCGACCTGGAAGGCGTAGCCGCGGGCCTGGATCGAGTCGAGGTCGATCGCCTCCAGCACCTCGCGGCGGAAGCACTTGAAGCCGCCGGTCAGGTCCTGGACGTCGACGCCGAGCAGCAGCCGCGCGTAGGCGCTGCCGCCGCGGCTGATCGCCTTGCGCAGCGGCCCCCAGTCGCTGACGCCGCCGCCGGGCACGTAGCGGGAGCCGAGCACGACGTCGGCCCGCCGCGCCGCCTCCAGCAGCCGCGGCAGGTAGGCGGGGTCGTGGGAGAAATCGGAGTCCATCTCCAGCACCAGGTCGGCGCCCTCGGCGAGGGCGCGGCGGAAACCGGCGATGTAGGCGGGGCCGAGGCCTTCCTTGACCTGCCGGTGGAGGACGCTGACGTTCTCGTCGTCGGCGGCTAGCCGATCGGCGATCTCCCCGGTCCCGTCGGGGGAGCTGTCGTCGACGATCAACACTCGCGCCGAGGCCGGCAGCTTCGCCCGCGCCGCGGCGACGAAGGCCTCGATGTTCTCAGCCTCGTTGTAAGTAGGCAGGACGAGCCACGCGTCAGGCATGCTGTCGATGCTATGACCAATGCCGAGATCGCCGCTGCCCTGGAAGAGCTGGGGGTTCTCTACGAGCTCGACGGGGCGGTCAAATACCGGGTGCTCGCCTACTCCACCGCCGCCAAGGCGATCCGTGAGAGCCCCGTCTCCGTCGCCGAGCTGGCCGCCAAGGGCAGGGCGACCGAGATCCCCGGCGTCGGCAAGACGCTGGCGGAAAAGATCGACGCCCTGCTGGAGACCGGTGAGATCCCCGCCGCGGTGAAGCTGAAGGCGAAGTTCCCGACGACGCTGATCGAGGTGACCCGGGTCCCGGGGCTGGGCACGAAAACTGCGCGGCGCCTCTACGACGAGCTGGGCATCGCCACGGTCGAGGATCTGAAGGAGGCGGCCGAGGCGCAGAAGATCCGCGAGCTGAAAGGGCTGGGGGCGAAGGCGGAGGAAAACGTGCTGGCCGCGCTCGAGCGCCTCGGCGAGCCGGGCGAGGGCCCGGGCCGGTTGCTGCTCTCCAAGGTCCGCCCGATCGCCGAGGAGCTGGCGGCGGCGCTGCGCGAGCACCCGGCCGCCAACCGGGTCGAGGTCGCCGGCTCGGCCCGGCGCTGGGCCGAGACCTGCAAGGACATCGACATCATCGCCACCGCCGAGGAACCAGCGGCCCTGGCCGAGCACCTCGCTGCGCACCCGCTGATCGCCGCCGCCGGCAACCCCGGCCCCAACGGCGTCCGGGCGCAGACCCACAACGGCGTCTCGGTCGACCTGCGAATCGTGCCACCGGCCGCCTTCGGCAACCTGCTGCAGCACTTCACCGGCTCCAAGGCCCACAACGTGCAGCTGCGCGAAGCGGCAGTCGAGCGCGGCCTCTCGGTCTCCGAGCACGGGATCACCGAGACCGAGAGCGGCAAGGTCGACCTCTGCGAGACCGAGCAGGGCGTCTACGAGCGCCTCGGCTACGCGTACATAGAGCCGGAGCTGCGCGAGGGCCGCGGCGAGCTGAAGGCGGCCCGCGAAGGGAAGCTGCCGGAGCTGATCGAGCTCGATGACATCAAGGGCGACCTGCACTCCCACACCACCCTCTCCGACGGCCGCAACACGCTCGCGGAGATGGCCGCCGCTGGGCGCGAGCGCGGCTACGCCTACATGGCGATCACCGACCACTCCGCCAGCCACGGCTTCGGCGATCACGTCACGCCCGAGCGGCTATGGGAACGGATCGAGGAGGTGCGCGAGTGGAACGAGGGCCAAGGCAAGGACAACAAGGGCTTCCGCCTGCTCGCCGGCTCGGAGATCAACATCGGCCTCGACGGCGCCCTCGACTACCCCGACGATCTGGTCGAGGCGCTCGACTGGGTCGTGGCCAGCGTCCACACCTCCTTCTCGATCTCCCCGAAGGAGATGACTGAGCGGGTCCTCGCCGCGATCGAGAATCCGCATGTCGACTGCATCGGCCACCTGACCGGGCGCCTGATCGGCCGCCGCGAGCCCTACGGGATCGACGTCGAGGCGGTGGCCGATGCGGCCGCCCGCACCGGCACCGCGCTCGAGATCAACGCCAACCCCAACCGCCGCGACCTCTCCGACCGCCACGCCCGCCTCGCCGTCGACGCCGGCGCCACGATCGTGATCAACACCGACGCCCACGGGGTCGACACGCTCGACAACATGGCCTACGGGATCGCCACCGCCCGCCGCGCCTGGCTGACCGCCGCCGACATCGCCAACACGCGGGGGTGGGGGGAGTTCAAGAAGCTGCTGCGGCGCTCCTGAGCGTCAGGCGGCGCGCCCGGGCTTCTTGCCGTGCCCTTTCTTTTTGCCTTTGCCCTTGCCGCACTTCTTGCCTTTCGATTTGCCTTTTTTGGCCTTCGAGGCGCCGGCGCTTTTGCCCTTCCCCTTTTTCTTCCCTTTGGCTTTTTTCGACGGGCAAGGTTTCTTCGCCTTCGCGCCAGTCGGCGGCGCGGGGGGCTGTCCGGTCGTCGGTGCCACCGGGGTGCTCGTCGGCGGGTTGAACTCCCAGCCGAGCACGTCCTGGACCGCGTTGTGGGCGCCGGTGGCAGCGGTGAAGCCGGCGTAGGCCGTGCCGCCCAGCGGTGCCATCGAGACCGGCGAGTCGAGCAGGGGCGAGGCCGGCTTCTCGTTCGTCTGACTGACGTATACCTTGAGGTGCTGGGTGCCGGCGTCATACTCGACCCAGCCGTAGACGGGAGCGCCGTAAAGCGGGAAGGGGAGGGCCGCCGTGCACGGCGCCGTCGGCACGCCGAGGTTGGCGCACTGCAGGTTGTTGGCCGTGTTGCCGTCGAGCATGATCCCGACGTGTTCCGTCGGCGGATCGCCGGGCGCTCCGTTGAACCAGGTGTCGAACTCGACCGCGATGCTCGGTGCGATGCCGCCATAGCCGAGCGACCCGCCGATCCCTTCGCCGGCGGTCGGCCCTTTGCTCTGCAGCAGGAAGGACATCCCGTCGGCGGGTTTGATCACGCCGCCGATCGAGGTGGTCGAGTCGTGCATCGAGATCGCGAAGCTGGTCGCGAACGACTGCTGCGGGTCGATCGCTTCGGTGCGGAACACGCGCCCGGCCTTGTTTTCTTCCGCTTTGGTCAGCCGCAGCAGGTTGCCTTCCTGGACTGCGGTTCCCGTCAGCGTCAGCCCCGTCGTGCCGGCGAAGTCCGGATAGCTGAAGCTGGCAGCTCCAGCCGGGGCCGCCAGAATCAAGGCGGCGATCAGCGACAGCGAGAGACCGGTGAGTCGGCGGAGCATGGAGGCCCTTTCCTCTGGACGAATATTGGAGCGGAAATCCTAAACCGAAAGCAGCGCCGTGGCTACCCGAGGCGGCTGCTGCGCAGACCCGGCGTGCGGACCAGCTCGACCGGGCGCAGAGCGGAGTTGGGGACGACGTAGAACTTGACGCCGTCGCGTTGCTCGATGCCGAGCACGGCAGCCTCGCGGGTGTGCCAGGCGAGCGAGACGATCAACGCGTAGCCGGCGCCGATCACGGCGACGCCGGGGAAGAAGAGGCCGAGGCCGCCGGCGAGCACCGCCGTCGCCGCGATCGGCCAGAGGCGGCCGAGGGCGATCCGGGCCGGCGACTCCGACGGCAGCGAGGTGGCGGTGCGGGCGCGGGAGAGAACGTCGCGGACGTCGCCGGCGGCGCGCTCGGGACGGCCCAGGTAGATGCCGATCGCCAGCGAGGCCAGCCACCAGACGACGGCGACGAGGATCGCGGTCTCGTCCCCCTGGCGGTTGGCGCCGAGCGCCGAGATCGCCCCCAGCACGGTCGCCTCGGCGCCGGCGATGAAGACGGTCACGCGCAGCAGGTCCGTATAAGGCACTCGCTACTCCGCCAGCCACTCGAGGATCGCCAGCCAGCCGGCGGGGCCGTCGACGATCAGGTCGGACTCCTCGGGCAGCTCCGGCGGCGCCTCGGGGGAGACGATGCCGACGCAGACGGCGCTCTCCAGCTCACCCGACTGACGCAGCTCGCGCAGACGGCGGAAGGCGTCGAGGTCGGTGCGGTCGTCGCCGGCATAGACGGCGGTGGCGATTCGCTCGCCGGCCAGCAGCGAGGCGACCGCTGCGTCCTTGCCGCCGCCCCCGACCGGCCGCAGCTCCAGGACCTTGCGCCCCCAGCGCGGTTCGAGGCCGGCGTGGCCGCCCGCGACCGCGATCTCGTGGGCGCAGCCCTCGGCGTGGGCCTCGTCGCCGGCGCCGCGCCAGTGCAGCGCCTGGATCGGGCCCTTGTCCTCCAGTCGCAGCCCGGCGGCCTCCAGCCTCGCCCGGTCGACGCCGGCGATGAAGTCGGCGGCCTCGGTCTCGCGCCCGGCCAGCGAGGGGTCCGGCCGCGGCGACTCGTCGCCCGGCAGCAGCAGCTCCAGCCCGTGGTTGCCGGCGTAGGCGATCCCATCCAGCCCGACCAGCCGCCGCGCCTCCTCGGCCTGGCGGCCGGAGACGCAACCGACGAGGGCGCAGCGCTCGCTCAGCCGCGCCAGCACCTGCCGCGCCGCTGTGGGCACCGCGGCGTCCTCGGCCCGCGCGGCGATCGGCGCCAGGGTGCCGTCGACGTCGGTGAGGATCGCCGCCAGCGCGAGGTCGGCGCGCAGCGGCTCCAGCGCAGCTGTCCAGGCGCCTTCCCCCGTCTCAAATTCGCGAGGCACGGCATCTAGTATCGCCGCATGCCGTCCTCCTCCGAGCCGATGCCCTCGGACGCGATGCTGAAGCTGGCGGCGATCGGCACCCTCGCCGGAGCCTTCAGCGGGCTCTTCGGCGTCGGCGGTGGGACCGTGATCGTGCCGCTGCTGATCTTCTGGTTCGGCTACGGCGAGCGGCTCGCCACCGGCACCAGCCTCGCTGCGATCGTCCTCATCGGCCTGCTCGGGGCGCTCGCCCAGGGCGGCATCTACGGCAACGTCCACGTCGAGACCGGCCTGCTGCTCGCGATCCCCGCCGTGGTCGGGGTGGTGATCGGGACCGCGATCCAGCAGCGGATCCCCCAGCGCGCCGTCTCCTACCTCTTCGCGATCCTGCTGGTCGCGATCGCGATCGAGCTGATCCTCTCGTGAACGAGCTGATGGCAATCCTGATCGCCGTCGCCGGCGGCCTCGCCGGCGGCCTGGTCGGGGTCGGCGGCGGCGTCCTCTTCGTGCCGGCGCTGACGATCTTCCTCGGTCTCACCCAGGTCGAGGGCGAGTCGACCTCGCTGCTGATGATCGTGATCGTCGCCCTGGTCGGCGCCTACCGCCAGAACGGCTACGGCAACGTCCGCCTCCGCGAGGCCCTGATCATCGGCGCCCTCTCGCCGCTCGGGGTCCTGATCGGCGTCGCCGTCGCCAACAACGTCTCCGAGCGCGCCCTGCAGCTCTCCTTCGCCGCCCTCGCCCTGTTCATGGCGGCCCAGCTGGTCCGCCGCGCCCGCTCGGCGCCCTAGAGCGCCGACGCCCATCGTCTACGCTCAAAGCGTGGATTCGCTCACTTGGGAACGCGACCTGCCGCATCTGCGATCTCCCGTCCTGGTCTGCGCCTTTCGGGGCTGGAACGACGCCGCTGCCGCCGCTTCGACCGCGCTCGGCGCGGTCGCTTCCTCGCTCGACTCGGAGCTGATCGCCAAGGTCGACCCCGAGGACTACTTCGACTTCCAGTCGACGCGGCCGACGATCAGCCTGGAGGCGGGCATAACGCGGCGGATCGACTGGCCGCAGAACAACCTGATCGCGGTCCGGGTTCCGACCGCCGAGCGCGACCTGGTCCTGCTCGACGGGACCGAGCCAAACCTGCGCTGGCGCACCTTCTCGGAGACGATCGCGACCGCCGCCGACGCGCTCGGGGTCGAGCTGGTGATCACCCTCGGGGCGCTGATCGCCGAGGTTTCCCACACCCTGCCGGTGCCGATCACCGGCCTCGCCTCCGACCCGGGGCTGGTCGACGAGCTCGAACTGGAGCGCTCCAGCTACGAGGGCCCGACCGGGATCGTCGGGGTCGTCCACGACCTCTGTCACCAGTCCGGGATCGACTCCGCCTCGCTGTGGGCGGCGGTGCCCCACTACGTCGCCGCCGTTCCCAACCCGAAGGCGGCGCTGGCGTTATTGCGCCGGCTCGAGGGCCTGACCGGGATCGCCATCGAGGCTTCGGAGCTGGAGGAGGAAACGATCGACTACGAGGAGCAGATCGGCCGCGCCGTTGCCGCCAACCCGGAGATCGACGACCTCGTCTCCCGGATCGAGGCCGAACAGGTCGACCTCCTGGCCGAGGAGGGCGACGAGGTCCCCTCGGCCGACACCATCGCCCGTGAGTTCCAGCGCTTCCTCCGCCAGCGCGGCGACCAGGGCTGAGAACGCTCCCTAGGACTCCGCGGCGGGGCAGATCAGGCGGTAGTCGCACCAGCTGCAGACGCTGGGCGAGGGGCGCGGCTCGAAGTCTTGGCTGAGGATGCCCTCGCCGACCTGCAGCACCGTACGCTCGACCCGCTCGGCGTCGTCGGGCTTGGTCGGGGCGGCGACCTTGTCGGCGTCGAGCACGTAGTAGTAGCTGCCGATACTCGCCTCGACCTCCCAGGCCTCGCGCGCGGCCAGGCGGTAGAGCGCCAGCTGCAGGTCGCTGTCCAGCTCCGCCTCGGTCCGGCGCTCGCCGGTCTTGTAGTCGATCAGCTCGTAGTCGCCGTCGGGCAGGCGATCGACCCGATCGACCCGCCCGCGCACGTGGTGCTCGCCGACCTTGAAGTCGAACTTGCGCTCGAGCCAGACCGGCTCGCCCTCGGCGACCCGCTCGCGCTCCCAGTAGAGCCGCAGGGCCTCGCGGGCGCGGTCGCGGAACTGCAGCTCGTCGTCGGTGGCGCCGAAGCCGGTCCGCCGCCAGCCGGTCTCGAAGAGGCTGGTCAGCTCCCGCAGCCCGTCCCGCTCGTCAGCCGGCGGTTCTTTGTGGAAGCGCTCGAGGACGTTGTGGATGAGGATGCCGAAGCGCTGGTTGATCGTCGGCTCCTGGGGGATGCCGAAGACGCGGGCGAACTTGTACTTCAGCGGGCAGGTCAGGTAGAGGCTGAGGTCGGAGGCGGAGAGGCTGAGGCGACCGTCGCCGCGGCGCGGCAGGAAGGCCTCCAGCGAGGGCTCCTCGCGGGCGGCGATCAACTCGCGCCGGCGGCCGCGCTCGTCCTCGGAGTCGAGCAGGTAGGAGTCGAGGGCGGAGGCGTCGAGCTCGGCCTGCTGCTCGGTCGTGGCGACCTGGCGCAGGAGCCCGTTGACGGCCTCGATCGCCTCCGCCGTGGGCTCGTCCCCCGGACGCTGCGCCAGCGCCGCCAGCTTCAGCAGCTCGAGGTAGCGGGCGATCGCGCGGTTGACGTCGATCGCCGTGTCCAGGCGCGGCTCCGAGAGCTCCCGCCCCGCCTTCCAGGAGGCCTCCAGCACCTGCTCGCGCAGGCTGCGGTAGGTGGCGTGCAGGCCCTCGGCGGGGCCGAAAAGCTCCTCGCCGTGCTCCTCCTCGTCCCCGCCCCCGGCCGCCAGCGCCTGCTCGTAGAAGCGGGAGGGACGAGCCTCGCCTTCCTCGCTGCGCTGTAGCCGCGAGAGGACGAGGCCGGTCCGCGCCGGCCAGCCGATCCGCGACCAGTCGGCCTCGCCCTCGAGCCCGAGCACGAAGACGTGGTCGAAGCCGATCCCCTTGACCGCGTCGAATGCCATCCCCTGCACGGAGGCCGGGGAGGGTGGCTCCTCACCGCCGGCCGGCTCGACCCCGGCCTCGGCGACGGCGCTGAGGTAGGCGACGAAGCCGCGGGTGGAGCCATGCGGCTCGCGCCGTGCCCAGGCGGTTGCCAGCTCGGCCAGGCGCGAGAGACCGAGCAGCCGCTCCGCCACCTCCGGCTGGGCGGCGAAGAGGCGCTGGCGCCGCAGCCCGACGCGCTCGATCAGCCGCCGCACGAAGACGTCGGCGCGGCGCTCCTCCATCGCCGCCGAGGCGGCGTTGTAGAGCTTGAGGAAGGACTGGATCCGCTCCCGCGCCTCGGGCTGGAACTGGGGGCTGTCGAGCGCCGCCTCGCAGGCGGCGACCATGTCCTGCTTGCGCCGCCGCGCGATCGTCGTCAGCCGCGCCAAGTCGCCGGGTCGCAGCTCGATCGGTGGCCGGGTCAGCGCCCGCGCCACCGCCGGCGAGTCATCAGGCTTGGCCAGCGCCCGCAGCCAGGCGATCGCGTCGCGTACCTCCGGTCGCTGGAAGAGGGCGGCGGGTCCGGAGAGGTGGAAGGGGACGCCGCGCTCCTCCATCGCCGCCGCCACCGCGCCCCCCTGGCGGGCCGGGTCGGCGACGAGGACGCAGACCTTCTCCGGGTCGGCGCCGCCGGCCAGCAGGTGCTCGACCTCGCGCGCAGCGGCCTGGGCCTGGGCGCGCTCGTTGGCACAGCGCCAGAAGCGAACCGCCGGCTCGCGGAAGCGGCGCTCGAGGACGACCACGTCTCCCTCGGGATGGAGATCGCGAAACCAAGCGCTGAGATCGGGGGAGTCCTCGAGCGCGTAGAGGTGGTTCGAGTTGTCCGCCGCGAGCGCCTCGAGGATCGCTCGCTGCGAGCCCGCGGTCTCCTCGAGCTCGTCGACCATCAGGTACTCGAAGCGCGCGGCGATCAGGCGGCGGACGTCCGGGCGCTCGGCGAGCAGGCAGTCGAGGGCGAGGAAGACGTCGCCGCGATCGAGGCTGCCGGCCTCGGCCAGGATTCGGTCGTGGGCCGTGTAGAGCTCGGCGAACTCGATCTCGCGCCGCGCGGCCTCGATCTCGGCCTCGCCGGTCGCGCCACTCTCCTTGGCGCGGGCGCGCTGCTCCAGCGTCGTCGGCCCGACCCGTTCGGACTTGAGGGCGTCGATCCGGGCCAGCAGGCGGGCGAGGAGGCCGGCCGGGTTGCCGCGGATCTCATGGCGGCGCAGGGGCAGCCGGTCGAGCCGGTCGAGCAGCATCGCCAGCCGCTCGGCGGGACCGAGGACGTCGAAGAAGGGGTCGAGCCCGGCGGCCTCGGCGTGCTCGCGCAGCAGGCGCTCGCCGATCGTGTCCCAGCTGCCGATCCAGAGCTCCTCGAAGGGCGCCTGCAGCAGGGCCTCGGTCCGCTCCCGCAGGCGCCGCGCGGTGGCCCGGGTGGAGGCGATGACGAGAATCCGCTCGGGGGCGGTGCCGCCGGCGGCCAGGCGCGCCAGCCGCCGCGCCAGCAGCTCGGTCTTGCCGGTCCCGGCGGCGCCGAGGACGAGCAGCGCACCATCGCCGTGGAGGCCGGCGCGCTCGCGCCCGTCCGCCTCGATTGCCGCCGCCGACTGCCGATCGCCCATCGCCCAACGCTAGCGCGACATAGCATCCGGCAGATGGACGTTTTCTCCGCAGACTGGCTGGGGATCTGCCGCCGCATCGTGGCGGCGCAGCGTGCGATCTTCGCGACCACCGCGAGCAGCGAGGATCGCACCGTCTACGAGGGGATCGGCGAGGGGGGCGACCACACCCTGGTGATCGACCGCCGCTGCGAGGACGTCGTCTTCGCCGAGCTGGAGCGGCTGGCCGCGGCGGGCGCCTCCTTCGTCGCCGTCTCCGAGGAGCGTGGCGAGGTCTCGTTCGGCGCGGGCGGTACGGCGCGGGTGGTGATCGATCCGATCGACGGCTCGCTCAATGCCCGCCGCACGATTCCGTCGCACAGCCTCAGCATCGCCGTCGCCTCGGGTGCCTCGATGGCCGACGTCGAGTTCGGCTTCGTCCACGATTTCGGCGCCGGCGAGGAGTTCTCCGCCTGGCGCGGCAAGGGGGCGATGCTCGGCGATCGCGCTGCCCGGGTCAGCGCCGCGGCCGAGAAGCTGGAGATCGTCGGGCTCGAGTCGGCCGAGCCGCAGTGGTCGCTGCCGGCCCTCGAGGCGCTGGCGGGGAAGGCCTACCGGCTGCGGGTCGTGGGCTCGATCGCGATCACCGCCTCCTACGTCGCCGCGGGCCGCTTCGACGCGATGCTGAGCCTGCGCTCCTGCCGCTCGGTCGACGCCGCGGCCGCACAGCTGATCGTGCGCGAGGCCGGTGGCGCCGTCGCCCTCGGCGACCTTGGCCTCGAGCGGGCAGCGCTCGACCTCGACGCGCGCTATCCGATCGCCGCCGCCTGCAGCACCGCCGCCCTGGCGACCGTGCGCGCCGCCCAGGGCGCCGCCGAGGCGGTGTAACCACCTCCCCAGAAGAGGTTAAGAACGTGTGTTCGCAAAAGAACGTATGTTCGTTACACTCGGCGAACGCCCAGGCAGGCAACCAAAAACTCGAAGGGATTCAACTTTCATGGCAGAGAGCAAAAACGGCAGCAAAGCTAAAACCCAGGCCAAACGCGCCACCACGGAAGCCAAGAAATCGGCTTCCGCCACCGCTAAAGCGACGAAACGGGCGGCCACCAAGACCGCTGTCGCCGAGAAGAACCAGGTGCAGACCGTGGCCGAGGCTGCCGTCGACGTGCCGGTCGGCCTCGTCCTCAGCGTCAGCGACCGCGTCTCCGATCTGGTCGAGCCGTGGACCGGCCGCGCCAGCGCCGAGAAGCAGATCAAGGCCTACCGCACCCAGCTCCGCAAAACGGTGAAGCGGACCGAGCGTCGCGGCACCACCGCCCGTCGCAAGGCGACCACCGAGGCCCGCAAGACCCGCAACCGGGTCGAGCGCGAAGCCCGCAAGCATCAGCGCACGGTCGAGACGACCATCAAGCGCAACCGCAACGAGGTCGAGTCCCGCGTTCGCCGCGCTATCGACGAGCAGACCTCTAGGGCGCAAGGGCTCGTTGATCAGGTGACCGATCAACTCGCCGCTCTCCGTTAAGGGAGCACCCAGGACGCGGCGCGCTGCGCCCCCTCAAAAGGCCCCGCATGCAACCAGCATGCGGGGCCTTTTTCGTGAACGCATCGCTTGGTCCTGGGCACTCTTGCGTGGGACAGAAAATTGATCAACGGCCGGTGACGAAGACTGGTCGTGAGGCTGCCGGCTCGTAGGGCCAGTCGTCTTGCGGCGGCAGGTAGGCGCGGAACTGGAAGCGGATGCCGCGGCTGTCGTCGTCGCTGAATGCGTAGGGGTAGCGGAAGCGGCCCTGAGCGTCGGTCTGGACGGTGCGGAACTCGGACCACTCGCGGCCGGGGAGGCGGAACTGCAGCTCGATCGGGCGGCCCCCGGGAGGGAGCGGGGCGCCGAGTGCGCCGAGGCGACCGTCGAAGACCACCGGGGCCCCGCCGATCCGGGCCGAGGCCGAGGACGCGCGCAAGCGGACCCCGCTCAAGACCTGCATGCGGACCTCGCCACCGCCGGCGCCGGCGAGCCCCCGGGTCCCGGCGAAGACGGCTTCGACCCTGCGGCTAGGACCCGGTGCCAGGTGGGCGACGAAGCTGCCGTCGGCGGCCGTGCGGACGATCGTCGTGCGCGGGGCCAAGGCCCCGGCGGCAAAGCGCTCGACGATCGCGATCGGGAGGTCACCCAGGTGCGTGCCGCCGGCTGTCGTCAGCTGCCCGGCATAGGCGATTCCCTTGGCGTATGGCACGGTGCGGGTCGTGGGCCGTTGCGCGAACGAGTCGATCGCCTCCCGCCGGCAACGCCGCTGTCCATCCGGGCGCGAGCAGCGCTGCCAGATCAGGCGCCGGCCGCCGAACCCCGCCGCAATTGCGGTCCTGGCCTTGGGCGGGTTGACCAGCACCATCTTGCTGCCGTCGTCGCGGCGCTCGCTGGACGCGGCGTTTCCGGCGACGTCGTAGGCAGTGGCCCGGAACTCATAGGTCCCCGCTGGGAGCGAGCCGGAGTCCCAGCGCGCCAGGAGCCGTCCGCTCGAGGCCGCGGTTGGCAGCGGCTCCCAGGCCAGTCGCGTGCCCACCCGCCGTACCGCGATCGAGCCCCGGGTCGGCTCGGGCCCGGAGAGGGAGTCGGCGAAGGTCGCCTCGATCCACCCCGGGTCGGCTCCCCCCTTGGCTCTGGCGAAGGCAACCCGCGGCCCGTCTTCGTCGATCCGCACCAGCGCCGTGGCCGGCCCCGGTTCGCCGCTGTTGCCGGCGCCGTCGCGCGCGTAGGCGGCGATGCGATGGACCCCCTGTCCAGCGACCGTGACGGCGGTCGAATCGCCGGTTTCGCTGCGTGGCACCGCGCCGTCGACGGCGATCGCCGTGAACGGGCCACTGGGACCAGCTCCAGCCATGCCCGAGAGCGCATCGGTCGCCTTCGCGGTCAGCCGCACCGGGCCCGTCGCCCAGCCAGCCGGCACCCCCGTCAGCGCCACCCCGGGCGGAGTCGCGTCGACCCGGACCACGGCGCGGCCGATCTCCGCCGAGCTGACGCCGGCGCCGGAGACGGCGAGGACCTGGACGGTGTTGACCCCCTCTGGCATGTGCCCGGGCGAGATCGCGTCGCCGCCGATCCCGCCGAGCAGGTCGGTCTCGGCGAGGTTGCAGCGGCCAGGTGCCGCGCACGGTGGGCTGCCCGCACCGGCCTCGACCGAGACCGCGTAACCGCGGATGCCCGAGAGCGGCTGCGGTCCGGTCGGGCGCTCGATTCTCAGGGTCGTGCCTGGGAGGACCCAGCCGGTCGGGGCCAGCGGCCGGGCGATCCCCGGCCGGGCGTCGTCGAAGCGCAGCTTCGCGCTGGTCCGCGGGCCGCGCCAACCGTCGGGCCCCTCCAGCCATGCGTCCACCGTGTAGATGCCCGGCACCGGCGGAACGTGGATGTGGTCGATCTGGGTGGTGTTCCCGATCAATCGCACCTCGGGGACGACGACGGCAGCGGCCGCGTCGCGGACCCGATAGCCGACGGCGGTGACGGGGAAGCCCGAGGCGACCTGGGGTTGGTCCCAGTCGAGCCGGAAGTCGTTCTCGGGATGCCAGGCGTCCTCGCCGCCGGCCACGCGTAGAGCGACCGGCTGCAGCTGGGCCGCCAGCTCGGCGGAGGTGGGAGTGGCCCCGGCCACCGCGGCGGCGAGAAGCGAGATCGCCGCGATTACGAGGGCGGCGATAGTGCCGCCGAGTCGCCTCACGGTCCGAACTCCCCGGCCGCATCGCCGCCGCCCGAGCTGCCTTCTGCTGCCGTTTCGGGAGCCGGTTCCGGCGTGGTCGGCGGTGCGTATTCGACCGCGCCGCTCGCCGCCGCTGGGGCGGTGTCCGGGACGGGTTCGGCTATCGCCACGGGATCGGGCTCGCGGGGCTTCGGGTCGGGCGCCGGCTGGGCCGGCTCCGGCATCGGCGCGGGCTCGTACTCCACCCCGCTGCCGGAGTTCCACCGGTCGATGACCGGGTCGATCGTGCGCTCGAGCGCCGGCGCTCGCGCCTGGTCCCGACCGAGCTCCAGCGGCGGCGGCACCACCACCCCGCTCGCCACGCAGGCCGCGGCGCCGCCGGCGGTGCCGACGCAGATCGCCAGCACCTTCGCCAGCGCGGCCACTCCTACCCCGCGGGTGCCGCCGCTCGCGGCGACCTGGGAGAGCGCCGAGTCGGAAGCGGGGCCGGTACCGAATCGGGTTGTCAGATCGGCAAGGGCATCGTGGGCGCGCTCGAGCAGGGAGCGTCCCGCCGGCAGCGCCGGCGCCAGTGCCGCGGCTGCGCCCGGGGCCGCACGGTAGGCCCGCAGGGTGGCTCGACAGGTGCCGCAGGCGCGCAGGTGCTCACGTAGCGTGGCGACCTCCTCGACCCCCGCTTCGCCGTCGCAGAAGGCCGAGAGCAGCGGCCGCATCTCCTCGCAGCGGCTGCCGTCCGCGCTGGCGGAGAGGAGGCGGCGGAAGCGCTCGCGACCCTCGGCCAGCGAGCGGTTGATCTTCGTGTGCGAGAAGCCGGTGATCTCGCCGATCTCCCTGTAGGAGTAGCCCTCGGCGAGCAGGCTCAGGGCGCGCAGCTCCTGCGGCTTCAGCGCCTGCAGCGCCTCGCGACTGCGGGCAATCGCCTCGCGGCGCTCCGCCAGCTCGGAGGGCCCGTCGGCGTCGGCCGCAAGCAGCGCCACCCAGTCCTCGCGGCCAGGCTCGGGCGTAACGGCCGCGGGCCCGCTGAGGATGCGCTCGCGCTCGGCGCGCACGGCCAGCGCCTCGTGCTTGACCACGGTCTGGGTCCAGCGGATCAGTTCTCGCGGGTCCTCGGTCGGGGCCTTGACGAGAAGGATCTCGAGCGCCCGCTGCAGGGCTTCGTCGGCGTCGTCGGCGCAGAGCGAGAAACGCTGGGCGGTGCGCAGCAGGGCAGCCTCATGGCGCACATACGTTTCGAGGGCGCCACGCTTCCGGGCGCCATCGGCGCGCTCCGGGAGCACGGCGTCGCCTCCCTCCCCGCCACTCGATCTCACCACTCAACTCCCCCCGGCCGTTTCAGATTTCCCGCTCCGAACATGGCAGCCGAAGTCCCGGCCGCAGCGGAACTCTCCCCCTGTCTGGACGACTTTCCGGGCACGATTTCCGGAAATTGCAGGAACGGCTCGCCTGCTGGCCCCGCGCCCGCCTCGATAGCATCGGCCCCATGACCACTTGCGTAGTTACCGGCGGCGCCGGCTTCCTTGGATCGCACCTCTGTGAGCACCTGCTCGGGAAGGGGCACCAGGTGATCTGCCTGGACAACCTCGAGACCGGGTCATTGGAGAACATCGCTCACATCCGTGACGATGCGTTCTCGTTTCGCAACGTCGACATCACCGAGTACGTCGAGATCTCCGAGGACGTCGACTTCGTCTACCACCTGGCCTCGCCGGCGAGCCCGATCGACTACCTGCGGCTGCCGCTGCACACGCTCAAAGTCGGCTCGCACGGGACCCACCACATGCTCGGCGTCGCCAAGGCCAAGCGCGCCCGCTTCCTCATCGCCTCGACCAGCGAGGTTTACGGCGACCCCCAGGTCCACCCGCAGAAGGAGGACTACTGGGGCCACGTCAACCCGATCGGCCCGCGCGGCGTCTACGACGAGGCGAAGCGCTACGCCGAGGCGCTGACCATGGCCTACCACCGCCAGCAGGGCGTCGACACGGCGATGGTGCGGATCTTCAACACCTACGGCCCGCGCATGCGCGCCCATGACGGCCGCGCGATCCCGACCTTCCTGCGCCAGGCGCTGCAGGACCGGCCGCTGACCGTGTTCGGCGACGGCAGCCAGACCCGCAGCTTCTGTTACGTCGACGACCTGATCCGCGGCATCGTCGCCCTCGCCGAGTCCGACGTGCACACGCCGGTCAACATCGGCAACCCCAACGAGTTCACCCTGCTGGAGCTGGCCAAGGCCGTGATCGAGGTGACCGAGTCGCGCTCGGAGATCGTCAACGAGGCACTGCCGGTCGACGATCCGCAGCAGCGCCAGCCCGACATCGGCCGCGCCCGCGACCTGCTCGGCTGGGAGCCGACGGTCGAGCTCAACGAGGGCCTGCGCCGGACGATCGACCAGACCGGCGTCGAGCGCCTCGTCGGCGCCACCGACTAGCTCCGCCGGCTCGCGATGAGCGAGGGGCGCACGCTGCTGCTCCTCGGGGCCGGCGGCTTCCTCGGCACCCACCTGGCGCGGGCGGCGGCGGAGGCCGGCCTGCACCTGGTCGCCGCCGGCCGCGAGGCCACCGGAGACGCTCCGGGCTGCGACCTGCTCGACCCCGCTTCGGTCGCCGCCTGCCTGGAGGCGACCGCCCCCGACCTGATCGTCAACGCGGCGGGCGCGTCCTCGGTCGGGCGCAGCTGGGGGCGCCCCGCCGAGACTTTCGCGACCAACGCGACCGGCGTCCTCAACCTGCTCGAGGCGGTCTCCGCACGGGCTCCGGAGGCCCACGTCCTCTGCCTCTCCTCGGCCGACGTCTACGGCATTCGCGAGGAGCGGGAGCTGCCGCTCGGCGAGGAGCTGCCGCCGCGGCCGGTGACGCCCTACGGGGCCAGCAAGGCGGCGATGGAGATCGTCTGCGACCAGTACGCGCGCGGTCGCGGCCTCCGCGTCGCCGTCGCCCGCGTCTTCAACCTGATCGGTCCCGGCCAGGCGCCCGGCTTCGCCGTTCCCGACTTCGCCCGCCGCATCGCCGCCGCCGAGCGCGAGGGTGGGACGGAGGTCGCACTGAAAATCGGCAACGGCGGTGCCGTGCGGGACTTCGTCGACGTCGGCGAGGGAGCGCAGGCGCTGCTGGAGCTCTCCCGGCGTGAGCTCGGCGGCACCTACAACCTCTGCTCGGGCCGGGGCGTGACGATCGCGGAGCTGGCCGGCGAGCTCGCCGCCGCGGCGCGGGTGCCGGTGACGGTGAGCCGTGACCCCAGCCTGGAGCGCCCGGTCGATCCGCCGGCGCTGGTCGGCGACCCTCGGCGCCTGCGCGAGGCGACCGGGTTCGAGGCGGCGGTGCCGTTGGCGCGCAGCCTCGAGGGCCTGCTCGACGAATGGCGGACCCACCCCGCCGCCACCTAGACCTGCGCCCACCAATATCCTCTGCCGCCGATGGCGAGCAGCGACAACTCAGCGGCCGACGAGGTCCACCGCACGATCGCCCCGGTCGTCGGCCCCGACGACGAGCGCATCTTCACCGACTCGGGGATCGAGATCGAGGCGCTCTACACCGAGGACGACGTCGCTCCCGGGCTGGAGGAGCGGCTCGGCGCGCCGGGCGCGCCGCCCTTCACCCGCGGCATCCACGAGGGGATGTACCGCGACCGGCTCTGGACGATGCGCCAGTACGCCGGCTTCGCCTCGCCCGAGGACACCAACGAGCGCTACCGCTACCTGATCGAGCACGGCTCGACCGGGCTCTCGATGGCCTTCGACCTGCCGACCCAGCTCGGCCGCGACTCCGACGACCCGCTCTGCCACGGCGAGGTCGGCCGCACCGGCGTCCCGATCGACACGATCGAGGACATGCGGATCTGCTTCGACCAGATCCCCCTCGACGGCGTCTCCACCTCGATGACGATCAACGCCCCGGCGCCGATCCTGCTGCTGCTCTACGAGCTGGTCGGCGAGGAGCAGGGGGTTCCCTCCGAGAAGCTGCGCGGCACCGTCCAGAACGACGTGCTGAAGGAGTACATGGCGCGCGGTAACTACATCTACCCGCCGGACCCGACCATGCGCCTCACCACCGACCTCTTCGAGTACTGCCGCGAGAACGTGCCGAAATGGAACACGATCTCGATCTCCGGGTACCACATCCGCGAGAAGGGCTGTTCGGCCGTGCAGGAGGTCGCCTTCACCCTCTCCAACGCGATCGCCTATGTCGAGGCGGCGCTGGAGCGGGGGCTGAAGATCGACGAGTTCGCCCCCCGCCTCGCCTTCTTCTTCAACGGCCACAACAACGTCTTCCAGGAGATCGCCAAGTTCCGCGCGGTGCGGCGGATGTGGGCGCAGATCGTCAAGGAGCGCTTCGGGGCGGAGAACCCGAACTCGATGAAGATCCGCTTCCACACCCAGACCGGCGGCGTCACCCTGCAGGCCCAGCAGCCCGAGGTCAACATCATCCGCGTCGCCCTGCAGGGCTTCGCCGCCGTCTGCGGCGGCACTCAGTCGCTGCACACCAACGGCTTCGACGAGGCCCTGGCGCTGCCGACCGAGCGCTCGGCCCGGATCGCCCTGCGGACCCAGCAGGTGCTCGCCTACGAGTCCGGCGCGGCCGAGACCGTCGACCCCTTCGCCGGCTCCTACTTCGTCGAGTCGCTGACCGACGAGGTCGAACTGCGGGCGCTGGAGCTGATGGAGAAAGTCGAAGAGCTGGGTGGCTCGGTCGAGGCGCTGGAGTTCATGCAGCGCGAGATCGAGGAGTCCGCGCACAGCTACCACGAGCGCTACAAGAGCGGTCAGGACATCATCGTCGGGGTCAACAAATTCGTCACCGACCAGGTCGATGACGTCGACATCCTCAAGGTCGACCCGGAGGCCGAGCAGCGCCAGCTGGCCCGCCTCAAGGCGTTCAAGGAGGCCCGCGACCAGGCTGCCGTCAGCGCCAAGCTCGACACCCTGCGCGACGTCGCCCGCGGCGAGGGCAACCTCCTGCACCCGATCCGCGCCGCCCTCGCCGCCGACGCCTCGATCGGCGAGGTCTGCGGCGCCATGCGCGACGTCTTCGGCGAATACAAGGGCGGCGCGTTCTTCTAGTCCCTGAACGGTCTCTCCCAGCCTTGGGAGGGAGCAGGAACCACCGGCCGTCGGTGGAAGCCAGGCCTCGATGATCGAGGTTTCGCGGACGCTGATGAAGTCGGAGCCGGAGCTGGCCGAGCTGCTCGGCGCGGTCGACGGAGTCGAGGTGACGATGGCCGAGAAGGGCTTCGGCACGCGGGTCGAGGTCCGCGCCGACGAGGCCACCGGCCTCGAAGTGGCCGACCTCGAGGCATTCCTCGACCGTCTGGCCGAGCCGCACCGGCGGCCGTTCAGCGGATAGGCCCTCGAACGTCGCTCTGAAATAGACTGCCGCGCTCGATGCGCGAGAAGAATCCGGTCACCCACGAGGAGAAGCTCTCCTACCTGCGCGAGCTGCGCGAGGCCGCCGTCAACTCCGCTTCCGAGGAGGCGGTGGAGAAGCAGCATGCGAAGGGCAAGATGACTGCCCGCGAGCGGATCGAGAAGCTGCTCGACCCGGACTCCTTCGAGGAGCTCGACACCTTCGTCCGCCATCGCACCTACGACTTCGAGATGCAGAAAAAACGCCCCTGGGGCGACGCGGTCGTCACCGGCCACGGCACGATCGACGGCCGCACGGTTTTCGTCTTCTCCCAGGACTTCACCGTCTTCGGCGGCAGCCTCGGCGAGGTGATGGCGGAGAAGATGTGCAAGGTGATGGACCTCGCCGCCCAGGTCGGCGCCCCGGTGATCGGGATCAACGACTCCGGCGGCGCCCGGATCCAGGAGGGCGTCGTATCTCTCGGCGCCTACGGCGACGTCTTCGCCCGCAACGTCAAATGCTCTGGGGTGATCCCGCAGATCAGCCTGATCATGGGTCCCTGCGCCGGCGGCGCCGTCTACTCGCCGGCGATGACGGACTTCATCTTCATGGTCAAAGAGACCTCGCACATGTTCATCACCGGCCCCGAAGTGATCAAGACGGTCACCGGCGAGGAAGTCGAGTTCGAGGAGCTGGGCGGGGCGATGAGCCACAACTCGAAGTCGGGCGTCGCCCACTTCGCCTCCGAGGACGAGGAGAGCTGCCTCGAGGACGCGCGCTACCTGCTCAGCTTCCTGCCCTCGAACAACCTCGAGGCGCCGCCGCGCTTCGAACCCTCCGACGATCCCGAGCGTGAAGACGAGGAGCTCGACTCGCTCGTCCCCGACGATCCCTCCAAGCCCTACGACATGCGCGACGTGATCGCCCGCATCGTCGACGACGAGGAGTTCTTCGAGGTCCACGAGCACTTCGCCAAGAACATCGTCTGCGGCTTCTCGCGGCTGGACGGGTTTCCGGTAGGTATCGTCGGCAACCAACCCGCCTTCCTCGCCGGGGTGCTCAACATCGAGGCTTCCGAGAAGGCCGCTCGCTTCGTCCGCACCTGTGACGCCTACAACGTCCCGATCCTCACCTTCACCGACGTTCCCGGCTTCCTGCCCGGCACCGACCAGGAGTGGAACGGGATCATCCGCCACGGCGCCAAGCTGCTCTACGCCTACACCGAGGCGACCGTGCCCAAGCTCACCGTGGTCACCCGCAAGGCCTACGGCGGCGCCTACGACGTGATGGCCTCCAAGCACATGCTGGCCGACTTCAACGTCGCCTGGCCGACGGCGGAGGTGGCGGTGATGGGCCCCGAGGGCGCCGTCAACATCATCTACCGCAAGGACCTCGCCACCTCACCGACCCCGGACGAGCGGCGCCAGAAGCTGATCGACGACTACAAAGCTCACTTCGCCAACCCCTACTCGGCGGCAGAGCGGGGCTACATCGACGACGTGATCGAGCCGCGGCAGACCCGGCCGAAGCTGGTCAAGGCGCTGCGGATGCTGCAGGGCAAGAGGGTGGCGCAGCCGAAGCGCAAGCACGGGAATATTCCACTTTAGATTCGGGGTGGGCGAGGAGGGGCACCCGAACCCCTTCTCACACTTCGATGCCGGGAGGCGTTCTAGCTTTAGATGCTGGAGTTGAAGGAGGTGGATGGACGTGAGTGGTGAATCCTGGGCGGTTTATGGGAGTCCTTTGGGGGAGCTGACCTTGGTCGGTGGGCGGGAGGGGCTGAGGCGGGTCTTCTTTCCTGGGCACGTTTCTGGGCTCGACGAGGCGGATCGCAGCGAGGGGGCGTTGGCCGATGCGGTGCTGCAGTTGGACGAGTACTTCGCGGGGGAGCGGGAGGGGTTTGAGCTGGACCTGGATCTGCGTGGGAATGACTTTCAGCTGGCGGTCTGGGAGCAGCTGCTGCGGATTCCCTACGGGGAGACGGTGAGCTACGGGCAGATCGCGGAGCGAATCGGGCAGCCGGGCGAGGCCCGGGACGTCGGTGCGGCGGTGGCCCGAACGCCGGTGCCGATCGTCGTCCCCTGCCACCGCGTCGTCGCCAGTGACGGCGCTCTGACCGGATACCTCGGCGGGCTCGAGCGCAAGCAGGCGCTGCTGGAACTCGAGAGCAGCCAGCTGCGAATCCTCTGACCCCCAGCTATTCCGCGCGAGCTTGGCGCAGACGTTCCAGGTCAGCCAGGTCCTCTGGGCGCGCGGCCAGGCCCTTTAGGGCGACCAGGTCCTCGTAGCTGACCATCTTGATTGGAAGTCCCCCGATCTCATCTTCGATGGCAGCCGGCGCGAGTTTTTCCCAAAGGGCGTCCTCTCCTATCCACTGCATGATGTCCAGGCGGCCGAGGCGGGTGTGGAGCACCCAGTTGCCGCCCAGCGCCAGCGCTCCCGGCTCCAAGGGGTCGGGCAGCTCTCCGTCATCGAACTCCTCCGCTCCCTCGATCTCGGCCTCGAGGCTCTTGAGCACCGAGGCAAGCTTCGCCAGGTTGGCGGAATCGGGTGCCGGGACGACATCGACGTCCTTGGTTGCGCGGATATGACCGTGATAGCCGACCGCGACGCCGCCGATCACCAGGAACTCGACTCCTTCCTGGACGAGCTCGCTGAGGATTCCCTGGATATCGAGCTCAGCCAAGGCGACGACGACGTCCGGTCTCAGCCACCTGCGCCATGAACTTCGAGAGCTCGAAGACCTGCTCGGCACGTTGGGCAGGGGTCAACTCCTGGTAGTCCCGTCGCAGAGCCGCTCGCTCAGCCTTGCCCTCAGGGGTCCAGTTCCCGCTTCGCTTCGCGGCAGCCATTCGCGAACGGTACCGCAGGGAGTTGCTACGGCATGGCGGTCGCTTCGGCCTCGACCGGGCGCCCGCCTTTGCCGGCGGCGGCGCCGCCCTCTTCGCGGCTGAGCCGGTGGGCGAGGTAGACGGGGACGATCGAGAGCAGGACGACGAGCAGGGCGACGACGTTGACGATCGGCAGCTGGGTGGGGCGGAAGAGGTTGCGGAAGATCCAGATCGGCAGCGTTTCGTCGCCGGCGCCGATCAAGAACGTGGTGACGATGATCTCGTCGAAGGAGAGGGCGAAGGCGAGCAGGGCGCCGGCGCCGAGTGCGCTGCGCATGCTCGGCAGGGTGACGAAGCGGAAGGTCTGCCAGGTGTGGGCGCCGAGGTCGGCCGAGGCCTCCTCGATTGAGGCCGAGGTGCGCCGCAGGCGGGCGACGACGTTGTTGTAGACGACGACGATGCAGAAGGTGGCGTGGCCGACGATCACGGCGAAGAGGCCGAGGCTGATGCCGAGCACCTGGGTGAAGGTGTTGCTGATCGCGACGCCGGTGACGATCCCGGGCAGGGCGATCGGCAGGATCACCAGGAAAGAGATCGTCTCGCGGCCGAAGAAGCGGTGGCGGGCGACGGCCAGGGAGGCGAGGGTGCCGAGGACGATCGCGATCGCCGTCGCCGCCAGGCCGGCTTTGATCGAGGTCAGGAACGCTTCCCGGGCGGCTTCGTTTTCGATCGCCTTCGGGAACCACTCCAGGGTCAGCCCCGACGGCGGCCACTTCTGGGTCGTGCCGCTGGCGTTGAAGGCGTAGATGCCGACGACGAACAGGGGGACGTAGATGAAGGCGAGGCCGAGGCCGACCCCGGTCCGCAGCAGCAAGGTTGCGCGTCTGGAGAGCCGCATCTCAGACGTGCTCGAAGGCGCCGAGCTTCCGGGCCACGAGCAGGTAGGCGATCATCACCACGATCGGGACGACGGCGAGCGCGGCGGCGAACGGCTGGTTGTTGGTGATGTTGTTAAAGATGACGTTGCCGATGAACTGGTCGTTGGAGACCAGGCGCGGCGTGATGTAGTCGCCGAGGGTGAGCGAGAAGGTGAAGATCGAGCCGGCGACCACGGCCGGGAAGGCGAGCGGCAGGATCACTCGGCGGAAGGTGGTCAGGGGCGAGGCGCCGAGGTCCTCGGAGGCGCTGATCAAGGAGTTGGGGATGCGCTCCAGGCCCGCGTAGATCGGCAGGATCATGTACGGCAGCCAGAGGTAGCTCATCACCAGCCAGACAGCGACGATGCCGTAGCCGGGGCCGTGCAGGCCGAACGGCTCCAGCGCCCAGTTGACGATGCCGTCGTTGGAGAGCATCGTGCGCCAGGCCAGGACCTTGACCAGGTAGCTGGACCAGAGCGGCAGCAGGATGGCGACGACGAGGATCGCGGTTCCGCGCCGGCTGGCGACCTTGGCCATGTAGAAGGCGATCGGGAAGGCCAGGATCGCGTCGGTGACGGTGACCAGAGCGGCGACGGCGACGGTGCGGCCGACGATGTCGCGGTAGACCGGTTCGTTCAGCAGCGTTTCGAAGTTCTCCAGCCCGAACCCCTGGATGACTTCTCCGCTGAGCGCGTCGACCGACCAGAAGGCGGTGACGAGCAGGACCGCCAGCGAGCCGAGGTAGCCGATCACCAGCCAGCCGACCGGCCCGGCCAGCAACGCTCCCACCTGCAGGCGGGGGCGGCCCTGGAAGAGACCGGCGAGCCTGTGGCCCACCGACCTCTTCCCAACGACGGCTTCAGCTGCCATCGCTCAGGCCCGTCTGCTCGTTACCCCTTGATCGCGGTCCAGGCCTGGACCCAATCGTTGTAGTCCTTGCAGTCGTCGTTGCCGTTGCCGCAGTCGGCAAGCGGGGTCTGCCAGTAGTAGACGCGCTTCCAGAACGCTGGGTTGTCGGCGTGGTATTTCTCGCAGAAGTTCTTGTCTGCGGTCTGGTCGCAGGCGAGGCTCTGCGCCGGCGCCTCGCCGAAGAATTCGGCGACTTCGGCGTTGACTTTCGGTTCGACGATCCAGTCCATCCACATGTACATGCAGTTCGGATGCTTGGCTTCCGAGCTGATCATCCAGGTGTCCGACCAGCCGGTGGCACCCTCCTTGGGCAGGAAGCCCTGGCTGGCGGGGCTGGCCGCGACCGGGTCGCCTTCTTCCTGGAGGGCGAAGTACTGGTACTGCCAGGTGGTGCCGACCGTGGCGTCGTTGTTGGCGAAGGCGGAGATCTGCTTGGCCGCTTCGGACCAGTATTCGCCGACGTTGGGGCGCTGTTCTTTGAGCAGGTTGACCGCCGCTTCGAACTGCTCTTCGTTCAGCTCGTAGGGGTTTTCGATCCCCAGGTCGGGCTCGTGCGTCATCAGGTAGACGGCCGCGTCGGCGATGTAGATCGGGTCGTCGTAGGCACTGATTTGCCCCTTGTACTTGGCTGCCACTTTCGGGTCGAGCATCACGTCCCAGGAGTCGGGGGCGGGCTTGACGTCGTCTGAGTTCCACATCAGCAGGTTCGCCCCCCGGCCGTGCGGGATCCCGTAGGGCTGACCGTCGAAGGTGTTGTAGGGCTGGTCCTTGAGGTCGCTGAAGATCGTCTCGTAGTTGGGGACGAGGTCGACGTTGACCGGGTCGACGTCGCCGCCGTCGACCAGGCGGGCCGAGGCGTTGCCGGAGGCCGAGACGCCGTCGTATTCGCCGCTGCGCATCAGCTGCACCATTTCGTCAGAGGTGCCGGCGACCTTGTTGCTCACCTTGCAGCCGGTTTTCTGTTCGAACGGTTTGGACCACGCCGGTTCGACGTAGCCGGCCCAGGAGATCAGGTCGACCTGGCCCTCGCCCTTGCCGACCTTCTGCAGCTCTTCGCCGCTGCTGTCGCTGTCGCTGGAGCCGCAGCCGGCGAGCACCAGCATGAAGACGACCAGGCCGGCGATGACGAGCCACGCCGTGCGGGCGGGATTGGTGTCCCTTCTCCTCATGGTGAATCCTCCTCTGTCGTTGACTTCCCCTGGACGGCGGCCGCATGCTCGGGACGCCATCCCACCAGGACCTCGTTCCCCTGCGCGGGGAGCGTCCCCGTGGACGCTCCCTCCAAGTTCTGCTTGACCAGCTGCAGCGTGCCGCCGGCCTCGAGCGCCACCGTGAAGCGCGTCACCATGCCAGCGTAGGCGACCTCCTCGACCCGGCCGCGCTCGCTGTGGAGCCCGTTGGCGACCGCGCCCGGCTCCAGCAGCTGGATCTTCTCCGGGCGGATCGTCAGCCGCCTGCCCTCACGCTCGATCAGGTTGGAGACGCCGACGAAGCCGGCGACGAACTCGTTCGCCGGCTGCTCGTAGAGCTCGCGCGGTGGGCTCACCTGCTCGATCCGGCCGTCGTTGAAAACGGCGATCCGATCGCTCATCGTCAGCGCCTCGTCCTGATCGTGGGTGACGTAGACGAAGGTGATCCCGACCTCGCTCTGGATCGTCTTCAGCTCGACCTGCATCTGCTCGCGCAGCTTCAGGTCGAGCGCTCCCAGCGGCTCGTCGAGCAGCAGCACCTTGGGCCGGTTGACGATCGCCCGCGCCAGCGCCACCCGTTGGCGCTGGCCGCCGGAGAGCTCGCCGGGCTTGCGCTCGGCATAGCCGGGCAGGCGGACCATCTCCAGCGCTTCGTCACGGCGCTGGGCGCGCTCGGACTTGTCCACCCCGGCCACCTTGAGCCCGTAGGCGACGTTCTCGCCGACGCTCATGTGCGGGAACAGGGCGTAGTCCTGGAAGACGGTGTTGACGGCCCGGTCGTAGGGCGGCACGCCGCTGACCTCCTCGCCGGCGAGCTCGAGCGTGCCGGAGCTCGGATCCTCGAAGCCGGCGATCATCCGCAGCGTCGTCGTCTTGCCGGAGCCGGAGGGTCCTAGGAACGTGAAGAACTCGCCGCGCCGGACCTCGAGATCGATGCCCGCAACCGCCACAACCTCGCCGTAGTTCTTAGTGAGGCCCGCCAGGCGGATGTCAGGGGGTGAAGCGGATACAAGATGAAGTTATCCCAGCCGCTCAGGAAATCAAGGACAATTCGGGATGTTTCCGTTGGCCAAAGTGGAGTACGGACCTTGAGTCGCCCTCGCGACTCGGCTCCTCCGGTCCAGCGGAGATCATTGGTCCCTCATCAGCTGGGATAAAGCAACGGTTCATCGACCGCTGTTTCAGCTACGGCCTTCGAGCGGCCTCCTGCCCGGCGGGCTGCCATCGCCACGACTGGGAGGAGGGTGGGGTACCCCCTCCGAACGGCTTGTACTTTTTTGGCGGAGCACCTTCTCGGACGCCCGCCGACGATCCTCAAAAAAGTTGAGAGAGGAGGGGGTACCCCACCCTCCTCCCCTCTCGGAGTTCCTTAGTAGCCCGTCGGGTGACGCGCGACGAAGCCGACGTTGTCGCGCAGGTCGGTGTGCCAGCGCGGCCCGGTTTCGCCTTCGTTGCCCGACGTATCCCAGCGGACGCCCGCGATTTCGGCGTAGGCGTGGCCGGGGTTGGTGTAGACGGTGATCCAGCGGCCGAGGCCGGCTTCGCCCCACTTGGCCATCGGGCCGGAGGGCAGCGGGCTTTCGATGAATTCGCCGCCGCGGAGCGCGAAGCTGACGGCGCCGGAGCAGTCGTAGCCCTTGTCCCACCAGCGGCCGTGGCCGCCGCCCCAGACGTAGGGCTTGGTGCGGATCTTGTTCGCGGCTTCGATCACCGCGACGACCCGCGGAGGAGCGCTCTTGGGCGGAATCAGTTCCCCGGTGGGGAGAAGCTTGGCCTTGGCGGTCGGGGTGCACGAATCCACCACGGCGGAGGTGACTCCTCCGGTGACGCATGCTGCGGAGGCGCCTCCGGGGGCGGCGAGCGCGACTAGGACGAAAATCGCCGATAGCGCCAGCGCTGCTTGGAACTTCAACCTGTCAGACAGCAAACCGATCTCCTCTTGTCGGCCTACGGGGTTAGCTGTCGGGCTAGCGCTAAAAGGAGCCTGCGCTCCCACCTGAACTAGGCGGGTTAGCCCCGAAAACGTGGTTCCCCCGTTCCCACACCGCCTATGAGCGAGTGGGACTCGGCGTTTCGGTTCTACGGACCGGCGGCAGTCTAGACCATCGCCCGGCGCGTTGCTCACAGAACGTAAACATTTAGTGGCCTTTCGCACTTTCATCCCGTATTCCTGTCGGCCACACGGCTGCTAGCTTGGGTTTTGGGATGGAACTTGCCGGCCGCAAAGCACTTCTCACGGGCGCCACCGGCGGCCTCGGCAGGGCGATCGCCAGGGCGCTGGCGGAGCACGGCGCCAGCGTCATCCTCAGCTCACGCAAGGCCGAGGCGCTGGAGGCGCTCGCCGCGGAGCTGCCGGGCGCCGGCCATCGATTCATCCCCGCTGACCTGGCCGAGCCTGGGGCCGCCGAGCAGCTGGCCGCCGATGCCGGCGCGGTCGACCTGCTCGTCGCCAATGCCGGCCTCCCCGGCGCCGCCTGGCTTTCCGACTTCAGCGCCGAGGAGGTCGTCCGCGCCCTGCGCGTCAATCTGGAGTCGCCGATGCTGCTCGCCCAGGCGCTGTTCCCCGGCATGATCGAGCGCGGCGGCGGTCACCTCGTCTTCATCGGCTCGCTGGCCGGCAGGGCGGCGAGCCCGCGCACCTCCGTCTACAACGCGACCAAGTTCGGCCTGCGCGGCTTCGCGCTTGGGCTGCGCACGGATCTCGGGCCGCAGGGAGTCGGCGTCTCGCTGGTCTCGCCAGGCTTCGTCCACGACGCCGGGATGTTCGCCGACTCCGGCGCCAAGCCACCGCCGGGAATCGGCACTGTCGGCCCCGAGCGGGTCGTGGATGCGGTCCTGAGCGCGATCGAGCACGACCGCGTCGAGGTGACGGTGGCGCCGCTGCGAGTGCGCTCCCTGACTTACATGGCGATGCTCAGCCCCGGGCTCGCGGTACGCATCCAAAGCGGGTCCACCGGCCAGAAGGCGGCGACGGTCATCGCCGACGGGCATGCGCGGGGCGACAAGAGGTAACAGACGACTTGAGAGGAACCCAATGAGCAGCAACGATTCGTTCGGCGCCCGTTCGACCCTCGCGGTGAGCGGGCGCGACTACGAGGTTTTCCGGCTCGACGCGCTGGCAGGGCGTTTCGACGTCGCCCGCCTGCCCTACTCGGTCAAGGTCCTGCTCGAGAACGTGCTGCGGCTTGAGGACGGCGTCTCCGTCAGCGCCGCCGACGTCGAGGCGATCGCCGGCTGGGATGCGGCGGCAGAGCCCAGCGTCGAGATCCCCTTCCAGCCGGCGCGGGTGCTGATGCAGGACTTCACCGGCGTTCCCGCCGTGGTCGACCTGGCGGCGATGCGCGACGCGATGGAGGAAATCGGCGGCGACCCAGCGGCGATCAACCCGCTGGTCGACGTCGACCTGGTGATCGACCACTCGGTCCAGGTCGACGCCTTCGGCAGCGCCGGCGCCTTCGCCGTCAACGCCGAGCGCGACTTCGAGCGCAACCGCGAGCGCTACTCGTTCCTCAAGTGGGGCCAGCAGTCCTTCGACAACTTCCGCGTGGTGCCGCCGGCGACCGGGATCTGCCACCAGGTCAACCTCGAGCACCTGGCCCAGGTCGTCTACAGCCGCGAGAACGGCGGTGTGCTGCAGGCCTACCCCGACACCCTGGTCGGCACCGACTCGCACACGACGATGGTCAACGGCCTCGGCGTGCTCGGCTGGGGCGTGGGCGGGATCGAGGCCGAGGCGGCGATGCTGGGCCAACCGATCTCGATGCTGCTGCCGCAGGTGGTTGGCTTCAAGCTCGGCGGCGAACTGCCGGAGGGAGCGACCGCGACCGACCTCGTCCTCACCGTGACCGAGATGCTGCGCGAGCGCGGCGTCGTCTCCAAGTTCGTCGAGTTCTTCGGCCCCGGACTGCCGACCCTCGGCCTCGCCGACCGCGCGACCCTGGGCAACATGTCGCCGGAGTTCGGCTCGACCTGCGCGATCTTCCCGGTCGACGCCGAGACCCTGCGCTACCTCGACCTCACCGGCCGCCCGACCGCGACGATTGAGCTGGTCGACGCCTACGCCCGCGAGCAGGGCATGTTCCATGACGAGAACACTCCCGACCCGGTCTTCTCCGACCTGCTGGAGCTCGACCTGGGCGAGGTAGTGCCCAGCATCGCCGGCCCGAAGCGGCCTCAAGACCGGGTGCCGCTCTCGCTAGCCAAGGAGTCCTTCCTGGAGGCGATGGAGGAGTTCGACCCGGAGGCGCGCGAACAGCTCAGCAACGGTGTCGACGAGGCGAGCAAAGAGTCCTTCCCGGCCTCCGATCCGCCGGCCGCGAACGGCGAAGACGATCGCGGCAAGCCCCGTCCCGCTGTCGACGGGGCCCCGGCGGTCACGGTCGCCCATCGCAGCGGCGACGAGATCGCGGTGACCCTGTCCGACGGCACCGGCTTCGAGCTCGACCACGGCCGGGTCGTGATCGCCGCGATCACCAGCTGCACCAACACCTCCAATCCCAGCGTCATGATCGGGGCCGGCCTGCTCGCCCGCAACGCGGTCGAACGCGGCCTCGTTCGCAAGCCCTGGGTGAAGACCTCGCTGGCGCCGGGCTCGACCGTCGTCACCGACTACCTCGAGCGCGCCGGCCTGACCGAGTACCTCGACGCGCTTCAGTTCAACCTGGTCGGCTACGGCTGCACCACCTGCATCGGCAACTCCGGCCCGTTGGAGCCGGAGATCTCGGCGGCGATCGCCGAGCGGGACCTGGCCGTCTGCGCGGTGCTTTCGGGCAACCGCAACTTCGAGGGCCGGATCAACCAGGACGTCAAGGCCAACTACCTGGCCAGCCCGCCGCTGGTCGTCGCCTACGCGCTGGCCGGGCGGATGGACATCGACCTCGCGACGGAGCCGCTGGGCACCGGGTCCGACGGCGAGCCGGTTTACCTGCGCGACGTCTGGCCCAGCGCCGAGGAGATCAAGCAGGTCGTCGGCGCCTCGGTCGCCTCGGAGATGTTCGCCCGCAACTACGCCGAGGTCTTCTCCGGCGACGAGGAATGGGCAGCCGTCGAGGTGCCCGCGGGCGACCGCTACACCTGGCCCGACTCCACCTACGTGCGGCAGCCGAGCTTCTTCGAGCGGATGCCGGCGGACCCGCCGGGGGTCGAGCCGATTGCCGGCGCCCGGGTGCTGGCTCTGCTCGGCGACTCGATCACCACCGACCACATCTCTCCCGCCGGGGCGATCAAACGGGACGGCCCCGCGGGCCAGTGGCTGCTCGAGCAGGGGGTGGAGGTGCCCGACTTCAACTCCTACGGCTCGCGCCGCGGCAACCACGAGGTGATGATCCGCGGCACCTTCGCCAACATCCGTCTGCGCAACCTGCTGGTCGAGCGCTCCGGCGGTTACACCCGTCACTTCCCCGACGGCGAGGAGACCTCGATCTACGAGGCGGCGATGTCATACGCCGAGGAGGGCGTGCCGCTGGTGGTGCTGGCGGGCAAGGAGTACGGCTCCGGCTCCTCGCGCGACTGGGCGGCGAAGGGGACGAAACTGCTCGGCGTCCGCGCCGTGATCGCCGAGAGCTTCGAGCGCATCCACCGCTCCAACCTGATCGGGATGGGCGTGCTCCCCCTCCAGTTCCCCGTCGGCGAGAACGCCGCCTCACTGGGTCTGAGCGGCGAAGAGACCTACGACTTCGGCGACCTCGAAGCCGGCCAGGCGAAAACGGTGACCGCCACCGTCACCCACGACGACGGCTCCTCGCAGCAGTTCGAGGCAACCGTCCGCCTCGACACCCCCAACGAGGTCACCTACCTCCTCAACGGCGGCATCCTCCAAACCGTCCTCCGCAACCTGAAGTAGCGCCAGAAGGAAGGCAGTAACGGGTTTATACGTTGCGGCTTGGCGAGTGTCGGGGCAAGCGAGGCAAGGACGCAGGGAGCGCCAATAGCAGCGCTATTGGCGCGACCGAGGACGCCGCATCGCGCCGCCCCGACGCCGCCAAACGCAACGTAGGGGTGCAGGAGGGCCGCGGGAGGCAGGGGGGTCCGCGCGACCCTCACTGCACCAGCGCGTCGGTAGCCAGGGAGGGATGCCGACGCGGCCGTTCCCCTGGACGGGACTGCCCAGAAGGAACAGTCACTAGTTAGTCATACCGCGTGAAACCCCTGCGGTCAAGCGAGATAGACTGGTTTATTACCGATCCGGCGCGCTTTGGGCACGATTGGAGTCTTCCGATCCCGCTCCGGCGACTCCCCAGCCCTTGCGCTCGATCAGTTCGATTCCGATCACGCTGCCGACCGGCCCCACCGGAGTAAGGGTTGCGGCGAGCAGGGTGTAGGGGGCCTCGTGGCGCACCGCGGCGATCCAGATGACGACGCAGAGGGCGATGAACCCGAGCCCGTGGGCCCAGCCGAACAGCATCGTCTCGGTCTCGAACCCGGGGGCCAGCCAGAACACGATCAGGCCGGCGAAGATCGCCAGCTCGATCCAGGAGAGGCGCTTGACCCAGACGAACAGGCGCCCCGGGACGGGCTTCTCGAAGGGCCTGCTCACGTGCGGGCGCTCAGGCGCCGGGTGTGAGTGCGGTCAGGACGATGCGCTCCTGCTCCAAGACGTGGGCGCCGGAGTAACCCTCGCCGGTGCTGGCGCGACCCTGGCGACCGATGTAGGTGAGCTTCACGCCCTCCGGCAGGAGCCCCGGCAGCCGCCGTGACATCACCTTCCAGGCGCCCATGTTGCGCGGCTCCTCCTGAACCCAGGCGATCTCCTTCAGGTTCGGGTAGGAGGAAATCAGCGCTTCCAGCTGTTCCTTCGCGAACGGGTAGAGCATCTCGACCCGGGCGATCGCGACGGTCTCGGCCTCGTCGCGGCGCTCGCTGGCGTCGATGTCGTAGTACACCTTGCCGGTGCAGAGCACCAGGCGCTCGACCTGATCGTGCCGGTCCCCGGCCTTGGGGTCGTCGAGGATGAACTGCAGCTCGCCCTCGGTCAGGTCCTCGAGGCTGGAGGTGGCCCGGTCGAGCCGCAGCAGCCCCTTCGGGGTGAAGACGATCAGCGGGCGCGGCTTGCGAATCAGCGCCTGGCGCCGCAGCAGGTGGAAGTACTGGGCGGCGGTGGTCGGGTTGGCGATACGGATGTTGCCCTCGGCGCCGAGGGCCATGAAGCGCTCGATGCGGGCGCTCGAGTGCTCCGGTCCCGAGCCCTCGTATCCGTGCGGCAGGAGCAGGCTGAGGCGGCTGGTCTGGCCCCACTTCGACTCGCCGGAGACGATGAAGCTGTCGATGATCACCTGGCCCGAGTTGGCGAAGTCGCCGAACTGGGCCTCCCAGAGGACCAGCGAGTTGGGCGTGGCGGCCGAGTAGCCGTACTCGAAGCCGAGGCAGGCGGTCTCCGAGAGCGGGCTGTTGTAGAGCTCGAA
>Ga0164241_10000573_pt1 | contig 63717 bp, 64 predicted proteins | sample OricomyardsoilBY_FD_108780 | JGI IMG/M metagenome (GOLD analysis project Ga0164241, IMG submission 108780) | Backyard soil microbial communities from Emeryville, California, USA - Original compost - Back yard soil (BY) | ecosystem: Environmental > Terrestrial > Soil > Unclassified | place: USA...
AAGAGGACACCGAGCCCCTCGACCCCGAGCGCACCGTCCTCGTCACCGGCGGCCTCACCGGCATCGGCGCCCTCGTCGCCCGCCACCTCGCCGCCGAGCACGGCGCCCGCCACCTGCTCTTGATCAGCCGCCGCGGCCCCGAGACCGAGGGCGCCGAGGAGCTGCGGGCCGAGCTGGAGCAGCTCGGCGCCGAGGTGCGGATCGAGGCCTGCGACGTCTCCGATCGCAACGCCCTTGCCGCGCTGCTCGCCTCGGTCGACCCCGAGCACCCGCTCGGCGCGGTGATCCACAGTGCCGGCGCGGCCGACAACGGCCTGGTCGAGTCGATGACCCCGGAACGCCTCGCCGCGGTCATGGCCCCCAAGGCGAACGCCGCCTGGCACCTGCACGAGCTGACCAGGGGCAGCGAGCTGACCCACTTCGTCCTCTTCTCCTCGATCGCGGCCACCCTCAACAACCCAGGCCAGGCCAACTACGCGGCGGCAAACGCCTTCCTCGACGGGCTTGCCCACCGCCGCCGTGGGGAGGGGCTGGCCGCGACCGCGACCGCCTGGGGGCTCTGGGAGCGGGGCGGGGGCAGCGACGAGCGGCTGCCCGAGGCCGACCTGGCCCGCCTGCGCCGCGACGGCCTCGCCGCGATCGCCCCCGCGCGCGGGCTCGGCCTCCTCGACCGTGCCCTGGTCGCCGGGAGCGCTTTCCTGCTCGCCACCCCGCTCGACTTCGCCGCCCTGCGCGCCCAGATCGGGAGCGGCGCCCTCTCGCCGCTGTTCTCCGGACTGGTCCGCGCTCGTGCCCGCCGCGCCGTCCCTGCCGTCGCCTCGCTCGCGGCCGACCTCGCCGCTCTCCCCGAGGCCGAGCGCGAGCAGGCGGTGCTGGAGCTGGTGCGCGGTCACGTGGCGGCTGTCCTCGGCCACGCGTCGGCCGAGGCGATCGATCCCGCCCTGCCTTTCAAAGACCTCGGCTTCGACTCACTCGCTGCGGTCGAGCTGCGCAACCGGCTCGGCGAGGCGAGCGGGATGCGGCTGCCGACGACGCTGGTCTTCGACCACCCGACCACCGCCGCCGCGGCCGGGTTCATCTACGCCGAGATCGCCGAGGAGGCCTCGCCTCGCGGCGCGGTCGACCAGCAGATCGACAAGCTCGAAGCCGCGCTCAGGGCAATCGGCGGGGAGGACAGGGAGCAGGTCGACGCGCGGCTGCGGGCACTGCTGAACCGGCGGGACGCGGGGGCCGGCGAGGACGAGGCGATCGGCCGGATCCAAGCGGCGAGCGCGGAGGAGATTCTCGAGATCGTCAACCAGGAGATAGGCACCAAATGACCAACGAAGACCAGCTGCTCGACTCTCTCAAGCAGATCACGATCGAGCTGCGAGGAACGCGCGAGCGCCTGCGCGAGGCCGAAGCCCGCGAGCAGGAGCCGATCGCCATCGTCGGCATGAGCTGCCGCCTCCCCGGCGCCGCCTCCCCCGAGCAGCTCTGGGACCTGGTCGTCGCCGGCCGGGACGCGGTCTCCCCGTTCCCCGAGGACCGCGGCTGGGACGTCGAGGGCCTCTACGACCCCGACCCCGACAAGCCCGGCACCACCTATGTCCGCGAGGGCTGCTTCCTCCACGACGCCGCCGAGTTCGATGCCGAGTTCTTCGGCATCCGGCCGGGCGAGGCGCTGGCGCTCAGCCCGCAGGCGCGGCTGCTGCTGGAGGGGGCCTGGGAGGCATTCGAAAGCGCCGGTCTCGATCCGTCGCGCCTGCGAGGGAGCCGGACCGGAGTCTTCGCCGGGGTCATGCAATACGACTATGCCGACGTGGTCGATCGGGCCGGCGGGGAGAAGAACCCCCGCATGCCCGGCGGCGAGGGTGCCCAGCTCTCGGGCTACCTCTCCTACGCATTCGGTTTCGAGGGTCCCTCGATGTCGGTCGACACCGCCTGCTCCTCGTCTCTGGTCACCCTGCATCTGGCCTGTCAGGCATTGCGGCGCGGCGAGTGCTCGCTGGCCCTTGCCGGCGGTGCCACCGTGCTCTCCTCGCCGGAGATGTTCGTGACGATGAGCCGGGGACGGGCTCTGGCGGCGGACGGTCGCTGCAAGTCGTTCGCCGCGGCGGCCGACGGGGTCGGCTGGTCGGAGGGTGCCGGTCTGCTGTTGCTGGAGCGGGCTTCCGAGGCGAAGCGCAACGGACACGAGATCCTCGCGCTCGTCCGCGGCAGCGCCGTCAACCAGGACGGCGCCTCCAACGGCGTGACGGCTCCAGTGGGCCCTCGCAGGAACAGATGATCCGCCAGGCGCTGGCCAGCGCCGGCCTCGGGCTCGCCGATATCGACGCGGTCGAGGCCCACGGCACCGGCACCACCCTCGGCGATCCGATCGAGGCCGGCGCCCTGCTTGCCACCTACGGCCAGGAGCGCGAAAACGGCAAGCCCCTGTATCTGGGCTCGCTCAAGTCCAACATCGGCCACGCCCAGGCCGCGGCCGGGGTCGGCGGCGTGATCAAGACCGTGCTGGCGCTGCGCCACGGGGTTCTCCCCAAGACGCTCCACGTCGACGAGCCGAGCCCGCACATCGACTGGGACTCGGGTGCGGTCGAGCTGCTGCGCGAGCCGGTGCCGTGGGAGGCGAACGGGCGCCCGCGCCGGGCCGGGGTCTCGGCCTTCGGAGCGGGCGGCACCAACGCCCACGTGATCCTCGAGGAGGGGCCGGCGGTGGAGGAGCACGACGATCCGGGCGCCGCGCCGGGGGACGGCGCGGTCTTCGCCTTCCCCCTCTCGGGCGGGGACGAGCGGGCCCTGCGGGCCAACGCGGAGGCGCTGAGCGCGCACCTGAGCACCCGGCCCGAGCTGTCGCCGGCCGCCGTCGGTCGCACCCTCGCCCTCGAACGCCCGGAGCTGGCCTATCGCGCCGCCGCCATCGGCAGCGACCGCGAGCAGCTGCTGGCCGGCCTCGGCGCGATCGCCGACGGCAGCGAGGACGTCAGCGCCGTCGTCCGCCGCGACGCGGGGGGGCCGATCTTCCTCTTTCCCGGCCAGGGCTCGCAGTGGCGGGGGATGACGGTGGAGCTGATCGAAGCATCCGCGGTCTTCGCGCGGGCGATGAGCGACTGCGAGGACGCGCTCGCCCCGCACGTCGAGTGGTCGCTGGAGGACGTGCTGCGGGTCGGGGAGAACGCGCCGAGGCTGAGCCGGATCGACGTCGTCCAGCCGGCGCTGTTCGCGGTCATGGTCTCCCTGGCGGCGCTCTGGCGCTCCAGCGGGGTCGAGCCGGCCGCGGTCCTCGGCCACTCCCAGGGCGAGATCGCCGCCGTCCACGTCGCCGGCGGGCTCTCCCTCGACGACGCGGCGCGGCTGGTCGCCAAGCGCAGCCTCGCGCTCTCGCTCGGCACCGGGTGGGGCGGCATGGCGCTGCTGGCGACCGGCACCGACGACCTCTCTGCGCGGATCCCGTCCTGGTCGGAGGAGCTCGACCTCGCCGCGATCAACGGCCCTTCGTCGATCGTCGTCTCCGGCCCCGACGAGCCCCTCGACGCGCTGCTCGATCGCTGTCAGGAGGAAGGCATCTGGACCCATCGCGTGCGCGCCGCCGTCGGGCCGGGCCACTCGCGCGCGATCGAGAAAGGTCGGACCGAGCTGCTCGAGTCCGCGGCCGGGATCGCGCCGCGCGCCTCCCAGATCCCCTTCCACTCCTCGCTGATGGGCGGTGTGATCGACACCGCCGAGCTCGACGCCGAGTACTGGTATCGCAATGCCCGCGAAACCGTCCGCTTCGGGCCGACGCTGCGGGCCCTGGTCGACTCCGGGCACCGCCGCTTCATCGAGGTCAGCCCCCACCCGGTGCTGGCGATGGGGCTCGAAGAAGCCTTTTCGGGGGCGGAGGTGGGGGCCGCCGAGGGGACGTTCGTCGCCTCTCTCAACCGCGAGGACGGCGGGCTCGACGGGTTCGTGCGCGCGCTCGGCAGGGCCTGGGGGGCCGGTGTCGAGGTCGACTGGGACGCGGTCCTGCCCGCCGCCCCGCGCCGGGTGCAGCTGCCGACCTACCGCTTCCAGCGCAAGCGCTTCTGGCCGGCGCCGCCGGCGCTCGCGAGCGGCGGCGATCCGGCCGCGACCGGCCAGGTCGCGGTCGGCCACCCGCTGCTGGGGGCGGCGGTCGAGCGCGCCGACGGAGAGGGATGGGTGTTCACCGGACGCTTCGGGCTCGAGACGCATCCGTGGCTCGCCGACCACGGCGGGCTCGGCATCGTGCTCGTGCCGGGCACGGCCTTCGTCGAGTGCGCGCTGCGGGCCGGCGCCGAGATCGGCTGCCCGGTCCTGCGCGAGCTGACGCTGGAGGCGCCGCTGGTGCTGGACGAGGGCGCGGTCATGCAGGTCCAGCTCACGGTCGCGGCCGCGGACGATGACGGCTGCCGCGCGATCGCCATCCACTCGCGCCCGCAGGGGGCCGAGGCGGCGGCGGACGAGGGCTGGACCCGCCATGCCGGCGGCTTCGTCGCCTCGCGGGCGGCGGCGGTCGCCGCTCCCTACGAGACCTGGCCGCCGGCCGGTGCCGAGGAGATCGAGGTCGGCGATTTCTATGAGCTGGGGGCCGAGCTGGGGGTCGAATACGGGCCGGCGTTCCAAGGACTGAGGGCCGCCTGGAGGAAGGGCGAGGACCTCTGCGTCGAGGTGGCGCTGCCCGCCGAGGAGGTGGAGGCGGCCGCCTCCTTCGAGATCCATCCGGCGCTGCTGGACGCGGTCGTGCACTCGACCGCGGTCAGCGGCCTTGAGGCGGGCGTGCCGGACGCCTCCGAGCGCGAGCTGCGGCTCGCCTTCTCGTTCGGCGAGGTGCAGCTGCGGAGCACCGGCGCGACCCGGCTGCGCGCGGTCCTCTCTCCCGTCGACGCCGACACCACGGCGGTCTGGGTCGGCGACGAGACCGGCGCGACGGTCGCCTCGATCGGCAGCTTCGCGATGCGTCCCGTCCCCTCTCAGCAGCTCGACTCGCGCGATGCCGCGAAGGCGGCGATGCTCTCGCTCGACTGGCTGCCGGCCGGGGAGCCCCCGCAGCCGGGGCAGCGGCTGGCCGTGGTCGGCGCCGGCGTCGAGGGGCTGACGGACGCCGTCGCCCATCCCGATCTGGCCGCGCTGCTGGCCTCGATCGAGGCGGGTGCACCGGTGCCGGACCTGGTCGCGATGGCGGTGCCGGACGGCGCTGAGCACGGGGGCGAGAGCGTGCCGGAGCGCACCCTGGCGGCGACCGCGGAGGTGCTCGACCTCGCTCAGGAGTGGCTCTCCCACGAGCTGTTCGACTCCGCTCGCCTCGCCCTTCTGACCGTGGCGGCGGCGGCCGTGCCGGGCGACGAGCGGTTGCCGGAGCCGGCACAGGCCGCGTCCTGGGGCCTGATCCGCTCGGCCCAGTCGGAGTACCCGGACCGGTTCGTGCTCGTCGACGTCGACGGCGAGGAGGCCTCGTGGCAGGCGCTCGAGCGCGCCCTCGCCCTGGCGGAGACGAACGTCGCGATCAGGGCCGGGAAGACCCTGGTCGCCCGCCTGCGGCGGCTGTCGGCGGAGAGCCTCGACGCGGCCCTGGCAGCGCCCGACCCGTGGCGGCTCGCCGGGCGCGCGGGGACCGTCCTCGTCACCGGCGGCACCGGCGATCTCGGCGGGCTGGTCGCCAGGCACCTGGTCGCCGAGCACGGCGTCGGGCAGCTGCTGCTGGCCAGCCGAGGCGGCGAGGCGGCGGCCGGTGCCGCCGAGCTGAAGCAGGAGCTGGAGGGCCTCGGGGCGCGGGTGCGGATCGCCGCCTGCGACGTGGCGGACCGCGAGCAGGTGGCCGCGTTGCTGGCTTCGGTCGAGGGGGAGGAGGAGCCGCTGGTCGCGGTCGTCCACACCGCGGCGGTGCTGGCCGACGGCGTCTTCGAGACGCTGAACCCCGAGCGGCTCGAGATCGCGCTCGGGGCCAAGGCGGCGGGGGCCTGGCACCTGCACGAGCTGACTCGGGAGATGGATCTCGCCGCCTTCGTCCTCTTCTCCTCCTGCGCCGGCACCCTCGGCACCCCGGCCCAGGCCAACTACGCCGCCGCCAACGCCTTTCTCGACGGTCTCGCCGCGCACCGGCAGACGCAGGGCCTCGCCGCGGCTTCGCTCGCCTGGGGCGTCTGGGAGAGGACGATGAAGCGGGGCGAAGCCCTGCTGGGCGAGGACCACCTGCTGCGGTTCGCCCGTTCAGGCCTGGTCGGCATCGGCGACGAGGCGGGCATGGAGATGCTCGACGCCGCGCTCGCGCTCGGCCGGCCTGTCCTGGCCCCGATCGGCCTCAACCTGCCGGCGCTGAGGTCGCGGGCGCGGAAAACCGTCCTGGCGCCGATCTATCGCGAGCTGGTGCCGCAGCCGCTCGTCCGCAGCGACGCCGACGCCGCGGCGGAGTCGCTGCCGGCGCTGTTGGCCGCGGTCGCCGCGTCCGAGCGCGAGCAAGTCGCGTTGACGTTCGTGCGCGAGCAGATCGCCGACGTGCTCGGCCTCGCCTCCGCGGAGGCGGTGGCGCCGCAGGCCCCCTTCCTCGAGCTCGGGTTCGACTCGCTCACCGCGCTCGAATTCCGCAACCGGCTGAACGGCTCCACCGGCCTGCGGTTGCCGCCGGGAGTTGCCTTCGACCACCCGACCTCGGCCGCCCTCGCGGCGCATCTGGTGGATCAGGTCGGGACCCCGGAGGCGGCGAGGGAGGGAGACCCGTCGGCCGGCCTGATCTCGCTCCTGCCGGTCGCCCTGGCGGAGGGCCGGATGACCGAGCTCGCCGAGATTCTCAGCGGCGTCGCCCGCTTCCGCGAGACGTTCGCGGAGCCGCAGGCCCCCGACTCCGAGCCGTACTTCCTGCGGCTGGCCACGGGGGAGGCGGGGCCGGGGCTCGTCTGCGTGCCTTCGGCGGCGCCGATATCGGGCCCGCACGAGTACGCGCGTCTGGCCCGCCGCTTCGACGGCGAGCGCGACGCCTTCGCCCTGCGCTGGCCCGGGTTCGCCGCCGGCGAGGCGCTCCCCGCGGACATCGAGGTCGCCTTCGGGCTGCAGGCCGCCGCGATCGCGGCGGCGGTGGGGGAACGGCCCTTCGCGTTGCTGGGGCACTCGACCGGCGGCGTCCTCGCCTACGGCCTGGCCCGGCACCTGGAGCGGCTGGGGACGGGGCCGGCCGCGCTGGTCCTCGTCGACAGCTACCACCCCGCCCAGCGGGCGATCGACGACCCGACCTCGCTCGGCGTCCTCAGCGGGCTGCTGCAGGGAGAGGAGTCGGGGGTGACGATCGACGACGCGCGCCTGACCGCGATGGCCGCCTACCTGCAGCTCGTCGCCACCGTCGAGATCGCGCCGCTCGCCTGTCCGGCGCTGCTGGTGCGGGCGACCGAGCCGATCGGCGGCGGCGCCGACGAAGCGGGTTGGCAGCCGAGCTGGGACGTCCCACTCGACGTCGTCGACGTGCCGGGGGACCACCTGACGATGGTCGACTCCTGCGCCGATTCGACAGGCAGGGCGATCTCCGCTTGGCTGCAAGCGAACGTGGCAGCGGACTGAGGCGTGGGACCCACGCAGAACAGGGGGGAGCAGTGAGCGTTTCCGAGGCAGCAATCGCCGATCCGGCCGTGGACCAGATCCTCGCCGGCGGGGTGCCCGAGACCTACCGGGCGGCCTACGTCGAGCGCGACGACGCCGCCAGGCTCTGGGACAAGCCCGACAAGGACATCCGCGAGACCCTCAAGGTGGGCGACGTGCCGATGCCGGAGCTGGCGCCCGACGAGGTCCTGATCGCGGTGATGGCCAGCGCGATGAACTACAACACCGTCTGGTCGGCCCGCTTCGAGCCGGTCCCGACCTTCGTCTTCCTCAACCACCTGGCGAAATCGGGCGGCTGGAACGCCCGCCACGACCAGCCCCACCACGTGCTCGGATCGGATGCCGCCGGGGTCGTCGTCGCCACCGGCGATGCCGTCGACATACACGCGCTCGGCGACCGCGTGGTCGTCTATCCCGGCTGGGGCAACCCCCACCGGGCCGTCGCCCTGCACGACATCGTCGCCGGCTCCCAGAACAGCGCCTGGGGCTTCGAGACCAACTTCGGCGGCCTCGCCGACTTCGCGATCGTCAAGGACTTCCAGCTGATGCCGAAGCCGCGTCACCTCAACTGGGAGGAGGCGGCAAGCAACACGCTCTGCGGGATGACTGCCTACCGGATGCTGGTCAGCGAGCACGGGGCGCCGTTCAAACAGGGCGACATCGTCTTCATCTGGGGCGCCGCCGGCGGGCTCGGCAGCTACGCCGTGCAGCTGGTCCGCAACGGCGGCGGCATCCCCGTCGGCGTCGTCAACTCCGAGGCGAAGCAGCAGCTGCTGGAAGAGCTGGGATGCGACCTGATCATCCGCCGCGACGAGGAGGGGCTCGACGGGCTGACCGGCAAGGATCTCGGCAAAGGGATGAAGACGATCGTCAGGCGCGAGCTGGGGGAAGACCCCCACGTCGTCTTCGAGCACGTCGGCGCGGCCACCTTCGCGGCCTCGGTCTACATGGTCCGCCCGGGCGGGCGGGTCGTCACCTGCGGCTCCAGCACCGGTTACGAACACACCTTCGACAACCGCTACCTGTGGATGAAGGCGAAGAGCATCGTCGGCAGCCACGGCTCGACCCTGCAGGAGGCGCTCGAGTTCAACCGCCTCGTCGACCTCGGCAAGATCCGGCCCGCCCTCTCGAAGACGGTCTCGCTCGACGACGTTGCCGCGGCGGCCCACGAGACCGAGCTCAACCGCCACGTCGGCAAGATCGGCGTCCTCTGCCAGGCGGCCGAGGAGGGGCTCGGCGTCGACGACCCGGCGCGGCGGCAGCAGCTCGGCGGGGACGAGCTCGAAATGTTCCAGAAGTTCGCGTAGGGCCGGCGGTCGGGTGCAGCTCAAGACCCGGGTCCGGGGCGAGCCGGGCGCGGACTGCGTCGTCTGCGTCCACGGCCTGACCCAGCACGGCGGGGTGTTCGAGCCGCTGGCCGCGAGGCTGGCCGCGGCCGGACGCTTCGTCGTCGCGGTCGACCTCCGCGGGCACGGCGAGTCCGGGTCGGAGCCGCCCTGGAACGTCGGCACCCACGTCGGCGATCTGCTGGAGACGCTGGACGCCCTCGACGTCGGCTCCGCCGCCTGGGTCGGTCATAGCTTCGGGGGGCTGGTGGTGGCGGCGACCGCAGCCCGCAGCGGCGAGCGGGTGGAGCGGTTGGCGCTGCTCGAGCCCGGCCTGCAGGTGCCGGCGGCGCGGGCCCTGCGCTCGGCCGAAACCGAACGGCTCGACTGGAGCTTCGCCACGGTCGAGGGGGCGGTGCAGGCGATCCTCTCCAGCCCGACCACGTTCGCGCCGCCGCGGGAGGTCGTCGCCGCCTACGTCGCGGACGACCTCCGCAAGGGCCCCGACGGCCGCTTCCGCTTCCGCTCCTCGCCCGCGGCCGCGGTGGTCGCCTGGAGCGAGATGACGCTGCCGCCGCCGCCGGTCGCAGTCCGCCCGACCCTGATCGTGCGGGCGCGGGAGTCCCAGGCCGAGAACGACGCGCCGCTGATCCGCTACGAAGAGGCGCTCGGCGGGCTGCTCAGCGTCGTCGAGGTGCCGAATGGGCACAACGTCCTCTGGGAATCGCCCGATCAGACCCTGGGAGCGATCGAGCGCTTCCTCGGCTCCGACCGGGAGCGGACGACTTGCTGAAGCACCCGCGCCGCGTCGTGATCGCGGCCGTCGTCGTGATCGCCCTGCTCGGTGCCCTGGGCAAGGACGTCGAACGCCATCTGGTCCCCAGTGAAACGCGGATGCCGGGAACGGAATCGGCGCGGGCGGAGTCGCGGCTGGGAACCCACTTCGGCGAGTCGGCGCCCTTCGTCGTCCTCCTGCGCGGCCCGGCCTCCGCTCTAGACCGGCAGGGCCCGGAGCTGATCGAGTCGCTGCGGCGCGATCCCCGGGTGACCACCCTCTCGCCCTGGGACCGGGGGTTCGCCGGTGAGCTGCGGCCCAACCGCCGGGCCGCCCTGATCGTCGTCGACTTCCACGTCGGCCTCAGCGAGGCGGTCGGGGTGACGGCACCGCACCTGGAAGAGGTCGTGGAGCGCGGCGTCTCGCCGCCGGTGCGGGCAACCGCCACCGGCTTCGCCAGCTTCATCGTCGGCACCAAAGTCGCCGCCGACGAAGCGGGGCAGCGGGGCGAGCTGATCGCGGTGCCGATCCTGCTGCTGGTTCTCCTGCTCGTCTTCCGCTCGCCGCTGGCGGCGATCGTGCCGATCGCCTTCGGCATCGCCACCGTGGTCGCCTCGCGGGGGGTGATCGCGATCCTCAGCCGCTGGATCGACATCGACCCGGTTTCCCCGGCGGTGGCCTCGATGATGGGCCTGGCGCTCGGGGTCGACTATGCCCTGCTGATGGTCTCGCGGTTCCGCGAGGAGCTGGCGGGCGAGGCGACTCCGGCAGAGGCGGCGCTGGAGACCAGGAGGACCGCCGGCCGCACGATCCTGATCGCCGGCAGCACCCTGCTCTCCGCCCTTCTGGTCGCCTTCCTAGCGATCCCGGAGGGGATCTTCACCTCCCTCAACGGGGCGGTGGTGCTGGCGACGGCGCTGAGCATCGTGATGGCGTGGACGGTCGGCCCGGCCGCCCTGGCGCTGCTGGGCGACAACGTCAACCGCTGGCGCATCGGCGGCGCCCCCGACGGCTCGTCGCGGTGGATGACCCTGGTCCGCCGGGCGCTGCGGCGCCCGGGGGCGACCGCGGCGGCGATCGGGGCCCTGATGCTGCTGGCGGCGACGCCGACGCTTTTCATGCAGGTCGGGTCCTCGGGCCTGGAACAGCTGCCACCGGACAGCAGCGTGCGCCGCGACGCCGACCTGATCGGCCGGGTGGCGGGCCCCGGCTGGGGAGCTCCCTTCGAAGTGATCGCCTGGACCGAGCGGGGCTCGATGGCCCAGCAGGGCCGGCTCGACGCCCTCGAGCGCTGGCAGCGGCAGCTCGCCCGGGCGCCCGGCGTGCAGGCCGTGATCGGCCCCGGGGCGTTGGCGGGGAAACTGGCCACCCTGCGCCGGCAGGGGAACGAGCTGATCGCGGCTGGACCGGGTTCGAGCCTGGCTCAGGCCGGTCGGCTTGGACCCCGGCTGGGGCGTGCGGCCGACGGAGTCTCGCGGCTACGTGCGGGCCTGGTTCAGGGTTCCGAGGGCGCCGGCCTGCTCGGCGCCGGCTCGGAACGCCTCGAGGAAGGGGCCGTCGCGCTGGCTGACGGTGCCGGTCGCGCCGCCGCCGGGGGCGAGGAAGCGGCCGGCGCGGCGGAGCGGGTCTCGGCGGCCACGCGGCGGCTGATCTCCGGCCAGCGCTCGGCCCGCTTCGGGGCGCTCCAGCTCGAACTCGGCCTGGCGGCGCTGCTGCCCGACGTGGCCAGGGACGGGCTCGGCAGCGCCCGACCGTTGCAGGCCGACCTCGAACGTCGCGCGGCCGAGCAGCCGGAGCTGCGCGAAGACGCGGACCGGGCTGCGGAGCTGGTCCTGCAGCTCACCCGCGCCAAGCGCGAGGTGCAGCGCCTGCGCCGGCTCTCGGTCACCCTCTACGGGGGACTGACCGAGCTCGCCTCCGGTGGCTCTGAGCTGCAGCAGGGCGTCGACCGCCTCTCCCAGGCCTCACACGCGCTTGGCGACGGGCTGGCCGGCCTCGACGGCGGATCCCGGCAGCTGGCCGCCGGCGCCTCGCGGCTGGGCGGCGGCGCCGATGCGCTCGGGCAGGGGCTGGCCGAAGGCTTCCACGAGTCCAGCGGCCTGCAGACGGGGCTGCGCCGTTCCAGTCGCGAGGCCGGTGCCCAGGGCCGGGCGCTGGGCACCGACATATCCCGTCTGCGCCGCTCCTCGCCGGGGCTGTTCGACTCGGGGTACTTCGCGCTCTCCGTGCTTGACGGGGCGCCGCCGGACCGGCGCCAGGACAGCGGCCAGGTCGTTGACGTGGCGGGCGGCGGCAAGGCGGCGCGACTGCTCGTGATCGGCGAGCACGGCCTCAACTCGGCCGGCTCGGCCGACCTCTACGCCGAGCTCAAAGCCCGCAGCGCCGAACTCGCCCGCACGGCCCACGCCGAGGTCGCCGTCGGCGGCGGCAGCGCCGAGCTGATCGACTACGGCCGCTTCTCCAGCGACCGCCTGCCGCTGCTGATCCTGATGGTGACGGCGGTCACCTTCCTCGCCCTGGTCGTCTTCCTGCGCTCGATCCTGCTGCCGGCGATCGCGGTCTCGCTCAACCTGGTCACGGTCGCGGTCGCCTTCGGGGTGCTCTCGCTGATCGGCCACATTCCCGAGGGCTATCCGCTGGGGGGCGACTCGGTGCTCGACGTCGGCGCCGCGATGTCGATCTTCACCGTCGCCTTCAGCCTCTCGATCGACTACGCGGTCTTCCTGGTGACGCGCATGCGCGAGGTCTACCTGCGCGACGGCGACCACGCCGGGGCGATCTACGCGGGCCTGGAAAAGACCGGTCGCGTGGTCACCGGGGCGGCGCTGGTGATGGGCGCGGTCTTCCTCGCCTATGCCAGTGCCCCGCTGACGATGATGAGCCAGCTTGGGATCGGGCTGGGGGTGGCGGTGCTGCTCGACGCCACCGTGCTGCGGATCATCCTGCTGCCGGCGCTGATGCTGCTGGTCGGCGAGCGGATCTGGCGGATGCCGGCGCCGTTGCGGCGGCTGCCGAGTCTGGAGGAGCGCTGAGGTGCGGTTTTTGAGTTCGGCGAGCCGACTGTCTACCTTCGATCAGATGGGAGGGCGAGCGGGGTTCCTAGGCGTCGTGCTGGCGTGCCTGGCGTGTGTCGGGGCAGTGTCTCCTGCGCTGGCCGCCGAGCTGACCAGGTCGGAATACGTGGAGCGGGCCGAGCTGATCTGCGAGCACACCGCGACCAAGGCGATCCCGGCCTTCAAAATCGGGGTCAAGAAGCTCAAAAATAATGAAGTGATCAGTGCCGGTGCGAAGCTGATGGAGGTCGCGCGGCTCAACGAAACCTCCCGGGGGCGCCTGCAGAAGCTGCCGAAACCGCTCGAGGACAGCGCTGACCTGACCACCTGGATGACCCAGCTCGGAGCCCAGAACCGGCTGCTGCGCAAGGCCGGCAAGGAGCTCAACGAAGAGCACCGGGTGCAGGCGCAGGGGTACCTGTCGCGGTTCGTGCACAGCGGCAACGTCGCCAACGACACGGTGCTCGGGTTCGGCTTCAAGCACTGCCTCTTCGACAGCAACCTCAAATAGTGCGCCCGAGGTCGATCGCCGCGGTTGCGTGCCTGCTCGTGGCGGTCGCTGTCGGGGGCGGTCTCCGGGCCGGGGTCGCGAGCGCCGAGCGCAAGCAAGTCGGGCCGGTCATCGTCAGCCTCGAGGGCGAGATCACGCCTCACTTCCTGCACCGGACGAAGCCGGAACCGGTCGCGATCTCCGTCGGCAGCGACTTCTCGACCGAGGACGGCAGCCCGCTGCCGGCCCTGCGCCGGATCTCCGTCGGGGTCGGCAGTCAGGGAGCGCTGCACCGGCGCGGGCTGCCGCGGTGCCCGCTGGAGCAGGTCCAGGCGCGGACCCGGGAGCGGGCGCTGGCGGAGTGCGGGCCGGCCCTGGTGGGGAAGGGCAGCTTGGACGGGGCGATCCAGATCCCCGGGCAGACGGCGTTCCGGTTCGAGGGCAGGGTGCTGGCCTTCAACGGCGAGGTCGACGGGCGCCCCGCGATTCTGGCCGACGTCCACAGCAAAGCGCCGCCCGTCTCCTTCGTCATGCCCTTCCTGATCGGCCGTGAGACCGGCATGGTCGGGACGACGCTGTCGGCCAAGCTGCCCCGGGCCCTCGGCGGCCTGGTCCAGGTCACCCACTTCGACCTGACCCTGGAGCGGCGCTTCGAGCACCGCGGCAAGGCCCGCAGCTACCTCACCGCGAGCTGCGCCGTGCCGGCCGGCTTCACCGCCCTGGTGTTTCCGCTGGCGCGGGTGACCTACGACTTCGAGGGTGGCCGCAGCGTCACCGTCACCGCGATCCGCAGCTGCAGCGTGAAGCGATGAGCCACGGCGCCCTCAGCCGCCCCTGCGCCCGTCTCGGGCTCGCCCTGGCGCTCTGCGCCCTCGCCTCTCTCTCGGCGCTGCCGTCGGCAGCGGTCGCGGAGCCGGTGACGCGCATGTATATGGGCACCCTGGGGGGAAGCGAACCGGTGTCGTTCCAGAACCCGCAGAACATTGCCGTCGACCAGGCCAGCGGCGACGTCTACGTGGTCGACGCCGGCGCCCAGACGGTCAGCAGGTTCGGCTCCAACCTCAAACCGAAAAACTTCTCCCGGCTCAACACCCACGTCATCGACGGTAAAGCGCTGGGCACCTGTGGCGTCAATCCCTCCGCGCAATGCGACCAGACGCCGGCCAACGGGTTCGCCTTCGACCCGCTGGCGGCGGCGCAGCCGGCGATCGACAGCTCGGGCAACCCCCTGACCAACGGCTACGTCTATGTGCCCGACTCGTTGCACCGACTGGTCGACGTCTTCGCCCCCACCGGTGCCTACGTCGGCCAGCTGACCGCCACCGGAGCCACCGCTCTCGGGACCCCGTGCGGGGTCGACGTCGACGCCGCCGGTGCCGTCTACGTCGGCGACCCCAACCTCGCCAAAGTCCACAAGTTCGTGCCGACGACCGCGACCCCGGCCAACTCCGATTTCGTCTCCAGCTTCTCCTCCACCGGGGCGTGCCAGGTCGCGGTGGGGGCGGCGACCACGGCGGGCTCCCTCTTCGTCAACCGCAGGAACGGAGTGGTGACGAAATTCAGCGTGGCGGGAGCGCTGCAGTACCAGCTGCCGGGAGCGGTCAGCCGCGGCGTCGCCGTGGATTCGGTCAGCGGCCACGCCCTGATCGCCCTGCCGGCGGAAGTCGCCGAGTACGACGCCTCCGGCCCCAGTCCCGCGCCGATCGCGGCCTTTGGCGCGACCCTCCCCAACACGGTCGGTGGCATCGGCGTCGACGGTGCCCGCGCGCGGGTCTACGTGTCCGACACGACGACCGGCAGGGTCAACGTCTTCGGTCCGCTGGCGCCGACGCTGGCGCCAACGTCGGCGCTGGGCCCGGTGATCCCGCTCTCCGGCGGGCGCGAGGGTCTGTCGGGCTATATCGATTCAAACGGCGCCCCCACCACCTACCGCTTCGAGTACGGCGAGTCCGACTGCGCGACCGGGCCCTGCGCCAGCGTGCCCGCCTCCGGGGACGCCACGCTCGGCAAAGGCCTCGGGCCGATCCGGGTCACGCAGACGGTCTCGGGGCTACGGCCCGGCACGACCTACCACTACCGGCTGGTGGCGACGAACGCGGGTGGGACCAGCCTGGGCGTGGACCGGACCTTCACCACCCTGGATGCGGCGCCCCTCGACGGCCCCTGCGCCAACGAGCCGATCCGCGCCGCCCAGAGTCTGCGGCCGAGCTTTCCGGACTGCCGCGCCTACGAGCTGGTCAGCCCCTTCCCGGAGGCGGAGCGCAACAACGCCGACGTCTTCATCGCCACCGAACGGGTGCGGGCGGCCACCGACGGCGGCGCCTTCGAGTTCCCCTCGCTCTCGGGCGCCGGCGACGTCAACAGCGTCTCGGCGCTGACCGAGTACGTCGGGGTGCGCGATCCGGTTGCCGGCTGGACGGTCCACGGGGCCGCGCCGCGGCTTCCGGCGCCGCCGCTCAACGGCCTCACGGGCGCCGACCGCGAACCCAGCTACACCGAGCTCAGCCCCGATCTCGCCCGGGGGGTCTACCTCTCGCCGGCGGCGCTCAACGGGGAAGGCCCCAACGTGCGCGGGCTCTGGAACCTCTACCGGCGCGAGGACCTGCTGACCCCGGGTCTCGGTAGTTACCGCCTGCTCACCGACGCGACGATCCCGCAGAGTCCCTTCTCGGGGGGCGCCACCAGCGGCGAAGATCAAGAAAGCCCCCGCATCGTCGGCGCTTCGACCGACCTCAGCCGCGTCTACTTCGAATCGGAACGCAGCCTCACCGCCGACGCGGCGGGTCTCGGAGTCGGCCCCAGGCTGTACCGATCGGTCGACGGCGAGGTCAGTCTCGCCGGGGTGCTCCCCCTCTCCGAGGGCGGCGGCCCGACCCTTGCCAAGGCGGGTCAGGGGGACAACGAACTCGCCCCCGTCTACGCGCGCCCCACGGTCTCCGCGAATGGCTCCCGAGTGCTCTTCACGGCGCCGCCGTTCGCAGACATAGGCGGCCGGCTCTATCTGCGGGACGACCAGGGGACCGTCGCCGCCGCCGACGACACCACGGTCGCGGTCAGCGCCACCGAGAAGACCAATGGCGCCGGCCCCGGCGGCAGCGACCCCGCGGGGTCGCAGCCGGCCACCTTCTGGGGCGCCTCGAAGGGGCTCTCGCGGGTGTTCTTCACCAGCACCGAGGCGCTGACCGACGACGCCCCCAGCAGCGAACCCACGGTGGCCAAGCTCTACCGCTACGACCTCGACGCCCCCGCCGGCGCGCGCCTGACCCTGCTCTCGGTCGACGAGAACGGCGGCGACGGGATCGTCAACGGCGCCGCCGGTGTGGTCGGGGCCTCCGACGACGGGTCGTACGTGTACTTCATCGGCTCCAACCAGCTGGTCGCGGGCAGGCCGATCTCGAGCGGGCCGCGGATCTTTCTCTGGCACGGGGGAGAGGTCCGTCAGGTCGCGGCGATCAACGCCGGCGCCGAGGCGAATCGCATGCTCAGCAAGTTCGACCTCTTCGAAGGCAGCGGCAAGTGGGCGCGGGTCTCGGCTGACGGCACGCGCCTCCTCTTCGTCAGCGAAGGCACCTCCGATCAGACCGGCAACGACCACGGCAGCAGCTGCCCGGCGGGCGCGTCGAGCCGCTGCACCGAGGCCTACCTGTATAGCGCCGGTCCCGAGGAGCGCCTGCAGTGCGTCTCTTGTGGCCCCGGCGGTCAGGCGGCCACGGCGGACGCCAATTTCAACATGAGGGAAGCGGATACGCTGATCACGAGGACGCTGAACCGGGACCCCTACCTCAATCACGCCCTGTCCGCCGCGGGCGGCAGCGTCTTCTTCACCAGCGCCGAGCGGCTTGCGGCCTTCGACGAAAACGACCAGCCGGACGTCTACGAGTTCGACGTGGCCAGCGGCCTGGTGCGCCTGCTCTCGGCCGGCCGGCCCCACTTCGCCTCCTATTTCCTCGACGCCTCCGCCGCGGGCGGGGACGTCTTCTTCACCACCCGCGACACCCTGCTGCCCGCGGACCGCAACGACAACCTCGACGTCTACGACGTCCGCGTGGGCGGTGGCTTCGCCCAGGCCCTGCCCGCGGCGAGGCCGGCCTGCACCTCGACCGAGGCCTGCCGCCCGGCGACGAGCACCGCCCCGGCCGAGCGCACCCTCGCGAGCGAAGAGGCGGCCCCGGTTACCGCTCCGCGCAAGGCGCGGGCGAAGAAGAAGCACAAGCAGCGCGGCAAGCACCGCAAACACCGTAAGCAGCGGGAGCGGCAGCACAAGGGCGTGCGGGCGCGATGACCGTGCGCGCGGCGGTGCGCCGCCTCTCCCTGCTGCTGGCGGCCCTCGGCGCTCTGCTCGCCCTGGGTGCGGCTCCGGCTCAGGCCTGCGACGCGGATAGCAGCCACACCTTCGGCATCGCTCCGGGTTGCCTCGACCTGCGGATCTCCGCGGCGCCGACGGCGACCGATACCGCGCCGGACTTCTTCCAAGCGGGCGGACATCCCTTCGAAGTGGTCTCGACGATCAGGTTCAACGCTCCTTCCGAAGCAGACCCGGTGCACGGGCCCTACTGGCCGGTGGAGCCGGTGCGGAACATGGATATCGCCTTCTCGCCGGGGCTGGTCGCCAACCTCGCCGCGGTGCCGTCGTGCAGCCGCGAGCAACTCGACGGCGGCGGCGAAAACGCCGCCTGTCCGCCCGATTCTCAGATCGGCCTGGCGGAGATCTCGTTCCCGCTCTTCAACGCGCTCTCCAGCCTCAAGCTGCCGCTGTTCAGAGTCGCCGCGCCGGCCGGGGTGCCGGCCCGGTTCGGCTTCAACGCGCTGGGCTCGGTCAGCGTTCTCGACGCTCAGCTGGGAGCGGCCGGGGAGCTCTCGATGCGGGGCGCGAAGATGAGCGAGCTGCTGCCGATCGCCGGCCTGAGCGTCGGCCTCTGGGGGGTGCCTGGAGACCCGGCGCACGATCCGCAGCGGGCCTGCCCCGGGGAGTCGCCGCCGACCGGCGGCCTGTTCGGAACCACCGGTCCTTCCTGTCCGGCGACGCTGCCGCCGCGGGCCTTCCTGCGGCTGCCGACGACGTGCTCGGCGCCGGCGACCTCGTCGGTGGGGGTGGACTCCTGGCTGCGGCCCGGTGAGGTCCGGACGACCTCGGTGCAGATCCACCGCTCGCCGGGCCTGCTCGGCGACCCGGCGGCGCCGGGGTCCTATCCGGCGCCCTACCCAGGTCTGGCCGCTGCGCAGTGGGGGCCGCCGCAGCCGTTCACCGGCTGCGACCGGCTGCCCTTCGCGCCGGCGCTGGGGCTGCGCCTGGAGACACGAGCCGCCGCCAGCCCCAGCGGTCTCGACCTCGAAGTGTCCTTCCCCCAGACCGGACTGGAGGAGCCGGGGGCGCTGGCCGAAGCCGACCTCGCCGCGGGCGCGATCTCGCTGCCGCGGGAGCTGTCGCTCAATCCAGCAGTCGCCAACGGGCTCAGCGCCTGCACCCCCGAGCAGGTCGGCCTCGGGTCGAGCGCGGAGGCGGCCTGCCCGGACTCGTCCAAGCTGGGGACCGTGGAGATGGCGAGCCCGCTGCTCTCGACCGGCCTCTCCGGGTCGATCTACGTGGCCTCGCCCGAGGCCGACCAGGGCGGAGGGGCGGGGTTGCCCGCCTATCTCGTCGCCGGTGGCGACGGGGTCGTGATCAAGCTGCGCGCGGAGATGGAGATCGACCGTGGCGACGGCAGCGTCACCGCCAGGTTCGACGACGTTCCCCAGGTCCCCATCAGCCGCCTGAAGATGCACTTCTTCGGTGGCGAGCGGGCGCCGTTCGCAACCCCCGTGACCTGTGGTCGCTATGCCGCCGCCGGCAGGTTCGTTCCCCGCTCGGGAACCGCTCCGGTGCTCGCCACCGACGCCTTCGAGGTCGCCACCGGCCCCGCCGGCGGCCCCTGTCCGAGCGATCCGCGGGCGCTGCCCTTCGCCCCCGGCTTCCAGGCGGGCACGACCAGATCCCTGGCCGGCGCCGCGACCGCCCTCACGGTCAGGCTCAGCCGTCGCGACGGCGAACAGGAACCGCGGTCGTTCGATCTCTCGATGCCGGTCGGGCTGGCGGCAAACCTGGCCGCCGTCCCGGTCTGCCCCGACGCCGGGATCGCCCGCGCGGCCGGCCGCGCGGCGACCGCGGAGCTCGCCGATCCCGGCTGCCCGGCCGCATCCCTGGTCGGAGGGGCGTCGGTCTCGGTCGGCGTCGGCAGCGAGCCCTTCCAGCTGAAGACCGGCCGCCTCTACCTCGCCGGTCCCTACCAGGGAGCCCGCTACAGCCTGGCGATGATCCTCCCCGTCCTGGCCGGGCCGATGGACCTGGAGACGGTGGCGATGAGGATGCCGCTGAAGCTGGACCCGAGCGACGGGCGCCTGCTGCTGAAGAGCACGCTGCCGAGCCTGCAGGGCGGTGTCCGCCTCAACCTCAGGCGGTTGACGATCGACGTCGACCGCCCCGGCTTCCTCAGTAACCCGACCAACTGCCGCCCGGCATCGGTCAGCGGGCGGCTCGGCGGCAGCGAGGGGGCGACCGCGGAGGTCTCCGCGCCTTTCGCGATGGTCGGCTGCGACGCGCTCGGGTTCAAGCCGAGGCTGCGGATGAAGGTTCTCGGCGGCGCGGCCGCGATCAGGCACCGCGCCCACCCGGCTCTGCGCACGGTGCTGACGCCGCGGCCGGGCGATGCCAACTTCAGGCGGGCGACGATCACGCTCGCCGATTCCGCCCAGCTCGACCCGAGCCACATCCGGGGCATCTGCAGCAAAGCGGAGTTCGCCGCCGGTGCCTGTCCGCGGGGGTCGATCTACGGCCGTGCCGAGGTGATCAGCTCGCTGCTCGGGGAACCGCTGCGCGGCCCCCTCTACCTGCGCCAGTCGAACGGCAGGTTCCCCGACTTGGTCGCCTCCCTGCGCGGTCCCTTCGACCTCGACCTGGCGGCGCGGATCGGCTTCTCCGAAGGGCGCATGCGGGTGGTCATGGACGAGCTACCGGATGTGGCGATGACGAAGCTCGTCCTGACCACGCTGGGCGGGCGCCGGGGCCTCTTCGTCAACAACCGCAGCCTCTGCGAGAGCCCGTCCTTCGCCACCGTGGCGATGACCGCCCAGAACGGCAAGCTCGCGCAGCGGGCGCCGCGCCTCGGCGTTCCCTGCGGGCCCGGCGCAAATGTCACTGGTAGTGACGATCGCCGCGCCGGCGCCCGCTGAGCGCGGCGCTCCTCCTTCTGCCGGCGCGACCCCTTCGAGCTAGCCTTGCCCGATGAGCAGCGCGCGTGGCACCCCGGCCCCCGATCCGGAAGCATCCGCCGTGCGCGCCGTCGTGCGCGGACAGGTCCAGGCCGTCGGCTTCCGCGACGCGACCCGGCAGCGGGCGCATCGGCTCGGCGCGCTGGGCTGGGTGCGCAACGGGGAGGACGGCAGCGTGCTGGTCCACGCCGAGGGGCCGCAGCCGGCGGTCGACGGCCTGGTGGCGTTCCTGCGCGAGGGCCCGCCGGCAGCTGAGGTCGACGCGGTCGCGGTCGAGCCGGTGAAGGTGGAGGGGCACGAGCAGTTCGCGATCCGCGGCGTCAGCGCCGGCGCCTTCGTCGTCCAGGAGCACGCCGCCACCGCCCGCCACTTCGACCTACGCCTGGAGGTCGAGGGGACGATGCGCTCGTGGGCGCTGCCCAAGGGCCCGTCGCTGGACCCGGCGGTCAAGCGCTTCGCCGTCCAGGTGGCCGATCACGACGTCGCCCACAACGAGTTCGAGGGGACGCGCGGCGATGGCGGCGCGATCGTCTGGGACCGTGGGCGCTACGAGCAGGGCGGCCGGGTCTCCTGGCCCGAGGCCCTGGACCGCGGCCACGCCGTCTTCGTCCTCCACGGCGACAAGCTCGGCGGCGGCTTCGCCCTGCAGCGCACCCGCGGCGGCGAGCAGGCCCAGTGGCTGCTGATCAAGCGCCGCGACGAGCACGCCCGCCCCGGCTCCGACGTGGTCGCCGAACGACCGCACTCGGTGGCTAGCGGCAGGACTCTCGACGACCTCCTGCGCGAGGGCTGACGGCGGCTGCCGCGCCTGGCGGTCAGCGGCTGCGCAGTAGGCGCCCGACCGCGCCCATCATCTCGTCGGTCAGCTGCTCGCGATCCTCGAGCTTCTCCGCCCCGACCACGCAGTGGCGGGTGTGCTCGCCAAGGATGGCGAGGGCGACCTTGTCCAGGGCCGCCTGGACCGCCGAGACCTGGGTGAGGATGTCGACGCAGTAGCGCTCCTCGTCGACCATCCGCTCGAGGCCGCCGACCTGGCCGGCGATCCGGTGCAGGCGGTTCTTGATCTTGTCCTTGTCGGCGATGTAGCCGGGGTGGTCTGCCTGCTGGGCCATCTCGTTCCTTTCGCGGGAGGGGGGTCGGAGGATTGTAGCTGGTACCCCTAGGGGGTATATGCTAAGGTCCGAAAATACCCCCTACCCCTATGGACGAGAAGAGGATGAAGAAGCCGAGACCCCGGCAGGGAACCCAGATGCGAATCGCGCTTTTCGGGCTGGGACTGGCCACCGTCTTCGCCGCCGCCTTCCTGCTCGGCTCCGCCTTCGAGCCGGTCGCGACCCCCGCCGGGGAGTCGCACGGGGGTGCCGGGCACGGCGGACACGATCAGCGCCGGTCGACCGCCACCGCGGTCGGCGGCCTGGCGGTCTCCGAGGGCGGCTACACCCTGCGCCTCGCTCCCGCCTTCCTCGGCGCCGGCGAGGAGCGCGAGCTGCGCTTCCGGATCGAAGGGCCCGACGGCGAGGCGGTTCGCGACTTCGACCGCCTGCACGAACGCGAGATGCACCTGATCGTCGTCCGTCGCGACGGCGCCCACTTCCAGCACCTGCACCCCGAGCTCGGTGCCTCCGGCACCTGGTCCGTGGCGCTGACTCTGCCGGCGGCCGGGGCCTATCGCGCCTTCGCGGACTTCTCCGTCAGCGGTCACGACCACACCTCGCCGCGGATCTCTTTGCCTCGGGGCCCTTTGCGGCGCGGCCGCTGCCGCCTTCCGCGGACCTCGACAGAACCGCCGGTTACGAGGTCCGCGTCGACGATGGCTCACCGCGGGCGGGGCAGCCGTCGGCGCTGCGCTTCCTCGTCACCCGCAACGGCAGGGAGGTGACCGACCTGCAGCGGTACCTGGGCGCCAAGGGCCATCTGGTGGCGCTGCGGCAGGGCGACCTGGCCTTCCTCCACGTCCACCCCGACGCGGCGGCCGCGCCCAACGAGATCCCCTTCACCGCGCACTTCCCGACCCCCGGCCGCTACCGCCTCTACCTCCAGTTCAAGCGCGCCGGCCAGCTCAGCACGGCTGAGTTCACGGTGGCGGTGCGGCGATGAGGCGGACGACCGACCCGGAGCGGCTCAGCCTCCCGATCGCGGGCATGACCTGCTCCTCCTGCGCCAACCGGGTCGAGAAGCGGCTGAACGGGATCGAGGGCGTCGAGGCGACGGTCAACTTCGCCACCGAGCGGGCCGCGGTCAGCTTCGATCCCGCCCGGGTCGAGGCGCGCGAGCTGGTCGCGGCGGTCGGTGAGACCGGCTACACGGCTTCCCTGCCCGCCCCGGAAGCGACCGCCGGCGAGCCCGAGGAGGAGGCCGACCCGACCGCCTCGCTGCGCCGCCGCCTGATCGTCTCGGCGGCGCTCTCGCTGCCGGTGCTGCTGCTCTCGATGATCGAGCCGCTGCAGTTCGAGAACTGGCAGTGGCTGTCCCTGCAGCTGACCGTCCCCGTCGTCATCTGGGGTGGCTGGCCGTTCCACCAGGCGGCCTGGCAGAACCTCCGCCACGGCGCCGTGACGATGGACACCCTGATCTCCCTCGGCACCCTGTCGGCGCTGGGCTGGTCGCTGGTCGCCCTCTTCTTCCTCGACGCGGGCGCGCCGGGGATGACGATGCCGTTTGAGCTGTTCAGCGAGCGCGACGCGGCCTCCGACCAGATCTACCTCGAGGTCGCCGCCGCGGTCACCACCTTCATCCTCGCCGGCCGTTACTTCGAGGAACGGGCGAAGCGGCGGGCCGGCGCCGCGCTCGCGACCCTGCTCGATCTCGGAGCGAAGGACGTGGCGCTGCTCGGCGAGGGCGGGGAGGAGCGCCGGGTCCCGGTCGAGCGGCTGGCCGCCGGCAACCGCTTCCTCGTCCGTCCCGGCGAGAAGGTGGCCACCGACGGCGTCGTCGAGAGCGGCTCCTCGGCGGTCGACCAGTCGCTGCTCAGCGGCGAGTCGGTCCCGGTCGAGGTCGGCCCCGGCGACGAGGTCGTCGGCGCCACCGTCAACGTCGGCGGCCGGCTCGTGGTCCGCGCCACCCGCGTTGGCGAGGACACCGCGCTGGCCCAGATCGGCCGCCTGGTCACCGCCGCCCAGTCGGGCAAGGCCCCGGTCCAGCGCCTCGCCGACCGGGTCAGCGCGGTCTTCGTCCCCGTCGTCATCGCCCTCGCCCTGGGCACCCTCGGCTTCTGGCTCGGCAACGGCGCCGGCCCCACCTTCGCCTTCACCGCCGCCGTCGCGGTGCTGATCATCGCCTGCCCCTGCGCCCTCGGCCTCGCCACCCCGACCGCGCTGCTCGTCGGCACCGGGCGCGGCGCCCAGCTCGGGCTGCTGATCAAGGGGCCGGAGGTGCTGGAGTCGACGCGGCGGATCGACACCGTCGTCCTCGACAAGACCGGGACCGTGACCAGCGGCGAGATGTCCGTGGTCGACATCCGGCTGGGGACGGGGGTGGAGGAGCGCCAGGCGCTGCGGCTTGCCGGTGCGGTCGAGGACGCCTCCGAGCACCCGGTCGCGCGGGCGATCGCGGAGCGGGCCAGGGGCGAGCTCGGGTCGCTGCCGGCGGTGGAGGAGTTCGCCAACAGACCGGGCCTCGGCGTCGAGGGCATGGTCGAAGACGACGCCGTCGTCGCCGGTCGGGTCGGCTTCCTCGCCGAGCTGGGGATGGGACTTCCGGCCGAGCTGGGGAGCGCCCGGCAAGAGGCCGAAGGCCGCGGCCAGACGGCGATCGCCGCCGGCTGGGACGGTCAGGCTCGCGCTCTCTTCGTCGTCGCCGACACGGTCAAGCCGGAGAGCGCGGCGGCCGTCGCGCAGCTGCGGACCCTCGGCCTGCGGTCGGTCCTGCTCAGCGGCGACAACCGCGCCACCGCCGAGGCCGTGGCGGCGGCGGTCGGGATCGGGGAGACGATCGCCGAGGTGCTGCCAGCCGAGAAGGCCGCCGTGGTCGCGCGACTGCAGGCCGAGGGGCGGGTCGTGGCGATGGTGGGGGACGGGGTCAACGACGCCCCGGCGCTGGCCCAGGCGGACCTCGGGATGGCGATCGGGACCGGGGCCGACGTCGCCATCGAGGCCTCCGACATCACCCTCGTCGCCGGCGACCCCCGCGCCGTCGGCGACGCGATCCGGCTCTCGCGGCGCACCCTGGCGACGATCAAGGGCAACCTCTTCTGGGCCTTCACCTACAACGTCGCCGCGCTGCCTTTGGCCGCCGCCGGGCTCCTCAACCCGCTGATAGCCGGCGCGGCGATGGCCTGCTCGAGCGTCTTCGTCGTCTCCAACTCGCTGCGCCTGCGCGGCTTCGCGCCGCGGCGCGACGGCGTCCGGGAGGCGGGTCGCTGATGGCGGTCCTCGCCCTCGCCCTCGTCCTCTACCTCGTCTACCTGGCCCTCGCCTTCGGCCTGCGCACGCTGATCCAGCTGCGCCACACCGGCTCCAGCGGCTTCCACGGCCTCGGCGGCCGGCCCGGTTCGGCCGAGTGGATCGCCGGCGTCGGCTTCGCCGTCGCCCTGCTGCTGGGCGCGGCGGCCCCGCTGCTGGCCCTGCTCGGGGCGGTCGAGCCGATCGCCGCGCTCGACACCAGCGCCGCCCACCTCGCGGGAGCCGTGCTCGCGGTCGCCGGGATCGGCGCGACCCTCTACGCGCAGATCGCGATGGGCGCGAGCTGGCGCATCGGCGTCGACCCGGCGGAGCGCACCCAGCTGGTCACCGACGGGCCCTTCGCCCTCGTCCGCAACCCGATCTTCGCGGCGATGGCGCCGACCGCGCTCGGCCTTGCCCTGCTGGTTCCGAGCTGGGTCGCGCTGGCCGGGCTCGCCGGGTTGGTGGCGGCGCTGGAGCTGCAGGTGCGGGTGGTCGAGGAGCCCTACCTGCTGCGGGTCCACGGCGCCCCCTACGCGGCCTACGCCGCCCGGGTCGGCCGCTTCGTCCCCGGCGTCGGCAGGCTCGCGAGCGGCCGCTGACGGTTACGGTTCCGGGGATGACGCCGACGGTCGACGAGCTGACGGTCGCCGACCGGCCCGAGGCCTGGTCGGCGCTGGGGTTCGCGGTCGACGGCGGCACCTGCGTCGTCGGCACGGTGCGGATCCGGCTGGCGGGGTCGGACGCGGGCAAGGGCCTGGCGGGCTGGTCGCTGCGCGAGGTCGGCGACTCCGAGCTGGACGGTCTGGTGACGGCGCGGTCGGATCGCCCGGCGCCGACGGCGGCGCCCACGCACGCCAACGGCGTCACCGCGCTCGACCACGTGGTCGCGATCACGCCGGCGCTCGAGCGCACCGTCGCGGTGCTGGAGGGCGCCGGCCTCGACCTGCGCCGAATCCGCGAAGAGCCGACTCCGGCCGGCGCCCCGCGCCAAGCCTTCTTCCGCCTCGGACCGACCATCCTCGAGGTCGTGCAGGAGCCGCCGGAGGCGATCGAGCGCGGCGGTGGGGTGGACCGGCCCGCCTTCTTCTGGGGCCTCGCCTTCCTCGCCCCCGACCTCGACGCCACCGTCGCCGGTCTCGGCGACCGGGTCAGCGAGATCCGCCCCGCGATCCAGCCCGGCCGCCGGATCGCGACCCTGCGCCGCTCCGCCGGCCTCGGCCTGCCGGTCGCCCTGATCACGCCCCCGTAGGCGCAATTGCAGATAACCATCGGGGGAAAGTTGACTAACGGTAAAATTTCGTTCGAGTAGTCGGTATGGACTGGATCGCTTCGATCTGGAAGATTCACGACTCGCTGGCCACCCCGCCCTGGTGGGGTTGGCCATCCGGCCGGCTCGACCCCGGGGAGGCGGGTTCTCCCGAAGTAACCAAGCCCGTCGTCTCGGTGGTCGGGTCGGCTACTTCTGCCTTGGGATCGCGACCCGGTCCCGCCCACTAGCCTGCGCCGATCGACGGCCCCGGTTCGATCTTCATCCGCTTCCTCAAGTTTGGCTGCCTCGCCTGGGGTGGGCCGGCGGCACAGATCGCGATGATCAAGCGCGAGTGCGTCGAGGAGGAAGGCTGGCTCGACGAGGAGAGCTTCAGGAAGCTGCTGGCGGTCTACCAGGTGCTGCCCGGGCCCGAGGCGCATGAGCTCTGCGTCTACTTCGGGCGCCTGCGCGGCGGCAAACTCGGCGGCCTCCTCGCTGGGCTCGGCTTCATGCTGCCCGGTTTCGTCCTCATGCTCGGCCTCTCGATCCTCTATGTCGAGGCCGACCTCGCCGGCAACCTCGAGCCGCTCTTCTACGGGTTGACGGCGGCCGTGGGGGCGTTGGTCGCGCGTGCCTTGGTCCGGCTCGGCGGCACCTTCCTCACCGACTTGCCGCTGGTGGCGATCGCCGGCGCCGGTTTCGTCCTGACCCTGTTCGCCGGCGCCGGCTTCGTCCTCGTCCTGCTCGGCGCCGGCATCGCCTATGAGCTGTGGACGAACGGCCGCCGCTGGGCCCGACGCACCAGCTCCTTCGGCATCGGCCCGCTGGGAGTCCTCGTCGTCGCCACCGGGGCGATCGCGCTCTCGCTGACGGCGGAGATCTTCCTCGAGGGCCTGAAGGCCGGGCTGCTCACCTTCGGTGGCGCCTACACCGTGATCCCCTTCCTTCAGGACAGCGCCGTCAACGGCCACCACTGGCTCAGCGACAGTCAGTTCGTCGACGGTCTCGCGATCGGCGGCGTCCTGCCGGCGCCGCTGATCATCTTCTCCACCTTCGTCGGCTACATCGCCGGCGGGATGGCGGGCGCCCTGGCGATGACGCTCGGGATCTTCCTGCCGGCCTTCCTCTTCCCGATCTTCCTCCACCGCCAGCTCGTCGCCGTCGCCGAGAACGAGCGCCTGCACCCCTTCCTGCTTGGCGTCGCGGCCGGGGTGATCGGGCTGATCGCCGCGGTCACGGTGACGATTCTCGAAACCAGCGTCGTCGACGCCTACACCGCGCTGATCGCGCTCGCGGCCTTCGCCGCTCTGAACCGCTGGCACTCGAAACTGACGGTCGTCTACGTGATGGCGGCCGCCGGCGTCGCCGGCGTCGTCCTCCAGCACACGGTGGTCTAGCCGGGGGATGTTTCGACCGGCGCGACGCGTGGTATGAGTCCTCGTAATGCGCTTCCGAGCCCTGATCCTGAGTTGCGCCGTGACGCTCTTGGCAGCCGCCCCGGTGCTGGCCAAGGACGGTGACGTCGAGCGCTCCGGAACCTGCACCGGGTCCTCATCGGCAAAGCTGAAGCTGAGCCCGGAGAACGGCCGCATCGAGGTCGAGTTCGAGGTCGACCAGAACCGCACCGGGGTTCGCTGGGAAGTCGTCCTCAAGCGAAATGGGAGTCAGGCGGCGGCGGCGCACCCGACCACGCGGGGGCCAAGCGGCTCTTTCGAGCTCCGTCGGGTCCTCGCCGACGGCGCCGGCGCCGACCGCGTCTCCGCCAAAGCGGTGAGCCCGTCCGGGGAGACCTGTCGGGCACAGGCCACGTTTCCGTAGGGCACTCCGTCGGTCAGGCGTCGTTGGGGCATAGGTGCTCGACCCCGAAGCCCCACTCGCGTTCGAGTCGCGTCGCGATCAGGCCGCGGTGACAGGCCTCCGGGTCGCGCTCGACGCAGAGCAGCACCGCCGTGCTGTCGCCGATCCACTGCACGATCGGGTCGAGGTCGGCGCGGTCGAGGATCTCCTCGGTGTAGCGGCGGGCGTACTCGGGGGCCAGGGCCGTGCGCGAGCGTTTGCCCTCGCCGAGCCTCTCGTCCTCGCGGTACTGCAGCTGGCGCATCTCGGTGGTCGGGGCCAGCTCCTTGAGGTGGGTGTAGGAGATGCCCGCTTCGCCCAGGGCCTTCTGCAGGCGCAGCGAGTTCGCCCAGGCGTACTCGCCGCCGCGCACACCTCGTCGCTGCCGCACGTCGAGGAGGAGCTCGACCCCGGCGCCGGCCAGGGCCGCGAGGAACGACTCGCGGTCGAAGCCGTAGACGCCGATCGTCGCGATCGAGGACACTGCCGTCGCCCCGCTCAGCCCACCTGTTCGGTCGGGCGGATCAGGACCTCGTTGAGGGAGACGTGCCAGGGTCGGGTCACGGCGTATCCGATCGCGTCGGCGACGTCGGCCGACTCGAGGCTGGTGATGTCGGCGAAGCGCTCGCGCACCCGCTCCCTGATCCCGTCGCGGATGTGGTCGGAGAGCTCGGTGTCGACGGCGCCCGGCTCGATGATCGTCGTCCTCACCCTGCGCCCGGCGAGCTCCTGGCGCAGCGACTCGCTGAAGGCGCCGACCCCGAACTTGGTCAGGTTGTAGACCCCGGAACCGGCGCGGGCGACGCGGCCGGCGACGGAGCTGATGTTGACTACGTCGGCGCAGCCGCGGGCGGAGTCCTCGGCCGCGCTCAGCAGGTGGGGGATGGCGGCGTGGGTGGTGTGGATCAGGCCCTTGAGGTTGAGGTCGATCATCCGGTCCCACTCTTCGGTGGGGGCGTTCTCGATCGGTCCCAGCAGCATCTGCCCGGCGTTGTTGACGACGACGTCGAGGCGGCCGAGCTCGTCGACGGTGCGATCGACGGCGTCGACCGCCTGCTCGGGGTCGGTGATGTCGGACTCGATCGCCAGCGCCGTATGGCCCTGGCCGCCGATCTCGCTCGCCAGTCGCTCCAGCCGCTCGAGGCGGCGGGCCGAGACCGCGACCTTGGCCCCGCGGGCGGCCAGCTCGCGCGCGGTCGCCTCGCCGATGCCGCTGCTGGCGCCGGTGACGAGCGCCACGGCGCCCTCGAGTGAAGTGTCCATTGCGTGTCGCTCCTTCTCGGTAGCTCGCTGCGGGATCCCCCGCCCAAACCTAGTCCCCGATCTGGCCCGGCTCGACACAACTCGTCCGTTCGTCTTGCGGGCGAGGCCCGATTAAAGGTTTTCGCCGACCCGGTCGCAATAGGCAGGAATGCCAATGCGCCCAGCAGTTTCCCGCGTCCTGTCCACCCGCTTCGCGCTCGCTCTCGCCGCCGTGGCCGTTGCCGCGCTCGCTTGCGCTTCGCTGGCTGCTGCGGCGCCGAAACCGGGCGTGGTGACGTTCAAAACCGTTGAGGTTGGTGCGCCAGGCAACCCCTCGGTCGGGATCATCCCCTTCGAAGATCTGCTCTTCAGCTCCTGCGCGGAAGCCCCGGAAACGAAAAAAGAATGCCTCGACGTCGGTGCGGTCGACTACCGCTACGGGCTCGGCCAGCTCGAGGTCACGGTCGCCCAGTGGGTGACCTTCCTCAACACGGTCGATCCGACCGGCAGGGACCCGCACCATCTCTACGAGTCGAGCGAGAGCTCCTCGTCCTGGCCCAAGTACGGCCAGATCGATTACTCCTCTGCCCTGGGCACGGGCCGCCACTACATGGTCGCCTCGCCGGAATGGGCCGACAAGCCCTACGGCTTCGCCAACTTCCTCCGGGTCGCCCGCTTCGTCAACTCGCTCTACAACGGCCAGATCCTCGCCAAGCAGGCCAGCAGCGCCGGCGCCTTCGAGTACGTCAGCTACCGGGTGCGGCTCTCGCGCCGGACCGAGAGGGGCATGTACAACCTGGCCGGGAACCGGGTCAGGGGCGCCAAGCGCGCCCACAGGAGCGGCTTCGTCGTGCCGAGCCAGGACGAGTGGATCAAGTCCGCTTACTACGACCCCAACGGCGGCGGCACCCACTCCTACTGGAAGTACCCGACCAATGCCGGGACTTTCGGCGCCGGCCAGGCCGACGGTCCGAACCCGTCGACGCTGAACCCGAGCACGGGCGACATCACCAACGCGGCGAAGCAGCCGCTGGCGACCTATCGCGCCGCCGAAGTGGTGCCGACCTGGTGCCCGCCCGCCTTCTCGGCCGAAGCCTGCGACAGCGTCAACCCCTTCGGGATCCCCGCCGGCGGCTACGCCAAAGCCTTCCAGGGCAGCCTCAGCAGCGTCGGTCAGGCCCTGACCACCTCGCCCTGGGGCACGCTCGACCAGGGCGGCAACGCGGTCGAGTGGACCGACACCATCACCAAGTCGCCGACCGGCAAAAGCGACGGCCGGGTCTGGCGACGGCTGCACGGCGGCATCGCCAACTCCACCGCCTACCAGCTCTGGATCTCGGCCGTGGGCCTGCAGCCGCAGGACAACACCGCCTTCACCGCCACTTACCCCTGGCTCGGCTTCCGGATCGGCGTCATCGGCAACCCCAAGGTCGCCAGGCGTTAGCGCCGGGGCGGTCCCCGCCTGCGGTCGCTACAGCGGCTGCAGGCGGGTCTTTTCGACCCGGGCCAGCTTGCGTTTGAGGCGCTGCAGCTGCTTCTCCTGTGCCTCGGTGCGTTCGTACCCCGGGAAGGCGAGGTTGGTTTCCTCGTAGGGGTCCGTCTTGAGGTCGTACATCTCCCACTGCGGCGGCTTTTTTTTCCGCTTCTGCTGGGGGACGTCGTGGTATTTGGCTAGCTTCCAGCGCCCTTCGCGGATGCTGACGATGTGGTTCGGCGGTTTCGGGTAGGGCGGTTGTTTCTGCCCCGACTGGAAGTCGTCGTAGGTGAAGACGATGTAGTCCTGGGCCGGCTTGGCGGTCTTGGGGTGGAGCACGATCTGCGAGTAGTCGACCCCCTGCCAGGCGGCGCGGGCGCTCTGCGGCGCCGCGGCCAGGCTGGCCAGCGTCGGCAGGAAGTCGACGTGGGAGACGAGGGCGTCGGTTTCGGCCGGCTTCGGGAACAGCTTCGGGTTCGAGTAGACGAGCGGGACCCGGGTCGCCTCCTCGTAGAAGTTGAAGTTCTTCTGCCGCATGCCGCCGTGGGTCAGGCCCATCTCGCCGTGGTCGGCGGTGCGGACGATCAGCGTGTCCTCGAACAGCCCGGTCTCTTCGAGCTTGTCGAGGACGTTGACCAGGTAGCTGTCGGAGGAGCGCATCAGGTTGCCGTAGTAGTTGAGGTAGGCGCGCTTCTGGGCTTCGTTTTTCGGCTTGCCGGTGAGGTTGAAGATCTTCAGGAATTCTTCCTGGACCGTGGGCTTGGTCGAGAGGTCTTCTTCGTTGGTCCGCGGCACCTCGATGTCGCCCTCGAGCCAGGACTTGTCGTAGCCGGCTTCTTCGAAGGTCTTGCTCGGGTAGAAGAGGACGTCGTGCGGGTTGACCAGTGAGATCACCATGAAGAAGGGCTGCTGCTGGGCCGCGGTCGAGCCGAGGTACTGCATGATTCCCTCGTTCGCCCCTTCGCCGGTCGAGTCGACGAAGCGGCCGTCGTTGTCGACGAAGCCGCCGCCGGCCTCGGGCACGCTCTGGTTGGCGCCGGCGTCCGGCGGGTTCCAGCGGTCGAAGCCGTACTTTTCGAGGTCGGAGGGTTGGGCGTCTTCCGGCGTCGCCGGCTTCGAGCAGTGCCACTTGCCCTTGTAGACGACGTTGTACCCGGCTGCCTTCATCACCGTGGCCAGGTTCTTCAGCTCGACCGGGAGGTCGACCTGCGGGTAGCCCTTTTCCGCCGGCATGTCTTCCTCCAGCGTGTACTTGACCCCGTGCTGGGCGGGGAAGTAGCCGCTCATCAGGGTCGAGCGGGCGGGGGAGCACATGCAGGCGTTGGTGAAGGCGCGTTCGAAGCTGAGGCCGTGGCGGCGCAGGCGCCGCATCCCCGGCAGGTTCTGCCGCAGCCAGTTGGGCGGGAAGTGCTGGATCGCCCGTTCCTGGTCGGTGAGGAAGAGGATGACGTTCATCCCGGCGACGTCGCCGCGCTTGCCTTTCGCCGCCGCCAGCGCCCGCTCGATGCCGGCGCTCTGGGAGAGCAACAGGGCCGAGGCGGCCGTGGCCCCCGTGCCGAGCAGCTGTTTGCGGGTCAGGCCGCCCTGGTGGTCGTCCGCTTGGCTCATCCGTTCCTCCCTGGGGTTGCGCGCCGGAAGACGTCGACGGCGTTGGCGCCGAACGCGGTCGAGTAGAGGTAGCGGCCGTCGGCGCTGAGCGCGACCGAGCTGACTCCGCGCAGGGCCCGGGCGGGCGTGCAGTCGGGGACCGAGCGCGCCGCCTGGCAGCCGGCGGGGCCGGGCTTCTGCGCTACCGCGCCCGATTTGGGCGAGCGGTTGAGGACCGCGATCGCGCCGGTGGCGAAGGCGGCGGCGTAGACGTTGAGGCCGTCGGGCGAGACCGCCAGCCCCTCGGGGGCGCTGAGGGCACGGCCGAAGGAGCAGCCGACGGCGCGCAGCCAGACCAGGCAGCCGGCGGTCCCGGCCTTCTGGGTGAGGGCGCCGCTGCCGGCGCGGGCGAAGGAGGTGACGCTGTTGCTGAACAGCGAGGTGGCGTAGACGTCGCGGCCGCCGGGGCTGACCGCGACCGCGTTGGCGCCGCTCAGCTGGACGCCGACGGTGCAGCCGGTGAGGGCGCTGTCGACGATGCAGCCACTGCCGTCGCTCGCCTGCGCCAGGGCGCCGGTGGCCGGGTCGCGGACGAGCACGAGGACGGCGTTGGAGACGGCGGTGGCGACGTAGACGCTGGTCCCGTTGCGGCTGATCGCCATCCCCTCCGGAGACTTCAGGGCGAGGGCCGCGGCGCAGCCGTTGGCGCCGCCTTCGGCCAGGCAGCCGGCAGTGCCGCCCGGCTGTGCGAGCGAGCCGGTCGAGCGGTCGCGGGCGAAGACGGCGACGGCGTTGCCGGCGAAGGAGCCGGCGTAGACGTTACGGCCGTCGGGGCTGACGACGAGGACGTCCGGGGCGAGCAGCGCCCGTCCCCCGGCACAGCCGGGGATCGGCAGGCTGGAGACGCAGCCGAAGCCCGGGGGCAGCTGCGTCAGCCGGCCGCTGGCGACGTTGCGGCTGAAGACCGTGACCGAGTTGCTCGCCCGCGAGGTCGCGTAGAGGCTGTGGCCGTCGGCGCTGATCGCGACCGAGTTGGGCCCGTCGAGCCCGATCGCCGTGGCGCAGCCGCCGGCGCCTTTGGCGGCGATGCAGCCGCCGACGCCCTTGGCCTGGGTCAGGGTGCCGTTGCGGATGTCGCGCTTGAAGATCGCGATCGCGTCGCTTTTCGAGGAGGCGACGTAGACGTACTTGTCGTCGGGGCTGACCGCGATCGCGCGCGATCCCATGAACGGCCCCGGCCCCTTCAGCGCCCGCGCGGTCCCGCAGGTTCCGGCCGGAGTGGAGCGGTCGACCAGACAGCCCTTGGTTCCGGACAGCTGCGTCAGCGCGCCCGGGTACGGCGGTTTGCCGCCCGGCTTCGGCGCCCCGTGCGCCGCGACCGGCAGCGCCAGCGCCGCCAGCGCCAGCGCCGCGACGATTCGGGCCGGAAGCTGGGAGTGGAGGTTGTGGAAGCGCATAGCCGGGACGGTCCGACCCGGGCGACAGAACGCTCCCAGTGGGACTCGATCGCGAGCATAGCCGCGGCTCCGGCGGCTCAGGCGACGCTTCCCGGCGGGGTCGCCGCTAGCTTGTTCGGCGTGCCCGAGGTGGTCGTCCTCTTCCTGGCCGCCTGCGGCACCGCCCTCGCGACCGGCCTCGGCGCGGTGCCCGTGTTCCTGCTGGGACGGCGGGCGGAGGCCCTGGCTCCGCTCCTGCTCGGGTTCGCCGCCGGGGTGATGGGGGTCGCGGCCATCGCCGGGCTGCTGATCCCGGCGGCGCAGGAAGGCTCGACCGCCGCGGTGGCCGCCGGGCTCGCGGCCGGGGTCGCCTTCCTCGCCTTGGTCCGCCGCCGCTTCCACCCCGACGCCGGCTTCCTCGGTCGGACCGGCCCCGGCACCCGCACTTCGGCCCTGGTCTTCCTCGTCCTCTTCGTCCACAGTCTGCCCGAGGGCCTCGCCGTCGGCACCGCCTTCGCCTCCGACCGGGCTGGGCTGAGCCTGTTCGTGATCCTGGCGATCGCGATCCAGAACGTGCCCGAGGGAACCAGCGTCGCGATCCCGATGGAGGAGGCCGGGTTCAGCCGGGGCCGCCAGTTCTGGGCGGCGGTCGCGACCAGCGCCCCGCAACCGGTCGGCGCTCTGGCCGCCTTCTTCGCGGTCGAGGAGGTCGAAGCGCTGCTGCCGCTCTCCTTCGCCTTCGCCGCGGGGGCGATGCTGGCGCTGATCGTCGCCGAGGTGCTGCCCGAGGCCTACGCGGGCCCGGCGCGGGCCGGTCCCAGCGCCGGCATCGCCGCCGGCGCCGCCCTGATGCTCGCCCTGAGCCTCCTGCTCGGCGTCTGATCGCGCCGCTCGATGCATTTTGGTCGCCCCAGCAACCACGATGCATCGAGCGGCGCGTTGGTTTCGAGGCCGGCGCCAGGTGGGAGCATTGGCTTATGCGGGCGATGCTTCTCGACCAGGCTCGCCGGCCGCTGCGGGCCGCTGAGCTACCGGACCCGGTCCCCGGGCCGGGCCAGATCCTGATCCGGGTTCACGCCTGCGGCGTCTGCCGCACCGACCTGCACATCCTCGACGGCGAGCTGGCCGCGCCGAAGCTGCCGCTGGTGCCGGGTCACCAGATCGTCGGCACCGTGGTCGGGGCGGGGGAGGGGGCCGAACGCTTCGCGCCCGGTGAGCGGGTCGGCGTTCCCTGGCTGGGCTGGGCCTGCGGCGAGTGCCGCTACTGCCTGGGCGGTCGCGAGAACCTCTGCGACCGCGCCCGCTTCAGCGGCTACGACCTCGACGGCGGTTACGCCGAGCTGACCGTCGCCGACGAGCGCTTCTGCCTCCCGATCCCGGCCGGATACTCCGACGATCGCGCGGCGCCGCTGCTCTGCGCCGGCCTGATCGGCTACCGCGCCCTGCGCCTGGTCGGCGACGCCGAGCGGATCGGTTTCTACGGCTTCGGCACCTCCGCCCACATCCTCTGCCAGCTCGCCGTCCACGAAGGGCGGCGGGTCTTCGCCTTCACCCGCGAGGGCGATGGGGAGACGCAGGCGTTCGCCCGTGCCCTCGGTGCCGAGTGGGCCGGCTCCTCCGCGCAGTCACCGCCGGAGCCGCTCGACGGCGCGATCGTCTTCGCCGCGGTCGGTGCCCTGATGCCGGCGGCGCTGCGGGCGAGCGCCAAGGGTGCGCGGGTGATCAGCGCCGGCATCCACATGAGCCAGATCCCGGCCTTCCCCTACGAGATCCTCTGGGAGGAGCGCAGCCTCGGCTCGGTCGCCAATCTGACCCGGGCCGACGGCGAGGAGTTCATGGCCCTGGCGCCGCAGGTCCCGGTCCGCACCGAGGTCACCGCCTACCCGCTCGGGGAGGCGAACACTGCCCTCGAGGACCTCCGGGCCGGGCGCTTCCGCGGCGCCGCGGTGCTCACGTTCGGCCGGCGCGGACTCGGCTAGCCGCGGGCCAGCTCACGGTCGATGAGGGCGGCGAGGGCGTCCTGGACCCCGTCGGCGGGGGTGCTGGAGATCTGCGCGCCGGCGGCGACGCCGCGGACGTTTTCCGCCGCTCTCAGCGCGTGCCAGTGGGAGTCGAAGGACTCTCCGGACGTGGCCACGGTGCGGCCGTCGGCACCGAGCAGGCGCCAGCGCCACTGGCCGACAAGGTCTTCGTATGCGTCGAATCTGGGCATCGGGATCGTCTCCTCGGTCGGATGGGAACACATGTTCGCATCCGACCCGGCGGCAAAGCCGAACCGGGCTGGTACCTTCGCGAAATGAAGATGCGCGCCGCGGTGCTGGAGCAGTTCGGGCAGCCGCTCGCGGTCCAGGAGGTCGAGCTGGCCGAGCCGCGGGCGGGGGAGGTGCTGGTCCGCCTCGTCGCCTGCGGGGTCTGCCACACCGACCTCTACACCGCCTCCGGCGCCGATCCCTCCGGGTATGCGCCGGCCGTGCTCGGCCACGAGGGCGCGGGGGTAGTCGAGCGGGTCGGTCCGGACGTCGCCTCGCTTGCCCCCGGCGATCACGTCGTCACCCTCTTCTCGCCCCAGTGCGGCGAGTGCGTGCACTGCGTCGACCCGCGGACCAACCTCTGCCTGGCGATCCGCGAGCAGCAGAACCAGGGCTTCCTGCCCGACGGCACCACCCGCATCTCCCGCGAGGGCGAGGACGTCCGTCATTTCATGGGCTGCTCGACCTTCGCCGAGTACACGGTGATGCCGGAGATCGCCCTGGCCAAGGTCAACCCGGAGGCCCCCTTCGAGCAAGTCTGCCTCTTCGCCTGCGGCCTCTCGACCGGGCTCGGCGCGGCGATCAACACCGCCGCCGTCGAGCCCGGCAGCACCTGCGTCGTCTTCGGCGCCGGCATGGTCGGCCTCGGCGCGGTCGCCGGCTGCCGCCTGCAGGGGGCCGAGCGCATCGTCTGCGTCGACCTCTCCGCCGAGCGGCTGCAGCTCGCCCGCGGCCAGGGCGCAACCGACGTCATGCAGGGTGGGGAGGGGGCCGTCGAGGCGATCCTGGAGATGACCGGCGGCTTCGGCGCCGACTACACCTTCGAGGCGACCGGCAGCGTGGCCGTGATGCGCCAGGCGGTGGAAGCGGCGCGGATGGGCTGGGGCCTGTGCACGGTCGCCGGGGTGGCCGGCAGGGGGGAGACCCTCGACGTCGTCCCGCGGCTGCTGATCACCGGCCGCCGCGTCGCCGGCTCCTCCTTCGGCGGCGTCAAGGGCCGCGAGCAGGTCCCGGTGCTGGTCGAGCGGGCGCTGGCGGGGGAGATCGACGTCGAGCCCTTCCTCTCCCACCGGCTCCGCCTCGACGAGGTCAACCGCGGCTTCGAGCTGATGGAGGCCCAGGACGGGATCCGCAGCGTCATCGAGCTCGGCTGAGGCCCGCTTGGCCCCCGCGCGCCGAGCTCTGCTCGCGGCCCTGGTGGGTGTCGCGCTGCTGGTCCCGCTCGGCGGTTGCGGCGACGGCGGCGACGGCGAGACGACGGATTCGAGCCCGCCGTCCCGGGCGAGCGACCCGACCTCTTCGAGCCCGCCCGCGGAGGTCGCCCCCAGCCAGTGCCCACCGGGCCTACCCGGCTGCCGTAGCACCGAAGGGCGGATCGTCTACGTCGAGCGGGTCGATCCCGACGGCGACGGCGACGCCCACTTCGTTGTCGCCGACCCCCAGGGCATCACCCTGCCGGGACTGACCGCGATCGACGTTCGCAAGGGTCTGCGCCCCCAACCGCTTCCCGGTCCCGGCGACCTGATCAGCGCCGCCGGCCCCGTCCAAACCGGCTCCTACGGCCAGAGCCAGATCCACGCCCTGGAGCTGCACGTAGGAGGATGAGCCGGACCGGATCCCCGATCGGAAAGATCGATCGGGGATCAGGTCCGGGTTGCTCCTCACGCCAACTTCTTGATCTTCACGGTCGGGAGCAGGTGCTCCATCTTGGCGATGCTCATGCAATCTCACCCCCTCTCCTGCTTGTGCCGTGGGGTCGAGCGCACATATGTCTGGCGCCTCCCAGGCGGCCTGGACATGGAACAATGCTCAAAGACGTCCTCTCAAACGAGAGGCTTTTTAGGACGAAACCGCAACTCGCGTGGACTTTTTCGATTGAATGTTCTAAATCATTAAGCGAAAGTTTTCGGAGGATCGCGCTTGAGCCCCACCCCGACCCTGATGAGCCCCGTGCTCGCCGTGGCGATGTCGCACCCGACCCGGCTGGGCGCCTTCACGATCCTCTTGGAGCGCGCCGCCACTCCCCGGGAAATCGCCGCCGAGCTGGACGAGTCGGGCAGCAACGTCGGCTACCACCTGCGGGTCCTCGTCGACCTCGGCTGCATCGAACTGATCAAGGCCGAGCCGGCAGCGGGCGGGCGGGTCGTCGAGCACACCTACAAAGCCGTCGACCGCGCCTACTTCGACACCGACGCCTGGGAGCAGCTGGGCAGCAAAGAGAAGCTCGAGGTCTCGGTGACCCTGATGCGGGTGATCTCCGAGGACATCAACGACGCCATGTCCAAAGGGACCTTCTTCGACCCCGACGACAACCACATCAGCCGCTCGCCGATGCGGGTCGACGAAGCGGGCTGGAAGGAAGTGACCGAGTTCCTCGACGGAACCCTGAACGAGCTGTTCGAGATTCAGGACAGGATCAACGAGCGCTGCCGGGTCGAGGAGAAGAAGACCTTCCCGATCAAGGTCGAGATGATTCAGTTCCGCTCGCCCGACAAGGGCTGAGCGCTAGGCCCGCTCCGGCTCCTCCTCGCCAGGCCAGCTACCGGTCGCTTTCGCGAAAGCGCTGCGGGCGCCGTGGTCGGTGAGGCCTTTGACGAGCTTGAAGATCGCCCCCTCGACCAGCAGCGCCGCGACCAGCTTCGGCCAGGAGAGCTCGCGGTGCTCGGGGCTCGGCGGCTCCTCGTCGTCGATCAGGCCCCAGACCTTTTCGAAGACCTTGGTCCCGACGATCCCGGCCAGCAGGCCGAGGACGATGCTGAACGGGGTGAAGACGAACTTCATGACGGGCTCTCCTTCGGTTGGGTGGCGCTCTGGTCCTTGGGCTCGCTGCGCGGCTCCAGCTGGATCTCCCGCTCGGCCCGGGGCCGGCCTTCTTCGATCTCGAGGCTGCGCTCGCGCTCGGCGTTGAGTTGGTGGCCGAAGAGGATCGCAAGGTTGCTGATCCAGAACCAGACCAGCAGCGCGATCAGGCCGCCGAGGGTGCCGTAGGTCTTGTCGTAGGAGCCGAAGTTGGCGACGTAGAAGGCGAACGCCGCCGAGGCCACGCCCCAGCCGACGATCGCCACCAGGCTCCCTGGCGTCACCCAGCGGAAGCCCCGCACCTTCGCGTTCGGGGCGGCGTAGTAGAGGAGGTTGACCATGAGGATGAAGATCGCCACCATCGCCGGCCACTTGGCGAGGTTCCAGACGGCGACGGCGGTGTCGCCGACGCCGATCGGCTCGGCGACCGCGTCGACCAGCGGCCCGGTCAGGACCAGCCCCAGCGCCAGCAGGGTCATCAGCACGATCATCCCCAGCGTGACCAGCAGCTGCAGCGGCCGCAGCTTCCAGAACGGACGCCCCTCGGGGGTCTCGTAGATGATGTTGGAGGCGCGGATGAAGGCGCCGACGTAGCCCGAGGCCGACCACAGCGCCAGCGCCAGGCCGAGGACGAAGGCGAAGCCGGCGGCGCTCTGGTTGGAGGCAACCGATTCGATCGGGCCGGAGAAGGTCTCGCCGGCGGATTCCGGGCCGATCGTGGTGATGATCTCGGTCAGGCTCGAGGTGGTGCTTTCGGGATCCCCGACCAGGCCGATCAGCGAGACCATCGCGATCACCGCCGGGAACAGCGCCAGCAGCCCGTAGTAGGTGAGGGCGGCGGCCCAGTCCGTGAGGTTGTCCTCCATGAACTCGGTCGCGGTGCGCTTGAGGGTGGCGAGTGCGCTCACGCCTCCTTTCTGCCCGCTGGGCTCCAAAGCCAATCCGTCGCCTGCGGGGCGCGGTCGCCTACGCGAGCCGCTCGTGGACGAAGCGGACCACGGCCGCGCCCTCGCCGACCGCGGTGGCGCAGCGCTTGATCGAGCCGGCGCGGACGTCGCCGGCGGCGTAGACGCCGGGCACGCTGGTCTCCAGCAGGCCCTCGGCTCCCGCCTCGGGGCCGGTGAGGACGAAGCCCTTGGGGTCGCGGGCGACGACGTCGCCGAGCCACTCGGTGCAGGGCGAGGCGCCGAGGAAGAGGAAGAGGAAGGAGAAGGGCAGGCGTTCGCCGTCGCTCAGGGTGACCGCCTCCAGCTCCCCGTCCGCGCCGTGCAGGGCGGCGATTTCGCTGCGGTCGCGGACGGCGACGCCGTAGCGCTCGAGCTCCTCCAGCAGGTAGTGGGACATCGTCTCCCGCAGGTCGGCGCGGCGGTGCAGGAGGGTGACCAGGGCGCCGCCGCGGGCCAGCCACACCGCCGCCTGGGCGGCCGAGTTGCCGCCGCCGACGACGGCGACCCGCTGGGCGCCGCAGAGGCGCGCCTCGGGCGGGCCGGCGGCGTAGAAGACGCTGATCCCCTCGTAGCTGTCGAGGCCCTCGACCGGCAGCCGTCGGTATTCGGCGCCGGTCGCGAGCAGGACGGCGCGGGCCTCGACCACGATCTCGCCCTCGAGCCGGACCCGGTGGCGCTGGGTCCCGGGCTCGAGCGCTTCCGCCCGGTAGGGCGTGCCGGTGCGGGCGCCGAACTTGCGCGCTTGGGTGACCGCCCGCCCGGTCAGTTCGGTGCCGCTGATCCCGGCCGGGAAGCCGAGGTAGTTCTCGATCCGCCGCGAGCTGCCCGCCTGGCCGCCGAGCCCGGTGCCGTCGACCAGCAGCGTCTCCAGTCCCTCGGAGGCGCCGTAGACGGCGGCGCCGAGGCCGGCCGGCCCGCCGCCGAGGATCAGTAGGTCGACCTCCTCGCGCGGGGAGAGCTCAAGGCCGATGCCGAGCGCCCGCGAGAGCTCGCCGTTGCTCGGCCGCCGCAGCTCGCCGCCGCCGGGCAGGCGCACCAGCGGCACCTCCTCCGCGGCGAGCGTCGCCGCCTCCACGCTTTCCGCCGGGTCGACCCAGGAGTGGGGGAGTTTCTGGCGCCGGGCGAAGTCGACCAGGCGGCGGGTCTCGCCGGAGTCGCGGGGGCCGACGATCTCGATCCCGATCCCGTCCTGCTGCTGCAGCAGCTCGCGGCGCTCGATGAAGGCGGAGAGCAGCAAATCGGAGAGGCCGCTGTCGTCGAACAGCAGCTGCCGCAGGACCTCGCGGTCGACGGCGATGTAGCGCATCGGCGCGGTGACGACGGCGGTGAGGAAGACGGTCTGCCCGGAGAGCAGGTTCATCTCGCCGAGGAAGCCGGAGGCCCCGTGGCGGACGATCTCGCGCCCGCCGGCGTCGGTGACCGCGACCTCGCCCTCGAGCACGGCGACGAAGGGATAGGTCGCGTCGCCGACGTCGAACAGCTTCTCGCCGACCGCCGCGGTCCGCTCCTCACCCAGCCGAGCCAGGGTTTCGAGCTGGGAGCTGGAGAGGACGCGACTGGTCGGACTGGGCACGCGAACAGGGTATGACAACCAACTCTTGGGATTTCGAAGCGCTCTCCCCTGGCAATCCGGTCAGACCCGAGCGCCGCGACCGGCCGATATGCGCGGCCAGATCAGCAACACGAGCCCGATCAGGATGCAGACGATCCCCAGCGCGTAATGCACCAGGATTGCGAGAACGATTCCGATCACGATGAGCAACAGTGCGAGTGACATGCGAGCTTGGTACCCACACCCGGGAGCTGCAAACTGAGAACTCGCACCAAACCCACCTTTCCCGAAAACCTGGTGCCGATGCTGGCGCGGCCGGCGCCGCTGCCCGCCGAGGACGACGGCTGGGGGGTCGAGGTCAAGTGGGACGGGGTACGGGCAATCGCCTACTGCCGCCCGGGCCGGCTGCGGCTGCAGACCCGCAACCTCAACGACGTCACCGCCCAGTACCCCGAGGTGCAGCCGCTCTCGCAGCAGCTCGGTGATCGCGGCGCCGTGCTCGATGGGGAGCTGGTCGCCTTCGATCCCGAGGGCCGCCCCAGCTTCGAGCGCCTGCAGCAGCGCATCCACCGGACCGGGGAGGAGGTGGTCCGGCGGCGGATGGAGTCCCACCCGGTCACCTACGTGATCTTCGATCTCCTCTATCTGGACGGGCGGAACCTGATGGCCGAGCCCTACCGGCGCCGGCGCGAGGCGCTGGAGGCGCTGGAGCTCGACGGGCTCAGCTGGCAGACCCCCGGCTACGTCGCCGGCCGCGCCGAGGAGCTGCTGGCGGCCAGCGCCGAGCAGGGGCTGGAGGGAGTGGTGCTGAAGCGGCTCGACAGTCCCTACGTGCCCGGCAGGCGCACCGGCTCCTGGCTGAAGGTGAAGAACGTCGGCCGCCAGGAGTTCGTGATCGGCGGCTGGCAGCCGGGAGCGGGGCGGCGTAGCGGCGGTCTCGGCTCGCTGCTGCTCGGCTGGTTCGACGAGGACGGCGAACTGCGCTACGCCGGCAAAGTCGGCACCGGCTTCTCCGACAGCGCTCTGACCGAGCTGATGGAGCGGTTGCGCCCGCTGGCGCGCAGGGCGAATCCCTTCGCCGGTCGCCGGGGACCGCGGAGCGCCAATTACGTCGAGCCGCGGCTGGTGGCGGAGATCGAGTTCCGCGAGCTGACCGCGGAGGGGATGGTGCGCCACGGTTCCTTCAAGGGCCTGCGCGAGGACAAGCCGGCGGCCGAGGTCGGTCTCGAGCGGACGCTCCGTAAGATTTAGTGCAATGGAGTCGTCCGGCTTTCGGCACGAGGCGCTGATCTATCGCGACGGCGACGACTTCCTGACCGCGGCGCTGCCCTTCCTCTGGCAGGCGCTGGAGGCCGGCGAACCGACCCTGGTGGCCGTGCAGGCGGCGAACGCGACCCTGCTGGAAGGGGAGCTCGGCAGGGACGCGGAGGCGGTCCGCTTCGCCGACATCGAGGCCCTCGGCCGCAATCCCGCCCGGATCATCCCCTTCTGGCGTCAGTTCGTCGACGAGCACGCGGGCGAGCCGGTCCGCGGCATCGGCGAACCGGTCTGGCCCGGGCGCCGGCCCGACGAGATCGACGAGTGTCAGCGCCACGAGTCGCTGCTCAATCTCGCCTTCTCGCCGCCGCCGGCCTGGTCGCTGCTCTGCCCCTACGACGCCGGCGGTCTCGACGACGAGGTTCTGGAGGCGGTCGTGCACTCCCACCAGGCGATCGAGCGCGACGGGGCAAGGGAGGAGTGCTGCGACGGGCCGACGGAGGCAGGGCACTTCGGCGGCTCCCTGTCGCAGCGCCCCGCCGGCTGCGAGCCGTTCGAGTTCGATCGCACCGGTCTCTTCGCGGTGCGCCAGCGCGTGTCCTGGCTGGCCAAGAGCGCCGGGCTGCCGCTGCAGGGCACAACAGACCTGGTCGTCGCCGCCAGCGAGCTCGCGGCCAACAGCATCGTCCACGGCGGCGGTGCCGGCACCCTCCACGCCTGGCGCGAGGACGGTCGCCTGCTGGTCGAAGTCGAGGACCGGGGCACGATCGAGGAGCCCCTGGTCGGCCGCGTGCGCCCGCTGCCGACCCAGGTCGGCGGCCGCGGCCTCTGGCTCGCCAATCAGTTCTGCGACCTGGTCCAGATCCGCTCCGGCTCCAGCGGCACCGCGGTACGGCTGCAGATGGCCGTCGCCTAGCCCGGTCGCACCTTTTAAGGCCGCGTACCGATGTAGGCTCTAATGCGAACCCAATGCTGATTGCTGAGGTTGTCTGTGGGTAAGGGGAAAATCGACTCTCCCGGAGAGCTGGTCAAGCGCGCTAAAGCCCAGGGCTTCCGCGTCGAAAAGAAAAAGAAGGGCTGGATGGTCCTAACTGCAAATGGCCAAGGGTCGGTGATGATCCACAAGACCTTGAGCGACCATCGAGGGCTAAATAATGCGATCGCACGCCTCAAGCGCTACGGTTTCAATTCAGATGGATAGAGATGAGGGGAATTAAGATGCCCGAATACCGCTTGAACGTCGTCTGCACCGAGCACGGTTGGAAGGATGTGGCGGAGGGCAACATGGAGCTGCTCGCCGATGCGTTCATCGCCACTCACCCAGAGGCGGGAGCAGTAATCGCAGCCAACTTTCATCTCGGCACCCTCGATGCCACGTTTTCGGTCGAAGCGGACGATGCCAAGAGCGCCGGCCCCGCCGGACTCGATCTGTTTACCGAGGCGGCCGATGCATCGGGTCTCGAGCCGACTGAGATCGTCGAGATCAACGTGCAGTCCGTCAATGCGCCGGAGGCGGTAGACCCGCTCTGTGACGAGCTGCTTCCCGCCTAGTCAGGCGTCTGGGTCAGCCGCCGCCTCGCCGCTCCTGGCCGAGCCCTGGATCGCCGCGATCAGGATTGCCGCCACCCCGGCCGCCATCGAGCCGGCGATGATGTCGGCGTGGTCGGAGTTGTCGGTGGCCAGGTCGACCAGCGCGTAGACCTCGCCGGCGAGCAGGATCCCGACCGTCATCAGGCTGAGGATCCAGTTCACCGGCCGCCGGCGCCAGCGGATCGCGCCGGCCTCGATCACGTAGCCGATCAGCAGCACGAGGATGATCTGGGACGCCTGTTCCTGAAAGCGCAGCGACTGCGACTCCTGCGGCAGCGGCCAGGTGACGGCGACGAAGACGAGGAAGGGGACGACGAAGGGCACCTGCGGCGCCGCCCAGACGACGAAGTCGACGACGAAGCGGGCCAGCTCGCCGAGCCAGGCAAGCGCCGGCCGCGGCGGCGGGAACGCCGGCGCGCTCTCGCCGAAGATCCCGAGCCGGTAGACGACGAGGGCGGCGACGGCGACCAGCGCCACCGGCGCGACCAGGATTCCCAGCAGCGCGGTCCCCAGCCCCGCCAGCAGCGACAGCGCCGCGAGCAGTCCGGAGAGGACGGCGTTGCCTCTGCCTCCGTTCCCTGGTTTGCCCGACCCGCCCACGCCGCCGCACCCTACAAGCGCCCGCCCGCCGGTCGGTAACGTCTCGGTGTGGCCGCGATGACCTGCCCCAAGTGCCAGGCGCCGATGCGCACCCACCAGCGCAACGGGGTGACGATCGAGCAGTGCACCAAGTGCCACGGCATCTTCCTCGACCGCGGCGAGCTCGAGCAGCTGATCGGCGTCGAGAGCTCGTTCCTCGGCCGCGAGCGGCCGGCGGCCGAAGCCGGCTGAGCGCCCTCAGCCGCCCTCGATCGCAACCGGCTCGAGCTCGTCGGCGGGCTCGAAGCCGAGGATGCGGCCGTAGAAGTAGAGCTCGGCTTCGAGGCAGCGGACCTCGGTCTCCGAGCGGCGGAAGCCGTGGCCCTCGCCCGCGAACGGGAGGTAGGCGTGGGGGATGCCGTTGCGGCTCAGCGCCGCCACCATCGTCTCGGCCTGGCTCGGCGGCACGACCTCGTCTTCGAGGCCCTGGAAGAGGATCACCGGCACCCGCAGCCGCTCGACGAAGTGGATCGGCGAGCGCTCGTAGTAGAGCTCCTTCTGCTCGGGATAGCGGCCGATCAGGCTGTCGAGATAACGGGACTCGAACTTGTGGGTGTCCGCGGCCAGCGTCTCGGCGTCGGCGACGCCGTAATAGCTGGCGCCGGTGGCAAAGACGTTCTGGAAGGCCAGGGCGCAGAGCGTCGTGTAGCCGCCGGCGCTGCCGCCGCGGATCGCCAGCCGCTCGACGTCGGCCTTGTCGCGAGCGGCGAGGTGGAGGGCCGCGGCGGCGCAGTCCTCGGTGTCGACCACGCCCCAGCTGCCGTTCAGGCGCCGGCGGTAGGGCCGCCCGTAGCCGCTGCTGCCGCGGTAGTTGACGTCGACGACGCCGATGCCGCGGCTGGTCCAGAAGAGGATCTCGCGATCGAGGGCCGGGGTCGCGTGCGAGGTCGGTCCGCCGTGGCTCTGGACGATCAGCGGCGGCAGCTCCCCCGCGGGCGCCTTGAACTCGGGATTGGTCGGCGGGTAGAAGAAGGCGTGCGCCGTCTCGCCGTCGCCGGTCGCGAACTCGACCGCACGCGGTGTGGAGACGTAGTCCCGCGGGATCTGGTCCTCGGCGGCCGGGCGCACGAGCTCCGGGTCGCCGCCGGCGAGGTCGAGGGTGACGATGGCGGGCTCGTGTTCGGGCGTCGCGGCGGCAAAGGCCAGCCGGGTGCCGCGGGCCGCGAGGGCGGGGAACCCGAAGGAGGTGAAGGGGAGGCCGAGGTCCCGCGGCTCGCCCCCCGGCTCGAGCAGGAAGAGATGTTCCTCGCCGCGGTCGCAGCGCACGCAGGCGATCGACCCGTCTGCCAGGAAGGCGTAGGTGGCGCCGCCGAAGAGCCACTGGGGATGTCCCAGCTCGGCCTCTTCGTAGGTCAGCCGGACCTTCGCGCCGCCCTCCTCGCGATAGAGGTTCCACCAGCCGCCGCGGTCGGAGACGAAGTGGAGCCGGCCCGCGGCGTCCCACTCCGGCTGGAAGATCGACTCCTCCGGCCCGCCGGCGAGCAGGCGCGCGTCGGCCGGGTCCGCGAGCGACGCCAGCCACAGCTCGGTTCCGTCCCAGGGCATGTTCGGGTGGTCCCAGCAGGTCCAGGCCAGCCGGCGGCCGTCGGGGCTGATTCGGGGGAAGGAGTAGAAGTCGCGACCGCAGGCGAGCACGGTCGCCTCGCCGGAGCCGTCCAGCGCCAGGGCGACGATCTGGTTTTCGGCTTCGCCCTCGCCGTGGACCTCGCGCACGCAGACCACGGTCAGCCCGTCGGGCGTGACCCGGAAGTCGGCGTAGCGCAGGCCACCCTCGGTCTCCGGCTCGGGGACGATCGCCACCGGCTCCTCGCCCAGCCGCTGGCGATAGAGCCGCTGATCGGCGAAGTCGACGAAGAGGAAGAGGTCGTCGCCGACCAGCGTCCAGGCGCCGCCGCCGTACTCGTGGACGCGGGTCCGCACGTTGGTCCCGGCCGCCGTCACCGCTTCGGGCTCGCCGCCGGCGGGACGCCGCATCAGCACCACGCGCCCGCCCTCCGAGGGCCGTCCCTCCGCCCACCAGATGGCGCCGTCGCCGGCGATCGCCGGCGCCGATAGGCGCCGCCCGCCCGCGACCACGACCTCGGGGCCGATCGGCGAGCGCCAGGAGCCGTAGGGGGCGACGGAAGGCACCCGCGCAGTCTAGGTCCGCGGCGTCGAGCAGGCGTCCCTAGACTGCCCGGCCGATGACCAACACTTACGAAGTCCCCCAAGAGTCCCGTGACCTCCGCGACATGGTCCGCCGGCTGGCCCAGGAGAAGATCGCCCCGCGCGCCGGCGAGATCGATCGCGAAGGCAAATACCCCTGGGACGTGCGCAAGCTCCTGGCCGAGCACGACATCCTCGGCCTCCCCTTCGACGAGCGCTACGGCGGCACCGGCACCGGCACCCTGGTCCTGCAGATGGCGGTCGAGGAGATCGCCAAGGCCTGTGCCTCCTCGGCCCTGATCCTGATGATCCAGGAGCTCGGCACGCTGCCGATCCAGCTCTTCGGCTCCGACGAGCTGAAAGAGCGCTTCCTGCCCAAGTGCGCCGCCGGCGAGTGGTCGCCGGCCTTCGCCCTCTCCGAGCCCGAGGCCGGCAGCGACCCGGCGGCGATGCGCACCACCGCCGTCCGCGACGGCGACGAATGGGTGATCAACGGCCAGAAGAACTGGATCACCAACGCCTCCGTCGCCGACTTCTACGTCGTCTTCGCCGTCACCGACCGCGAGAACAAGCGGATCAGCGCCTTCGTCGTCGAGAAAGAGCGCGAGGGGTTCGACCCCGGCCAGCTCGAGCACAAGCTCGGGATCAAGGGCTCGCCGACCGGCTCACCCTCCTTCACCGACGTCCGCGTCCCGCACGCGAACCTGATCGGCACCGAGGGCAAGGGCCTCGGCGTCGCCCTCGGCACCCTCGAGCGGACCCGCCTCGGCGCCGCCGCCCAGGCCGTCGGCATCGCCCAGGGTGCGACCGACTACGCCAACGAGTACGCGAAGGAGCGGGTCGCCTTCGGCAAGCCGATCAACGCCCTGCAGGCGATCCAGTTCAAGCTCGCCGACATGGAGACCGGCACCGCCGCCGCCCGCGAGCTGCTCTACAAAGCCTGCTCGATGGCCGACCTGGCCGAGCGCCCCGCCAGCCTCCCGAAGTGGACCTCGATGGCGAAGCTGTTCGCCTCCGACAACGCGATGAAGGTCACGGTCGAGGCGATCCAGGTGCTCGGCGGCTACGGCTACGTCAACGAGTACCCGGTCGAGCGCATGCTGCGCGACGCCAAGATCACCCAGATCTACGAGGGCACGAACGAGATCCAGCGGGTCGTGATCGCCCGCAGCATGGGCGCGTAGTCACCGACCAAGGGTTGCCGCAATCAGTCGCTTGCCTCGACCTCGCGCAGGCGGTGGGTGTCGACGTCGTAGACGAAGCCGCGCACGGTGTCCCGGTGGGGGATGAACTCCGAGCGGCGGACCCGCAGAATCGATTGCCGCACGTCGGCCTCGACGTCGCTGAAGGACTCGATCGCGAAGGCCGGCGCCACTCCGGTCGCCTCCTGCAGCTCGGCCCGAAAGCTGTCGTCGGTGAGGGTCTGCATGCCGCAGTTGGTGTGGTGGATCAGCATCACCTCGCGCGTCCCCAGCTTGCGCTGGGAGATTGCCAGCGAGCGGATCACGTCGTCGGTGATGACGCCGCCGGCGTTGCGCAGCACGTGCGCCTCGCCGTCGCCCAGGCCCAGCGCCGCGAAGACGTCGAGGCGCGAGTCCATGCAGGTGACTATCGCCAGCCGCCGGCTCGGTTCGACGTCGAGATGCCGGTCGGCCAGCGGCTCGGCGAACTCGCGGTTGTTGGCGATCAGCTCGTCAATCGTCTTCATGCAGCGGCAGCCTAGCCGCCGCGGCCTCCAGTTCGAGATCGGCCTGGACGGGTAGGGGATTCCCGCAGCCGCAAAACGAACCGAGGAGTGGAGAGACGATGGAGGCCAGCAGCCCCAGCAAGGGAATCTTCGACGGCGACAGCTCCGGCACGCGCGATCACGTGATCGAGCTGCTGACCAAGGCCTACTGGATGGAGATCGAGACGGTGATGAGCTACCTGGCGGCCTCGGTCAACCTCGACGGCGTACGCGCGATGGAGATCAAGGAGTCGCTGGCCAAGGAGGTCGAAGACGAGCTCGGCCACGCCCGCCAGTTCGCCGACCGGATCAAGGAGCTCTACGGCGTCGTCCCGGGCTCGCAGGACTTCGCTCCCGAACAGAGCTTCCTGCAGCCGCCCGAGCACCAGACCGACACCGTCCACGTGATTCGCGGCGTGATCAAGGCCGAGACCGGCGCGATCGAGCACTACACCAGGATCGTCGAGGAGACCGATCAGGTCGACCCGGTCACCCAGGACATGGTGATCGCGATCCTCCGCGACGAGCAGGGGCACCGGCGCCTGTTCGAGGGGTTCCTGCGGGAGTACGAGTTCGAGGGCATAGCCTGACCGGGTGCAGATCCGACCGGCGACCGAAACCGACGTCGAGACGCTCTTCGCGCTGATCCTGGAGCTGGCGGAGTACGAGCGGCTGACCGCGGCGGTCCGCGGCGATGCGGAGGTGCTGCGGCGGTCGCTGTTCGAGCAGCGAGCGGCGGAGGCGCTGCTGGTCGAGGTCGACGGCGAGGCAGTCGGCTACGCGATCTTCTTCACCACCTTTTCGACCTTCGAGTGCCGCGCGGGGATCTGGCTCGAGGACGTCTACGTCCGCCCCGCGAATCGTCGTGGCGGCATCGGCCGGGCGCTGATGGAGCACCTGGCCGCGCTCGCCCTCGAGCGCGGGCACGTCCGCCTCGAATGGTGCGCCCTCGACTGGAACGAGCCCGCCCTGCGCTTCTACGACGAGCTCGGCGCCGGGCGCTTGGAGGAGTGGCGGATGTTCCGCCTCGATCGCGAGGGCATGCAGCGGCTCGGCGCAGCTCGGCGTGCGGCTTCGACACCGTCTCCTGCAAGGGTTGACAAGGGGGCTTGACTAATATGAAGTCGCGTAACAGACGTGCCTTCTTGGTCAAAAGCAGTGCGCCACCAGGGATCCAGGGCCCTGGCGATCGGAGGCGACCCCGCTGAGCAGGGGTCGCTGCTGCGGCTGCTCGCGGCGAGCGAGATCGAGCTGATCCGGGCCCCCGACGGCGGCGGCGGGCTGAAAGTGTTTTATGCGGAGCGCCCCGACGTGATCGTGCTGGACCTCGAGCTCGAGGATGCTGACGGCCTCGACGTGCTGGCGCGGATTCGTGAGCTCAGCGACGTCCCGGTGGTGCTGGTGACCGCTGCCGTCGACGGGGGAGACAGGGTCAGGGGCCTGCGGGCTGGCGCCGACGACTGCGTTTCCAGGCCGCTCGACCTGGCGGAGCTGCAGGCGCGGATCGAGGCACTTCTGCGCCGGCCCCGGGCCGAGCCCTCGCCGGAGGTGATCGAGGACGAGTTCGTCCACATCGACCACGTCCGCCACCGGGTCGAGGTACTGGGCGTCGAGGTGGCGCTGACCCCGACCGAGTTCCGGATGCTGGCGACCTTCGCGGGCAATCCGGGCCGCGTCCTCGGCCATGGCCAGCTACTGGAGATGGTTTGGGGCAACGGGCTGCGGGAGCGGGACGAGGTCAAGCTCTACGTCAGCTACCTGCGCCGCAAGCTGGGCGAGGTCGCCCAGGTCGACCCGGTGGAGACGGTGCGCGGAGTCGGCTATCGCTACCAGCCACACAGGGTTCGTCAACCTATCAAGTAGTTCATACAGATTTCATACCTCTTTCAAACGAAGTTCAAATTTGACCTGTCGAAACAGCCGGCATGGTTTCTGCCGGAAGAGTTGCCGTCACCGCTGCACTCGTGCTGCTCGTCGCCCTGCCGGCCACCGCTGTGGCCAAGCAGCCGCTGCGCGGCGGCGTGATCCACGCCTGCCTCCTGGTCAAGGGCGGCAAGGCGCGCGGGGCGCTGCGCATCGTCCCCGGCGCCCGTAGCTGCAAGGCCCGCCGGGGCGAGCGGGCGGTTTCCTGGAACGTCACCGGCCCCACTGGCACTCCCGGCACGCCGGGCTCCGCCGGCGCCCAGGGTGCTCCTGGCTCCATCGGCGCCCCGGGCGCCCGCGGGCCCGAAGGCAGCTCGGGCGGGTCCGGTCCGACCGGCCCCGCTGGCGCCACCGGCTTGGTCGGCGCCACCGGCCCGGCCGGAGAGGTCGAACAGGCGCTGCTGGACACGATCCAGTCGCAGTCGACGCAGATCGCCGCGCTCACCGCCAGCGTCGACTCGTTGAGCCAGGAGCTCGTCGACGTCGAAGGCGCCGTGGCGGGGGTCGAAGGGGACGTCAGCGGTCTCGGGGGCGCCCTCGCCGCCGTGGAAACGACGGTCGACGATGCCTGCACCCAGCTCTCGAGCGTCACCTCCCAGGTCGACAAAGTCACCGCCGTTCTTGGCGGGATCACGGTCAGCGGCGTCCTCAGCGGCCTGCTGAGCATCCCCGCCCTGCCGAAAGCCCTCAACTCCTACACCTGCAAATGACCCTGGCCCGGCAAAAGCTCCACGCGGCCCTGGGCCTGACCCTGCTCGTCTTCGCCGCCGGGCTCTGGCTCTCCAGCGGCCAGCCGAGCCGGGCGGCGAGCGCCGGCACCACCCAGGCGGTCTCGGCGACGATCACCAACTCGATCTCCTGGGGGAACGTGGGCACCTGCGCGCAGAGCGCCGGCGCCGCGGCCTTCGGTTCGCTGGCGGCGGGCAGCACGGCCACCGCCCCCGGCGGCGTCGGCGTCTACACCGGCTGCATTGCCTCGAACGCGACCTGGAGCGTCGGCGCGGCGATGACCACGCCCCCCGCGGCCGGCGGCGAAACGATCCCCGCCAGCGCCTTCAGGCTGGAAACCGTCACCGCCCCGCTGCTCTCCGGCGCGGTCGCCTGTCCGGGCGGGAATTCCAGCGGCGGCTGCACCCTCGACAACTCCTCGGCGAGCCTGGTCGCCAACGCCCCGGCAACGCCGATCCCGCTGCTCGCGACCGTGCTCACCAACGGCTTCACCTGGAAATACAAGATCGAGGTGCCGGCGAGCCAGGCGCCCGGCAGCTACACCGGCGGCGTCGTCACCCTCACCGCCTCCAACTGAGCGATGGACGTCCTCGCCTACCGCGACTGGACGGGGGTGTCGTTCTTCCTCGGCTCGCTCCTCCTCGCCGCCGCTGCCGTGGCGCTGCTCTTCGTCTCCTTCGGCGCCGGCGGCTCCGAGCGAGCGGGCGTCTCCGCTGCGGACCCGGCGGGTGCTGTCCCGGTGCCGGAGGTCGTCGTCCGCGTCGAGTCTCCACAGCGGCCGTTCGCGGTGGCGGGCGCGACCTTCACGGTCGATCCTGCGCCCAGCGCGCGCTGGGCGACCGCGTTCCACGGTCGCGCCGCCGAGCCGGGTCAGCATTGGGTCGTCGCCGCGGTCAGGGTCGTCAACGACAGCCGCCGCGGCTTCAACCCGGGCCTGCTCTCCTACCTGGCACGGGGGCCGCACGGAGCCCTGTTCGCGCCCACCCGCGCCGGCATCGCCGGGCCCTCGGGGCTGGGGGAGGCGGCGGGCCTGCCGGCGGGCGCCGGGGCTGAAGAGCGGCTGGTTTTCTCCCTGCCGGACAGCCTCCAACACCCGGTGCTGGCGATCCAGCCGGTGCCGACGCGGGCGCTCGAGGTGCGGGTCCCGCTCGGCGGTTGATCCCGGCCCGGTGCCTCCCGGTCAGTAGCCCCAGCGCCGCCGCCGCCAACCGCGGGCGAAGACCAGCACCGCCGCCACGACCAGGATCAGAGCCCCGATCTGGCGCCAGGGAACCGCCCAGAACCCCTCGCTGCGGCGGGCGTCGCGGGCGCCGGTCTCGATCGTGGCTTCGGCCTCGAAGCTGCCGAACAGGGGCGGGTCCTCCCAGCGCACGTCGAAGACCCGGGTCTGGCCGGGGAAGAGACGGCCGGCGAACGGCAGCCGCGCCTCGCGGTCCTCGCCGTCGAGGATGCTCACCGCGCCCGGGTTGTCGCGGTCGAAGTCGAGGGTGACGTTGCCGGTGTTCCGTACCGTGGCGCCGATCGCGACTGCGCCACCGCCGGCGACGGTGGGGACTTCGAGCGCGGCGATCTGCGCCCGCGGCCGGATCTCGCCGCGAACCCGGATCGTCAGCCGCACCGAGACGCCCTCGATCGCCGCCGCGATGGCGTTGCCGGCAGCGGCCAGGCGCTGCACGGTGAGCGAGGCGAGGCGGTCGCCGGGTTCGGCGTCGGCCGGGACCCGCACCCGGTACTGAAGCGGCTGGGTCCGGTTTGGCGAGCCGGCGAACGTGCCCGGCACGACGCTGACCCAGGACGAGGACGAGTGGGGCGAGCGCGAGGCGGGGGAGTAGACCTGGGTGCCGTCCGCGCGCTGGTCGATCTCCTCGACGACGGTGCGGAAGCGACGCCCCGCTTCGCCGTCGAGCTGGACGTTGATCGTTCCCAGGGCCGCCGCGCCGGCATCGAGCTCGAGGTCGACGGTGGTGGGGAAGACCTTGAAGTTGGCCGCGGCCGGATGCGGGGCCAGGAGGGCAAGGGCGAGCGCCGCGAGCGCCACCCCCGCCAGCCGCCGAATCGGTGCGATCCCCCGCCTCACGGCTTGAGGATTTCAGATCGGTCGTACGCCCTGGAGTGGAGGGCGCTACTCGTCGCGTGGGGTGATGCGGAAGATCGAGACGACCTCTGCCTGATGCGCCTCGGGGTGGGCCACGTAGGCGCTGGGCCCGCCACCGAACCAGCCGGCGGCCTCGTTGTCGCCGACGAAGATCCCGGGGTGGTGCTTGCCATCGGCGTCCTGGACCCAGACCTTGTCGCCCTCCTTGAAGCCGCGCTCGATCGGGTCGCTCATGCCGCCGCCTCGCGGGGGAGGCTTTGGACCGCCCAGCCGTTGCCGTCGGGGTCGCTGAAGAAGACGAAGGAGCCCCAGGGGAAGTCCTGGATCTCGCCGACCTCGATGCCGCGCTCGGTCAGGTCCGCGCGGGCGGCCTCGATGTCGGCGACGACCAGCTGCAGGCCCTCGACCGAGCCCGGCGCCATCTCCGAGAGGCCGGTCCCGATCGCGATCGAGGTGGGCGAGCCCGGCGGCGTCAGCTGCACGAAGCGGATCTCGTCGCTGACCTGGTGGTCGTGATCGGCGTTGAAGCCGGCCTGCTCGTAGAAGGCCTTGGCCCGATCGACGTCGGAGACGGGCACCTGCACCAGCTCGAGCCGGAAGTCCATGCGGCGAGTCTATCCACCGTCCTGGCGCCCGGGCAGCGGCAACTCAGCAGGGCGCCATCCGCGCCAGCTTCTGGCGGTAGACGGCCATCGAGCGGTGCTTCCAGTCGCCGTGGGTCTGGCGCCGCAGGCTCGGCACCAGCTCATGGTGGTAGGGGGAGGAGAGGCTCTCGTTGTGGCCGATCACGTCGCCGAGGCCGATCCCGAAGCGGCAGCGCAGATACTGGGTCAGCCAGAGCGAGGCCCGCAGCTGGGCCCGATTGCCGAGCACGTCGCCGTCGCCGTAGCCGGCGTGCTCGATCCCGATCGCGGTCCAGTTGAGGCCGACCGTGTGGCGGCAGCGGGTGCGCAGGTTGACCAGCTTGAAGATCCGGCCCGCGGGGGAGATCACGAAGTGCGAGCAGACGTTGGGCAGCTCGCCCAGCTCGACGTCCGCCACGTCCGGGGCGAAGGTGTTGAAGACGGCGGCGGCGGTGCCGGTCTGCGCCATGTGCTCGACGATCACCCGTGGCCTGCGCAGCCGCCACCTGGCCTGGCCGTAGTGGCGCTCGGAGTAGGCGGCCATCTCGCGCTTGCGTTTGGGGCCGAACGGGATCGGGTGGTTGACGATCGGCGGTCTCGCGATGCTCGCGCTCGCGCTCGGCCGCGAGGCGCTCGCCGGGCCGGCCGCGCTCGCCGCGAGGACGCAGACGAGCAGGGTCGCGGTGGCGAGCGCGACTCGGAGGCGGGGTCCCATGCGGGTGATCTTAGGTCGGGCTTCCCCCGGGGTCGGGCGAGCCGCCGGCCTCGAAGCCGGCGAAGCCGACGATCGCGGCCGTCCCCTCGGCCTCCGCCAGCCGCTCGACGCTCTTGGCGTGGATGGCGGCCGCCTGCTTCCGCGCCCTGGCCATGACGGCGGCGAGTTCCTTCCAGCCTGCGTCGTCGACCGTGATCGGCATCCAGCACAGGGTCGTCTCGGCGCGGCCGTCGATCGTGCCGGCGTCGACCGCGGCCGCGACCCGGTCGACGAAGGTCGCGATGGTGGCGTCGGTGACGCCGGCGAGGACCGTTTGTGGAGCCCGCCGCCAGTCCTGGTGGCCGATGAACGAGCGCGGGGCGATGCGGTAGAAATGCTCGAGCGCGCCGCGGCGCGGCCGGGTGTGGACGAGCTCGATGCAGCCGCACTCGACCAGGGTGTTGGCGTGGTAGGAGATCACCCCGAGGCTCTCCTCCATTCCCTTGGATATCTCGGTCGGGCTCGCCACCCGGCTCTGCAGTGCTTCCAGGATTTGCACCCGGACCGGGTGCGCCAATGCCTTCACCAGATCCTGATCGATGCGCGCCGCTTTTCTCTCGCTCAACTGACCCCTCCGGTTCGATAACGACAATCGGTGAACGCTGCGCAATCTCACGGACCGGGCGCCGAACTCCAACCCCAGTTTTCGGACTTAGCTCCCGGACTGCTGCGACCCGTCAGACCGGTGCTGCGGGCTGCAGCGGTTGCCGATTGACGCCTGCGAAAACCGGGTAGCCCGGGGGCATGTCATCGATCAAGCAGTCCATCGCCCGTAAGGCGGTCAAGTCGACCGCGAAGCACACGGCCCACGGCACCGCCTCGAAGCTGAAGCGCGACCCGGTGCGGACCACGACGCTGCTCGGCATCGGCTGCGTCGCCGGTGGCGTTGCCGGCTGGACGCTGGCGCGCACGGCGGGCGCGGCTGACGGGGGGTCGGCGTGAGCGCCGAGGAGGAGCTGCGCAGGATCCGCGCCGAGGAGGACCGCCTCGCCGACCTCAAGCGGGTCGAGGAGGAGACCGAAGCGGCGGCCGGCGAAGCGGGTCACATCGGCGGCAGGGCGCCGGTCGAGAGCGACGACCCCGCGCAGCAGCCGTTGATCGAGTCCGGTCAGGGCGAGTCCGAGGGGTTCGAGCTGGCCGAGGCGCAGCTTCGGGACATCGCCAGCCACGGCAACGAGCGGGGCTTCCCGCTGCGCGACGCGCCCCCTCCCGAGGAGCGCGAGCAGGTCGAGCGCGGCGAGGCCGACCAGACGATTCCGGCGGATGGCTGACGATGACGGCGCCCGTTCAACACCGCCTGCTGGCGATCCTCACCGACTCCCTGGACGGTGAGGAGCCGATCGCGGAGATCCGTCGCAGCGGCAACGGTGCCGGTGCCGCCGGCACCGAGGTCCGGGTCGTCGTGCCGGCGATCGAGGCGACCTCCTTCCGCCACACCCTCGGCGATGTCGACGAGCCACGAGTCGAAGCCGAGGAGCGGCTGCGGGCCGCGCTCGAGGAACTCAGGCGCAACGGCGTCGAGGCCTCCGGCGGGATCGGCGACCCGGACCCGGTGCAGGCTGCCCGGGACGCCCTGCTGGAAGCGCCGGCGGACGAGGTGCTGATCTTCGAGCGCGAGTCCGGGCAGGCCCGTTGGTTCGAGGAGGGCCTTTTCGACCGCGCCCAGGCGGCCCTGGAGCCGCCCCTGCGGCTGGTGGTCGTCCATACCGGCGAGGCCGACGGCGAGCACGTGGTCGCGGTCGAGGAGGTCGGTGCCGGGACCGATGCCAAGGAGGGCGACGAGCTCTCGATTTCCGAGAACATGCCGCGGCTCTCGAAGGGCGACCTGGCGAGCATCCTGATCGGGATCGTCGGCACGATTGCGGTGATCGTGCTGGCCGCGGCGGGCGCGGCCGACGCCGGCTCGGAGGTCGGCTGGCAGGCCGTCGCGATCGGGATCGCGATCGCCACCGCCCTGATCAACATGGCTCACGTGGTCGGGCTGACCCTGTTCGAGAGCGTGCACTACCGCGGCGGCTTCGCCAAGTTCTTCCGCACCCTCTCCCTGGTCGGGACGCCGACCGCAATCCTGGTCAACCTCCTGATCCTGCTGTTTGCCTGAGCCCGGTGGCGGCTGCGGGCGCAGCCTCAGCTGCCGCCGGCGATTCGTTCCGGGGCCTGCAGCGCCTCCAGCACCTCCTCGGCCAGCTGCGAGCCGTCCTCCGGCCGCAGTGGCGTGGCGCTGACTCGCAGCACGACCCCGTCCTCGTCGACTTCCTCGAGCGAGACGCTGGGTCGGTAGCGGGTCGACACCGTGATCGCTCGCAGCAGGCGCTCCTCGATTCGTCGTGGGCTGGCGCCGGAGTCGAAGCGGGCGCGGACGTCGACCCTGTCGGGCTCGCGCAGCGGCACGACGACGAGGTCGATGAGGACGCTGTTGGGGACGAGCAGGCGGTCGGCCCCCTGGACCAGGGTCGCGTAGAAGAGGCCGAGCGAGCTGACCGTGCCCTCGATCGAGCCGGCAAGCGCGCCGCCGGTCAGGCGCACCCATTCGCCGACCTTGAAGGGCCGGGTGCTCTGCAGGACGATGCCGGCGAAGAGGCCGCCCAGGGTCTGCTGGGCGGCCAGGCCGAGCACGATCGCGGTGATGGTGCCGCCGACGGCGAGGGCGGCGGCGTCGACCCCGGCGATGCGCAGGGCCAGGATCACCACCGCGGCCATCGCCGTCAGCCGGATCGCGAACCCGAGCGTGCCGGCGGTGGCGGGGTCGAGGCGGCGGTAGAGCCTGGGGGAGAGGCCGCGCACCAGCCAGTGGGTCGCGGCGGCGCCGACGACGACGAGGATGACGACGGTCCCGATCCGCACCCACTGGCCGTAGCCGGGCAGCAGCTCCCGCCGGTTGTAGTAGACGACCAGCGTTCCGGCCAGGATCAGCAGCGCCAGCAGCAGGCCGCCGATCGCCTTTCTCGACATCCGCGGCGCCAGCTCGTCACCCAGGCCGAGCGAGTGCCAGGCGTGGCTGCGGGTCTCGAACAGCTCGCGGGGAAGTCTGGGCCGGCGCGGCGCGGGCATCGAGTGCGTATACCCGGGCCGGGCCGCACTATGCGCCGGCGGGGCTCAGTCGCGCAGCGCCGCGAGCGCCTGCTCGCGGCTGTCGTGAATCGGGATCGACAGCTCGATGCCGGTGATCTCGAGGACGCGACGGACCTGCTCGTTGGCGCAACAGATGACGACCTGCCCGCTGCTCTCGCTGTCGCCGTCGAGGCGTTGCCAGGTGCGGACGATCAGGGCGATGCCGGTGGAGTCGATGAACTCGCACTCGGCGAGGTCGACCAGCACGGAGGTGTCTCCAGAGGAGACGGCGGCATCGAGGGGCCCCTCCAGGTCGGGAGCGGTGCTGAGATCGAGCTCGCCACGGACTGCGACGACGCGGACGCCGTCGTCGAGCTGAGCGGCGGTTGCCTCGAAGGGCGCCGGATTCACGGCTCGATGCTACCGCAGGCACGCGCTCACGCACGGGCGCCGGTTTGCGCCCGTGCGCCGAGGGTATGGAATGGGCGGCGGCGCGGAAAGCTATGCTCGCCGCGATACGACGAGAAGCGTTCCGACGCTTGGGGACTGGCTAGATCTTGAATACGACCACCGACGACCGATCGGGGCTCCAGATGTCTCTTCCCGCCAGGGCGGAGAACGTCGCGGTCGTGCGGCACTCGTTGGCCGGTCTGGCGGATCAGATCGGAATGGACGAAGCAGGTGTCGCCGATCTGAAGACGGTCGTCACCGAGGCCTGCATGAACGTGGTCGTCCACGCCTACCCCGACGGGGACCCCGGCCTGCTCGAGGTCGAGGCCGTCCCCGAGCAGGACGGCCTTACCGTCGTCGTCCGCGACTTCGGCATGGGGATCCGCCCGCGCCCGGACGTCGAACGGCCGAGCCTGAGGATCGGGCTGACCCTGATCGCCGCCCTCTCCAGCAGCTTCGAGATCAAGGGCGGGGTCGACCGCGGCACCGAGATCCGCATGCACCTCTCGCTGCAGGCGCGCGACGGCCATCCCGAACCAGCTTCCCCCGCCGCAGCGGTCGCCGAGGAGACCGAGATGCGGGTGGGGCATCCGGACCTGGTCGCCCCGATTCTCAGCCGCGCCCTCGGCGCTCTCGCCGCCCGGCGCGACGTGACCGTGGACCGCCTCGCCGACGCGATGCTGCTCAGCGACGCGATCTCGGCCAATGCCCCGCGAGGCTTCGAGGACGGGCACGTCGCGCTCAGCATCGCCGATCGCGACGACGGCGTCGAACTGCGGATCGGCCCGATGAAGGGCGGCGGCGCCGAGCAGCTGCGCGCCGGCCTCGACCTGCCGGAGCTGGGCAGCTCGCTGGAGACGCTGGCGGACGAGGTCCGGGTCGAGCAGGGCGAGGACGGCGAGTTCCTCGTCCTCTGCATCGCCTCGCTCGCGGCTTAGCCTTTCTTAGGTGCCGTCCCGCTTGTCGTCCTGTTCGGCGACCTCGGCCCGGATCCGCTCCAGGGTGCGGCGGAGGATGCGCGAGACGTGCATCTGCGAGTGGCCGATCCGCTCGGCGATCTGGGACTGGGTCATGTCCTCGACGAAGCGCAGCTGCAGAACCAGCCGCTCGCGTTCGTCGAGGTGGGGGAGCGCTCCTTCGAGGGCGAGCTTGTCTTCGACCAGCTCGAAGCCCTCGTCCTCGTCGCCGACCCACTCGGAGGCGGGCGATTCCTCCTCGTCGCCTCCCACCGGACGGTCGAGCGAGAGCGGCCGGCGGTTGTGGTTCGCCTCCAGCACCTCGAGCACGTCGCTCGGGTCGACCCCCAGCTTGGCGGCGATCTCCCCGACCGAGGGCGAGCGCTGCAGCTCGACGGTCAGGGCGGAGATCGCTTTGTCGACTTCGGCCATGCGGTCGTGCAGGCCGCGGGGAACGCGCACGGTCCAGACGCGGTCGCGGAAGTGGCGCTTGAGCTCGCCGAGGATCGTCGGCGAGGCAAAGGCGGTGAAGGGGGTGCCGCGGGAGGGGTCGAAACGGTCGATCGCGTTGACCAGGCCGAGGCTGGCGACCTGGAGCAGGTCGTCGAAGGCCTCGCTGGCGCCGCGATAGCGCAGCGCCAGATTCTTGGCGAAGGGGAGATAGCGGCGCACCAGCTCCTCGCGGGTGGCGGGGTCGCGCTGCTCGGCGAAGCGCTTCCATAGCGCCCGCTCGCTTGCCAGGCCGTCCCCGGGGCCGGGCGACGGATCTTGCTGTGCTGGTCGGGTCTGGTCCCTTTTCGCTGCCATCGATGCCTCGCGCCGGATTGATCTCACCGGCGCCGCCCTGGGGGCATGGACAACAAAGCCGTGCAGCGCCTGGGGCCTGTCCGGCCTCCGGCTCACACCATAGCGATGGGGCGGGCTCCGTCAGCCCGGAGCCGGCCGCGCCTCTGGGCGCGGCCGGCTCGGCGGCGGGCCCGGCCTATGCCTTGGGGTCGGGCGACTTGAAGTGCAGCAACTCGACCTTGGTCGAGATCGCGGACTGCTCGCCGGCGGCAAGGCGCTTCGCGGCTCCGGCCTGAATCTCCTGCAGACGCTCGAGCGTGCTCTGGAGCAGCGCCGTAACCTCGTTCCAGCCCTGCTTGTCGAGCTCCATCGGGACCCGGTTCAGCTGCCGATCCTCGAGCTCGTCGAAGGTGCCCTCGGTGACGGCCTCCTCGATGTCGTCGAAGACCGCCTTCAGCATCGCTCCGGAGAGGCCGGGCCGTAGTGCCTCCGGGATCCGAGTCCATTGGGAGTCGCTGAGGAACTGCTGCCTGGTCGCGCGGTAGAAGTGCTCGGTGGCGCCGCGTCGCTGTTTGGTGTCGACCAGCTCGATGCAGTCGTATTTCTCGAGACCGCGGACGTGGTAGGCGACCAGGTTCAGGCTCTGCTCCAGCTCCTGCGAGAGCAGGTAGGGGCTGGCGATCCGCTCGTTGAGGATGACCAGGATCTGGACGCGCAGGGGGTGCGCAAACGCTTTGGCGACGAGTTGTTCGACGCCGTCTTTTTTCTTTGCTTTCGGCAAGGGGGGCTTCCTTATATGTCGTTTTTTCGGGGGATGGCGGCCGATCGGGGGACACCTTAGGGACCAAAACTCAGAAATTCCATAACGCTTCCGCAATTTTCGTTTAATTCTTAACTCATCCTGCTATTTAAATTGATATTGCGGCGGCGCCTGGCAGGCTCTGTCGGTGACCCCCTGGAAGCTGCCGCTGGTCGTCGCCGCGCTCGCCATCCCGATCGTCGCCGCCTTCTACCTCGGCGGTCCGGGGGTCGGGGTCGCGGTCGGAGCGCTGGCGGCGGTGACGATCGTCGTGGTGGCGGCCCGCCAGCTCCCCCGTGGGCCGATCGGCCCGGAGGTCGGGGCCGCTTCCCCGCCGCGCCTCCTGGTCGTGGTCGGCCGGCCGCTGGATGAGGGGGCGGCCCGCGTCGTCGCCGCCTCGGCCGTGGGCACGGCCGAGGTCCTCGTGCTCTCGCCGGCAAGGATCGGCTTCCTCGATCGCTGGGCGTCGGATGTCGAGGGTGCGCGCCGCGAGGCTCAGCGGCGCCTGGTACTCGCGGTCGCCCTGCTGGCCAAGGCTGGGGTTGCGGCCGAGGCCCGGGTCGGGGATGAGGATCTGGTCCAGGCGGTCGAGGACCAGCTCCAGACCTTTGCCGCGACCGAGGTGATCCTGGTCGCTGCTGCCGCCGGCGCGGACCCGGGGGCGGACGCCGCCGCGACCGAGCTCGAGCGGCGGCTGCGGGCGCGGTTCCGGCGCCTCGCGGTCAGCGGTCCAGCAGCTCGTTGAAGCGCAGGGCGGCGCGCGTCGGCAGCAGCAGGGCGTCGTGGCTGTGCAACAGACCGGCCCCGGTGAGGTCGCGGACGGCCCGTTCGATCGCGTCGCGTTCGGCGAAGTCGACCGTCTCGCCGGCGATCTCCCGGATCAGTTCGGCAAGTGTGACCAGAACCGGGTGGAAGTCGAGGATCTGCCGCAGGACGGCGGACTCGGTGGCGGCATCCTTGGCCGCGGTCGTCCAGTTGTCTTCGGTCTCTTCCATCGCTCCCCCCGTGGCCTAAGCCCTGGGCTCGGTCGAACTCTCCCCCGTGGGGCCGCCGCCCTCCTGGTCCCAGCCGAGCAGCTGGCGGGCCCAGGGAGCCTCGATCGTGGCGCGGTAGAAGTGCTGCAGCGAGCCCCCGGCGGGCTTCGCGTCGACCAGGGCGATCGCGGCGCAGTCGGCGAGCACGCCGACGTGGTAGCTGACGTTGCTCAGCGGTTTGCGCAGGTTGGTGGAGATCCGGCGCGGGCTGACCGCCTTCTTACCCGCCATCTCACGCAGGATGTCCCGGCGCAAAGGGTGCCGGAGGGCAACCAGCAGGTCGTTGTCGTCTGAACGATTGAGGCTCGTCATCTCGGCCCGAGCAAATATAGAGCAAACGAAACGTTCTGTCTGCAAGAACCGATGTCCGGCTGCCGTCGGCGCGGTCGGGCCTAGAGGTTCGTCCGAACTCCGCCCATCTCGCTGAAGACGGCGGTGACGCCGCCGTCGTCGCGTTGCTCGTCGGCGATCACATGGGAGACCGCGTTGATCAGCGCCAGGTGGGTGAAGGCCTGGGGGAAGTTGCCGAGGTGGCGGCCGGAGCCCGCCTCCAGCTCCTCGGCGAAGAGGTCGAGCCAGCCGGCCGCCTCCAGCAGCCGCTCGCAGAGCGCCCGCGCCCGCTCGCACTCGCCGATCTCCGATAGCGCCGAGACCAGCCAGAAGGAGCAGATCAGGAAGGTGCCCTCGCGGCCGCTGAGCCCGTCGTCGGTCTCCTGGACCTTGTAGCGCAGCACCAACCCGTGCTCGGTGAGGTCGGCGGCGATCGCCTCGACGGTGGCGCGCACGCGGGGGTCGTCGGGGGGGAGGAAGCGCAGCAGCGGGATCAGCAGCAGCGAGGCGTCGAGCGCGTCGGTGTCGTAGTGCTGGCGAAAGACGCCGTCGCGGACGCCGCGCTCGAGGATCTCGGCGCGGATCGCGTCCGCGGTCGCTTCCCACTCGTCGGCGAGCTCGTCGAAGCCGTTGCCGCGGGCGAGGCGGACGCCGCGGTCGACGGCGACCCAGATCATCAGCTTCGAGGAGACGTAATGCTGGGGCTCGCCGCGCGACTCCCAGATCCCCTGGTCGGGGCCCGGCCAGGCCGCTATCGCGGCTTCCACCTGATGGCGGATCAGTTGGCGGTCAGCCTGCGTGCCCCTGCCCTTGAGCGCTTTTTCGTGCAGGTAGATCGAGTCGAGCAGGGCCCCCCAGACGTCGTTCTGGCGCTGGTCGAAGGCGCCGTTCCCGATCCGCACCGGCTTGGCGCCGCCATAGCCGCTGAGGTGGTCCAGGGTGCTCTCGGTCAGCTCCTTCTCGTGGCCGATGCCGTACATGATCTGGAGGTCGGGGTGGTCGCGGCAGACGTCGACGATGAAGCGCATGAAGTCCCGTGCCTCCTGGTCGAAGCCGAGCGTGTGCAGGGCCCAGAGGCTGAAGGTCGAGTCGCGGATCCAGCTGTAGCGGTAGTCCCAGTTGCGTTCGCCCCCCGGCGTCTCCGGCAGCGAGGTGGTGGGGGCGGCGACGATCGCTCCGGTCGGGGTGTAGGTGAGCCCCTTGAGGACGAGCGCGGAGCGCTGCAGGTGGACTCGCCAGGGGTGGTCGGGGAAGTCGCCGTCGCGCAGCCAGTCGCGCCAGAACTCTTCGGTCGAGTCGAGCCGCTCCAGCGCCTCGGGGGCGCTGCGGGGCCCGCCGAGGTGCTCGTTGCCCCAGGTGACGGCGCAGAAGCCGGTCTCGTCCTCGCGCAGGGTCAGCTTGCCGCGGGCGGCGCCGTCCGCGAGCGTCAGCTCCATGTCGCTGGTCAGGCGCAGCTCGGTCCCGTCGTCGGCGCGGGCGACCGCTTCGCCGAGCTCGCCGCCGCTCCAGCGGGCGCCCTCGAGCCCGTAGCCGAAGCGCGGCAGGCACTCCATCTCCAGCTCGACTTCGCCGTCGATGCAGGTCATCGTCCGCAGTAGCGAGTGGTCGGACTCGTGCTGGGTGTCG
>Ga0164241_10000574_pt1 | contig 63685 bp, 100 predicted proteins | sample OricomyardsoilBY_FD_108780 | JGI IMG/M metagenome (GOLD analysis project Ga0164241, IMG submission 108780) | Backyard soil microbial communities from Emeryville, California, USA - Original compost - Back yard soil (BY) | ecosystem: Environmental > Terrestrial > Soil > Unclassified | place...
CAAGTCCATCTCTGATTCTTCTCTAGTAATTTTTAAGTTCAGCTCCCAATACTTAGGCGGGAGATCTCTTCCAAACATTGCAAGGCAAGGGTAGTTTACAGAGTGGATAAGAAGTTGTTGGAAAAACTGGCTTTGTATTGATCCATAGTGATCGTGAGATTTGTACACAAGATAATCAGCTAAAGGAATTGGATCAGTTCTTAGATTGTAAATTCTCTTAACACGATCTTTCAAGTGAGCGAATACTTCAGGATGATATGTAGCGACTGACACATCTCCGAATAGATCATCTATTGCGAAGCGGATCGTTGGTTCAGTGCATACAGCGTCACCGAGACCGCCGCCAACTACTATCAAAACATTCTTATGCGAATTCCTCAGATAAGCTTCTTGGAGCCGTACCGATGGGATCTGGTTTGTTTTTTTCATATTTTAAAGCTCTCCTAACTTTTGATAAAACTTCTTCAGGTGAAATTGAGTCCATACACTTTGGAGTTCCGTAGTCTAGTGGACATTTAACATTCCAATGATCTGAGGTCCAAAAGCAGTCAGTACAAAATGAACTTGATATATTATAATTCTCTGGATAACCAAAAAACTTAACTGGTGTTGGCCCAAACATAACCACTGAAGGCACTCCCATTACGTGGGCAGCATGAACAAGTCCTGAATCTCCATCGATGTGTAGTGAGCTTGCCTGCAATATTGCAAGTGATCTGTGTAGTCCAGTTTGATTTACTAAGCACACATCAACATTTGGAATTTTTCTAGAGTTCTTTCCACCAAGCTGAACGATATGGAAGTCTGGAAACTCTTTTTTAATCATTGAAGTAAGTGTTCCCCATTGCTCCATTGACCAAGTTTTGGTAGCACGTCCACCTTCTGGAAGAGGGTTATTATTATCAATGCCATCGTGGACAGTAATTGTTTTTTTATATGTAACAAAAAATGGTTGGATCTTTTTAGACAAGGTTCCATAGCTAGGAAGTCCCATCATGTAATTTGCCACAGTATATCTGTCCAATCCCATTTTAACACAGTGATCGGCCATGTGGTTGTCTGTATGAGGGTGGGTTGTAATGAAGGTCTTCCAGCGATCTGATGAGATGACCATTCTATTTTTAATGAACATTTCTTCAAGGGCATCGTTTTCAAAGCTCTCAAAGTTTTCAGCTAAAATAAAATTAGCCATAGTACAAATCCAAATCAGGTACGTGTAACTCTTCATATCGTTTGAGTGATAGACAGTGTGGTCAGAATAGATTCTAGCCACTTCAGGATGCGAGCAATAAATCTCAACGGGTCCACACATCTGAGCTATTTGATTTACAGTCTGAAGGGCTACAATCGTATCTCCAATTCCACCAGTTAGGTAAATTGGAATCTTTTTTGGCTGAACACCAGCCTTAATTTTCATTCTCATGCCACGAGTCTCAACTTGGGCCTGTGTATTTGCTGAACTTATTTTTAGAGCTTGGATTCTAGAATGTGACATAACTCAAATCCATTCCCTTTTTAAAAAGCTTCTTATAGGAAACGTACGCAAGCTCCTTGTCTCTATCATCTAAGTGTGGGTACTTAATTGAAATATATTTCAAAGCAAAATCTTTAGATATTTTCTCTTTTTTGTTGAAATCAAATTCGATGTCAGCAAGTTTAAATCCTATTATTTTTAAAGTCCTTCTCCAAATAGTTGAATCACGATCTTCTATATAGCGAACTCCCATAAAAAAACCGTGGGCTGCTGAATTGACTGCGATACTCGCCGTAACTAAATTCCCAACCTTGCAGTTATCTTCAACGAACTCCGATGCGTATTTTGTGGCAACTGTTTGTAGTCTCTCATCTGAAATATATTTCATAAGCCCTTCCCCCTTGCTCTTGATTCTTTTTCTCTGGATTCTTTTAAACGCTTTGATACTTCTGTTTCAAACATTTCTTTGTAGCTTCTCTCTGTGTCTTCTTTGCCTTTTAGATAACCTTTAAAAAAAGCTGATGACTCAAAACGATCTCTCAAGTTTGGGAATGGGTAAGCCAGTGCGAAGTGAATGAATCTGAACAATCTCATTAAGTTATTCAACCCGATTGGGTAACAAACAAAAGAATTTGTCTCAATGCTTTCGTAACATAGACCATACCACTTTGGTACTTCACAGCCTCTAGGTACGAACTTCTTTAGGCTCTTTGTCTTTTTCTGCATAATCCCTCTCCATTTGTACTACATCTTTTCCAAATTTAAAGATGTCTAGTTTCGCTCTCATAGCTGAAACAACTTGCCTTCCGCATTCAGCTTGCGCCCTTACTCTCTCTGGATCAAACAACCTCACTGTATTTGAGTCGTTCTCTGTTACTCTTTTCATCGAGGTAAGTAATTGCTTGCTCAAATCTGTTAATATATTCAGAGAACTCAATACGTCCAGCTTCAAATTCTCTGATAAGCTTTGTGAGTCCTGTAGTTGGATCGTCCCTTCTTCTTTTTTCTCGCTGTAAGAGGGCGAGGTGTTCTCGGTTTTCTCTTGCCCAAATTCTTCTACGCTCTCGAATTCGTTCTCTGTTCTGTTTAGTGTATTCAGACTGTCTCTTAAGGACGGCTTCTCTTCTTTTCCAATAATATTTTCTTGATCTGAGTCGCTCCCGCTCTGGCTGAGATTTGCGATCTTCTCTTTTATCTTGGAGATGTTTCTGTCTCCATTCTGGGTCTGCATATTTTTTCCTTTTTCGTTCTCGGTCGTAAGCTTTTCGCTTCTCGATCCCTTCTGTTGTTCTTCCCATTCCTCTTCCCAATCAATGCACTCAACTGAACAGTGCTGCTGGCTGTCTGTATTCCCAACAACGAACTCCCCGCCACATCTGATACAATTTGAGATTCTCCCCTTCTTATACATTACTTGCTTATGATCCTTACTTTTCTAAGTTGAGTGAATTTATCTTTTACAAGCTTTACAACGATCTCCTCGAACTCTTCATCTGGGCTAAAATACTTGCTAAGGATCGCACACATTCCACCAACGAACGTTGATAAATAAGTATTCAGCATATAGATCACTGAATCATCTACCTCTCCTGCGCTTGGATTAGGTTTTTTTGGTAGATCATTTCTCGTCTTACGAATAATCATATCGAAGCCGTTCTCCAATTCACCAACGAACTGTAGACAATCTCCGTTCACTTTCTTTTGCCATGGTTCATATTTATTTGTTTCCATTTACCCCTAACCTTTCTTCATAAAAATTTAATCCGCTTACAAAACCAACGGCTGCCATATTAAGCTGTGCCATTTTATCTGGGACATTTATATTTTTAAATTTCTCTTTATCTAATCTCTCTACGAACTTAGTTGAATGATCTTGCTTTTGATACTGATCCATTGGAGCTGGAACAACCTTGTGCTTGATAAACAAATAAATGATGTCGTTGAAACAGTTGTCCGAGAACCCATGTTGTTTTTGTAGTTCAAGAACTTCCTGTCTATATGCCTCTTCTTTTGTAATACTCATATTTTCCTCACTAATTTTTTAACACCGAAACGGTCTTCAAATTCAAATCCTTTTTCTTCGAGAACCAGCACAATGCTAGGACACAGAATGCTAAGTTTATACCAACCATGGTTGTGCTGATAGTTATGGTGGTTTCTGCACATCTGTAAAATATTTTCCTCAACATCGTCGCCCCCGGTTCCCACCGATTTAATATGACATGGATCAGTTAATTGGTGGCACCCCGGTACTAGGCACTTCTGTCGGCGAAACTTCTCTAGCGTTTTCTGGGACTTGATTCTCTTCTTCTTTGGTAGCATTTTCATTTCCATAAGTTTGGTTAAATACATCAGCCGCACTTTGAGTCTTCTCTTCTCTGTATGGAGTAATGTCTGGCGCAATATCAAAGTCGTATTCAGCAATCAATACACCAACCTTTGCTTCAGGAAATACAAAGTTTACACCTAGAGCTTGGGCTTTTCTCATTAGCATTACCTTAAGAGCTTTCATCCAAGGTGAATCCATATTTGGAATCTGACCTAAGTTTTGACCATTAACCCAATTTGCTTTCGTTGGCGGGTACTGTCCTGCGACCTTTGCTTCTTCTAAAGTGTATGAGAAAGATTCTTCATCACGACCTTCTCTTTTTACGTCACAAATTCCTGCGAAAGGTTCTTTATCTAAGTTTTTATTCTTAACACAAATTTCTTTGTAATCTTTATCAACAACATAGACTTTAAATTTCTCAACCTTACCCGTTCTCTCCGCAAGCGTTCTTGGGAACTCTCCGTAGATAGTCATTTGACCTTTGATAATTGCAATGTGATTTAAAGCAAGCTGCCAAGTATCTCCCATTAGAGATTTTGACAAATTGTATGCGGCTAATTTTTGCTCGTTTGTTTTAAATCTTTCTGGGAATGCTCCACCTTTTCCTAAAAAGCCTATCACTGCTGAAAGCTCTTTATGGTCTTTTGGAGCCATAATTTGATTATCACTTAATGCGATTGCATTTGATTTTGGTTCTTCTACTGGCGGTTTCTCTGCCGCTTGATCTATTGTCTGCCCTTCCGTTTGTTCCATCCCTTTGCTCCTTTAAGCTAAAATATTTTTAATCTTTCCTTCGAGTCCCTTATCACCTAGTAGTGATAAAAATTGTCTACGTGTCTGCTCCCATTCAGGAGTTTTGCCAAGCTTCATCTCGGCTAAATCCATTATCATTCCTCTGTAAAATTCTATCGTTGTAATTACTTGTCCTTTTTGAGTGGACAACGGCGCTTGAGGCGTACTTTCCCTTGGGCCTTTTCGTAACTTTGTAACTTCCATTGTTCCTCCGAGTTCTAAAACCTATGATAATTCAATTGAAAAGTTAAGTGTAAAATTGTAATTCATGCAATTAAATCCATTATGGTGTAAGTTCTGTTTAGCCACCCTTTCAAATATTTAATTTGGCTTGGGTTCGATATTACAATTCCAACGTAACGCATCTGTACAAGCTTCACGAATTTAAGCATAAAGCGGGTTCTGTGAGCCGTGTTGATAGCTGAAGCAGTCAAAGGACCCATCACACCATCTACTCTTACTCCAGCCGATTCTTGTGCGAATTTTACAGCATATCCAACGCCCATGTTCACTCCTATATCGAATATAGTTGTGGCAATATTATTGTCCATAACAAGGTCGAGTTTCATCTTAGCCCAATACAGCTTGTGGTAAACTGTGGCGGCCTCTAAGCGTGTCATTGCTTTAAGCTCATCAACTGTACCCTGTCTGCCCAAAAACTCGCTGTAAGTTCTTAAAGTGATTCCCATGTGGGTTGCGCCACCACGATCAATTGGATCGTCTGTAAACGCCATGCCCTCGTTTTTTAAAACGTGCTCTAGTGATTCTTCAAAATTAGCCATGATGCAATACTCCTGTTTTATGAAAATTATCTACAACTTTCTCTGCTATTGATTTCACTTCATTAACGTGTGTTTCATAATCTACGCCCATATCTTTATCAATTAGGTATTTATAGAATCCTTGCTGTAATTTCTTTTCAAGAGCGAGGGCTATGTCTATTCCAATTTTTAGATTGATTTTCTTAAACCCTTGTTTTTTAAGATGCTTTCTAAGCCTCTTTCTTTTCTTCATGTTGTTCATTCAGCTACCTTTTTCAAAATACTAAATGCAACCCTTCCATCTTCTAGATCGTACAACCATCCAATATCAAACTGTGCCTCTCGACCAGTGTATCCATTTGGTTCACGAAACTTTTTTATGTTAAATTCAGGGCACATATACGATTCAATCGTTGGGTCCCACTCTCTCAAAAGAACCTTTTCACCAGTGTGATATTGTCTATCGTTTAATCTAATTTCAAAAGTCTTTCTACCTTCGAGAATTTCTTCAAAGTAAACGGGCCATATTTTTAGATCATGTATTTTCATATCTCTCTCCCAATCCTAATCTGTGTAAAATGTCTGGATCTATTTTAGCTAAATGATTTGTTCGGCCAGTTTGAATCTTTGCATATCTAAACCCTGCTGGCTTCTCGTATGGAAATTCAGCTATACGTTCTTTGCAGTAAGATGCTCTGTAAACAAACTCTTCTATTAAGATTTTTAAGCACTCGTGACACGTAACTTTTTGAAACGCAAATGTGCTGCTTTGACTTTTAGGTAATTGAACTCTTCTCTTCTGGCAGTAGATCATTTCCATTTGAACCCTCCTGCCATCATCCCTAACAGATCCGTACCTGTTCCCCTTGCTCATGTGTACCATTACATATATTCCTTTTCATATAACTTTACCGCTTCTTCAATTAAGTCTTCGCAAAATAGCTCTAGGCATTTACTTAAACCATTTTCTCCGTCTTCGTAATCTGCGGCTTTTTCAATTAAGTATTTTAAAACTTCTTTTCTTTTTTCATCCATTAAAGTTGCCTCAATGCCATTTGTGGTTCTGGCTGTTTATCTACCTGTGGGACATTCAGAGCTTGTTCTATTTTCTTTTGTCTCTCACGTCTTTTGATCTCTTCTTTTTTACCACGATTCTTTTTCTCATCTTCTACAATAGCAAGTCTCAATCTTCTGTTACATTCACGGGCAACATCAGATGGGGTACTGCAATTCATTACAATTTCTTTAGCACTAATGTCGAACCTATCTTTAAGTATTCCTTCAGCTATTTTTAACAGAGCAGATTGTGGTGGCAGAGGTACTTCTAAAATAACATCGAAGCGTCTTTTGATTGCTGGATCAATTCTCTCGAACAGGTTGGTGCAAGCTACGATTAATCCTCTCGGCCTGTTGTTATCAAAAGAAGTTAGAATAGTATTTACAATTCTGTTCTCTGTTCTGCCAGCTCCGTCTTCGCTATCACCACGCTTTGTAGCAATTGAATCGAACTCATCTATCAGAAGAACGTGGGTGTTTAAGTAAGCTGATTTAAGCATTCTATCAATGTTACCCTCCGATGTTCCAAGCGTTGATCCAACTACGTTAGAGCAAGAAACTAAATAAAGCGGTAACTTAAAAAGTGCGGCAAGCCCGTGAGCTACAGAAGTCTTTCCACATCCAGGTGGGCCATGAATGAGAATTGTTTTTCTAGGCACTAGCCCATTTGCCACAAGAGCTTCTTCGTACTCGTGGTCTTCTGCTATCTCAACCAGAGTTCTTTGGACTTCTTCTGGAAGAGTCAGATCATGTAATGTATGTTTAACTTTCAGTAGCTCTGGTGTGCTCATCGTAAAATTCCTTTAATTCTTTAAATATTTGATTTTGAGTTTCACTGAACTCACCAGCAAACCCGCCCAACATATCAATTGCTCTGTGCAACTTTTTTAAAACTTTTTCTTTTTTAACTATGGCATTGGCTGTTTCGAGTGTGCATCTGTCTGAGTAATTTTCTAAGTCAGCTATTTTTTTATCTACTTCTTTTGCAGCATAGAACTTTACACACTCTTCATTGAAATCAGTTGGCTCAATCGGCTCTCCGCAAGTCCAGCGCATAGACATTCTTGTGTCTTTGTCTGGGTCTCCACCAAATAAAATATGCCAAGCTTTCATACAACACCGCACAGTTTTAAAATTAAGAAAATTACCAAAGCTAATATAAATGCTTCTTTTTTATAGCTTTTTACTGGAACCCTAACTGGCATTGATCTTCTCTCACATGAATAACTAACCCCAACAATCGGAGAACTTCTAGATTCTTCTTTACGTTCGCTCATTTTTTCATCCTCAAACATCTCTTGCACGTTACTCTTAACTTCTTTTCTTTTAATCCTGTTTTACAATAATTGGTTGAATTACGATCATCTAAAACCCATCTCTCTGGTTGCCAAGCTCCGCAATTTGACTTTGTAGTCCTCCAATGCCAATTCAATCTATGGACAACTTTCATATTGGATCATCCATTATTAATTTACTTGGTTTTAAGCCATTGAAGTTCTTTGATCTGTATTCTTGAATCCACTTATCAACTTCTTTCATTACAGACATATAGGCTGGCGATGGTGTCATCGTTACTTCTTGTCCAGGCTTGTACGTTCTCCAAACTTTATTTCTTAGATCGTTTGGCAATTTAAACCAATGCTCTTTGCATCCCCACATGGCCGGAGGTACTTGCTTTCCACACATCGGCCAGTGACAAGTATGCGGTCTAGTTTGTGGTTGTGACTTTACATATTCTACTTTTGATCCAGACATAACAGCTCTGCACTCCTTACAGTCTACTAATTTTCTTTTAACATGGGTATTCAGATCACCTAGCTTATATGACTTACAAGAAAGCTTAAGGTGATATGGTCCCCAATGAATTGTTTTATGTTCCAACTTCTTTCCACTCAATCTTAACCTTAAGGTTTAAATCAGGAAAAGTATTGTGCTCTTTTACTTCACAAATAGACATCATTGGCGCTGAGAAAGATACCTTGCTCTTCTGTGATTCAGGAACGTTCTCGGCTGTGTTCAACACTTTGTCGCACACTCCACATTTTGCAGTTGCGTTGTATAATTTCTCACCCATTTTGAGCCGCCAATTTCAGTCTGACTTTATGACTATTTCTCTCCATTTTATCTTTCAAAGAAAGCTTTTGGTATGAAGCGTTCCTAGCTTCTGCTTCAGCTCTTTTCTTTGCTCTCTGTTCTTTAAGTCCTCTTTTTGGTTTGTCCAAGCTCACGCTATTCTCCTTGTTCTATTAGTTTGGTTTTTGCTTCTTTAAAATCACAGTCTAAAATAATACCGACGATTGTCGCTGCCCACATTTGATCCATGTAAGGTTTGCAATACTTTAAAATCTTTTTAATTTCTTCATCTCGCTGCCCGAATCCAATTCTAGCTCCGTCTATAAGGTATGGCCTTGCTTCGTCAGGTCTTCTGAAGTGTCCCATGTCTATGTATTCATCAATTCTTTTTATCAGCTTGTCGTGTTGTTCTTTAGTCATTTGCTCTCCAAGTCTTTAAGGGTTGCAATAAATTCATCGTTATATTTCTCAAACAATCTGTTCTTTACTTTCTCAAGATGGGCCACAACTTTGGTGTGCTTCTCGATTAGTTTATTTAAACACTCCATACAAGTGACCTCATGGTAGTCGAATGATCTATCAGTGTAGTGAGTCTCTTGACCACAAGCTGATGTGTAGTTATCAATCCCCCCTGCGTGTATCAAAAATAACCTCCGTCGAAATCATCAGGCGGTAAATCTTCTTCTGGTGGGATGTCAGCATCTTCTTTATCTGCCTCTTCCATTCGATCTCTATAGTAATTATCTTTTCCGTGGTCTATATCTCCATAGCACATAGAGCAAGTTCTTTGCCCTTCAGATACTCGGCTACCACATTGTGTACAGTAACTAGGTTTCACTCATTAGCTCCCTCATGCCATCTGCTTCTTCTAAGCGATCTTTACGTTTGTTGCCTTGGTACTTTCCTTCTTCTTGAAGCTTCTGTCTTACTCTACGAACTGATTCCATTGTCGGCGTGTCTTCGTGCATGATTACAGCCTTCAAAGCTTTGTACCCTTCTTCACCTAAAGCGGTTTTTAAATTGTGGTACTGAACAAGGTAGCCAAGCCATAGCAACTTATCTGAATCTCTAGTGATCGGAAACTTGTTTAGAATCTTCTCAACCTTAGATTTTATTGTTACTACAGCTTCTGTCATTCTCATTGATGCTCCAATGGTAAATCAAACTGGTTTGGATCAATGTAAGGAGGCTCTATAATATCTTCCTCTGACTTGGTGTGAACACTGTAGGCTTCGCATTGATATTCTTCCCACAGGTGCTTTTCTAATTTAGATACAGCCTCTTCTTCGTCTTCAGCTTCACACTTAAAGCTTTCTCGATCAGTAACTTCATAGGTTGCGCTCACATCAAACTTAAACTTTTTCATTTTTCTTTTTAACCTTTTTTTGTTTAAACTTATCTAATGCTTCAAACTTCTCTTTCATTACTTTTTTAAAATTGTCTTCAAAGCCTCTAAATGTTTCTCTCATAATTTCTTCTAACAGGTCTTGGTTCGTATTATCAACACTCCAAACCCTAAGCGTTCTAAATATTTCATCTCGGGCTTTCTTTACGTTATGATCCCTTAAATTCTCTAAGTGATTCATTTCAGTTCTTACTTCATCTAACTTCTTACCAAGATTTCCACGGAACACGTTGTACATTTCTTTGATTTCTGTTTTGAGAAGATTCTGTTTTTCTACTTCCATCCTGCTTAAACGACGGAACTCTTTACTCATTTCCTTTCCGTTCATCAGTAAAGCTAGGTAGTCTTCATAGCCCAAAGGGAAATCTTTGTTGTTAACTCTCGGGGCGTGTTTCTTTTGTCTCCAAACAGTTTTAAATCTTACAATCCCAACCTGTTCTTGGGCTGCGAACTCTTCTGCTTTTTTACTTACCTTTGGGCCTAGAGCAAAATAAACTCTGTGTGCAATTTTAAAATACTTTTCAAACTTTACTTTTTTAATATCTTGGTAGAGATCGTTGTCTGATATTTTTATCTCATAAACTCTTATCTCAAAATTTGCATAAGACTTTCTGATCGCCAGTACATCTGGAATGCCATCGGTTGAGTTAGCCAAATGTGGCTCTGGGTAAACTAACCAAAGGCCAGTGTCTAAGCTTCTTGCAAATGAATGTACTGCTTCGTTATGGGTCATCTATGAAGCTCCTTAAATTTCTTACACGAGTTTACAACCCGCTTGCACATCTCAACATCAAACATTCCAATGTGAGTATCTCTTCCTGGTATTCCAAGTTCGTTACTTAACCAAGCATAGGCTTCCTGCCTTCTCATCTCTCCATTTCTCCATAGCGGGTCAAATTCTCTGTGAGCGGCACTCTTCCATCCACGTAATTCTTTGTTGGCTAAACGTCCCAATGCTTTGTTTGTACCGGGATGGCAGCCCACGTAGGCTTCGCATGGTTCGCAAAGGTAAAAGAACTTTGAATATAAATCAGGTCGGTGAGGGTACATCCGTTTACCCGTCACCATCTGAGGTTCTTTACCGCAATAATCGCAGATAACTTTATTGTTCATACTTTTTTAAGCTCTCTTTTATTCTAAGATTTTCTTCATTGTTAGATTGAAGCATACGAAGAAGCTGGTTCTTGCTATTGTTCTTTGATTCATTGAATTTTTTCTGTACTTCTGAGTTGAATTTTTCCAAACCGCCACATTGATTTGCAAGCTTCTCGTCGATGTGAAAGTGGGCCGATTTCTCATTGTAAGTTTTGATAATAAAATCAATAGCTTCTTGTTCTTCTTTAAAGAACTTACACTCTGATCTACTGCCACTGTCATCTGAATATTGACCAATGTACGATTTAAACTCTGGTCTTCTTCTATCAAATAATTGTTTTCTTGATCTGAACGAAAGCAGACAAAGCTCTCCGTCGTAATCTTTTGCTTCTTCAAATGGTATTAATTGAAGGCTTGAATAACTAAATTTAACAATCCACTTGAAATCACCTTGAACAAAATCAATTAGCTCTTGTAGTGCATTCCACTTTCCAGCTTCTTTTTTGGCTAAATCCTTTGCTTGGTTTATACACTGTAATTCTGCTCTATGAAAATCTTGTTCCTTTTGAAGTTTAACTCTGTATTCTCTTCTTTGTTTCTCAAAATCTTCTGCGATATTGATTTTAGTTTTAGTCAGAGCCTTTGTTTCTACTGGCAAATAAATCTCTTTTGTTTCATGGTATCCATCGTCTTGATCGTAACCATCTGAAACGTGTATAGAAACTAATGATTCTGTTTCATCTATTTGGCAAATAAAATTGCAATGCTCGTTATTGTAATAACACTCTTCATACTTTTTAAATTTTACCTGTTCCATTACTTCCACTTCGCTTTCAATTCTTGTTCTTCTTTTCTTTTTGCCCAAAGCTCTTTAGCTTTTTTCTTTCGCTCTGCTTTTTTAATCTCTATCTCTCTCTCTTCAGTTTCTTTTCTGATGAGTTCTAGCTCGGCCATGATCTTAGGTTGCCATGGGCCTTCTTTTCTCCACGTTCCAGTCCAGTACACATCTATAATTCTACAATCTATTGGCCTTGGCTTTGGATCACCTTCAGAACAAGAATGATTGCCTGGCCTTGTCCATTGTGCATCTGGATTTTCCGCTATACTAATTTGGCTGTAATTATGGGTATTATGTTCATCTACAAAAAGAATTCCGTTTCTTAGCAAGCCACTTGGATGGTATCTGTACGAGCTACCAGACCACGTGCCTTTAACTCCCGCCCTAACGGCTCTTTGAATAATAGACAACAAAGTATTTGTCTCTAAATTGAATTTATCCATTCCATTCCTTCCCTTTAAAATAGACACCGCTCTAACTCGGCGGTGAGCCTCAAGTCTTTTCTTCCTGAGTGAAAATGCTAAACTCTCTCTGCAGAATTACTGCCCAACAAGCTCCACAGAAGTTCTTGTCAGGAGATCCGTATCTGGCATACGGAGGCCATAGGTTCTGGTGTAGGTGGAGGGAGTCGAACCCTCGTCCATAAATTTCTCAACAAATCATCTACAATCATGTTCGGTTTAAGTCCGACAACTTATTCAGGGCTACTGGAGCCTCCACCAAACAGGTTGTTAAAGTCCACTGTCATTGACCTGCATTCCAACTTTCTGTTCCCAAGGAGTTGGCCCTCGGCAATTTAACTTCCTAAGAAGCTAATTGCATTGGTGCTTCGTGAGAAGTGCCAATTAAAATTTGATCAAGTATTAAGGTGTCTGATCATCACCTGATTGCAAATTTGCCTTGTCCTCCATGTCGAAACCATTACACCCACTAATTTAGCGGAAACTTTAAATCAAAAAGCTTCCAAATAATTATCAATACAATAACGATAGCAATTCCAAACAACCATGCGCCAAGACCGCCTGTCTCATAGGTGCCCATCTTTTTTGCGACTCCTAATAAACCAACTGATCCCATCATAAATCTGCTACCTTTGTGGCGTGTTTCTCAAAAATATCTTTGTTTAAAAACTGATAGTCTTTCATGTCCGGTCCTCTGACCATGTAACCAACACACTGGAGATTCACCATCTTCATTCCTATTGTGTCTCCAACATCGAGTTCGTATTTATCTGTGGTTACTTTAACTTTATGTTTCAGGTAAACGGGAAGGCACTCTAGTTCGATGCCCTTGTCTGTTACCCACGCTGAAGCTTCTAATGCTTGATCTATCATCTTGCAAGTCCTTGGTCTTTGGCGTTGTTAATTTTAGCCATCATATCTGAGCTACCACCAACATCTGGATGGTGTTTACGGGCCATATTCTTCCATGCGGCAAGGATCTCGTCTTTGCTGGCACGTTCGTTGACTTCCAATATCTCGTACCAAGCTTGGCTTTGTGGCGCTTGAATTTGGGCAAAACCTTGGAACGATCTCTCCATCATATCAGATGCTCCCCATCGCTCAATACCACGAAGGGCTTCTATTGTCTTACAGATCGCCCACAGGTTGTCTTCAACCTTGGTGTATGTATCACAAGCCAAAGCCATTGGTTTCTTCTTATAACTGAAATAAACCGCTATTCCAGGGTCTTTAGGTTGAGCCATTCCTGAATACGGCAGCCCATCTTTCCTTAAAGGAACGTTGGATGAGATCACAACATTGTAACTACCCACACCCATACGACTCAATTCACGGTACATTTCATCCCTAGCGTGAGCAAAAGAACTAACCTTAAACCGACTGCGATCACGGCTGTTCGTTCTTTTCCAGCCTGTAGGCCATTGCAATGGATATGATTCAATTATTTTTTCCATGTTCCCCTCTTCATATTGGTTCTCTAACAATTCTTTCCTCGATCAAATTTGTAAGCTGATCGAATATATAAGTTTGAAATGATCTAGTTAAATCATTGTAGCCTGTTCTCAAATGAAACAATTCTTCAATAATTGTGGACATTAAATATTTAGTGCCTTCCCTAAAAGAACTCAACGAAATAACCATCGTGTTCTCTTCTACGTTGGCATAAGCCATTGTTCTCTGTCCAAGGTCTTCTACCACTCTAATGGTATATTTTTTTAAATCAGGATAAACTTCTTCTAAAATAGTTTTACATTTATCCAACTGCTTTACTTGAATCTCACTTAGCTCTACATCAACAAGATGTTTGATGCTTTCTTTTTGGTGCTTCTGCTTGTACCAAAGCAATAAGGTTTTTGGAGTCTTATCACAATTCTTTCTGTGTAGCTCACCAACAACTTGATCAAACTCTTCTGTTGGCTCACCGTACATTGTTCTATTGTAGTTCAGCCAATCATAGTCTGCTTCGTTCTCGTAACACCCTTCAGTGGTTAAAGCTTTTTTAATCAATGTCTTATCAGACAAAAATCCAAGGTATGAGGTCATAAACCTTTTTAGCTCATTGCTGGCCGGAAGCGTTCTGTCTTCAGTTAAAGGAAGTTGCTCTAACACATTGTAAGTAAAGAAGGTTTTGTTATCTGGTTCAAATATTTTAATCCCACGATAGTAAATTACATCGCTAGAACCTTCGTATATTTCAACGTATTTGTTCTCAAAAATTGGGCTTCTTCTGTCTGATAAGATAATCTCGTCTTTCTTCCCGTACGTGTGTGACATCTCATAACCATCTACTTCGATGATCGTCTGTCCTGTTGTATCATCAATGTAAGGAATGTCTTGAGTGCTATCACCACCCTCGTCTTTCGCATTACAGTGAAGCTCTCTGAACGCTTGCCACACTTCCCAATTCTTACCAAGCTCTGTAGTAAACGGCAGTTCTTCGCCATTCATTTTTATGAAAGAGAAATCCTTTCCTCTAAATTGATCTTTGATTTTCTCAAAAACGTATTTCTTATTTCCTGAATGGATTGTGACCTTGTGGTTCTCTCTTAGCAAAATAGCGATAGCATACTTGAGTCCTGTTCCAAAGTACCCGATTGGGTTCGTACCAACCTTTGCTGAGATACCAAACATTCTAACCGCACGAATATCTATCTCACCTTCATTGTAAAAATAAACTGGACGACTCACGATGCCTCCTGCTCTTCTTTAGAAGCTGGCGGGAAGTCAAAGTATTCTGGATCACAGAACATTTCATTTGCTTCATCTGGATAACAAGGCCATTCGTTTTTAGCCACACACTCTGCATACAATCTTGTTAAGTGACTTCTCCATGCTTCACCGAGATCAATCATTGATTTGTCTAATGAGTGAACCATAATTCCGTAAGGAGCTTTCTTTTCCATTGCAACTAGATGGAATATATCTGGTCTCTCTAAGCCCATGAGCTTCGCACAATAACAATAATGGGCAACTTGCAATATATAGAATTGATTCATGCGTCCGTCTTTAAAGATTTGATTTTTAAAATATCTGTAACGAACATCAACTGAGGTTTTAAAGTCGATTAAGAATTGGTGGCGTGAGATAAAGTCTGGTCTAAATTTTAAGATCAATCCGGTCTCTGGATCTTTTACCCAACCAGAAGTCTCTTTCATTCCACCTTGTAACATATCTTTTAATTTTTTATGTTTACCAATAGAAGTGAGAACGCCAATTAAGTGATCGTGATCTTTCTGATTTAATATCGTTACATCATTAGGTAAATTCGCATACCAATTTGCTTTAAGTTCTTTTGATTCTTTACAGTTATTACTCTTCTCACCTTTTTGAGTGTAACCCCAGAACTCTGGTTCAACTAAATACTTCGATCTAAAGTCATCGCCTTCTTCGATAAAACCGTGAACTGCTTTACCAAATTCCAATGCTTTATTTTTTTTCTTTGGTTCTTTTAATGATGCTTGATAATGCGCTGGTGTTATCTTCATCAGCTTTAGAGTTGATGATCTCAACCCTTCTTGAGCGGCGTACTGTTCGTATGTTACGCCTTGATGCAATTTATTTAATTCTAATGCTTCCATTCCCGTCCCTCTTTTTCCAATCTATCTATTGTTTCGTTTTTAGTTTATCAACCTTTTTTTCTTGTCTTTCTAAATAAATTTCTGCCAACAAAATAAAGGTTCCTATTCCCGCCCAGATAGACCAATGCCATTCAATCCAAACTACCTCAAGGGCTTTCATGTACTTCTCTTTACCCAACAAATCTTGAATAAAGCCTTGATAACAGGCACATATCACAAATCCTAAAACAAAATGTTTATTGACCATGAGTACACCCACCCAAACGATTTAAAATTTTGTCTATGAATAAATCCCTTTCAGAGAGCATTACTTCTTGATCTTCAAGTTGCTTTCCTAATTTTTCTAGTAGAACTTCTGAGCCTTGTAAATCTTCTTTAGCTGATCTCAATTCGTAGTTTTGTTTGAGATATTTTTTGTGTAAATCAAAAAGCTCTCTCTGCAATTCTTCTTTTGTTGCTTCATTGCTGAAATGATAAACTGTTTTTTCTTCACCGGGTTTTGCTAAATCAATTCCTGCGACTCCGGGTTCATTCCCAAACTCAAAAGGTTCTTTATTCTCACTCATTTTTCCTCCAGCTTTTTAGCTTGATCTAATAACATTTTTTTTCTTTGATCCAATTCTTCTGTTGTTTTTGGTGCGTAGTCTATCAACCTCATTCCTTTAGAAAGTTGCTCTAGCATATCGTTGTATCTTGGGTTGTTGTGAGCAAGAATCGCAACCTTTGCAAGCTCTCTTGACTGTGCCTCAAAAGTCATTGGGTCAATGGACACGCCTAAATTTTGGCAAATGTAAGACCAACCACCACGCCTTTCAACAACACGCCAACCTATTTCACCAATGTAATTTTTTGCATCATCAGCATTGGGCCATCCGAATTTTGTAACAGCTTGAGAAATCTTTGAAGCTATCTCACGAGCTAAATTTTCTTCAGAAGGTTCAGGACACATGATTGCAATGATCTGAGCTGGCATTGGAAATTTAAACAGCTTGTCTGCCTTGCGATATTTTTCATAAGCCTGATTAATTTCATCAAGTGGGTATTCTTTGAGATCATTTGCCATCATCAAAACCGCAGCTGGTTTGATATCTCGGTCGTAGTATTCTGCAACGTGAATAATTAATTTTTTTAAGTTATCGAAATCGTTTTGATTCATAGCTTACCCTCATCAACCATTTGCAATAAGCTTTGGGTTCCTAGCTTTGATTCCATGTTTTTTAAATCTTTACGAGTGATCATTTTACCTGTCTCAAGGTACTGGGTTATGGCATTGAGGTTTCCCATTAGTGTTGGTATGTCATGCCTTTTGGTCACAAACCATGTGTCAGGCATTTTGAAATAGGCTGAGACAATGTCCTTAGACCTATCCAAACCTATTTGCTTAACCAAGGTTTTTATAAGCTTCGCATGGTGAGGCATCACGACGGGTGATTTTTCTGATTTGTAGCGATCTTTCCAGTTGTCACAATACAGCGCAACAATTTGGTGAGAATTTTCAGAAACAGGCACCGCCTCTTTTGGCGGTTGCGGAGCATCTTTTTGGATCCGCTTCTCCTTCGGTATTCTATTCTCTTCTTTTCTATTCTTTTCTATTCTATTATTAAAGAACGGAATTTTTTCGTACGTAACTAGCTGTAATTGTTGAATGTGATCTAGCAACTTCGTGACGTGGTAGCCTCTACCTCCACACGACCTCACTAGCAGTTCGTGAGTACATTCGATGGAGTTCGATGTGTGTTCGCCACAACATAGGAGCAACTTCAGGTATAGAAGCTTACCACCTTCAGACAAGATCGAGACTTTTGAATCATCTAAAAAGCTTGTAGAAAGCAAGATACTTCGATGCCCTTTTTTCTTAGTTCCGTTGTACTTTTCCCAATTTTTAACTGTTATTTTATAGATGTCTTTTTTATGCGACGACACAGTTGGACCCCTCCCACGCTTTGTTGATTCACTTTAAATATGTAGAATCCACAATATTGTAAAGAACAAGGAGTCCAGCTTGCAATATTAACACATTGCTTTATTTAATTAGGTTTTCAAATTGCCTGTATTTTAGATTAAATCAGAGTCTTTTAATGTTGCGATGCGTTTAACCAAAGCTTCTATTGCTTCTGTAACATTTACATGGCTGACATCGGTCTCTCCGGGGGCGATAGCTCTCTTAAATCTCTCTACTTGTAGAGTGAATTCATTAGCAAGTGTCTCTGGTAATTTAAGCTTAACCGTAACGAAGCCATCTGACTCTTCCTCCTCTTCTGTTGTAACCGAAGAAGTTGGTTGAGCTGGATGCTCCCAATCAAATTTTGTAAGCTTTGTGAAGTTAACCAATTCGTCTGGTTTGAAAGGCATTTCACGAGCAAGGTCATCATAGTTTAGATTGTTTTGTAAGTGAGTCATCAACTCTGCGAACTTTACTGGATCAGATTTGAAGCGTGTTTCATTCGTTACCACAGCGATCTTCTTCGCTCTATCGAGTGAGATTTTACCCAAGTTGTATGCGATCACTTTTGTTTTTTTGAGAGTCATGCAGGCATCGTATCTATGGTTACCGTTCACAACTTCATATTTTTTAGGGCCAAGCTCTCTTACAATGATGTTCTCAATCTGACCGTTCTCTCCAATGTTGTTCACAAGCTGTGACATCATAAACTCGTCTTCTTCTTTATAATTCCAGTCTGCTTTAACAAGCTGTTCAATAGGAACTGCAATGAAGTTCTCTAGGTCATCTCTTACTACGAACTTTTCTGGTGCTCTTTTTGGTTCAGGTTTTTTTACTTTTGGAGTATTTTTTTTAGCCATGATATTTCCTTGCCCTGTATTTTGTTGGGTCTTTTGTAATTAATAATTGCTTGATGAACTAGATCAACTGCTTCATCTAAATCTTCGTACAGTTTAAAGTCACGTAAAACTTCTTTGTAGCTTAAACGGTTTGGCGCAACAGGAATACAGCCGTTGTTAACTGACTCAACCATTGCAATTCCGTAGGTCTCCTGCAATGCGGTTGATACCGAAACCTTTGCACGAGCAAGAAGCTTGTAATACTCGTCTTTAGTTTTACAAACATCTTTTGTTCTTACCCAAATAGTTTCGTGGCCGTACTTCTCCCCGTATTTCATCATCATTACATCAAATTGATCTGGCTGTTTTTCTGGCGCAAGCCTGTGAGGAAATACTACGATGTTATCTTTTTCATATAAATTAAAATCAGTCTCTACAGGCCACTCTACAATCTCCGATTTACCTTGAAGGTCTAAGCCTGCATCACCAATGAGATGTCTGTGAAAGTCAGTTGCCAGTAAAATTTTATCACAAATGTTAATAACAGATTGTTCAAAGCTTCTTCCCCAATAGCGCATTCCGCTTCTAGTAAGGAAGTCATGTGGATCGTATGTACCAGCATGAAGCATTCCAACTATTCTGATGTCCATTTTAAGCGCATCACGAACATAGGCGATCATCTCAATTCCAGGAAACCAAACGTCTGTAAAAAATATTGTGTAAGAATCTTTTGGAAACATTTTTAAGGTAGCTAGAATTTGCGAGATCTGTTTGTTCTTATATTGATTCGTGTCCACTACATCTAAGAATTCGCCTTGCGTGATATGTCTTTCAGTGTAGTCCCCGACTCTTATAAATGGAATGCCATGCTTTTTAAAGGCTGCTTCAAACCAATCGTCCCACTGACTACTGTATCTTTCTTGCAGCCTCTCAATAGGTACGTAGATTATTCTTTCCAATTAATACCTCTAGATGTCCAAAGCTTTGTAAAGAAAACTTCAAGATCTCTATATTGCTTCGCTGAATATTCCAACTTCTTTTTATTTGCAATTCTGTCTCTCTTAGATGAGTGCAAGTCCATATCTAAGTTGTTCTCAAAGAAGTGTGCCTTAGATGATTTAACAGTTTTAATTTTACTGTATTCAAATTTGTTGATAGCCCCATATCTGATTGCTGTGGTCCAACTGCTGGAGTCCACAGAATAAAAAGGGAAGTGGTAAAGTAATTTAGTTCTTGTGAAAGCGAACCCGTGGATTTTAATACCTCTATCATAAGCGTATTTGATGTATTTATTGTACAACATCATAGATTGACCTTTACGGATACCCTCAATAGCGATGTACTTTGATTTGGAGTTCTTGCAGAGCTTAACAAAGTCTTCCCAATTATTAAATGAATGATGTACTGTAATCAGCTTGTGGCCGATGCCAGCTTTGTTGATCTGATCTCTCCACTGATCTACGGTGTCTTTTCCAACAAGCTCCTGAAGGTCTAGTTCACAGAAATAATCAAAGTGATCTGCCCACTCCTTCGCCCACTCAAAATAGTTTTTGAAATAGGCGTGAGGATCTGGGACTGATGAATCTTTCTTTTTGCTTGAAGTAACTGAGATGCCCATTTTCTCGAAGAAACTATGGGCACCAGAATCAATTGTGATGATCCCTTTATGCTGTCTTTCCTTTAGCTTCTTGAGAGAATTTTCTGTGATGTTCTTGTAGTAATAAGTTAAAAAAACATTAGTATCTAGCGGTACTGCTGGATCGTAGTTTTTACACTGAGTCTCATAAGCCGCTAAATATATTTTCATTTATAAACCTTTGCTCCGTTTTCGTTGTCTTCAAATACAGATGCAGAACACAGACCTAATCCTATGATGAGAGACTTGGCAATTTGTTCACAAGAAGAGGTGCCCAACGTATGCAACCCATCTTTTACTGGATAAAGTTTTTGAATTAATTCAAGTGCTCGGTGTTTTAACATAATGAATTCGGTATCACGATCATCGTGGCTTACAAGTTTTTCTGCCTCAACAAAGAAGACGTGCCTGTGTGGGTGCTTTAGATATTCCACTTCTTCATGGGGGCATAAAGGCCAGTAGTGCAATCCTTCAAACTGAAACTTCGCAATAACTGTTACCTTCATTTGATAAGCCCTAAGAATTCTGATCTCGCTTCTTGCTGTTCAAACAAACCTTTGATCGATGAAGTAACCATAGATGAATGTTGTTTCTTAGCTCCACGGGCACACATACAAAGATGCTTTGCTTCAATCACAACAATGACACCTTTTGGCTTTAGAACTTCATTTAAAGTGTCTGCAATTTGTTGAGTAAGTTGCTCTTGAATCTGTAGTCTTCTTGAGAATACTTCAGTTAACCTAGCAAGCTTTGATAAGCCGACCACTCTGTCTCCCGGTATATAACCAATGTGAGCCTTGCCGAAGAACGGGATCATGTGATGTTCGCAAGTAGAATACATCTCAATGTCTTTGCAAATGACCATTTGATTGTACTCGCCTTTTTCAAATGTAGTCCCAAGAACTTCTTTAGGGTCCATTGCATAACCACCAAATAATTCTTTAAAAGATTTTATCACACGCTTAGGAGTATCTAAAAGTCCTTCACGTTCTGGGTTTTCTCCAATGTGCTCAAGAAGTTTTCTAATTAAGTATTGGCCTTGATCGTCTTTTGTTAAGGTACTTTCATCCACTTGTGAGTCTGTAGACTTATTTTCCATTGTGGGTTCTCCTTTATGTATTCAAAAATAGTTTGTAAGTTGTCATCGAATCCGTTGAATTCAGGGCTTAAGCTTAGGTGAGCACCTTGATCGTCTTTATGTTTATCTAAGATGGATAAATCAAACCCTTTTTCAATCACATACTTGTATTCATCGACTTTAAATCTCATCGCAGGATTGATAAAGAATTCTGGCAATCCTTTTTGCACATACTTCTTAGGTGAGCACGTAACAAAATCAATCCCCTCAACAGGAGGCATACTGCCGTTTGTTTCGCAGGCAACGTAGAATCCTAAGTTTTTAAATAGCTGTACAAGATGTGGAGTTTGTTTATTCATAAGCGGTTCACCGCCTGTGATCACAACAAATCTAGCCTTCTCTTTTTGGGCGAAATCAACTAGGTCAGTTGCATCCCATTCTTTGTAGGTGTTGTATTCTGTATCACACCAAGGGCATGAATAATTACAAAACGGTAGCCTTACAAATAAAGCTCTTTTACCAGCGTGAAATCCTTCGCCTTGAAATGTCCAAAACACATCGTTAATTCTAAAGGTTTCCAAAATACTCCTCCGCTTTGAACCATATTGGTTCGCCTTCGTAGAAAGCAGAATTTTTCTCATGCTCTCTTACTTCAACTTTGTAACAACAAACACGACCTTTTTCTTCTTCTTTGAGCCATGTATTGACCCAATCCCAAAGGAAATCAGAAGTACCTTCCATCCCAACATTGTCAAGTATTACAAGCTTGCAAGCTCCAAGTAATTCCAAGTCTATAAACTTTGGTAAGAGTGGATCGTCTTTATTTATCAGCAATGTGTGATCAAATTTATCATCCAAAAAAGCTTTCAATTTTTTTAGCTTTCCAAAATGCATCACAAATTTTGTATCAGTTAATGAGTGAGCTTTGAAAAAGAAATGGAATGATCTATCGTACCCGTGGATGAATTTACAATGCGAATCATCTCGCCATTGGCGGTGAGCACAGGAGTAATTAAAATAGCTCTTAGTTGAGGCATACATATTTTTAAGTCCAATCAGAGGTACCTTATCTGTAACTAAACAGTTCTCAAATACCCTAGAACGAAGGTATCTATCAAAGCTTGCACAGGCAATAATAATTTGTTTTATCCATTGGTTTATTGCATTTAAAGTGTCTCAATTACTAATCTCAATTACTTTTTTTAATTGCTTTTTATAATGAGATGCGTTATTATTATGGTATAGCTAAGGAGTACACAATGAAGGTTCAAGTTTTTAAATCAGAGTTCGGTGAAGGTGGAATCGCAATAAGAGTAATAGTTGATAAGTATAACAACAGAATTGTTATACAAGAAGACCTAACGGTAATAACAATGGATGCAGGCGAGTTTTCAGCTTATACCATCGAAGCTCAATTTTCTTTTATCGAAGAAAAGGAGGTTTAAAATGAAAACGATTTATCAATGTAAAGAATGTAATAGTCAAGATTGTAATATTTCAGATACAGGCGTTCCATATTGCGTTTCCTGCGGAGCTTATGGTCCGTGTATTGGCTTTGGCGTAGCCAAGAACAGCCGCTTAGATAACTTTTTAAAGCTAAAAGATCACGCAATGATTGGTAAGGATTTTAAGAAGCTCACAGCATTAGAGGTCGGCGAGTGTGTTCACTTTATAAATGAGAACGAAGGATTGGACTCGAACAAATACGCTGAGAAAGCAAATAGATGGAAGTTGGATCAACCTGAAGCTAGATCAAAAAACTATACGATAATGTGGTCGCTTTTGATACAGAGTAACAACAAATAAGGGAGGCCTTATGACTGTTAAGAAATGTACTTGTGGTAAAGACTTAAAAACGAGGGACGTAACCAGCTTAGGAATCGTTGACGGTGTACTTTATCTAAACTGTAAAGCCTGCAAAACGACTCTAGTTATTCTCTCAAAACAAATGAAAAAATTAGTTTACGGGGAGGCCGCATGAGAACCCAAAATGTTTACCTAATAGTTATATTTTTATTGTTGGTATTTTTAACAAACATGGCGAGAGCAGAAGAAGATGTGAACAGTATTTTCTACACCCCTCCAGATGGAGAATGGGTTGATCCAATCGAAGGACCAAAGATCTACGAGTATTGGGCAAATGAAGTTGCCAAAGAAAAAGCTGAGAAATCAGAAAAAGAGAAGAAGGAAAAAGAAGAGGACACCAAGGAACAGGAGCAAAAAATTGTGCCACAAGAAATTGTAGCACAAGATGTATTACAAAAGATAATACAACCAAAGCGTAAGGCAAAAACGAAGTCTTTAACCTTCTCATTTGCGGCGATCACACACCACGGATTCTCAATTGATAAAGAAGCATCTCCGTTACTCAAGAGAAAGCTTACAAGCTCTGGAAGGATCGTTTGGAATCCAGAGCTTGGAGTAATGTATCAGAACAAGAATACGGTGATGGCAATGTCAGTGATAGACGATTGCTATGGAAACATGGCGGGCTACATAGGCGCTGGTAAGAAATGGAATCTTACTAAACACTTTTCAGCAGGATTTATGATGGGGTTTTATATCAGACATCACGTACCTTACGAGAAGATGCCTGATTGGATGATCCACGGGAATACAAACATTATTCCATTCCCATTCATCATCGCACAACAAGACATCCCAATTACTAAAGACTGGTCTGCTTCAATTATTTTAAATACAAACTACGCAATTAACCAACTTACATTTGGTTTAAAGAAGGAGTTCTAAATGGGTAAGGTTGTTAATTTAAAACTCCAGGCATGGATAAGAAAAGTCTCAACAGAAGAGCTTAAGGTTGCAACGAATCAGGGATTAGAAGATTTAAGGGTTCAACACGAGAAGCATTCAAAAGCTGGAACACTAGGATCAAAAGCATTTTCAAAAGAACTTGATTTAATAGAAGGGACTCTCCGTGCAATAAAAGAAGAGTTAGAAAGAAGAGGTATTACAAATGAGTGAATTTAAACACTACGACGGATGCAAAGGTCAAGACCTAGATAACTGTAGTGCCTGTGCATTACTAAACGCAGACAAAAGAGGTCCCAATTATGCTGGATGGCCCCTATCGTTTATGAAAGCCGGAAGAAGAATTCCAATAAGATACATGACAGCGTTACTGATGGAAGTAGAAAGAAAAGATAACGATGCGTACGTTGAGAATCTAAAATCTGAATTAAAGAAACATGGATACGATATTGAAGTTATTAAAAGGCACTTGGGTATTTTATGAACAAGAAATTTAGCGACATGGTTGAAGACAATCTCATTATGGTATTTGACGGAATAAAAGAATGGGAAGTTGAGAACACAAGGACTGGTGATGTCTATGAATTTAAAGCAGTAAGAAGAAATGAAAGCGATTCAATAGCCAGCAAAACAGAACAATTCAAAGGCTATAGAAATTTTCCGAACGGCTTTTGGCAAGTATTTCAAGGTGACACTCATGTTGGGCAAGCTGAAACATTCTCTCAAGCAAAAGAAATGGCTAAAGATTATTTGATCAAAACTTTAAGGAGCCAAAAAAATGGATAGAACAAATTATTATAGAGATAGAGCTTTAAATTTAATAGAGAGTATCGAAGACAAAACTAAAGAGATGTTCCATGTTACACACCCAGACCTTGCGCACAGACATTGTGATTGCATGGATGGCAAATATAAATGGCACCACTTTATTGAGTCACTTAACAAAGAAATAGATAAGCTAAACAGCTTACAAAACTAGGAGGTAGTACGTGAGTCACATCGGTGATCTAATCAGGAGCACAAGAAAACAAAAGGGCATTTCACAAGTTGAAGTGGCAAAGAAGATCGGAAGATCAAGCCAGTTCGTAGCAAATTGGGAGCGGGAGGCATCTAACCCGCCGCTAAATATAATAAGGCCAGTTTGTGAAGTTATCGGCCTTGGGATAAAAGAAGCGAAGCAAGCTCTTGTTCAAGACTATATCGCTAAACTAAACGAGGAAGTATGAGAATTGTTAGACCAAACACACGAGGCGAGTGGACTTATTTGTTCACTACTGAAAAAACATTTATTGGATCAGTTGCTTTAGGCAATGCAACTCAATACCAAGTCTTTATGATTAAAGATGAAATGGACAGGCTGTATGTAGCAGTAATGGGCAGAGGAGCTTATGAATTTTCAGGACACGCTCACCCAAGTTATGTACAGCAGAAGCTGGGATTAAAATTTGAAGGTGATGCATCAAACCTTGCTGATTTTATCAACACACAGAACGGATCTTATTCTTACGAGAAGTACGGCCAGTATGATTCAAATTTATGTGTGAAGGAGAAGTGATGGCTAAAAGTTTAGAAATCAGAACAGAATTAAATCTCGATCTGGAACTGACAGGAACCTATAAGCCAAAAACGGCAGATTACTTTGATCGAGGTTTTGGAAACTGGCTGCCCGGTGAGCCAGAAGGAGTTGAAGACCTTCAAGTGTTCATAAAAATAAATGGAGTAAACACAGACATAACAGAATTAATTTCTGATAGTGACTATGAAGCTTTACAAAACGACTTCTGTTCTCATTTTAGAGATGAACAAAATTAATTTGACTATCTAATTGAGTTTTGCAATGGTCACAATCTGGAAAGGGAATTTATGAAATCAATTCAACAGGCACTTAGAAAAAAGAAAGAAGAACAGGAGAAGGACGACAAGGTTCATATCCAAGTAACTATGAAACGTTCATTCCATAAATCAGTTGAAGAAGTTCTCAAAGAGAACGGAGACAAATGGCAGGAAGTCCTTCACACCGCTTTGGAGCTTTATGTCAAGGAAGCTAAAGAAGAAAAAGCCCGCAAGTAATCTCAAACTCGCCCGATTTGACAACTTAAGTCAATTAAACTATGATTGTTAAATGGGTAAACCAATCACGACCCAAAACAAAGAAAACGGAAGTCTCTTTGAGTCAATGTTCAAAGCCCGTGCCCAAATTAACGGTATGCTTTGTGAAAAGAATCACCTCACCGCTCGCTATCTACCCGGTGGCAGAGTTAAAGTCGTAAAATCAGAATTAGATTATAGAGTCGTTACCCAAGATGGTAAGGTCGGGTACTTCGATTGCAAGACCCTCTCTGGTCACTCATTCACTTATTCAATGATCGACGAAGCTCAACTGGAACGTTCAGTCACCCACAATTACTGGCGTGTACCTTCTGGCTTTATTGTATGGTTCAGGTCTTCTAACCAAATAGTGTTCTATAAAGGTGCTGACATTAAATTAAAGGGGGCTGGATGCTCTTTTGAGGCCACGGATGGCCGTTTACTTGGTCGCATCGAGAACTTCGATTTAAAGCTTATTATGGCTGTGTAAATACACGTCTAAATACACGTACAACTGGACGTATCGATATATTTAAATATATCGACCATATATCTTTAGCCGATGCGTCAAGTCTACAAAATGTAGGGTTTCGGCATAAAATTCGGCATAAGTTATGCCGTTGATATCAGATGATATGATCAATTTGTTTATATCATATTATATCAATTCGATTTTAGAGATCAAAAAATTCAGCAGGGGTTCAGGAAAAACAATCAAACAATTCTAGGTACTTAGAAGTTTAAACTGATAAAAACTGGTATAATTATACAGCTTAATATTTAAGCAGGAAAATACTAATATTAGTATAAAATGATGCCTATTGATGGAGATCATTTTCGGCATAAACGTGTTAACAAAATGCCAAATCGTTAACACATCAGATCGATATGTTATCTGAAACGATATATTATTCTTCAGGCAAAGGGATGGTCTTGCCAGCGAACTCGTGATCACAGTCACTGCAATATTCGATCATGCCATTGCGAACGTGTAAGTGGCAGCGAGGGATCTTTTTAATCGTGTCATCGGCCATCATGTGCTGGGTAGCGTGATATAGAAGTGATGGAGAGAACGTAGGGTTTACCATATCGCCATTGAAGGTCCAAGTCGGGCAATTTGATCCAGCCTTTTTCATTTCCTCAAGTCTTCGCCCACCCCATTGAACAACAAATGAGTGACCAAAGCCGCAGCCTGGACAGTGGAACAAATACTCTTCGTGACCAGTATCTTTTGAATCAATTTTCCAAAGCTTAGACATGATTGCCCCCAACTATTTTACTAGTATTATTTTACTACCTACCACCGATGGCATAACCAGCAGCGAGAATGCCAAGTAAGAATCCAAATGCTCCTACGTTTAAATAACTACAATCGCATTCTTCGCATTCAACTGGATTCTTTTCAAGGTACTGAAGGGCACGAGAATCTAACACATACTGCTCGTACTGGTATGGCGGGACAAGGACTCCATCGTACGGAGCACTCTGAGTTTTTTTTATTGTCGTGATCTCATTCGTTAATTTTGTTTCTCTTTGAATCTCGTTGTTTGATACGACGGTTTTCGTCTGACACGAGATCATCGATAGACTTATCATCAATATTGAGAGTTTTCTCATAACCATCTTTCCATATTTTTTTCTTCTGCTGTGCAATTTTTCTCTTAGCCAGACCTTGTTGTGCTGCCACAACACCTATCACCCCAAGCAAAAGGTATATTAATTCGTTATCCATTCTTTACTGACAAATATTTCTTAGACAGAACATTTGCTCCAGAGTAGATTGCACCAGCTCCGTTGATTGCGGCAAGCACCAACATCATAACTGACTCACCTACCTCGAACCTCTTGTAAACAAGGGGCACCGCAATGGTAAGTGCGATCTGTGCAACTGTGATCATAAATTTACGTGACTTCACTTTAGGCTCTTTTTTAATTACTTTATTTTCTTCCATACAACATTATCGGATTAAAACTGATCGTCTAAAATCTTTTTTTTAATATCAGGCCATTTGTCTCCGGCAACTTCTTTCAGTGCGAAAAAGGTACGCCTCAAATCGAGTTCCATCTTCGCCATCTTCGCCAGCTTTGTTTCAAACTGAATCATCTTCTCTGACATTTTATCTAAAGACTTCGTATTCATATCTAGCGACAAAGACAACTGCCTAACCGTCTTCTCTGATACATCAGCTTTGGTTTTGAATATATTGTATGTGAACTTTCCCAATTCAATTACTGATTTCAATGCAAGCAATATGAATATGCCAACAAAGATGTTTAAATCAGTCTTTGTAACCGCATCGAATAGAATTTTTTCCATGAACCAATTGTGATTTATTTTTTAAAGAAAGAGAAGAGTCGAGATTTAAAACCCTTCTCTTCATACAAAGAACTAAACACAGGGCCAGTTCCTTTTGATGGGCTTGGTGCTCGTGGAGCTGGATTAAACAAACGAGACTTAATCTGGTTTATAGATAGTCCGATGATCCCGATTGTTTGAGTCAAATTTTGACCCTCTTTTTTCAGCCTAGAGTTCTCGTCCATTACTGATCTAATGTCTCTTTGTAGGATGGAAATTTGGCCTGCCATTGCACTGATGGTGTGATCGTGAGCTATCTTTATCTGCTCTAAAAGATATAAATCCGTGGGGCGAAGATTATCTTTTACCATTTTGTCGTTTTTCCAGAAGTCTAAAGCGAGCATTGCTTTCTTTTGATCTTCTGAATCAAATTCAAACTGTACTAACCATTCAGGAATTAGCAGGCCTTTTTCCATTTAAAACCGCCTTATGTTTATCTATTTTATCTTTGTGAACCTTATTCATTAAACTGACTAGAGTTTGAGTTCTAGAATTTAAAGCATCAAACGCATTTACCATAGCCAAGATGTGTTCTTTCTTTGGCTTAATATCAATATTTGATCTCGCAATAGCGAAGGCTTCTTGAACCCAATCACGAGTGTAAGGTTTGTTTTTCTTCACGGTATATCTCTTGCCGCAATAGTAAGAGCGTTTTTCACTCTGTAAGTTTGAGTTTTACCACCGTCTACAACGACAATATCTATATCAACTTGTTTTGATTCTTTTAATTTAGCAGACTGAACGGCTGTTATAGCTATATCCAAAGCGCCAGCAGTACCAGAAGCACGAACGATACCACTATTAACCAACGTGAGTTCGAGCGTGGCCGGAGTTTCGGTTGGATCATTTTGTAATTTAGTTTTGATCTCTGTCGCATTTGTTAAGTCCACTGGTTGACCGTTCTTTTGAATCATTACCCTTTGTAAGACATCATCACCTTTATAAACGGTTACTACAGATCCTGCACCACAATCATTATTTTCACATCCCATATTTTACTCCACAAGTTCTGCTACCACATAAACTGGTTGTTCATGCGAAGCAATTAAGTTTTTATTAAAATAAAATCCAACTAAAATTTCTGTGATAAAGACTGCTACCATTATCATGGCTTAATCCAAACAGAAACGTAGGCTTTAAGTGCCTCTGGAATTCCCATTCTATCGAAGAACTTCTTAACTAAAAAGTGTTTACCTGAATCATCTGAATTGCAATCGTCTACAACAATTAAACAACCTGAAGGAAGTTTATCGTAGCAAGCCGCAAGCTCTCCAGCGTGATGTAGCTCGCTTAAACCGTATGGTGGGTTATGATCGTATGAATCTAAGAACAGCATATCGCAATTTGGAAGAGTAAATTTCACACTTGGATCATTTAACAAAGCGTTTATTGAGTCAGCACAGATCACAGTAGTCTTCTCACTTGTTAAATCTTTGGCAACTTTACAAGAATGTTCTGAAAGATCAATTGTGATAACTTTACCGCCAGTTTGATTGGCTAAGAAGTCCCACTGAAGAGTGGATTGTCCGTCGCCATGCCAGTTGTTTGGAGTTCTAGCGCATCCAGTTTCAATGATATTTAATGGCTTATTTTTTTTAAGCAGATGATCTGCAATAAATAAAAAACATTCCCAGCGTCTTGAATCACCCAAATGTGGGCCGAATTTTTCTACATAATCTTTAATCATAATGTGCTCCTAACGTAGTCCATAACCTCAACTGGCGTTGGCAACAAAGCCTGCATCAGTTCAGGTTCTATAAACTCTACAGTAACTTCTTTTTCCTGAATTGGGTTGAAATCAGTATGGTTCCACATTCCATCTTTGCCAAGATTTTTCATGCGCCATCCCCACTGACCATTTCTCCAATGAGTAATATAATCAGGGTGTTTACAGCTTGCAATAAAACCTATGTGGGCTTCACCAGCCGCAGCAATGTGAAGAGGAGAAGAATCATTAGTAAGAAGTACATTCGTATTTTTGCAGAGCCAGATAAGCTCTTTAATAGACGTTTTATTTCTGAGATCAACGCATCCCTCACTGTTCACATCAACTGTAGATCGGTTGTCGTCAGTGTCTTTACCAATGAGGATTGGAGTTAAGCCGTACTTAATGATCTCTGACAAAACATCGTCCCACCATTCTTTAGGGAATGTTTTAGAAGGCCAATGCTTTCCAGCGTGGACAACCACGTATTTTTTTTTATTATACAAAAGGGCTTTTGCCCAATGTGTATCTGGCTCATCGGCTTCTAATTTAATTTCTTTATCGGCAACTGGTAGCTGTAATCTAAACATACACACAGAACAAAAATCTACACAATGGGCTAGGCAATGTGAGAAGAATTCCCAAAGTAAATTACTTGGATCAACGATTGATCTGAACACCATGTAATTTGATTCAACTGGCTTAACTCTTTTTAAATCAAAGACTTCTTTAAACTCTAAGTGTGAAAATAGTTCTGGAGCTTCTGATGCAAGAGAAATCTCAATGCCTTTAAATACTTTTTGAGCATATCTTATCACTGGTTCAGCGCAGACTTGATCGCCCAATCCTCCCCATGTAACAATTAGAAACTTCTTTCCGTTTCCTTTTTTAATTGCTTTACCTACGTTAAATGATGGGATCTGATCAGCAGGCAAAACCATTTTATCGCCAGGAAAGGCGAAAGGGTTCGGGCCTTGATTTTCTTGTTCATTCATTATGTGTAATACTCCAGTAAGACAGCCGTTGCTTGTCGGTTTGAAATGTTGATGCCACCGAAGTAAACTCCTGTAGCGTCAAAAGCAATTTTATATGTCTCACCGGGATTGACGTCAATTAATTTAATTTGTTCATTGATATTGGGCACTCTAAAATTCAATTGAGGAGAAAGCACCGCAACAGGAGATGATTTTGGAACAACTGTTCCATCACCCAACTGCCCAGAGTTATTGTTACCCCAAGCCCATAGTTGACCATTTTGATCTAAGCATACGCTATGATCTTCTCCTGCTCCTATATAAGCTGGAACGATATTTCCTAAAACTAGAGTCGGCGTTGATTTGGCTACAATAGTACCATCGCCAAGTCTTCCGTTAAATCCAGAACCCCAAGCCCAGAGCTGACCTCCGAGACTATTTCTTCTATCTGTAATTCCTAGAGTATGAACATCTGATGCCGCAATAGATTGGAATTGAAATCCTGTAATTAGAACCGGAGATGATCTTGGAGTTGTATCGCCCAATCCAAGTTGTCCAGAACCATTGTTACCAAAAGCGTATGTTCCAAACTCAGATATGATAAATGATGTATCATTAACGCCACCAGCAAATACCTTATAAACTTTGCTAGTAAAAGAAGAAACCAAAGTTGGAGTTGATCGAGCAATCTGATCTCCCAATCCTAATTGTCCAAAACCATTGTTACCCCAAGCCCACAATCTGTTATCAACATCAATAGCGAGACAGTGTCCTGCGCTTAAGGCAACGTCTATGAATTTTACTCCAGCAGAAACTAATATTGGAGATGATTTTGGAATTATAGTATTATCGCCAAGCTGACCAGCGTTGTTTGATCCAAATGTCCAAATGTCATTATTTTCATCGATACCAGCAAATCCAATAGATTGATTCATTATCGCAATCTTTTTAAATTTAACTCCACCGATAATCAATACTGGAGTAGACCTATTCGTAACCGTCCCATCGCCCAAACGACCAAGTCCGTTGTTACCCCATCCGTAAGCATCGCCGTTAGAATCTAAAGCGTATCCAGTCTCTAAACCACTTGCTATTTGAACTAGCTTTCTACCACCGAATGCAACCGCTACCGGAGAAGATACAGGTGCTGCCGAGTTATTACCAATTACTCCTGAGGCGTTTAAACCCCAACAATAAACGTCACCGTCATAGGTATATCCTCCAGCCCAATCTCTTCCCACTGAAATAGAGGGACAAAGCTGTTCATAGAAAATAACCTTTAACTTTTTAACACCACCTGGACACACCCACGATTCAGGGGTATTTGATGGAGCATTATAAAAGAATTTTTTAGCTAATGACTTCATGCTGAGTATTCCAAAATTACTCTTTTTACTTTATCTGCTGATAGAAATTCGCTCTCTATCGCACAGTAAAAAGGTGAGATTTGTAGTTCTATATTTGATCCAGGATTCACTACGATTCTTCTTGAAACATCTGTTCTAACTTTTTTATCTATATAAAGACTTCCAGCAACCAGAACCGGAGATGATCTTGTAGTCACAGAGTTATCGCCCAAAGCGCCCTGACTATTCGAGCCCCATGCGTAGACGTTTCCGTCAGAAGAAAGAGCAAAACATTTATTTTGATAAGCAGCGAATTCTAAGAATGAATAGTTTCCGATAACCAAAGTTGGAGTAGATCTAGGAGTTTGATCGTTTGTTCCTAAGTTACCAAGCTGGTTTGAACCCCACGCCATTAATTTTCCTTCAGTAGTTAAGCTAAAGAAAGCATACTCCTTTGAAGTTCCATCAACAATTTGGCTAAAGATATTTAAAGATTTCATTCCAGAGATTAAAACTGGAGATGATTTACTTACGTTAGATCCATCTGGTATTCCTCTAAAATGACCCCAAGCCCAGACTTCTCCGTTATACTTAATTCCGAAACACGTCCCACCATCGCCAAAGATTCTTGTAAAGATATGGCTTCCAAGAACTGCTACAGGAGAAGACTTGGTTACCGTAGTTCCATCGCCAAGCTGTCCATGTTCATTGCTACCCCATGACCAAGCCTGACCGTTAGAATCTAAAGCGTGAGTCGCAGAAGTATAGTTACCAGCAGCAGGCCCAAGCCAGTATTGATTTCTAGATACTGCAACCACACTTGAAACACCTACGATTAATGTAGGAGAAGAAACTCCAGCACCCGAGAATCCTAAGCTGCCGTTTTTATTCTGACCCCAACTATATAATCTACCATCGAAATCTAAGGCAATCACAGAAGGAGTAAGAGTGTGTACATAAAAATCTACAAATTTATTTGAGCCAACGCAGGCAACAGGAGATGATTTTACAACTGTAGTTCCATCGCCAACTTGACCATCATCATTCGCACCCCACGCATAACCATTTCCGAAATGATCTAGACAATAAACAACCTGATTTTGGTATCCAACTTCAAATTTTACAAATCTATTTGTTCCTGCGATAGCCGTAGGAGTAGATACGGTAGTTGTATTTCCAGTTCCAAGCTCACCGTTAATGTTTGAACCCCATGCCCATATTTTTCCACAGGCATCTAAAGCGAAATTAGATCCAGCTCCAAGTCTAGCTTGATAAAACTTAAGACCTTTTGATACAGCCGTTGGCACTGATTTGTTGACAACTGTCCCGTCACCGAGTTGGCCTTGGTTATTCGCACCCCACGCATATAAAACTCCGTAATCAGTTTTTAATCCAGCTCCCGCATTGATGTTACCAAACAGGTATCTATTCTCTTTATCTATCTCTACTGTCACCAACATTTCAGTAACGGCAGTCGGCACAGTGAATGTTTGAGTTTCGCCATTTGCGTTCGGATAGAATATCTTTTTAGATAAATTTTTACTCACGAGTAATACTCCAAAATAACCTCTTCGCAGTTCTTGTACGAAATAGGAGATTGATTGAAAGTTACATACCCCTCTGAGAACTCAACTGAATAATCTCTTCCTGGCTTTACTGTAAAATATTTTAAATTTGGAGGAAGCATTGAGAATCTAGTTATTCTACCAAGCTGATTTGATACGGCTACGGGAGATGATTTAGATACGATAGTGTTATCGCCCAAGCGACCTGAGTTGGCAGAACCCCATGCCCATAAATAACCATCAGCATCAGCAGCGTATGAAGTAGAGTTTCCTAAATCGTATTGAATATATTTACCAACAAGTTCTGGATAAGATTGATTTATGCCGGGGTTACCAGTGCATTGACCGAACCCATTCTCTCCTGCCATCCATAGATCATTTTGCTCTACGTGTATTCCTATGAAGTTTGTTCCACCTTTTAAATCTATAACTCTGTAGTCAAAAGGGTTTTCAAAAGGATCGCCAGTTACCAGAACCGGAGATGATCTGTTTACCTGATCTCCTAATGCAAGTTGTGAAGCATTATTTCTACCCCAAGAATAGAGTCTGCCATTTTTACCGATTGCATAGCATGAATTATTGAATGCAAAAATTCTCTCAAACTTTTGAGATGAGAGAACCATTACAGGAGAAGAAGTATTACTTGTGGTGTTTCCATTTCCGAATTGACCATATTGGTTATCATCGCCCATCGCCCAAGCTTGTCCTGTTACATCTAAAAATAGAGCGAAGTTTCCACCGATAGCAACTTGCTTAAATGCTTTCGATGGAACAACTAGAGTAGGTGAAGAAAAAGGTGAGTTAACAAAGTCAATAGAACCCCATCTCCACAACAAACCTTTTTCGTTTATACCGTAGGTGATCGCACCATTTGTCCAAATATCTTTCCAGCGATTGGGGCCAACAACTTGCGTAGGAGATGATCTGTCGTTTGTATCACCAACACCAAGGCATCCAGAGTTATTTGAACCCCATGCGAATGCGGCACCGTTATTGTCTATAGCTATTTTAGAAGAAGGGGAGAGAGCCGCTTTATTGAATTTATATAAACCAGCAACCAACACAGGAGATGATCTTCTTATTGTTGTTCCATCACCTAATTGTCCTGAGAAATTATCGCCCCAATTCCAAGTATTTCCATTTGTATCAATAGCTAAATTTGATTCAGAAGTTGAAAGAGAATTTGTTTTTGAAAGGAAAAATTTAGAGTAAAAATTAGATCCAGAAACAATAACTGGAGATGATTTCATTATAAGAGTGTTATCACCTAATTGTGCTTCAGCATTATATCCCCATGAATACAGATTATATTTGTCTGCTGTACCAGCAGTTGAAACTTTCGAAAGTGAGAATGCGCCTTGAGCACCGCCAATGACACCTTCTAGTTTATTTGGATTAGGGTAAACAATTACACGCTGAACGCCGCCTGGACATTTCCACGTCTTATTTGCTCTGTTTAAAACAACCCTAACCAAATTCTTTTGCATTTTAGTTCACCCAATAATTTGTTCCATCACAATAGAACGTCCAAGATCCGTAATTAGAAGATAGATAATAGTTTCCGTTTACTCCTTCAATGTTCTCTGCTCCAAAAGGAATACAACCAAGTTGGTTTACATCAAGATAACCTGTCACATCTTTGATAGTAAAGGATTTACCAGCCATTTTAGTTGGGTTAGGGAATGTGAAATCAGATGCAAAAGAACTATTGTCGATCAAAATAGTTACGCCAGCAACCCAAGTATCTAAAATAAAACCAGCAGTTGCGTTCAAGTGACCGTTAATCATTACTCCAGGTCTCATCTTTAACGCCATGTCCAATTCATTTATTTGATCTTGGATCATTCCACCGACTGCATAGTTATTTGAGAATTCATATTCAGCATCAGTTTCATTTGATGAAGCTTGCTTAGACATTCTAATTGCAGAACCAGAAACAATCTCTAGCACGTTTGTACCAGCAGGAATTGATGGACCTGTGATAAGTGCTCCAACAAGAATCTCTGAAGTATCTGAAAGCCCTGTCATGTTATATGAACCGCTCGTTACATCGCCTTCTTGAATTGAGATCGTGTCTTCAGCAGGAATAATTGAAGCAACCAAAAGAGAAATTGCGGCATCGAGTTCGTTTAACTGAAGCTGAACGTTGCCGCCAGTTGCATATCTGTGGCCGATTGTTAAGCTTGTTCCAGTTCCATTTGCCTGAGCAGTTTTAGATAGAGTGATCTCATCACCATTAATTTCTGTGATCCATGATCCAGCTTGAATACCAGATCCAGAGACAGCCATCCCTGTAGTGAGTCCGGCAACTGAGGCCATATCAGTAATAACATTAGATCCAATCGAAGTATTACCTGTTGTGACTAAAATTGTGGAGTCAGCAGAAACCCCGTCTGCAGCGTTTAGCACTGTCGACACTTGTTCGTCTAACCACTTAAGCCACTGATCTATATTGTAGAAAAGCCAGTTCATATACTGGAATGGAGGAGATTCAACTACCCATCCTTGAGCTTTCTTGGAGCCGCCGGGTTCAACCGCTTTCGAAGGATCACCGTCTGTCCAATCTGGGAAGTCTGTAGGTTTTATTGCCATATATTTCTCCTAAATTATTTTCTTAAACAACTGCAAATTAAAGATCCTGAAGAGTTTGTCTGAACACCCGTTGGACCTCTGGTTGAAAATTCATAATAAGTTGTACTATTATCTCTGAAAGCCGGAATCTGACCTTCAAATACTCCGGCATTAACACCGCCACCAAAGCCACATTTTAAATCATTGTTACACATTCCTACTGGAACATTTACTCTGAATATGCCTGTAGTCTGCCAACTGACTGTAGCTAAATCAGTATCAGAATCATAAACAGTACAAGGATTTGAAGTACAGTTATTTGAATGCCCGCCAGCCCCTGCGTAAATTAATCCGAAAACCCAAAGCCCCGGAGTTACCTTTCCTGATGATTGAGGAACGCTTGCTTCATTACCTTTTGCAATATTTGTTCTAAAGCCAAGAAGTGGTTTCACTGTAATATTGAAATCTTGTGGGCTTCTTGCTGTAAAAATTAAATTGTTGTTTGGGTTAGAAACAGTCTGAAGGTACATCAATCTTAGTGTCTGCTTATCAGTTGAATCCAAATAAAATGGTGTACAAATATTATGTGGGAATGCGCCAAATGAGTTGATACCACCCCATCTTGAAATACTCGTAGCATTACTAGATGCTAAAACAGTCTGAGCATTGTTTGGAGTTTTTATAATTCTAAATTGATTCGTATAATAAGCATTTGCGACGTTGTTAATCTGGGCTTGGTTTGCGAAGTTCATACAAACCTCAACCCATCCAGCTTGCGGTGGTTGAAGTACAATTCCCAAGCCCTCACTACCAGCAGAGCAAGTTAATCCAGTTGAAGGGTTTGTTGTAGAACAAGGAATTTGTGGGTTAGCATTTCCTGAATTATTCACTATCATTTCTAGTGTTGATTCAGTCATTTCAGTGTAAGCCGCTACGTTACCAGTTCCTAAATTTACGTTCGCAGCACCACCAGTAGAATAAATATTCACATCAACAAACCAGTTTAGATTCTGAGGAGCCACTACAGGGAGTGTTGATGTTGCTACTATAGAAAAATTTGTATCCGTAGTATTTACTGGAGTTGCACCAGTTTCGCAAAGTAAATATTCTCCGGGCTCCATATTTGTATCTGCTGCCGCTAAATGTTCTGCTGAAGTTCCAGAGCTATACATTCTTTTAATTACAGATCCAGCAGCATTATAATGAATAATTCCTATAAAATGTGAAGCAGAAACTTGCCCCATCGCACAAGTAGCAGAAGCTTTTATTTTTTGCAGAGCTGTGAATCTTGTTGCCCCAGAAACGGTTGTTTGAGAAATAAGCGTACTCGCATCGCTTTGTTGAACTGTTGCAAATAAAATAAAGTTACTTGTTTTAGAAGTATAACCAGTCATAGAAACTGACTCTTCAATCGTCGCAGTTTGAGTGTATTCACCAAATCCAAATCCACAGTTATCAAACTTTATATCAAATGTATCTGAAGCACTTTGTCCAGCGAGCCTGTGCCTGTATGTCTTTCCACCAATGCCAGGAACAGAAAGATAATATGGAGAGTATTGAGAGTTCGCATTTAACTGCTGATATGCAACCACGGTGCTGTCTGTGACGTTGTACAATTCATAGCGAACAGGTGTAGTAAGTGTATCAACCTTTAGTTGGCAGTATGCGATTAAATTTGTTGGAGCATTAGTTCCCAGAGTTATATCACCCATTGGAAGTACAGGAAGATTAGAGGCCGATGCTTGAAATCGACCAGCTTTCAAACCATCAAAAATGTCTGAAGCATTTGCAGGAGCAGAAAGAACAGAATACGTTCCAGTATTAGGCGGTCCAAATCCAAGTGTACCAAGCTCTAATCCGGGGTTCTTTAGTTTGTTTGAGAATTTAAAATATTGTTGTTCAGTAGTATTAGGTGGCGTGGTCATAGCTGAACGAGCATTGTGGCATTGTGATGACCCAATAAAGATCAAAGCACATACCCAGATCATCCACACAGGAGCATCAACTGTTTGAATCAAATAATCTTTAATTTTAGATAATCTTTTTTTCATATAACCTACTTCAATGCTACATCAAAACCATTTAAAATTGCGTCAACTAATAACAATGCTTCATCCTGTAATGGAACCGATTCATTTGCAATGTCTCTATCGAGCATCATCAACAAAGCATCTCCCGGTCCCGCAGCCCTTCCGTCGATAACACCTAAAGTGTCCATCGTATTTAGGTTCCCAATATTAATCATAGTATTTGCAGTACCAGATATGGCAACCTCGGCATTAGCTGAAGTATAGGGTGCATTGGCTAGTGTGGCAATAGAGTCACCTGATTTCAGTAAGAAAGTTCTGAGCCTGTATTTGACTCTCTTTGAGGTATCAGATGAGTTCGCAGAGAACTTCCCGTTAATTAATTTGATGATGTTTCCGGCCTTATAAGAAGATGGGATGACGTATTTACAGAATATTGTCTGTTGATCGCCCGGAGTATAGCCGAATGCTAATTGATTTTGAGGGAAAAACGGGTTTCCAGAATAAAGTGAGTTAGAAATTCTAGACTCGGGTCCAGAGAATCCAGGTCCAATATACCATGAGAGACCAGCGCCACCGCCACCACCAACGGCATCCCATGTACCATCTGCTTTAAGATATTTGTCTGCCGCAGCGTCCCCAGCACCCGGAGCAGGAACTAAACCTTTTGTTCCACCAGCGCCAGTGTCTCCTACAACGGGATTTAAAAGAGCTGTTACCTCTGTTCCAGTTAAGTCCTTTGGATCAGCAGGGCTTACGGTATTGTTACCTTTAATTGTGTTAGCAGGCATATCAGCAAGCTTCACATTTGTGACAGCATTGTTCGCTATCGTATTTACTCCAGAAACGTTCATAGTAACGTCACCAGAAGGAGTTACCTGAGTGGTTATACCACTGTTACCCATGAATATTTTGCCGCTTGCGAGTGTTTCAAAGTAATTTATGCGACCACTTAAGATAGAAATGTCTGTGTAGATCGGCCCGAGGTTTACGAAGTAACGAGTATCGAGCTGGAGAATAGAAACATACTTAGTTTCAGGCCCAGCAGAAATATCTACTATCGGAATCCTGTCGCCATCCGAGATCGTATTTATTGGAGGTAAAGCTGATATTTTTATTCCAGGCACTACTCATTCTCCAACACGAGATAAACTCCGTTTTCAGTCATTAGATTGTATCCATTTTCAGTTAACAGGTTTGTGAATATGAGTGCAATTGATAACCCGTAAATAAGTGTGCTAAACAAACCGCCTTGACCTGGATCGACAAGATCATCGAAGCCACTGCCATTAGGAAAGTTTGGAAGGATGTCATACAAATCTATGAATGCAAAAGGATTAGTTTCATCGTATTGGACAATAAATTCTAAGGAGACACCAGCAGCCAGAGACTTTTGAATGATCTGTGCGCCAAGTAAATATAAAGCTGGGTCCAAGCCTGTGTCGAAATAGTCGAATCCAATCCCTGCTGGGTATACTTCATAGTAGTGAAGACCTTGGGGTTGGAAGATTAAATTTATAATAAACAGAATTGTTGGGATAGTTGTATCAGTATTATTCTGCGCAATTGTTCCCAATATTAAAACGAGGTATTGTTCATCGGTTAAACCATTTCTTTTTATACCAACGATCTCGCCTATGTTATCTAACTGAACGCCCACTGACGGATATGTAGTTCCGTTAAAGAGCATTCTTCCATCGTCTAACGCATAAATTACATCCTCTAATTCTTGAATTTGTTCTGTGATAGAAGTAACCATGCCTTCAATCGCTTGCTTGCCTTTATATTGTTGCATCAAACGATTGAGTGCCTGTTGAACGTGATCTGAGATTCTGGTTACATTCATCTTAAAAACCTACACGTAGTTAAGTGTTACAATAATGTTTTGCGAACTAAAATGTGCTCTTTGTTGTGAGCGAATCTCAATGTTGTCTTGAGAAGCTGGAGCTGGTTCTGCTCCTGCATAAAGTTCGTAATCTACAATTCCAGGCACATCATTAAATGCACCAATCAGACCTTTTGATCCATATAAAATAACCTTTTGTCCGATTCTTAATGAGTTACCGATTGCAATAAGTTGTTTTTGTATTTGCTGAATACCATCTACAGGGAACTCTTCTTGATCTACGTCTAAAGTAATTGAAACATAAATCTCTACAGGAGAAGGTCGTGAGAAATAAACTTGGTGTGTTTGTTCAAACTCGTCTGTGAACTCGAACGGTCCAAGTGCTCCATAAGCCTTGATCCCTGCTGGTTTGTTTTCGTATATAGTATTTGCGATAGTAACATCGTCACCACCTTCAACTACTATCTCAAATGATTTACCGGGACGACCTGAGATCCCTATATTTACTGAATCAATCAGTTTTTGTAATGTGTTTGTTTCAACAAGAACTCTGTCTTCAGATACTGAATCAAAGAACATAAAGAATCCGCTTGCAAATGTTCCTGATACAACCACTGTATCGAACGGCGAACCTAAGTCTCTAATCACTTGCTGAATATCTGCTGCATCATCATTGTAATTTATTGGATCAGTGATAACTCCTGTTGGTCCACCAAGTCTTAAAGTGAAATCACCTGAAGTTGGAACGCCAGAGAACGTGATCGCTTGAACCGAATTGTCTGGTGAAGTATCAAGGTTTTCAAATGGAGTTACTTTTTCTACACCCTCAATTTGAGCTACGTCAGCAGCGATAGCTTGTACAGATGCGCTTGCACCAGCAGACAATACTTCGAGTCTTCTAATTAAAGCTTCTGTATCTGTTTCAATGTTTCTACCTGTGATCGCATCGAGTGGATTGTTTACAGAATCCCAACCAGAAATAGGCGAGTTGATTACTGTGAGTGATCCTGCTGGAGCATATACAGGTCCGTTAATTGTACACCATGCTGACCCAACACCTTTTGCCGGAGTCCCTTCTGTAATCATAATTACAGTTACGTTAACAAAGACAACCCCATTGAATAAAGTGTTTGAAGCGACTACAAATAGCGGCTGTGCTTTATTGCCGGAATCACCGTCGAATGCAATTGAGAAACCTGAGGCAAAGTTTCCGGTTACAATTACATCGTCGTAAGGAGCATCAAGCCCATCGGCCAAAGCACGAATCGCTATTTGTAGTGCAGAATTAGATATATTGTAAGCAAGAGCACCCGTTGTGAGTTCGTTTCCTGTATCTGGGTTCACTATAGAAAGTGTCCATGATCCAGTTGTAGGTGTAGAAGTAAACGAAATTAATTGGGCGCAATCTACTGCCGCTTGTATTGTTACTTCTTCTCTTGTCGCAAATTGGAATTGTGCTTGACCGAAAATAGAGATGAGTGAATTAGCTGGAATAATTGTTCCTGCATCACCGAAAAACTCTAAGCCATATACTCCGTTTGTAATAGGAGCAGTTTTTGTAGGCAATGCTCCGAGCCTTTTTAAGTTGTTGAACGCAAGTAGGTTATCAACAGAAGTACCCTCTGCACCGCCCGGATAGTATGAAAGATAAACTGCTTCAGCCAATTCCCAAATTAGAGCTTCACGTTCTGATTGAACACCGATCCATTGTCCTAAAACTGTTTCAGGGAGTAGGTTAATGTTCTTTCCAAGCAAGTCTCTTAATGTGTCTTCGACCTCTTTCTTGATGATCGCTTGCCTTTTAATTTTAAATCCCTGTGGGGTTAAGCCGTAAGTTGCCATGTCGCTCCTTAAATCATTAGAGAAAGAGGTTCAGAAACCGGGTACACAATTCGACCTGATGTTGTAATAACTTCAAATGCGATTTGTAATGTCCTATTAGTAAAGTTAGCAATTGAACTGAAAGAAACCAATTGAATAACGCCGGGTGTGCTAAGAATCTGGTTGATTAACAAAGCATCTATCTTCGCTTGGTCTGGGTTTTTAACCAATATTTGTTGGAAGTAAGGTAAGCCAATTGTGTTATCTAAAAACCACTCGCCTCTAAACACTCTTAATCTCTGTAAAAGGTTCTGACGTATCGCTTCTAAACCTACTGTGAGAACAACTGTTCCGTTCGCATCAACAAGAATGTCTCCGTATGTTGGAGAGGCTGTGTCTAGATCCATTTTAATATCGCTCATGTTAAGCTCCCTTTACCCGTAATAGCTGATGGTGCTACCGTTGTTCCAGTTTGGTTTGTCGCACTACCAGCCGTTGCCACAGCTTGCCCTATTGGGTTCTGAAAGGGTAGCCCAGATAAAGCCGTTGGTAAAACATCTGCATTGCCTTTTATGTATGTGAGATCAGCTCCCCAGATGGCTTTGAGTCCATTTAGTAAAGTGGTTTTCTCACCGTCTGACAGCTTATTGAAGTCAGTATTGTATGAAGCGATTGAATCGTATACTGCCTGTGCTCTTGCATTTGTTGTCATCGCCATACTACACCTTCATTGTATCCAGTTTAGTTTTTATTTGTTGAAGCAACTGTACTGTGGAAGCAATAAACGGTTGCGGTCCAAGCATTGTATTTGTAAACGCCTGTGTCGCTAGAACATTTATCAACTGTGACAGTAGATCTATTAATTCATTCTGAGCATTTTTAACCTGAAACTTCCCATCTTTTTTTAAGATAATTTCAGAATTCCCATTGTGCATGACTAAATCAGTGGCAGCACCAGTCAGTTGTTTTGAAAAAGGAATAGCTCCCGGTACGAAAATGCAGTCACCCAAGTGATGTCTTCGAGTGTCTTGTGGATCTACAAGTCCACCTTCAACTGACCATACATCAAGTGATCGCTCTGCAAAGAATAACCAGCCCTCATCGCCAACTGCTATTGGACATTTGATCCAGTAATCTTGCCCGGCCGGATGGCTTACAAACACATCTTGTATAACAGGGAGTGCGACAACATTGTTATCAGAGAACTTTCTTTTAAGAGATGGCTGAACATCGATGCGCCCAGAGCCTTTTACCTTTACGATTTTACCCGGCATACAGGTGTGCAAATCATATAGAAGCTGATTCACAGCTCTCATAACAACAACATCCATCGACTTGGTGTCGTTATCTAATGATTCCTTTTTCGGGTCGTAAATATTATCTGCCATTAAACAATTCCTATGCCCGGTTGAGTGTACGCCTGACCAGCACCTTGATTGATCTGCCCTGCTTCTACTGCCACACCTTCACACACCGCTTTCCATTCGTTGCCGTGGGTGTCGCCTTTATATTTTACGTTCTTTAATTTAAAATAACCATTGATAGTGTTTGACTTAAGCTCTACCGCACACTCTGGAATAAGTCTTGGATTGAGAAGTGCTTCAAATATTACTCCAGATTCTTTTAACGAAGGTTCACCAATAAGACCTGTTTCAGATGAAAGGAAGATACTTGGTTCACCATTGGTGGCTTTAAGTGAATTAATTTGTATGTGATTGTTTTGAATCGACCAAGTGTATTCAAGGTTGTTTGTAAGAAGATCCAATAGAGACTTTATTGAGCCGCTAAATGGAAGACCTTTCTGTAATACTTTGTCATCAAGTAAAGATATATTCCCTTTTTCTATTTTAAGTGCTGTGACTAAATCGTTTATGATCGCTGTATATTTAGTTCCTGCTTCATAAGACTTCTGGAAATAGTAGTTCGCAATGTTCTGCTCTCCATCTCCTGCTTCAAATGAAGTAACAATATCAGCTCCCTCTCTTCTAGTTAGAGTTCTAGCTGTGATCCCAAGGAATAATATTTCAGTAAGACCTTTGTACCCGGCCACTAATTTTATCAACTGCCCTTTGTCTTTGTACTTAATCCGAGATTGTGTATTGAGATTGTATACATCTATTTTAGCTTTATTGGGTGTGCTATCAGAAGTCTTCTCTATATCAAAAGTTACTCTCAATGAGTTCGTGTATTGTTGGCCCTCGTTAAACACTTGAGGGTTAGACATATCGGGTTTATCACCTTGTGCTGGTGGTGAAATAGTGATCGCCCATGCTCTGTCGAATAAGAATTGAGCTGAACTAGACACTTGAATCCTCATACAATAGCGAATGAGTCATACCAAATGAATAACGAGATGGTTGCTCCACTCTAGTTTGGTTATCACGAGAGAACAGAATGCCCGGCGGTAGTCCTACGATCACATACTGTCCTGCGATGTCTCTCTCAATTAAAATTGGGAGTCCACAGATAATGTCGTTGTCTCCTGAGTCTGCTATATCTAAAATCCATCTGTTCATACGTGTGTTGAAGATGAATCTTAGCGTGTAAACAGTTCCTTCAAATGTAATTTTAAACTTATACCAAGGTAAATCGTTACGTGCTGGGATTTCACTTATCATGGTGCTAATCCTCCTACAGCGTTTTTAATATTCGCTTGACCATCTTTGAATCCTTTAAGTAGTGCATTCGCTTTAGATTGTTGTTTACCGAGATCGGCTTGCGATGAAGCAAGCCCGCTATTCGAGAATATTTGAATGTTTGTTACGACAGCTTGTACAATGTTCAACTCAATTAGTGATACATCGAACACCAATGCTCTACCTGTGCTCGCATCACGAGGCACTGATATAGATTTAATCCACATATTGTCGTATCTTTTTAAGCCAGTAACTATTGAGAAAGGTTTTTTAGAATCCTGTAATGATAAAAGTTGCTCGTACATTGTTTTAGATGGAGAGCTTGTTCCATCATTTGCATTTGCTAGAGCATAACCGAATCCTGCTGCCACTACTCCAACTGGAGGTAATGCAACTGTCGCAAGAGTGGTGATCACTGACTGTGATATTTTTATTGGAGTATCTGTTTTGATCCCTTGTAATTCGAGCACATAAGGCTTAATCAAAATGTTGTCAGATATATTATCCCCACCCTCGATAGGAAACTCTGAAGGGATTGCTTCACGTGAGTGACGTTCTGATACAGAGCAATCTACAACAAGTGTTGAATCCTCTGACCCGTTCTCACCTTTTTTGATGAACGAAACTTTCTGTGGTTTTCCAAGTAAGTAACCCGTTAAGCCCGGCATTAATACCTCACTGTTTGAGGAGTAGATCGTTCAAATTCACGAGACATCTTTTCCAAATGAGATTGAATTGCGTCATATGCTTTGTTACCAACATCTTTTGGATCAGTGCCCGGTGGAATAGTAAAGTTCATTGGCGCATCTATCGTGTAGCTATTGCCACCGTTAGATGTTTTATTTGCGTTGTTTGTAACTGAACTCATCACGCCGTTAGGCCCACTGATAGAACTCATCTTCGCCCCGGCCCCACCAGCTCCGGCGAACATATCAGTAACATTACCGATACCTTTCTTAACCCAGTCTACCAGTGAACCCGTCCAAGTTTTACCCCCTGTAAACATTGCCCAGAGATCGTGGATGACCACAACCAAGACACCTACGGCAGCGATGATCGCTAAAATAGGTGCAAGTGCAGCCCACTCTCCTGCGGCAACGGCAAGCCATGCGGCTCTTAATAAGAACAACATTGTTTTAACAGTTGAAATAACAGCCTGGAATATACCCCAAACTTTAATTCCCGCTTGTACAAGGAACGTGAGTCCCTGCCACACTTTGATAAATGCGACAACGGCTAGCACTGTGCCGAGAATCCACTTGGTCACTTCTTTATGCTCCATCATTAGGTTAAAGAATTTCGCTGCCTGGAAGACAACGATTCTGAATACCTCATATAGTGCGCCTAGAGCGTAACCAACTGAGTAGAAGAAATCTTCTAAGTTTGTTGCAGTAATTTTTTGTATAACTAAAAGGAGTTCAATAAAGTCGTTTGTTATGAACTCAATAAGCGGTGCGAAGTATGCGGCGGTCTTTGCGGCGAAGGCTGTGAACATATCGAACAACCTTTTTAACGCATCGCCAGCACGTTTTAGAGCATTGATCTGATCACCGGATAACACGATGCCCAATCTTTCAGCTTCTGCGGTTTGCTTACGGATAGCATCAGACCCCTGTGATAGCCAGGGAACCATGTTCTTAGAATTCTTACCCAAGAGCTCTTGAGCTAAGGCAGTCTTTTTTATTGGATCTTGTATTTTGTTTAGCCTATCAGATATAGCGAATAACGCTTGATCTGCTGTCTTAAATGACTTTACTTGGTCTTGCCCGATGCCAAGCTGCTTAAAGGATTCCAATGCAGAGCCACCGTCTTTACGTGCGGAATACAATGTTTTAGAAAGCTTAGTGAGAGAGCCGCCCAATTCTTCTTGGGACACACTGTTTTGGCGAGCCGCAAATGAGAGCTTTTGATACTGCTCCACAGCGATGCCCATGTTTTTAGATGTTGTATCGAGAGCTGAATAGAAGTCATCGAACTTGCGTACGAGACCAACAAGCTTAGTGCCCAATTCAACGGCAACTAATAGGTTAAGTCTGTTCTTAATTCCACCGATTTTTTTGTCTACGTCATTGAGCTTTTTATCATCAATTTGAAAGCCCCATTTGGTAACCAATTCTTCTACTGTCATTTCTTAGCCCTCTCATGCGCTTTTCTTTCTTCTTCTTCTACGAAGTCCATTGCTTCGTGTGAGTCAAAGAGATCGTCAATGGTCCAAACGTAGGAAACATTGTAGAGAGTGTCTAAGCCTTTTAGAACTGGTCGCCAGATCGCCCAATCTACGTTGGTGACTGGTCCTGAAGATTCGTGCTCGATGGTGTTGACGGTAACTGGCTTAAAACTTCTGCTAAAAAATTTCCGTACTGCACCTCCAACGCAGCTTTAACCACATTGATGAGGTGCCCAAGTTTTTGCTTATAGTGTTGGTCGAAGTTAATCTTCTTACCATCACACAGGCATTTGGTAGCAGCCAAGTTCTCAATAATTGCATCTACTTCATCTGAGTCGATGTTCTCTGTGAGAGCCTTTACAGCGAGTCCGAGCACATCTGGTTTAATCTTCTTTTTTAGAAGATCGCCCTCTCCTTCTGCTGAAGTAAACAACATCGCAAATGGTTGGCCGACTAAGCGAATGAGTTTCCTCATTAGTTTAACCGATTCCTTTGCTCCGAGTACCTCGAAGGAATATGTGTGTCCGTCAATCTCTTTATCTACCAAGCCCGTTTGTACCATTAGTTATTACCACCTACGAACATATCTAGTTCATCTGTTTCAATTACCCATTGTCTTGTAGTGGCTTCTTTTGCGTTCTCAACATTGGCTTGTTTTTGAACCCATGAAGTTGCACCAGCACAAACAGTTGTACCAGAATTATCTTTCATAAGACAAGGAGCAACACCTTCCCCGGTTAGCTCATCTGCGTTAGCCAATGCGCTTAAGAAGTCGTTTGATGAACTTGATTGCATGAGAGTAAGAGTGAACTTACCGGATTTATTGTTAGATTTTACTCTACAACCTTCTCCGTCTGCTCCAACCTTAAGGTTAAAAGCTTGTTCATTTCTTTCTACTACAATGAATGTACCATCGGCGAAACCACTTACAATGTGGCCGCCTACAATGATTGCGTTCTGTTTTGGATCGTATGTTTTAACCATTTTAAATCTCCTATTGTGTTACTTTACCAGTTACTTTAATGAAGTGGAATGCACCAGCGAATCTGCATTCAAAGCTCACATTAGGATAGTATCTGTTCGCTCTATTTGTAGCACTCTCTGATAATACAGGAGGAACGACTACAGAATAAGGGCTGTTACCATCGATCAAGCCGTTTGAGATACCTTGTTTAATCGCTTGGATGATAGCGTTTTGAATTACCGCAGCACCAAGATCAGTGTAAGGAATCTTTGGGTTTGAAACTAATAGTGTGTAGATATTATTTTGGATCTCTGTCTCTAACCAGTCGATACCAACTTGTACATCGATGAAACGGCCTGATGCCATCCAACCTTCTTGAGTAATATTCACGCCACCTACTGCTTCGTAGATGTTCGCATTTTTACCAACAAGACCTGATGGTACGTTACCGATCAAAATGTTTCTTTGGTTGTCAGTGTAGTTATCTGTTAACCCACCAACGATTGTTTTGAATTTGTAAGTAGATGATCCCGGCACTTGTGGTAATTGGCTACCCAACCATCCAGCTTCAGGTCCGAGGTCAGCTTTTTGTTGTGTCTTAGAATACAGAAGACCCGTTCTGTTGTATGAGAATCCTTTTAGCAAGCTCATTACGTCTGTTGTTACGTTGTCGATAACATCTGCATCGTATGATCCTGCGATAAAGATTTTCTTAAGTGTTTCAATGTATGAAGCAGCTTGTAGAATATCGTTCTCAAGTTTAGATGTAAGGATTAAAGCATACCAAGCGTTACCGTTTTGATCGTTTAAGATATTTGAAATATCTGTGATCACACCGTTGTTAGGAGTGCCTGTAACAAATGTAAGGTTAGCTGAACCAGCGATACTAAATCCGAGGCCCGCTGCTTTCGCAGTAAGGATAAGAGTAGTTGTACCAGAAGCAGTTGCAGGGCAGGCACTATCAGCGTTGATGAGTGCGATTAATCCTGTTACAACTTCTCCAGCCGTAGGGTCAGCATCTGATGTGAAGTCGTATGCTACACCAGCGATTGTCGCTATATAATGTTGGATTGTTTGTGATGATACGTTCGGTGTACCTGTAGAAATTTGGGCAACTGGAGTTGTTCGTTTACCGATAGCAACTTGCAGAGGAGAAATATCTTGTCCGAATGCTCTTTGGGCATGGATATATTCTGGATCTGATGTCTCGAAGTCTTCGCCTACAGCTTCCATTGAAGCGTAGTATCTGATTAAATCAGCATCATCGAAACCAGTGGGTCCTAAAATTAGCGGAATACCGAAACCTTGTTTTGGTACCGCAGCCGATTGTAGTGATACAACCACGTTTACAATTTGATCTAAAGCGCCCATCATTCCTCCTCGGGTATAACTATTTCTTCTGTAATTGTTTGATCGCCTGTTTTAATCGTAGCTTCTGCTTCAACTTTTTCAATTGTGGTCATTGACTCACTCAAGTTGAATGCTATTCCAAAGCTAACGTCCATCTGGCTGCGACCTTCGTAACCAGTATTCATCAACTCGGTTAGGTCTGCAACACTTCCTATTAGCCATACGGCAATTCCAGCCTTTCTGAGGTTCTCTTGAACTGTCCAAAGTTCTAAGCTCTGCTGCCAGAGTGACATATAGTTGTAAGCTTCTTCTTTTGAGTTCCCATAACAGTTAAAAGAAATGGTCATGCGTCTTTGACCACCTACGTTATGAGTATCACCGATCCACTCATGTGAGTCATCGCCACTTTTGTCTGCAGGGTTTAGGGTTTTGTAAGAAAAATATGGCTTACAAGGCCTTGGTACGTCTTGTGTCTGCTGCTCTGCCATTATGACAGTTGTCTTGGTAACTCGTTCCATTTCTCTCACGAGAGCGATTCTAATTGCGTTAAAATCTATTGGGAAGTTAGGTGTACTCATGGATTTGAATGGCTCCCTACGTCTATGCGAACGAGCCTACATTTATTGTAAGAACCCCAATCGCCTACGCCCTGTACTTGGTAGTTAATACCATTTCTAATTATACGATCGTTTAATTTTATTGGCTTACTGTCTTTCATAGACCATAACCACCAGTTTTCCTTAAAGCGATCACCCTCTGGAACCAGCATTAGATCACGGTCTGACAATGGCTGACAGTTGCATTTGATATCAAAAGTCTCTGGGTTACGGTGGACTGCAAGACCATCTTTGTACGTTGTTTCACCCAAGCGAACTGCCTGAACTGTTTCATCACACTGGATAATTCTTGAGTGACCTCTAAGTTTAATCATTTTAAAACCACCTTGAATGTCACGGATCGTAACATGAGTTTCGAGTCCATAAGTGTTTTTGAGCCAACACCTTTCGCAGCTTTTGCCGCCAAAGTAGATGGAGCATTCACTGGTTCTACACCTGATTTAATTTTGTTTTGGATAAGAATTTGGATCCGAGTGCCCATCGCACGTAGACACTTTTCTACTGTCCAATTCTTCTTCATCATATTGCGAATCATCTCTACTCGCCATCTGTTTATTTTATCTGAGTTCTCACGAATGGTGGAGCGTATGAAAGAACGCTCTGGCTGACCAGGGTGCATATACCCTTGACCCTTTGGTGGATTAACTGTGTGAGGTTCTACGCCGAATTCGTTCCATAAACCAACTTGCACTACAGATACCCCACTGGGGTAATTGCCTGCTCCCTCATGTAGACCTATTGTCACATAAGAGTGTTGAACGCCCTTGAGGTTGCGGCGAAATTGCACCCACTCTTTAAGCATTTTATGTTCAGTAGTGATCATGGATTTAATCATTGTAAAACTATGGCCTCCCAACAATCTCTGTGAAGGATAATTAAAAACTCGTTCGGCGGTATGTACTTGTGTCCCAACCATAATTCTTCTTTTGACTGACACTTATAAAAGAATTCTCCGTAATCAAACTCCAAACCACAATGATGACAATGATCTTTGTGAGTTAAATTCTTTAAAAGAAAATGTTCAGTCTCCTTCTGGATCGTCATAAGGGTTAGCGTTCTCCGTAGTCCATGGAGCTAATTGTTCGTTTTCCATCATGTGCTTAGTGAAATCAGGCTTAACTCTGTCAGGGTTTTGGGCTTGAGTTTTCTTATCTGCTTTAGAAATACCACCAGCGTATGGTGCGATCCCTTGAAGCAATAGCCTTTGTCTTAATTCATCTCTGAGTTTTGTAAAATTAGTTAAGAGCTGAGAGTTTTTTAAAGATACTGAGCCAACCGTTTCATCTATGTAGCCAGCAAATTTAGCCATGAGAGTTTCACATAAACGTATTGAAGTTTGCAATGCACATTGGTTGTATTGTGTGAGCATCCAAGTGATCTCACCGTCTTGTAGATATGGAAAGCATTCATTGGTGTCGCCAATTAGAAAGCGAACTTCGTCTTTTTTAGATGAACCGGGATCTCCAGAATATGTCCACGCCATGAATACCTCGTTTATTTGTCACGAGTTTTTGCGTGACCTTTTTTGTTCTTTTTAGATTTCTTCTCTTCATCTTGAACAAGAGCTTCTTCAGCTACTTCAAGGTTAGAGGCAGAATCTGATTCGGGTACTTGAACCTTTTGAGGGCTTGTATCAGCGATTGGTTCAGACTTAGGAGCCGCCGATTTTTTATCAGCGACCCATTTTATCCACCCTAAGTTAAGGTGTGCAATGATTACGGGATAAGACCATGTATCAGCGTCTTTAATTTCTTCTCCAGACTTTACGTGACCAGATGAAGTTACTAAATCTTTACAAGCTAAATACATGGCAATACTCCTTACAGCAATCCTGTCATGTAAACACCTAGGTCTGAACCTACGAGTTTCATGTCGAATGCCATTTCACCCTCGATACGATCAGATGCAAGTTGTTCCATACGGAATGACTTGATTCTGTTACCTTGTGCGCCAGCACCTAACAATCCTGTCCAGCTAAAGATGTATCCACCTGAAGGCTGAAGGATAGAAGGAGCAGGGTTAGAGTAAACAAGAAGTGCCTTATTTTTGATAAGGAAGTCATTTGCCGCAGCTTGACCTTCTCTTGCCGTATCTTCAACCACTGATGCAACTAAGAATTTATCTACTCCAAACATTGAAGCAAGTAATTCTTCAGTTAACATTCCACGTTGAGTGTACTTGATACGATCAATGATCGATGCGTTGTTTTTTAATGCTTTGAAAACATCGTATGTAACAACGAGTACGTTAGGGGCGAAACCAGTCTTCGCTTTAACAAGGGCTTTTTGATTGTCAACATCTGACAATGGATCTGAGTTTGTAGCGTTCCACTTTGTAGATGGAGTGAAATCCGCTGCACCTGTCCAAGTGCTTGCCTTGAAGTAAGATGAAACGAATTGCTTTTCTCTACGAAGCATAAGTTGTTGAGTTACAAACAAAGTCGCATCACGGTCCAAGTTCAATGGATCATCAGCGTTTTGTCTTGTTTGGTCATCAACATCTTTGTGAACTGCCCATACATCAGCCATGTAAGGAGTTGTCGCAGTCTTATAACCAGCACCTGCAGACTCTGTTCCCGGTCCACGCTTTTGCGCTGACGTTTGGAACCAGTATTGTTTATCGTATGTGAAATATAAATCAGACTGTTTTAGAACTGGCACGATAGGGAATACCTTATCTGCGATAAAGTCTGATGCCTTTTGAATGTACGCAATCGAGATGTTCGTTAAAGGCTTATTTACGTGAACATCGGATCTAGTTGGTTGTGGCATTTAATCCTCCCTACCTTACTGTTTACCGTGAGTTTTTAATAATATTGTGAAGACATCTCCGTCTACTGCTGACTCTAATGCCACCGCAACTGCGTATGACGCTGAATCTGCTACAACGAATTTACCAGACACACACTTCAATAATTGACCTACAGCGATTGGGCCACCAGCTTTCGCCTTAGTTACCCCTTCTACCATCACAACGCCTGGCTCACCAACGATTGGGTTATTTTGCAATACCCCGATGATTGGAGTAGATGCACTCACAGGAGGAACTAATGCCGCTCCTAGAACTGATCCCGCTCCTTGCGTGTTAGCGGCTGTTCTTACACAGACACCAGTGAATTGATAAAGTGCTTCGTCAGACATATCTAAGTCTGCTGGAATCACACCGACATAAAAATTTGGAATTTCATAAGCACTCATTAGATGCCTCCTCTTTGATCTTTATAGTCAGCGTACATTCTCTTACCTTCAGTTGTCTCAAGGAACTGCTCTACAGCTTGTTCTTTAGATACTGGTTCAGCTGATTTAGCAACGATAGTCATAGCAGATTTTTCAATTTGCTCCCATGTTGTTCTTCCAGCGGCAGGAACAGACGAACCTAACTCTTTAAACAAGTTACCTTGTGTAATTTTGTCATTCGCTGATTTTAAAATTGTTTCTAATTTTGCTGAAGCTTCTGGAGCCTTTTCAGATAACTCTTTTAGAATTGTTGCCAACTCTGCTTTGTCACCTAGGTTGTCCATTTTTGAAACTTTCTCTTGGAATTCTTTTGTTACACGTTGATCCTTCTCGACGTTGAGTTTAGCTTCTAGATCAGCAGCTTTTTTCACAGCGTCTTGCTGACCTTTGTAGATCGCTTCAACTGCTCCTCTTACGTCTTCTGGAACACCGGATAAGTCAAGAGATCCATCAGATTTAATAACTGCTGATTTACTCACTTTATCCTCCTCTTTGGCTTTTGCCTTTTTTAACTCTTCTTTCTCTTTATCTTCTTTTTCCTTATCTTCCATGGCCTTTTTAGCTTTGGCTTTCTCAACGTCTTCTGCTTCAGCTTTTTCCTTAGCTTCTTTCGCTGCCTTAGCTTTTTTTACATCCTCGTCTTCATCTTCTTCTTTGCCAAAAGATTTAAGAACAGCTTCAACGTCTGCTTTCTTAACTTCTTCTGATGCACCGAAGATTCTTGCGATTGCTTTAAGAGATGCTTTTGCCTTGTCAGATAGAGATTCCTTTGATTTCAGAACGGCTTCTACCTTATCAGATTGGTCTTTGGATAACTGAGTTTGATCCATTATGTTGTCTCCTTGGGATTTAAAGATAAGGAATTTACGTTTATTTGCACCAAGTGGGACAAGGCTAACCTCGGCCGCTTCTAGGTCATATAATTTTTTAGGCATAAACTCCCCTAACGATATAAAGCTGACATAAACGTGGAACCACTGCAAGTCTTATTTAAAAGGTCGGTACTCGTTGCCCGAACCCGCCAACACTGAATCCAGTGTAGTCCCCGTCCATTACTTTTTGCCACTCAACTGGGTCATTCACATATACAGCGAGAACCCAAGATCCTTTCTTAACAATTTGTTTACCAAACTGTCCATTAAACTCTAAGTCCTGCGGTGCGATATAGCTCTCAACAGGTGTCGAGTCGATCTTCTGTGAGTGTCTTGATCCAACTACTCGAGACTTCATTAGGTAATAATGTGCAGCTTTTTCAATATCTTCTGCTGTCATCCAATCACCTTGAGCATCGATCTCGTCAGGTGTTAACACCACACAATACACGATTTGCTTCATTGACTGTGCTTTGCAGATCGGAACCAATTTAGATTCCTTAAGTATTTTTTCAACTAATAAATCCAATGGATCATTTTTGTTCTTAAGTCCAGCCGATTTTACGATCTGAGCCTTCTCTTTATAAGACTTAGATGCAGTTATTCTTTCAACGTTCGCTACCTGTTCAATAGCTTGATAAACAGGAGAACTCTTAAATAGATCATCGACATTGAGAGAGAAAGAATCGCTAAGAGCACTAATAGCAAGGCGTTGATCAAATGGTAATGCAGCATACATACTTTCTGGTTCTTTTAGTTCAACATGAATTAATTTAATGAACTCTTGTCTGTGAATTACGGGGCTGCCCGCATCAACTTCCTTCTGGTTGCTCGTGTGGTAGAACTCAACGACCCCGGAGAAACAATCAGGGTGCAACCTAACATTCCCTTCGTATATAAAAATACCGCCGGGTGCGAGTACACGTTCGATTTCCCGTAAGGTATTTTCCGTATCGCATAGAGGGAGTACATCAAAGGTATTTCTAAGAAGAACCCTTTCACAACTTTCTTGAGCAAGCGGAATACCGAGCGCAAGGTCGTGAACAATCGTTCCGTAATCGTGCGGAAAAAGATCAAAACCCAAGTAACCGGGTTCCCGTATTGCGCCCGAGCCGAGGTCAATTCTGAGTAAGTTTGAATCATATTTTTCACCTAAGTCGCTTGAAATTAACTTCTTATAGTGTAGAGGATCTTTTTTAAGATTATCAATAACTGTTTTTAGTGCATCTGTTTGATCTACATCTTCGTATGATAACTCGTAGTCCATGCCCTCAATTAAGGTAAGCTTATCGTGCATGATATAATATTCTGAATCGAACTTTTTTACGTTCCTTAAGATGTTTTTTAATAGTTCGTTGTATTCCATTTTTACGTGTAGGTTTTGTTCGATCTCTTCTGGTAGTCCATTGGTTATATCAACCCACTTCCAGCGATACACTTCACCATCAGGATCGTTCTTCATTGTTGTTGAAGCTTTCTCATCTAACTCTACTCTGAATGTTTGAACTGTGAGTCCTTCTTTAACAAGGGTTGGTTCAGTGACAGATTCGAGCATTGCCTCTTCGATTTGAATGCCCGACTCTTCCATCACTTCTCTTACAGCACCTTCATGGAATGATTCTCCCTCGTCTACATGGCCTCCGGGTACGGTCCACTTCTCGTTATCTCTTCTTTTACCCATAAGCAATTTGCTACCAAACATTAGAGCAACTGAAGCGACTCTTCTATCACCGGATTCTTTTTTAATTAACTTTTTTAAATTTACAATTACACCATCTAAAAAGGCCAATGCGTGATCTGTGTTTGTCATCCGAGTATCCTTTTTTTAATTGCGGCACACACTTGCTTGAACTCTTTATCGTTCCCGTCCAGTGTACAGCGCATTCGTGTCGCTATTAAGTCAACTATCTCACTATCGGTCAGTTGCTTATAGATTTTATCATAAGCCTTTGTGGCTTTAAAAAACAAGTGGTCCTCCCTGGAGCAACCATACTTCTCAAAGACTTCAAAGTGTTCTTGTATCATATATTTAAACTCATTAGGCATAAGCAGTTTGGGTGTGATTCAGTTGGGATCATAACTGCCCTTCCGTCTGGGAGTATCCATGCTTCATCGAGACCTACTTCTTCTCCATCCATATCTTCGCAAATAGGACATGGATCTGTGTCCGTTGTCCAAACTTTTTTAGCAGTTGTTTTATCTATAAGACCTTCTGCTGCGGCATTATCCCACACTTGATGCTGTCCCTCGTTTGAGGCATTCGCAATCTCTGTACGACCAATGGTCATTGCACGAGAACTAAGTAAACGATCTTGGTATGAATCAACTAAGCGATCGATTCGCTCAGGAGATACGTTCCTTGCTTCAAGACCACTCTGATAATTCATTACAGCTTGTTCATATCTTGGTGTAAGTCCGATAGAACCTTTTATCATTCTAGCTACATCACGAGGCGTGAGAGCATTCGAGAACGATCTACGTACCGCATTTTGTATGACTACCTGTACATCTTTTGTGATGTTCGTAACCATATTCCCCGTTACTTCACTGATGTATTTAGCTATTTCAGGGTTCTTTAGATCATATCTAGCATTGGGATTCTTTGGCGAAGGCAATGGGTTTCTTAAATCCATGTGTATCTCAAAAGGTAAATCAGCTTTCTCAACTTTAGATGGCAAGTAAGTGAGAGCATTTTTACCAGACAATCTCATCGCTTGTTCTATTGTTGGGACAATAGCTATGATGTCTTTAGTGAATTGCTCCCACGGAATAATGGACAGGATCGCTGCCTCATCGCCTTTAATGAAAGCATGGTACAGTTTCTCTTCTGAGACCATTGCCTTAAGTTTACGAAATGCACGGACCAACTGTATCTCTACAGATCGACCCATCTGCTTATTCATGTTCTCAAGCTTCACGTTGGCAACTGTACGACGAGCCTTACGGATTCGCACATTTGCCTTATGGTTCTTGAAAACAAATCTAGGCAGCTTTTTTTGTACTTTCCTAAGCTTATCTAAATCCATTAAAACGCCTTCGGTGCTCCATTAGGATACATTCTAGTTCCAAGTTCTTCTGCAACTAATTGTTGAACAGACTTCTCGGGATTCACAGGTGTAGTATCTGGTGCCACGTAGTTAGGCCCGGCATCTACTGGTATCTCAACGATGTTATTCTTTCCTGTTCCGTCCATAGGTTGTGGCTTCGTATTCGCATCTTCTGTTGATTCAAGCGGCTCTGGTAATGAAGCTGCTTTCATTAAATGTTTCTCTAGCTCTGGGTTCGGGAACAATGGGTAACCTGATGATGCCAAGTTTGTTAAGTAAGTGCCTAGTTCTGCAAGGTCTTGAGACTCTAGGTCACCATGACAAAGCTTTGGGTACTCCGAAACTTTAAGGTTATTGAGATCACATAATTGTGGAATAGCATGGCGGTTAAATGTGTCGCAAATGATCTGTAGAAATGCGCCAATCGCTTGGGCAAATAATTGTGTCTTAGATGAGGCAAGTGCAAATGATCCAACCTTCTCATGCCCCAACAAAATGAAGTCAGCTAATGCAGACATCGCAATGCGCTGGTCATATCTCTGTACGATTTTATCTGTATCAAACTGTCTAGAACCACCTGTGCTAAGAAGCTTTAAGTCGTACATTAGATTTCCATTTGCGTCGTATGCTGAAGGGAATACAACGCCTTCCTGCTCATCTCTTCTAATGTTTGTAACGATTGTTTTGATCAATTCTAGTGTGTGCTTTTGATCTGCAGATGCACAGTTAGATAATAACTCTGGCGGTACAAGTGCAACTGGTAACCCTGCAAGGTCACGCTCGATACCAATACCCTCGATGTTCTCAATGTTCTTTTTCATGTACCATGAGCGATAAGCGTTACGGAAAATAGACTTACCTTCTGGATTGTTCTTAGCTGAAGTTGTTCTAAATAATAAAGCCTTCTCCATTGGGATTGTAGTCATGTGGAAGTGAGGTGGTGACAACTGTTCAACGCCCATGATGTCTCCGTTGTCTGCAAAGATCCATCTGTATAAAGTGTCTTGCGATCTAATAGGTAAACGCTTCCAGCCGATTTTCCCGTCATTAAATTTAGATGAATCATCAGGAGTTAATTGCTTACCCAATCTCTTTTTAAATACTTTTTCGTGATAAGAGTGGCCGTACCCAATGAACGAGAGGATCTCTGAAATAGTATCCGTCCAAGTGTCTGACATATCGTGCATACATGATTCAACAAACTCCGCTGCCTCTATATCAAACTTTTGTTCAGAGCCGGGTTGTATTCTCCAGTCTACTCCACGTGTGAGTGTTTGGATTGCGTACATGATCGCACCAACAATAGGATCGTTATTGAGCATCTCTTTATAGACTTCAATACCTTTCCAGCCCGTAAGCTCCTGAAGGAATTCCTCGAAGATGAATCCTGAATATCTTTTGAGTCCGGTTTGACCCAGTTGTCTCATATCTAATACGGTTGGCTTTTGACTTTCTTCTGCCATTATTTCCTCCAAAGCGACGGTTTATCGAAACTGACTGGTGCCCATCCGGTAAGCGGTGTCCTAGTAGTTAGATCATTCACTGCTTGCGATGTTGAGTCAACTTGGTCATCGTTTTTACCATACGGGAAAAAACTCCATTCGTTAACATAATCATCGACCCATAGTGCTATTTCTCGACTTGGTAGATATAGGTTCCCTGACTCGGCTTGCGGTGAAATTGCTTGGGCACGAGCCAGCTTTGTACCATTCGGTTTAACTGCTATGATTCCAGTGATTTTAGATTTAAGTGTATCAATGAGGGCTGCTCCGTTGGCCGCATCCTCTACTAATTTACGGGTAGCACGAGGCCATTTTGCAGACATTGCCTCAAACGCTCTTAGTTGCTGAGTAAATCCCATTTGGGCACGGACCTGATCTAGTAGGTATTTGTCTGCACCCTTACGGCCCCAAACTTGGCCCACTGTGTAGTCGTTATTTTTACCATCTTTGTATGTTAAATCCCATGACTGGATAAGCTCATCAAACTCTGGGAGTTCAGCATACGATTTATAATACTTCCACCACTCACGATTAATTACTGAGCCGCCTTCTGGTGCCGGGTTCTGCTGGTAAAGTGCTGACCATGCACGAGAAGAGGTGGCTTTCACAGCTTTCATATCTTCTGGTGTAAACACTTCAGGCCATAGCATCTCGCCTATTTGACGTGGATCTTCTGGGTTCGAGTCATCGTATTTTTCTGCAGGCAAAGACAAAACAACCCACTGATCTGCGTCAGGCATCTTCTTCATAAAGTCTAGGAGCATTCCAGATAGATCGCCCTCATGCCATCGAGTTTGGGTAATTAGGATCCGGCCGGGGTTCCCATGTGAGTCAGGTCTTACCCTTGATCTCGCAGTAGTTACGAACCAGTTAAAGTTTCTGAGTCTAATAACTTCTGAGTCGGCTTCTTGCTGGTTCTTTACAGGGTCATCAATAATTAAAGTGTTCGCAGTTTTACCAGTGAGAGAACCGCCCACACCCACCGCATGGTACTTTCCTCTACGTCCAATTATCTCAAACATACTGGCGTTGTTCTTCCACCCGTCTTGGCCTTTCGCAATTTGAGTTGATGGGAAAAGGCTTTTGTACTTAGGTGTTTCCATGATTCTGTTTACGTCTGATTTAAACGTCTGCGTGAATTGTGCACCATAAGTTGCGGCAATGATCTGATGGTCAGGATCTTTCCCCAATATAAATGGAGGCAGCCTACGTGAGACCATCTCTGATTTACCAATTTGAGGCTGAATAAAGATCATCAAACGTGTGATCTCAAAGTTAAGAAACTTCTCTAAATATTTATCAATTAATCTGTGATGCCAATTTAATTTGAATTCAGGGAATGTGTATTTAGTAAATGCGAGGTAGTTCTCCGAGGCTACTAAGCCGACCTTCTCCATCTGTACGTCGTAGGCCTGATCAATAGCTTTGTCGACAACATCACTATTCATCTTGTTCATTTTTGTACTCTCTCATCGAATCAATCTTGGCATCATCATACCCAAGCTCTTCTAACAGTTTTGTTGCCTCACGGATCTCTTTCAACTTCTCACCAGATGCAAGCTCATGCGTATGTCTAATTGGCTTCTCCGGATCTCCTTCGATAACCCGTCTGTCAGAATAGTCGTGCATATTCTTCATCAGCATTGCCCACATACCTTGCGCTGGTGTCGTCGCCTCATACTCTCTGTCGTATAAAGCATTGCCTTGCTTGTCGAACACCACGTTGCCCGCTTTGTCTCTCACCACTGTTTCTTTTGTGATACGACGGAGCTGACCCATCGCCCCCATTTTGCCTATGTCCTCATAGAACTTAAGAGAGTATTCTTTACCCATGTTTTTGGCGTACAAGAATTCTGAGTGTTCTCTAGTCCAATTATATAATGTAGTGCGGCAAGTATGTACAATAGCTCCAAAAGATTCAAAGGAGTTTCCTTCTTTCATGTGCTTTATGAGCATCTCGCAGTATTCAGGTTTATATAAGGTAGGTTGTCCCGCCACTATCCCTCCGGCCATGTAATTATTAATTGAATAAATTAATTATGGCAATTGATTGATTAGAGTGGAAGACCGGATTAAGGCGAGGACCTCACACCTACCGCCTATGTATGAAGTAGGCAGCAGACAACGATGTGTGGGTCCTCTTAGATAGTAATTGGATTAGAATTAATACTGACTCTCTATCGGCCTAAGCTTCCGTTTCTTAAATATTATTTAATATTATTACGTAATATTCTTACAATTTAGACGTCTTTTAAAATGCTTCTAAATTGCTAAATGATTCCAATGGGTTGAATGACTTAATGTAAAGATATGTAAAGTGATTCCTGCTTACATTGTAAATTCAGATAGTTACCCGGGTAAGGTTTCTTGCTTACAGTGTATGCAAGTGTTTACAAGTGTACACACCTGTTAACACCAAGAAATTATACCCGATGTGATATAAAAATGGGTGATGTGACACAAATTATACTCGATCGGGTATAACACTGTTATAGGTCTTCTGAGATTTTTAAGGCTTTTTCCGGGATTTTTTTGTCGATTTCAGGGATAACGGGTCCGATTTCTGGGTTTTAGTGGCGGCCCGAGGGTTCTCGCCCATGCTCTAGATCACAAAACGAGATGGCCCTCGGTTTAAGCAACACCACAAGTCAATTTAATATATATTATTTAATACGCAATATCTTTTTGCGCATTTGACGTCAGAATTGACGCCTGAGTATCCAATTAATATTTTGTAATATTAATACAACAAGTTTGTAGATTAATATTAATGATATTTCTTATATCATAAGATTGTTTCTCTAATGATTACAGGTACTTCTCTTCAATAGTTAATGTCAGCAGTAACTTCTAGGAGATTCTTTCTACAATTTCTAGTGATTTTGTTGCAGAAAAACGGCAACTTTTTTATTGCCGATCAGGAACAAAATTATAGCTTTCACTACTATCGAATATGGCTAGACCTATAAGCGTTTCTTATGGATGAATGATGATGTGTAGCGAGCGTGTTACACATGGTTGATAATAATATCAATACTGGTTTATAAAAAGGTTGGTCTTTTAGCCAACTGGAGTTGGGTTTTGTGATTATTCGCATAAGTACGCATATTATATACAAAGGGGGTCTCATGTATGTATACATCTATACGTGGAGGAATTCCAATAACTTGATGTACCTCGTCACAAACTTTTATACATTCGGACACACGCTTCACGCATAAATTATGCAAAAATGTATGAATAAACTCACTCGGCTGATCTTATTTGAACTACTAAAACTAGTAGATGCCAGTAATTGGCTAGTAGATCGCTAGTAAAGAAAAATGAAGATTTCTTTACTTACGGGTTTTCTTAGTAACGTTCAATTGAGTAAATTTGATCAAATTTGATTAAAACCGATCAATTTGCACGGTTTCTGCAATGTGTTACAGACGTTTGAACAGCATATAATGACCGCAATCGCCGTTGAATCTGTAGGTGCGCTCCAAAATTCTCTCTTCAGTGTAGACCAATTTAAAAGACTTTTTACCCAACATGATGTGGTAGTCCTCAACCGATCTGGGCGTACAACAATGATCCATGGGATTGTTAAGATCTCCTGACTTTCTAAGCGGGTTGGTCTCTTCAGTTAAAAGAACGTAGCCACCCTTTTTAGTGATGCGAGCTATTTCTGCAGCGGCCTCGATTGCTTCAGATGTTCTGAGATGCTGGAGAACTGTGTGCGATAAAACTAGGTTAAAATGTTCTACGGGGAACACTTTTTGAGCCAAACTTTTGACGTGTGAAACGCTCACCTGAGGATAGAGCTGCTGGGCTTTCTCAAACAAGATGTCTTCCCTCTCCACGGCGCAAACCTTGAGTGCGAGCTCAACTAAAACGCCTAGGTTCCTTCCAAAGCCACATCCGAAGTCTAAAGCTGATAACATTTTGTATGCGTTATGACTGCTCCACCCGCAATTTTCAGATACGATCCTTCTAATATCAGACCATTCGCTATGGCAACGGGCTGCAAATTCTGGAAAGTCTGCGTCTACAACATCTTTGATCTGGTACTGGTATCTCATTTTTCCTCGAATTTATATTTTACGACCTTGCCCACTTGTGAGCGAGGTATCTCCTCGGTTGGCAGGAATACTACGATCTGTTTTTCTTTATAGGTGATCTGAAAGAACAAGCCTACTCCTTCGAGCGGATAGCTCATACCTTTCATCTTTACTACGTTTTGAACCACTGAATTATCTGACTTGGGTTTGGTAGCCATGATTCGAGAGTAACAGGAAGAACACGAGCTACGTCAACTGCTTCTACGCAATTCGCTGGGGTTTGGTAAACGTCCCAAACGCCCCCTAGTGAGAAGTCTTTCATATTGTAGCCCATTTGACCGTTCCTCATGTGGGTAAGTAAATGAGGCTGCTTTACGGTTGCCAGATAAGCGATCTTCGCCTCTCCTGCTGCCGCAATATGGAGTGGTGCTGAATCATTTGTTATGACGTGCTTAGATTTAACGCATAGCCACATTAGGTCTGACAAGGACAGCTTGTTTCTCAAATCATAAACTCGGTCTGTGCAAGGGCTGAAGTCCAATACACCACGAGCTGAATCCATTTGATCTCCAACAATTACTGGGTACAAACCGTTTGCTTCACACTCTCGAATACACTTCTGCCACCAGCTTGCAGGGATGGTCTTAGACTGCCAATGTTTCCCCGGGTGCATTAGGACCATGTGATCACCTACAAACTCTTGCAAGTCCATCTCTGATTCTTCTCTAGTAATTTTTAAGTTCAGCTCCCAATACTTAGGCGGGAGATCTCTTCCAAACATTGCAAGGCAAGGGTAGTTTACAGAGTGGATAAGAAGTTGTTGGAA